>ENA-OQED01000172-OQED01000172.1-human-gut-metagenome-genome-assembly--contig:-NODE-172-length-26190-cov-1.510340_pt1 | contig 26190 bp, 27 predicted proteins | sample MGYA00242790_ERZ504625 | MGnify/ENA primary metagenome ERZ504625 (study PRJEB26092, sample SAMD00036345) | human gut metagenome | host: Homo sapiens | study: EMG produced TPA metagenomics assembly of...
CAGCCATTGCAAAAAAATTTGCAATGGCTGTTTTGCTTTTTTTAGGGCATACTATAGCAGAACCCTCACCAGATCCGAGCGAAAAAGCGCAAAAAGCGGAAAAAGCTTTTGATTGAAAATTAGAACCATGGAAAATATTTTATAAAACCTGTTCAACGTGTTCCTGCGTATTCGTTAAAAATTGTACATAAAATCTCTTTTAATCATCCGCCTTTGGTGGTATAATAGCAAAGGTTTAAAAGTGAAAAGGGGAGTGTGCCGATTGGAGAAATTCGTCATTCACGGAGGCCGCCCGCTTCGTGGAGAGGTTTCCATCAGCGGGGCCAAAAATGCAGTCGTTGCCATTTTACCAGCCACAATCCTTGCGGATGATGTGTGCCGGATTGAAAATATACCAAATATTAGCGATGTTACCTATATGGTTCGAATTTTAAAGCAGATTGGCGCGCGGGTGCGCGTCATCAATAAGCACACGCTTGAGATTGATACCACGACCGTCAATTCTTTCACTGTGCCCGATGAACTGACCAAGCACATGCGTGCCTCTTATTATTTGATCGGCGCCCTGCTCGGCCGGGATAATCAGGCACGCGTTTCCATGCCGGGCGGATGTGATCTCGGTATCCGCCCGATGGATCAGCATATCAAGGGCTTTGAGTTTTTGGGCGCAGATGTCAGCATTGAAAATGCGATGGTCAACGCCCATGCAGAAAAGCTGATTGGTAGCTCTGTGTATATGGATGTGGTTTCCGTTGGCGCTACGGTGAATATCATGTTAGCTGCGGTGAAGGCACGTGGGCTTACGGTGATTGAGAATGCGGCTAAGGAGCCACATATTGTCGACTTGGCAAATTTTCTCAATTCCATGGGCGCAGATGTGCGAGGCGCAGGGACGGACGTTATCAAAATCCACGGTGTGGAAAAGCTGCATGGCTGCACGTATTCAATTATCCCCGATCAGATTGAGGCGGGCACTTATATGGTGGCCGCAGGCGCAACGAAAGGGGATGTGCTGATCAAAAACGTGATTCCGAAGCATCTCGAATCAATTTCCGCAAAGCTTGAGGAATGCGGCTTGGAGGTTACGGAATATGATGATTCCATCCGGGTGCGCTATGTAGGAAAGCTTAGCAAATGCAATATCAAAACGTTGCCGCATCCTGGCTTCCCCACGGATATGCAGCCGCAAATGTCGGTCCTCCTCTCCATTGCGGAAGGGACCAGCATTGTGTCGGAAAATGTTTCGGACAACCGTTACCGCTATGTGGCGCAGCTAACGCGTATGGGCGCCAATGTGCAGGTGGATGGCAAGGTGGCAGTGATTGAAGGTGTGCCGGAGCTCACGGGAGCGCCCGTCAAGGCGGACGATCTGCGCGCAGGCGCCGCTATGTTGATCGCTGGGCTAACGGCGCAGGGCACGACGGAGATTGAAAATATTCAGCACATTGACCGCGGTTATGAAGAAGTGGTGGAAAAGTTTTCCGTGCTCGGTGCGGATATTGTGCGCCGCAATTACCCGGACGCCGCAATTGAAAAAGCAGTGTAATGATGATTCCCGGTTTGAAAACAGCGTTTTGCAACATAACCGGATGCGTGTGGGTTAGAGCAATTTTTATTTGTGTGTGATGGAATAGAGGGGCGTAAATGCCCCTTTTTCTTTTGAAGTGTAATTTGGATGGGGGGCCAGGGAATGGCGCGTTTTTCCCCGCTGTTTTCCTCTAGCAGCGGCAATAGTATGTACATAGCGGCCTCCGGCAGCAGCATTTTGATCGATGCGGGGATGTCCGCCAAGCAGCTGGAGCTGGCTTTACGCCGGATCGACGCCGACCCGGCGCAGCTCCGGGCTATTTTCGTGACCCATGAGCACAGCGACCATGTTAAGGGCCTGCGCGTATTCGCTGCGCGCCATAAAATTGATGTATACGCCTCTGCGGGCACCTTGCAGGCATTGGATGAAGCGCAGGTGTTAAATGGAAAGTTTTATGCGGGGGTCATGCCGGAAGGCGGTATGGAAGCGGGGAGCCTTTTTGTGCGCCCGTTTCCCATTTCCCACGATTGCCGCGAGGGCTTTGGCTATGTGGTGGAGCTTCCGGGGGAACGCCGCGTTGCAGTCGCCACGGATATGGGCGTGATGACCGATGCTGTGATGCAGGCGATTTCGGGCTGCGATCTGGTGGTTTTGGAGTCGAACCATGACGTGCGCATGCTGGAAAATGGGCCGTATCCCTATCCGCTTAAGCGGCGTATCCTGTCAGACCGCGGCCACCTTTCCAACGACGCTTGCGCCTGCGTGCTGGAGCAGCTCGTCAGCCGCGGCAGCACACGCTTCTGCCTGGCGCACCTAAGCAAGGAAAACAACAATCCCTATCTTGCCCGGCAGACGGCGGTCGCAGCTTTGAGCGAGTTGGGAGCGCGGGAGGGGCGGGACTATGCGTTGCAGGTGGCGGAGCGGTATGCTCCGCTCCGGTTACCGTCTTTTAACAGATGAAAAGCGAGAATGGAAAACTGGGAAAAGCGATTTGGAACAGCGCTTTTCCCTTTTTTGGAAAGGATGAACCGAATGCTCCGGGTAAAAGTGATTTGTATCGGTAGGCTCAAAGAGCCCTATTTACGGGACGCCTGCGCGGAGTATCAAAAGCGGCTTTCCTCCTTTTGCCGCTTGGAGGTAGAGGAACTGGCGCCCGCCCGCGTGCCGGAGGCGGCGTCGGATGCGCAGATTGCGGCCGCGCTCGCACAGGAGGGGGAGCGGATTTTGGCACAGATCCCCTCCAGCGCATATGTGTATGCCATGTGTATCGAGGGAAAGCAGCGTGGATCCGAGCAGTTCAGTGCTGAGCTTACAAGGCTCACTGTGGAAGGCGTGAGTAGCGTGTGCTTTCTCATTGGCGGCTCATGGGCTTATCTGAAGCGGCGAAGGCACGCGCACAGGCAAAGCTCTCTATGTCGCAGATGACCTTCCCGCATCAGCTTGCGCGCGTGATGCTTTTGGAGCAGCTCTACCGCGCCTTTGAGATCGGCAGCGGCGGAAAATATCATAAATAAAAAATAGCCGGTAGCCATCTGCTAACGTAAACAGCGCGTATCTTTTTGTTCCATGAGGTTATGATAGGCCTTGCTTTGTTACTCCGCTGCGCCTCGTAATAAAAAATAGCCGGCGGTTTTCTGCAATCGCAAGCTGTGCGTATCTCTTAGACCCGCGTGATGATGGCAGGCCTTGCTTTGTTACTCCGCTGCGCCTCGTAATAAAAAATAGCCGTGAGCCGCTTGCTTGCGCGAGGTTACGGCAGGCTTTGCATCGAAAAAGGGTCTACGGTTGATGCGGGAACCACCGTAGGGGCGAACTGCGTTCGCCCGCTTTTAATCCGTGTGTAAACAAATGGGAATTTGTGGAGGCAGCATTGTGACGTTGAAAGAGCTCGCGAAAAACATAAAAGCGGATATCCCAGCTGTTTTTATTGCGCTAAAAGATCAGAACACTCCAATTATCGCAAAAATTTTCGCGGGAATTACGGTCGGATATGCGTTATCTCCAATAGATTTAATACCTGATTTTATTCCCGTGCTGGGATATTTAGACGATATTATTATTTTACCCGTGTTGGTTATGGTGACAATTAAGCTCATACCAGATGAGGTGTGGCAAAGAAGCAAAGAGAAGGCCGTTGATATATGGAAGGAGGGGAAGCCTAAAAAATGGTATTACGCAATTCCCATCGTGGCAATTTGGGCATTGCTGATTTGGCTTGTTGTGAAAGCAATTTGGTTTTGACCGATTCCCGTTTATCGGGCTGATTTAAGTGTGTCTTATTAGGTATAATGCGCAGTTTTTCTTTAGCCGTTGCGAATACCCTTGGAGCAGAGTAGCCCCGCTTTGCTACTTGCTTCAAAATGAAGGAACTTTCTCAACGGTGTGAAAATAAGCCCGCTAGGAGGAGGAAACGGCTTTGCTTTCTCAGGACGTGGCTATTGTGTCAGAAAAGTTTACGGGCCAGCACAGTTCTGGAATCACATTTAAAAATGTGACCGTTTTTTTTCTTTTATTCGCCTGCGGTTTATGAAATATTCTGAATTTATGGAGAGGTGTGTCTGTCCGCTTGACTTTTCCCTGTGCATACGGTACGCTAAAAGTACAATTTGAAAAGGCGTTCATGACTGACGGATGATTGTGGGAGAAACCACAGTGGAATGAAATGCCTGTTTTGCCGGCCGTCTGGGCAGTGTATGGGAGCGACCATATACTGCCCTTTTATTTTACCAGACGCCGACGGAATCGACTGGTTTAGAAAGGAGACGCGCGCAATGGAATATACGGCTTGGGAGGGCTTTCAGCCCGGGGAATGGCAGAAAAGCATTAATGTACGCGACTTTATTCAGAAAAACTATACGCCGTATGAGGGGGATGAATCGTTTCTAGCGGGGCCGACACAGCGTACGCAGGAGCTCAACCATAAGCTTTCCAACCTCTTAAAGCTGGAGCAGGAGTTCGGCGGCGTATTAGATATCGATACGGAAACCGTCTCCTCCCTGACAAGCTATAACCCTGGCTACCTTGATCAGGAAAAGGAGCTGATCGTCGGCCTGCAAACGGACAGACCCTTGCGCCGCGGCGTCAACCCCTTTGGGGGCATCCGCATGACGCGCGACGCGTGCGAGGCTTATGGCTATCACTTATCCAATAAGGTGGAGGAGGAATTCCGCTTCCGCACCACGCACAATGACGGCGTGTTTCGTGTGTATGGGGAGGAAACGCGCAAGGCGCGCCACTGTGGGATTATCACAGGCCTGCCGGATGCCTACGGCCGCGGCCGCATCATCGGGGATTACCGCCGCGTTGCGCTCTACGGGGTGGACCGCCTGATTGAGGAAAAGAAGAAGGATAAAGCCAAAATCGTGGAGAGTGTGATGGATGTCGATTCGATCCGCCTGTCTGAAGAGCTGTTCCAGCAGATCACCTTCCTCGGCTATCTCAAGGAGATGGCGATGCAGTATGGATTTGATATTTCACTGCCTGCCAAAACGGCGCGGGAGGCGGTGCAGTGGCTCTATTTCGGCTATCTTGGCGCGATCAAGGAGCAAAATGGCGCGGCAATGAGCCTTGGGCGCACGAGCACCTTCCTCGATATCTATTTTGAGCGCGATTTGAAAAACGGCGTTCTCGATGAGGCAGGGGCGCAGGAGCTGTTTGACGATTTTGTAATGAAGCTGCGCATGGCGCGTCACCTGCGCACGCCAGCTATAATGAATTGTTTGCAGGTGACCCGATGTGGATCACGGAGGCGCTCGGCGGCATGGGGGAGGATGGGCGCACGCTCGTGACGAAGAGCTCGTACCGGATGCTCCACACCCTCTATAACCTTGGCTCCTCGGCCGAGCCGAACCTGACGGTATTATGGTCCGGCAGCCTGCCGGACGCATTCAAACGGTTTGCTGCAAAAGTTTCCTGCGATACGGATGCGATCCAGTATGAAAACGATGACCTGATGCGCCCGATCTACGGCGATGATTATGCGATTGCCTGCTGCGTATCTGCCATGAAGGTTGGTAAGCAGATGCAGTTTTTCGGCGCGCGGGCCAATCTTGCAAAGCTGTTGCTCATGAGCCTCAACGGCGGTAAGGATGAAAAAACAGGGCTCCAAGTCGGGCCGGAGCATGAGCCCTATGCGGGGGAATATCTCGAATATGATAAGGTGCTGGAGCTAATGGACGTTTATCGCCCCTGGCTTGCCAAAACCTATGTCAACACCATGAATATCATCCATTATATGCATGATAAATACGCCTACGAGAAAACGCAGATGGCACTGCATGATACGCAGGTGCACCGCTTTATGGCCTTTGGCGCGGCGGGGCTGTCCGTGCTGGCGGATTCACTCTCCGCGATCAAATATGCGCGGGTGCGCGTGCTGCGCAATTCAAGCGGTATGATTACCGGATTTGAAACGATGGGCGAGTATCCGGCCTATGGAAACGACGACGACCGCGTTGACCAGATTGCCTGCGAGCAGGTAAAGCTGTTCTACGAAGAGCTGAAGAAAAACCCCGCCTACCGCGGCGCGGAGCATACGCTCTCCATTCTTACCATCACCTCCAATGTGGTTTATGGGCGGAAAACCGGCGCAACGCCGGATGGGCGTAAGGCGGGCGAGCCCTTTGCCCCCGGTGCGAACCCGATGCACGGGCGTGAGAAAAACGGGGCGCTGGCCTCCCTTAACTCCGTGGCGAAAATCCCGTATGAATATTGCCGAGACGGTATTTCCAACACTTTCTCCATCATCCCGCAGGCCCTGGGTAAAACGCTGGAGGAGCGCTGTGAAAACCTGGTTTCAATTCTGGATGGCTATTTTGCACAAAACGCGCATCATATCAACGTGAACGTGATGAGCCGCGATATGCTGGTAGACGCCTATCACAACCCGGAGAAGTATCCGAACCTGACCATCCGTGTGTCTGGTTATGCGGTCAACTTCCACAAGCTGACGAAGGAGCAGCAGCGGGAGGTTATTTCGCGCACCTTCCATCAGGCGATCGCATGACGGGGCGGGTGCATTCCTTTCAATCCATGGGCGCAGTGGATGGGCCAGGCGTGCGTTTTGTTGTGTTTTGCAGGGCTGCCCGCTGCGCTGCGCCTACTGCCATAATCCGGATACTTGGGATCCACAGGGCGGGTCCGCTTATACGCCCGAAGCAGTTTGTGAAAAGATTGTGCGCTACCGGCCCTATCTCAAACACGGCGGGGTGACCGTATCCGGTGGGGAGCCGCTGTTGCAGGCGCCGTTTGTGGCGGAGCTCTTTCGCCTGCTGCGAGGGCAGGGGCTTCACACGGCGCTTGACACCTCCGGAACCGGCAATTTGGAACAGGCGCGTGCGGTGCTGGCGGAGACGGACCTCGTTTTGTGCGACCTGAAATTTGCGGATGCGCGAGCATACCGCGCGCATTGCGGAGCTTCGTTTGAACAGGTGCTGCAATTTTTAAGCCTGACCGAGGCGATGGCGGTGCCGCTCTGGGTGCGGCATGTGGTGGCGCCTGGGCTAACGGATGATTTTGACCAGGTTCGTGAAATCGCGCGCATTGCCCGGCGGTTTAGCAACCTGGAGAAGCTGGAGCTGCTGCCGTTTCGCAAGCTCTGCGCCGAAAAATATGAACGAATGGGCATCCCGTTCCCGCTGAAGGATACGCCGGAGATGGAGGAAGAGGCGCTTGAGCACCTTTTAGATCTGTTGAAGGCGGAAGGGCTTTTGCCAAAATTTTGAATAATGGTTTACAACGCGACAGATCTTGTACAAATCATTTTTGGAAAAGCTAAAAAACCGCCTGCGCAGAAACACTCTGCGCAGGCGGTTCTCTGTTTTCATCAAATTTGATGCCGGAGGGGGAAACGAAATGTCAGGCCGCGTTCTGCGGGATTCTCTTCCTGCGGCGGCGGACAGGGCGGGAAACTGGCTCACAAGCAGCAGCGGCGGGCCTGCTTTGTGCAGGCTGTGGCGCAGAAGCTCGCTGTTGTGTGTGGGCTTGCGCAGGCTTACGCACATGGGAGGCAGGCTCCATGCCTTGCTTTTTGAGCATCCGACGGCGCTTAATCCGGCGGTAGTTGACCACGACAATGCGGGCAAGCCGGTCTTCAAAACGGATAAATTTATCCTCATGCAAAAAGCCCCAAATCAGGAATGCCACAACGGCAACCTCTGCGATGGTGCGTAAGATGAATGCAATCGTCATAACGGTAACCTCCTTGATGTCGACGGAACATTTGTTCTTAACAGCTCCCATTATAACAGCTTTTTCGCGCTTGTCAAGACAAATGTTCGGATTGTTTTAAGCAAAGTCCCAATCTTGGGACAGCGGAGATCTTTTTCTCTGTCGAAAAATTATGCTATTTTATTATGTTTTCATAATACCACAATATATGGAAAAAGTCAAGCTGCCATGGACTATATGTAGAGATTCCAATGGCGTCCTTAGATGGAAATTAAAGGGGTGCCACGTTTCTTCTCAGGGGGACCGCACAAATGCGATTTAAGCAGGGGTATAGAAATTAAGTTTGATTTCAAAAGCCTGACTGCCCGCAGGGGCGAACGATATTCGCCCGATTCGCCCGCGCATCCGTAAAATATGAGAAAAAGCGGGCACGTTGCTTCATGTATCAATCAACGCAGAAATGGAAAAAAGCGTGGGTTCGTGTTATTCGGATTCGAAATGCGAACCACAATTTATGGCCCACAAACATCCCCTATGGAGCGCGGCTTATAAAACCTTAAAAACGCTCAAATTGATTTCCGTGAAGCAAAGGGGAAAAGGCTTCCGTTTTCTGTGATTTTGGGGTATATTAAAAAGGAATAGCGGGCTTTTGCGCCTTTTTGCGCATGAAAATATCCGGGAAAAGTGCTGTACACGTTTGGTTTCTTATGATATAATTAATTCCTGTTTATGGATTTTTCGGCGCGGTATTCCGCCGTGTTTGATTATGGTCCCGGCCCAGCGGGCCGGTGAGGAAGGGAATGTCTGAAATGGCTCAAGAAATTTACAGAACGCATACCTGTGGGGAGCTGACGGAGCGGAATCTGAATGAAACCATCCGCTTAGCCGGATGGGTGGATACGATCCGCGATCACGGCGGCGTGGCTTTTCTCGACCTGCGGGATCAGTATGGCGTGACGCAGGTAGTCGTGCATGATGACGCTTTGCTGAAGGATCTTCACAGGGAAACGGCGATTACCGTTTCCGGAAAAGTCGTTGCTCGGGATGAAGAAACGGTCAACCCCAAAATCCCGACAGGACGGCTGGAAGTGCTGGCCGACGCGTTGGAGGTGCTGGGCCCATGCGTGCCGAATCTGCCATTTGACGTGCAGGATTCCACTGATACGCGTGAGGAGGTGCGGCTGAAATACCGCTTCCTTGATCTGCGTAATCCGCGTGTGCATGATAATATTCTTTTCCGCTCCAAAGTGGTCAGCTTTCTGCGGCGCAAGATGGAGGCGCTCGGCTTCACGGAGATCACTACGCCGATTCTCACCTGCTCTTCTCCGGAGGGTGCGCGCGACTATATCATCCCCTCGCGTAAGCATGAGGGTAAATTTTATGCGCTGCCACAGGCTCCCCAGCAGTTCAAACAATTGCTAATGGCCTCAGGCTTCGATAAATATTTTCAGATCGCTCCCTGTTTCCGCGATGAGGATGCGCGGGCAGACCGTTCTCCCGGCGAATTTTATCAGCTTGATTTCGAAATGGCATTTGCTACGCAGGAGGATGTTTTTACGGTAGCGGAGCAGGTGCTTTATGATACGTTTGCCACCTTCGGCAACGGGCGCAAGGTGTCCCCGGCGCCGTTTCGACGCATTCCTTATGAAGAGGCTATGCTGCATTACGGCACGGACAAGCCGGATCTGCGCAACCCTCTGTTGATTGAAGATCTTTCTGATTTTTTTGTGGATGTGGATTTCAAACCCTTCCAAAAGAAGCCTGTGCGCGGCATTAATGTGCCGGGCTGCGCGAAGATGCCGAAATCCTTTTTTGAAAAAATGCTTGCCTTTGCAACGGAAATCGGCATGAAGGGCCTCGGCTATCTTACATTGCTGGAGGATGGCTCTTTCAAAGGCCCCATTGCCAAATTCCTCACAGATGGGAAGAAGCAGGAGCTAATTGGCCGTCTTTCCATGAAAGCGGACGATACGCTGTTTTTCATCAGTGATGGCAAAGCGGTAGTGGATCGCCTTGCAGGGCAAATCCGCACGGCGCTCGGAGAGCGGATGAATCTTATTGCAAAGGATCGCTTTGAGCTTTGCTATATCACGGATTTTCCAATGTATGAGAAAAACGAGGAAGGCAAGCTTGATTTTACTCACAACCCCTTCTCCATGCCGCAGGGTGGCCTTGAGGCGTTGGAAACAATGAATCCATTGGAGATCAAGGCATATCAATATGATATCGTTTGCAACGGCGTGGAACTTTCCTCTGGGGCGGTGCGCAACCATCGCCCGGATATCATGGTGAAGGCCTTTGCGCTGGCCGGCTATACGGCTGAGGATGTGGAGGCGCGGTTCGGCGCGCTCTACCATGCTTTCCAGTATGGCGCTCCACCGCACGCAGGGATGGCGCCGGGCGTTGACCGGATGCTGATGTTGCTGCGCGATGAGGAGAATATCCGCGAAGTGATCGCCTTCCCGATGAACGCGAACGCGCAGGATCTTTTACTCGGCGCGCCGGGTGAAGTGACGGAGCAGCAGCTGCGTGAGGTGCATATTAAGCTCAGGAGGCCGCTGGAGAATCGTGTATAAAGCAATGATATGATGGGATAGATCATAGATTATAGGAGGAATTTCCATGCAGATCACAGGAGAACTGGTTCAATATCTTGAAAAGCTGGGGCGGATTCAACTGACGCCAGAGCAGGAGCAAGCAACGGAAAAGGATTTGCAGGAGATTTTATCCTATATGGAAACGCTCAATGCCCTGGACACAGAAGGGGTTGAGCCGCTTTCCCATTCCTTCCCCGTAACAAATGTGTTCCATGAGGACGAAGTGCTTCCCTCCATGGATCGTGAGGAATTGCTCCGGAATGCGCCGAATCAGAAGGACGGCTGTTTCCAGGTGCCGAAAACGGTGGAATAAAAGAAGGGAAGGGGAACGACAACATGGAGATTTTAGAAATGACGGCGCTGGAGTTATCCCGGCGCATCAAGTCGGGCGAGCTCAGCGTGCACGATGCGCTCGACGCGCTGTATACGAAAATCGACGCGTGCGATGAACGGTATCGTTGCTACACCACGGTTTCCCGCGAGGAGGCCTACCGGGAGGCGGACGAGGTGCAGAGGCGGCTCCGCGCGGGCGAACTCGATGATGCGCCGCTCGCCGGCGTGCCGGTATCTGTCAAGGATAATATTTGTACCAAGGGAATCTTGACGAGTTGCTCCTCCAAAATTCTTTCCAACTTTAAGCCCGCTTATGATGCAACGGTTGTGGAACGGATGCGTAAGGCCGGCATGGTGGTGGCAGGCAAGCTTAATATGGATGAATTTGCTATGGGCAGCACGACGGAAACCTCCTTCTACGGCCCTACGCGCAACCCTTGGAATACTGGCCGGGTGCCGGGCGGCTCGTCCGGCGGGGCGGCGGCTGCGGTGGCGGCGCGCGAGGCTGTGGTGGCGCTTGGCTCGGATACGGGCGGATCAATCCGCCAGCCCTGCTCCTTCTGCGGCGTGCCTGGCTGAAGCCCACCTATGGCGCGGTTTCCCGTTTTGGACTGGTGGCCTACGCCTCCTCCCTCGATCAGATTGGCCCGGTGGGGCAGGATGTCGCGGACTGCGCGGCAGTGTTCGAAATCATTAGTGGAAAGGATCCGCGTGACGGCACCTCTATGGAGTTCCCTGCCTTTGATCGGCAGGCGGTTATGGCGGACGGCCTTTCGGGCAAACGCATCGGTATCCCTTCGGATTATTTCGGGGAGGGCATTGAGCCGGACGTGAAGGCCCGTGTGCTTGAAGCGGCAAAGCTTTTGGAATCGCTCGGCGCGCATGTGGAAGAATTTGCAATGCCAATTGTCGAATACGCCGTGCCGACCTATTATATCATTGCATCTGCTGAGGCGTGCTCCAATCTCTCACGCTATGACGGCATCAAATATGGTTACTCATCGCCTCATGCAGAGAACCTGATGGAAACCTATGTCAAAAGCCGCAGCGAGGGCTTCGGCATGGAGGTCAAGCGCCGCATCATGCTGGGCAACTTCGTATTGAGCTCCGGCTACTATGACGCGTATTATAATAAAGCGCTCCAAGCCAAGAAGCTGATCCAAAAGGCGTTTTTTGACGCCTTTGAGCAATACGATATGCTCCTTGGCCCCGTGGCGCCCACCACGGCGCCGAAGCTGGGAGAATCGCTTTCTGATCCGTTGAAGATGTATTTGGGCGATATCTATACGGTGATGATTAACCTCGCCGGCCTGCCTGCGGCCTCCGTGCCGTGCGGATTTGATGGGGAAGGGATGCCGGTCGGCCTACAGCTCATTGGAAAGCCCTTTGACGAGGCGGGGATTTTGCAGGCGGCCCGCCAATATGAGCAGGCGACGCAGTTCCACCACCAATGGCCCAATACTTGCGCGGGAGGAGAAGTTTGAAAGAGAAATCTTTCAAACTGCATTTTGTGCTTTTCGATCATAAATTCCGCTCGAAATTTTGGCTGCGCCAAAACCGCACAATTCTGCGGCACGGCGCAAGAAAGGAATGTCCATAAGCATGAAATATGAGGTAGTCATTGGCCTGGAAGTCCATACGGAGCTTTCTACCAAAACGAAAATTTTCTGTAACTGCACAACGGCCTTCGGCGGCGAGCCAAATACGCACGTCTGCCCGGTATGCGCCGGGATGCCCGGCACTTTGCCGGTGTTAAACCGCGCCGTTGTCGAATATGCAATGCGCACGGGCCTTGCGCTCAACTGCGATATCACGCGCTATACGAAATTTGACCGCAAGAATTATTTTTATCCCGATTTGCCGAAAGCTTATCAGATTTCGCAGCTCTATCTGCCCATCTGCACCTGGGGGCATGTGGAGGTGCAGGGCAGGGAAGGACCGAAGGAGATTCGTATCAAGGAGATCCATATGGAGGAGGATGCGGGTAAGCTCATCCATGATCCATTTGAGGATTGCACGCTCGTTGATTACAACCGCTGCGGCGTACCGCTGCTGGAGATTGTCAGTGAGCCGGATCTGCGTTCGGCGGAGGAAGCGGTCGAGTATTTAGAAAAGCTGCGGGCAGTGCTCCAATATGTCGGCGTGTCGGACTGCAAGATGCAGGAGGGCTCTCTGCGCGCGGATATCAACCTCTCCGTGCGCCCCGCTGGATCACAGGAGCTTGGTGTACGCACCGAAATGAAGAATATGAATTCCTTCCGGGCCATTGCCCGCGCCATCGAAAGCGAATCGCAGCGGCAAATTGACCTGCTGGAGAGCGGCGAGCGTGTGATTCAGCAGACCAGGCGTTGGATGATAGTAAGGGAGAAAGCACGGCCATGCGCTCTAAAGAGGATGCGCAGGATTATAAATACTTCCCGGAGCCGGACCTTCCGCCGATTTCGATCAGCGACGAAGAGGTAGAGCGCGTGCGTGCGGGCTTACCGGAGCTGCCGGAGCAGAAGAAAAAGCGCTATATGGAGGAGCTTGGCCTTTCGGCTTACGATACGGATATGATTACAGGCTCCGTTTATTTTGTGCGGCTGTTTGAACGCACGGCAGAGGTTTGCGGCAGCCCGAAAGAAGCGGCGAATTGGATTATGGGCGACTTGATGAAGCTCCTCAATGATACGGGCACGCTGCCGGAAAACATGGCTTTCCAGCCGGATTCGCTCGGCAAAATTATTTTGATGCTTGCACAGAATAAGATCAGCCGCCAGTCGGCCAAAAAAGTGTTTGAGCAGGTGTTTAAATTAGATGTAGATCCGGAGCAGTATGTGAAGGAAAATAACCTCGGCGTGCTCAACGATACGGGTGCAATCCGCGCCGCGGTGGAAGAAGTGCTTGCAGCAAATGAAAAATCCGTTAATGAATATAAGGGCGGAAAAACGCAGGCATTCCAGTACCTCATCGGCCAATCAATGCGGGCCTTGCGCGGCAAAGCTCCTGCGCAGGAGGTTACCAAGCTGCTCAAGGAGCTGCTTGGCGAGTAAAAATCAGAATCATTCGGCTGCCTCAGCGGCCGGTTTAAACGGCAGGAGACCTTCGGTATGCAAATGCGTGCTGGTCTTTCCTGCCGTTATCTACTTGGATGCAAATAGAACCAGCCCCACGCTTCGCTCATTCGTTTTTGTTTCGTCAGCCCGCAACTCCCAAACAAGGAAATATTTTCAAATACTTCAAGTTTTGGCTTGCGTTCCTGTTTTGGTTGATATACACTATTTATAGGAAGGACTGAACCTTGATATAAAAGCAACGAGCCAAGGAAATGCGATTTTCTCACGATGGGCAGAATTGATTCGTATGAGGCGTGAAGCGTGCGTTTTAGCGGATCAGATAGACATGCCAATTGGTTTTGGAGGTTCTTTTGATGGATCTAGAATTTGGACAATTAAAAAAAGCTGATTATAAAAAGGCGATTCAATTTGCCATAGAAGGTATGCACTTTAACTGGTATTTAGATAATAAGCTGTTGCAAAATCTTTACGGCAGATATTTTCTGTATCTTGAAATGTCAAGGGCTACACAAGCCATCGCAGCATATAAAGGTGACGAACTAGCGGGCGTGTTACTCTGTGAAATGAAAGGAGAAGCAAAAAAGGATCACTCTATTTGGAAGTCTGCCTATGTAAAAATTTTTGATTTTTACAAAACCTGTTTGTAAAAAATGGTGTTGCGCCTTATGACGAGGCGAATCGAGGAATGTTGGTAGAATACTGTAAACACAATTCGCCAGATGGAGAAATTATTTTTTAGCAGCAAATCCGAATATCAAGGCAAAAGGAATTGGCAGTATGCTGCTGCGAGAATTAGAAGAACGAGAAAAAGGCAAAAAAGTATTTTTATATACCGACAGTGCTTGTACATACCAGTTTTATGAGCATCGCGGTTTTGAATTGGCGCAGGAAAAAGATATTACATTGAAAATAGGGAACAAGGAAGTGGCGCTCCGATGTCTTTTATATAGTAAAGTGCTTGGATAACGGACGGTTTTCAGCTCATCGGGCTCATTTTATTTGGCTGCTGGTAAAAGGATCTATCTCATACCAATGATACGATGGGCATACCCTCGGTGTACAAAGAGCAACACGGTTTTTTAGGGCATCTTCGGAGACTGACTGCGTAACTTTCGTTGCCGGGCTGGCGTCCATCAAGGACGATGACGCCGCCAGCGTTGGTTTTCGCCGCTGGCAGGCGTATTGATCTTTGTACACAGTGGGTACACTTTGGAGAAAGCAAAACGGAAGGTGTGGTGGAAATATTGGATACGATCTCCCAGGGAGAGAGAGGGCGGCTCGTATCCTGATTGATAGAGAGGAGCAGAAAACGATGACAACCAAACAGAAAATTCTTTTGTCCGTCTGCGTGACCACCGCTGTGCTGGCGGCCGCACTTATTGTGCTCTTTGCCGGGAATGTCTTGTTGCTGCGCCGGAATACACAGAAGGTCCCCATCCATTCGGAAGACTTTTCACAGAGGGAAGGCGCCGACCGCATCCATTTTTTAAATACCGGCTCGTCAGACGCAATCCTCATTGAGTCAAACGGCCGCTTTGCTCTTGTGGATGCTGGGGAGGATAGCGACTATCCCGCAGATCGGCCCAACTTGATCTATACTGGTTATGAGCAGGTCGTTCTACAATATTTGAAGGATCATGCCGCGGATGGGAATGGAAAGGTAACGCTCGATTTTGTGCTGGCCACCCATGCCCATTCTGACCATATGGGAGGCTTTGATACAGTGATTTCCGACCCGGATATTACCGTGAAGCGGGCGTATCTGAAGCCATACCGCCCGGATAATATCCGCAGTAAGGAGAAACGCCAGTGGGATAATCAGGAAGTTTATGATCAGATGGTGCAGGCGCTGAATGCCCGCGGCGCTGAAATTGTTTCCGAGATTCCAACGCAGGCGTTCCCGTTCGGGGATTTTACGATCCGTTTTCTGAATACGGAAATTGATACAGAGCATCAGGGCATTGATGAAAATGATAATTCCGTGCTGACGCTGCTGGAAAAGGACGGCACCAGGGCGCTTTTGACAGGCGACCTGAATAACCTCAGCGGGGATGAGACGCGCCTTGGGCCGGAGATCGGCAAGATTGATCTGCTGAAGATCGGGCATCATGGCTATGTGTTCTCCTCTTCCCAGAAGTTTTTGAACACTTTGAGCCCAGAAGTGACCGTTGCGACAAACCGCCGCTCTAAAATGATCTATCCCACGGTGAAGTGGCGGCTGGCCCTGACTGGATCTGCACTTTTACCACAGTGGATTACAATGGCGTTATGGCGACTTTCCCAGATGGCGGCGGGCTCGTGATGACCGACCATATTATGAACGAAGAGGAGATGGCGCTGACGATCCCCACGCAGAAATAGGCGCGTGCGCTGGCCCCTTCAGCGTGCAAGAGGGTGGAACGCTGTAAAAAAGGCGCAATATCACGGGAATTTTTATTTTTTGCTTGCTATTTTATTTGCAGTGTGATAAAATATACGATAAAGAAGATGACTAGTATGAAAAGAGTGGGGGCAACCCGCTCTTTCTGCTTGTCATAGCCATTTTGCAACAAACCCGCCGCTTGGCTGAAACGGCTGCGGGAATTTTTGTGGGAAAAGAGGAATGCTTTTGTCATCGAAGGGCAAGGGCGGCAACACGGTGGCCGCCGTATGGGCGCTTGCGGAGCCATTGGCGCAGCAGTTAGGGCTTACGCTTTGGGATATCCGCTTTGTCAAGGAGGGCGCTTCCTGGTATCTGCGCGTTTTTGTGGAGAAGGAAGGCGGCGTCAGCGTGGATGACTGCGTGGCGATGAGCCATGCACTGGATGGCCCGCTGGATGAAACGGACCCGATCGAGCAAAACTATTATTTAGAGGTTTCGTCGCCCGGCTTAGAGCGGGAGCTGACGCGGGATGAGCACTTTCAGGCGCTGCTGGGTGCACGCATTAAGGTGCGCCTGATCCGTCCGGTGGATCAGGTGCGTGATTTTACTGGCGAGCTCTTATCCTTTGACAACGGAGCAATTACGCTGCTGCTGGAAAACGGCACGCAGATGCAGCTACAAAAAAAAGAGGCATCCTGGATTCGGCTGGATGATGCAGATGCATTTTAAAAGCCCGATAGAAAGCGCCTGACATACGCCGGAAGCGGGTGGCCTAATTTGCGCGTTAAGAAAATGGCCGGCCCGTTTGGCACAGTCAGGGATAGGGCCTGAAAGCAGGCGCTGATCCGAACCCGGCTTTGATATGGAAAGGAATGGTCATAAAATGAATACCGAGTTTTTTGAGGCGGTTAAGATTCTGGAGAAGGAAAAGGGCGTACCAGCAGAGCTGCTCTATGAAAAAATACAAACTGCCATCATTGTGGCGGTTCGCAAAAATTACCACGATAAAGATGTTGTCTGCTGTGAAATCAAGCCTGAGGAAAGCGAATTGAACGTTTTTCTGCACAAAACGGTAGTTAACGAAATTTCAGATCCAGATACGGATATCCTGACGGAAGAGGCGCAGAAGTATAAGCCCAGTGCCCTGCCGGGCGACATTGTGGAAATTCCGCTGGAGCCCAAGCAGTTTGGCCGAATTGCCGCGCAGACGGTGAAGCACGTGATCCGGCAGGGCATCCGCGAAGCGGAGCGCGGCCAGGTGATGCAGGAATTCCAGAGCCGCCAGCAGGAGATCACAACCGCTAAGGTGACGCGGGTAGACCCAGTTTCCGGCAATGCAACGTTGGAAATTGGCCGTGCAGAAGCAGTGCTGCCTAAGGGTGAGCAGGTGCCTGGAGAAACCATCGCGGAGGGCGATCTGATTAAGGTGTACATCGTAGACGTACGCGAGAGCGAAAAAGGCGGCCCGAAAGCGATCATTTCCCGTACCCACCCGGGGTTGGTCAAGCGCCTGTTTGAAACGGAAGTGCCGGAAATTTATGACGGCACGGTGGAGATCAAGGCCGTATCCCGCGAGGCCGGCTCCCGCACGAAGCTGGCAGTTTACAGCCGCGATCCGAATGTGGATGCCGTGGGCGCCTGTATCGGCCCGCGCGGCGCGCGCGTGGGCAAGGTGGTTGACCTGCTCGGCGGTGAAAAAATCGATATTGTTAAATATAGCGAAAACCCCGCTGAGTTTATCGCGGCGGCATTGGCCCCGGCGGAAGTGCTCAGCGTAGAAATAGAAGACGGCGCGGCAAATTCGTGCCATGTAACTGTGCCGGATACACAGCTTTCCCTGGCCATTGGCAACAAAGGGCAGAACGCCCGCCTGGCAGCAAAGCTGACCGGCTGGAAGATCGATATCAAGCCGGAGAGCGGCTTCTATGAGCCGAAAGCGGAGCAGGAAGAAGAAACAGAAGCATGATCGAAGGCTCTTGCATTTAGGCGGTAAGGGGGATGGAAATGCAGAATAAAAAGGTTCCGCTGCGCAAGTGTGTCGGCTGTTGTGAAATGAAGCCCAAAAAGGAGCTCGTGCGGGTTGTGCGCAGCCCGGAGGGGGAGATTTCACTGGATTTAACCTCTCGCAAGCCCGGCCGCGGCGCATATGTGTGCCATGACCCCGAATGCCTTGCGAAGGCCCGCAAAAAAAAGCAGCTGGAGCGCGCGTTCCAGTGCAAAATACCGGATGAGGTTTATGACTGCATGGAGGAGGAGATGAGGCAAAATTGAAAATGGTTATTTTCAATTTACCGCCATCAGGGGGGCGCTTATGATGGATGACAAAGCTCTCGGGCTTTTGGGAATCGCCAGAAGAGCGGGCCGCTTAAGCCTTGGGCACGATGCTGCAAAGGGCGCCGTCCTCGCGGGCAGGGCACGGCTGTGCCTCATCAGCGCGGATGCGTCCGACCGGCTGGAACGGGAATTTTTCCGCATGACACAGGGTGAAAAGAGCATCCCGCTCAGGCGTGTCCGGTATACGATGGAACAATTCCACCGCGCAATCGGCGCAAAAGCGGGCGTGCTTACGGTGGATGACGACGGCTTTGCAGAAAAGCTGCTGACAGGGGAGGATAATGCGTATGATGATGAATAAATACAGGGTTCACGAGGTGGCAAAGGATTTCGATAAGCCGAGCAAATCGGTGATCGACCTGCTGGGGGAATATTTTGAGGAGCCAAAGAAGCATATGACGGCGCTTGAGGAGAAAGAGCTCGATGTGATTTTTGAAACCTTTACCCAGCAGAATGAAGTAGAGAGTTTTGACGCATACTTTGCAATGGGCAAGCCTGCCGAGGCAGAGCAGCCTGCAAGGCCGGCAGAGAAGGAAGCGCCTGCCGCAAAAAAAGCGCCGGAGCAGCCGGCAAAGCCGGGCACGGCGCCGAAGCAGGAAAGGGGCGCGCAGCCTCAAAGCACGAAGCAGGGCCAGAAGCCGCAGCAGAATGCAGCGCCGCAAAAGAAGCAGGAGAGCCAGAATAAACAACCGCAGCGCCCGGCGCAATCTCGCACCAAGGGTGCGGCGCGCACGGTGAACACCCGCACAACGCAGGTGGAGCTGGATAAATACAACGAGCGCTATGAGAAGATTGCGCCGACTAACACGCGCGGCGCAGGTGACCAGAGCGTTCAAAAGCAAAAATTAAAGCAGCGCTCCCAGCAGTACCGGCGGCAGGGCATGCGCTCCCCACGCAGGGAGTCCGAGGCAGAGCGTCTCAAGCGCATCGCCGCTGAGCGCGCGAAGAAGCCGCAGCTTGTCATCCGGGTGCCGGAGGAAGTTTCAGTAGGCGATCTGGCCGCCATGATGAAGCGCACTGCCGCAGAGGTGATTAAAAAGTTGATGGCGCTCGGCGTGATGGCCACGGTCAATGAGATCATCGATTACGATACGGCTGAGATCGTAGCCTCTGAGCTGGGCATTAAAGCGGAGAAAGAAGTGGTCGTCACCATTGAGGACCGGATCATTGACGATAGCGCGGATGACGATAAGGATCTTTTACCCCGCGATCCGGTTGTTGTGGTGATGGGCCACGTTGACCACGGCAAAACCTCCCTGCTGGATGCGATTCGCAACACCTCGGTAACAGAGGGCGAAGCGGGCGGCATTACGCAGCACATCGGCGCATACCGCGTATCTATCGACGGGCAGGATATCACCTTCCTGGATACGCCCGGCCATGCGGCCTCACTGCAATGCGCGCACGCGGCGCGCAGGCGACAGATATCGCGGTTTTGGTGGTTGCAGCGGATGATGGCATCATGCCGCAAACAGTGGAAGCGATTAACCACGCGAAAGCGGCGAATGTTTCGATTATTGTCGCAATCAATAAGATGGATCGCCCCGGCGCCAACCCGGAGCGCGTGATGCAGCAGCTGACGGAATATGAGCTCGTCCCCGAAGAGTGGGGTGGAGATACAATCTGCGTTCCGGTTTCCGCCAAGGCGCATCAGAATATTGACAAGCTGCTGGAGGCTATCCTGCTCGTTGCAGAGATGAAGGAATTGAAAGCCAACCCCAACCGCGCCGCAAAGGGTATTGTGATTGAAGCGCGCCTCGACAAAGGCCGTGGCCCGATTGCGACGCTGCTCGTTCAAAACGGCACGCTGCATGCCGGCGATATCATCGTGGCAGGCACGGCTGTCGGCCGTGTGCGCGTGATGACGGATGACCATGGCCATAAGGTGGAAGAGGCGGGGCCGTCTGTCCCTGTGGAGATCATGGGCCTTGCGGAGGCCCCCCAGGCTGGCGATGCATTCGATGCGGTTTCCGATGAGCGCCTGGCGCGAACGCTAGTCGATCAGCGCAAACAGCAGGCCAAGGAAGAGCAGTTCAATGCCATTCAGAAGATAACGCTGGATAATCTCTTTGCCTCCCTCCAGGATGGTCAGATGAAGGAGCTCAATATCATTATTAAGGCCGATGTGCAGGGCAGTGTGGAGGCTGTCAAACAGAGCCTTGAAAAGCTTTCAAACGAAGAGGTGCGCGTGCATGTGATCCATGGCGGCGTAGGTGCGGTCAGCGAATCCGATGTGATGCTCGCCCATGCGTCGAATGCCATTATCGTCGGCTTCAACGTCCGCCCAGATCCGGTGGCGGCGAGCCAGGCGGAGCGCGATGGCGTGGAGATGCGGATGTATCGCATCATTTACGACTGCATTGAGGATGTGGAGCATGCAATCAAGGGCATGCTTGCTCCGAAAATCCGCGAAGTGGAGCTTGGCCGTGCGGAGGTGCGCAATACGATCAACATCTCCAGCGTGGGCAGGATTGCCGGCAGCTATGTAACAGATGGCAAGGTGCAGCGCAATGCAAAAATTCGCGTTGTGCGTGACGGCATTGTGGTGGCGGAGGATGAAATCGCCTCCCTTCGCCGCTTCAAGGATGATGTCAAAGAGGTGGCCCAGGGCTATGAATGCGGCATCGGGCTTGTGAAATTTAACGATATCCGGGAAGGCGATATTCTGGAAGCCTTCATTTTAGAAGAATATAGGGATTAAAGCATGGCGCCGCGTTCTCCGCGGGCCGAAAGGTATGAACGATAAATGGCAGGATACCGAATTGACCGCGTATCGGAAGATATCAAGCGGGAAATCATTGCAATTATGCGTGAGCTGAAGGATCCCCGCATTCAGGGGATGCTGACGGTCGTGCGCGTGGAGGTTAGCTCAGACCTCTCTTTTGCCAAGGTGTATGTTAGCGCAATGGAAGGCTTGGAGACGGCGAGGCTTGCTGTGAAAGGCCTGACAAGCGCAACGGGCTACGTCCGCCGCGAGGTGGGCGGCCGCCTGCACCTGCGCAAAACGCCGGAGCTGAAATTCATTGCGGATGACTCCATTGCACACGGCATGGAAATCACAAAAAAAATTGAAACGCTCGTGAAGGAGGATGGGGATGCGGATTGATGAAAAAGCGGCCGCCCGGCTGCTGGAAGGTCAGGACGATTTTCTCATCCTCACGCACGGCCATCCGGACGGGGACACGCTGGGCTGCGCTTTTGCGCTCTGCCGCGGGCTGCAAAAATGTGGCAAACGCGCGCGCGTGGAATGCACGGATGAGATCCCCGCAAAATTTAGCTACCTTTGGCGGGAGGTGGAGCAAGAGGCGTTTGCCCCCGCTTTTTGTGGCTGTAGACGTGGCGGATCCAAAGCTGCTGGGAAAGCGCTTGGAGGAACGCTATGCGGCGCATATTGATTTGTGCATAGACCATCATGGCTCCAACACTCTCTATGCGGCTCAAACGCTGCTCGATGCCTCCGCCGGTGCGGCCTGTGAGGTCATCTATGAGGTGCTCCGGGAGCTAGGGGTGGAGATGGATGAGCAGATTGCCGATTGCATCTATACCGGCCTATCCACAGATACGGGCTGCTTCCGCTATTCCAATGCGACCGCGCGTACGCACCGGATTGCGGCCGATATGATTGATTGCGGCGCGGACGCCCCCATCATCAACCAGGTCATGTTTGAGACGAAAACGCGCACTTACGCCGCCTTGGAGCGGCTTGCCTTGGATTCTCTCGAAACCTATTGCAACGGCCGAGCGGCCCTCATTACAGTGACGCAGGAGATGTATCGCCTGAGCGGCTCAAACGAAAGCGAGTGCGATCCGATCGCCTCGTTGCCGCGTCAGATTGAGGGGGTGCTCGTTGGCGCGATGTTGCGGGAAAAGGCGGATGGCACCTTTAAAGCCTCTGTGCGCACCCACCGGCCTGTGGATGCAGCCGAGCTCTGCAAGCGCATGGGAGGCGGAGGCCACCCCCGCGCGGCGGGCTGCCAGCTGGAGGGCCCGCTGGAATGTGCAAAGAAAGTGCTGCTTCAACAGATTCGTGCAGTTTTGGAGGCGTAAATGACCGGAATCATCTGTGTGGACAAACAGGAAAATATGACCTCCTTCTCCGCTGTAGCGCGCGCACGCCGAATCACAGGGGAGAAGAAGGCGGGCCACGCGGGCACGCTTGACCCAATGGCAACGGGGGTCCTGCCGGTGTTGTTCGGCGGGGCCACCCGTTTTATGGAGTTTTTACCGGTGCAGGATAAGGGCTACCGAGCGCACATTCGGCTGGGGTTGACTACCGATACCCTTGATACGACGGGCACAGTGCTCACACGCAGCGAGCCGCATGTGACAAGGGAGCAGCTGGAGCAGGCGCTCTGCGGTTTTCGAGGCGCTATTTTGCAGGTGCCGCCGATGTATTCCGCCCTGTCGAAGAATGGCGTGCGGCTCTATGAGCTTGCACGCAGGGGCGAGGAGGTAGAGCGGCCCGCACGGCCTGTAACGGTTTACCGGCTGGAGCTGATGGCGTTTGATGAGCAGGCGCAGGAGTTTGAAATCGATGTGTTCTGCTCGAAGGGCACCTATATTCGCTCTCTAGCGGACGATATCGGCCGTGCGCTCGGCTGTGGGGCCGCCATGTCGGCCTTACGCCGGTCATATGCCGCCGGTTTTTTCCTGGAGGATTGCGTCACGCTGGATGCGCTCGCAGCATTCCGGCAGGATGGTGCGCTTTCGCAATGCATCATCCCGCTGGAGCGGGCGCTGGGAACATACCCGTCCCTGACGGTGACCGAGGCGCAGGCTGTGCGATTTGCAAACGGCGGCGCGCTTGATGCGGGCAGGCTCCGTTTTGCGAAGAGACAGAGCGGCTTCTACCGGGTATACAGCCCGGATCAGAATTTTCTCGGCCTGGGGGAATTGCCCGTGCAAGGGGACGAGCTGAAAGTCCGGCGGGTGCTACAGGACACTTGATGAAAGGAACCTCTCTTCAGAAAGGAGGAAAGCCCATGCCGTATGTGACTAATTTTCACACCTTGCCCCAAACAGGAACCTCGCTTGCACTAGGAAATTTTGACGGCGTGCACACTGGCCACTGTGCAGTGATCAGTGAGGCCGTGCAAATGGCGCGCCGATGGGAGCTGTTGCCCGGTGCGGTGGTCTTTCGGGAGCATCCGCAGGCTGTGCTGCGGGGCTGCGCTCCTGCCCGGCTCTGTGATGACCGGATGCGTCTGCGGGCTTTTGAGGCCGCGGGTGCACAAGCCATCTGTGTGGTTGATTTTCAGGAGATTATGTGCCTTTCTCCGGAAGCGTTTGTCGAGCAGATTTTGGTGCGCCGCCTCCATGCGCGGGCTCTTTCGTGTGGGTATGATTACCGTTTTGGAGGGGGATGCACGGGAGATGCAGCCAAGCTGCGGGAACTGTGCCAAGGCTATGGAATCCGCTTTTCTATGGCGGAGGAGGTTGATTTCTGCGGGCTCCCGGTGAGCAGCACCCGCATTCGCGCGGCGTTGGAGCAGGGCAGGCCGGAGGAGGCCAACGCCATGCTCGGTCGGCCTTTCTGCTACGATTTCACCGTGGTGGGAGGCGATCGGCGCGGCAGAAAGCTCGGTGCTCCCACTATCAACCAGTTTTTTCCATCCGGCTTTGTCGTTCCGAAGTTCGGCGTTTATGCATCCAAAACATTGGTAGAGGGCCGATATCATCCTTCTGTTACCAATATCGGCATGCGCCCCACGATCGGAACGCAGAGCCTGCGCAGCGAGACCTATATTATGGATTTCAGCGGTGACCTGTACGGGCAAAATATTGAGGTATCCCTTCTGCACTTTTTGCGCGGTGAGGTGCGTTTTGAGTCTCTTGATGCGCTACGCGCGCAAATTGCGGCGGATGCGCAGGCGGCTAGAAATTTTGTTCAGGCGGAGGAAGCATCAAATGCATAACATTCAGGCTGTGTTGTTTGATTTTGACGATACTTTGCAGGATCGCGAGGCGGCCTATCGGGCCTACTGCGCGGCCTTTTTGGGGGAATTCTTCCCTGCTCTCCCACCGGAGGAGAAGGCCCGGCGCATCGATGAGATGGAAGCGCATATTGAAGGCGGCTACCGCAAGCGTGAGGAATACTTTCCGGAGATGATCGCGCTGTGGGGGTGGGAGAGCCATCCGCCGGTGGAATTGCTCTGCCGCCATTTTAACGAGCACTATGGCGAGCATGTTGCGCTTTTCCCCGATGCGATTCCCACCATTCAGGCGCTGAAAGAGCAGGGTTATCTGCTTGGCGTCGTCAGCAACGGCCCATCTGTTTTGCAGAATAAAAAGCTTGATACGGCGGGAATCCGCGACCTGTTCGATGTGGTGGCCGTGTCTGGCGATTATGGAATTCACAAGCCGGATAGGCGCCTGTTCGATCTTGCGGCGCAAAAGCTCAATGTGCCGAATGAAGCGTGCCTGTTTGTGGGCGATCACCCGGTGAATGATATCAAGGGCGCGCTCGGCGCGGGCATGCAAGCCATATGGATGGATTACGGCACCTTTGCCGGGCAGCGCACACAGGGCGTGCCGGAGATTCGGCGGGTTTCCCAGGTGCTCGGGCTGCTGGAGGATTTGCCGCGGACAGTGTAGTGATGCAAACAGTCACCGCGTTTATCTGGATCCTTTCGCAATTGAATAGGCATGAAAACTTTAGCATCAGCAGGCCTTTTTAGCCAGAATAAAAGATTTTTAGTCAATACGCACATTTTTCTTGCAAAATAGTGTTTGATTTAGTCTAATTTTATAAAGTAGGATGAGATATGAGAAAGAACATTGTGTTTGCCCTGCTTGCGTCGGCTATTTTTTTGGCGGGGTTAACAGGCTGTGTATCGCAAAAGGAGCATGAGGGTGTGGTGGCGCAGGTTCAGGCGCTGGAATCTGAGAATACGCGATTAAAAGCAGAGGCGTTGGAGCTTTCGGCAAAGGTTGACGAATATGAAAACGGCAAGGAAAATCTTCTGGTCAAAGTGAGAAACCATTTTGAAAAGAAGGAATATGACGAGGCAAAGCAGCTTGCGCAAACGCTCCACAAGAAGTTCAACGGAACGTCGGAGGATCAGCAGGCCCAGCAAATCATACAGCAGATTGACAGTCAAGTGTTTCTGAAGAATTCTTTTTATTACGTTGCCAGCCATAATGTTACTGTTCACACGATGTGCGACTGGCAACTCATTCCCCCTTAGTTCAAAGCACTATACTAAAATTTTCTTAAATCTCTCGTATGCTTCGTCCCACGCTTCCTTATCCTGTGGCTCGTAGATCTTGATGTCCTGAGAACGTTTGATAATTTCTCTTGCTTCTTCGATAGATTTGATATCTCCGGAAGCCATGAGCTGCAGTGCAATATTTCCAAGAACAGTTGCCTCGATTGGACCTGCACTAACTCTGCATCCACATGCATTTGCTGTGAACTGGCAAAGAAGAGCACTCTGTGTTCCACCGCCTACCATGTAGACTGTCTTATAATCTTTACCTGTACACTCTTTAATCTCTTCCATCGCATGACGATATTTCATTGCAAGACTCTGGTTGATGCAACGAACAACTTCTCCGACTGTTTCCGGAACAGGCTGTCCTGTCTTCTTGCAGAATTCACGGATTCTTGTCGGAATATCTCCGGCTGGTGTGAATTCCGGTGCATCCGGATCAATAAAGCTCTGAAGTGCCGGAGCTTCTTTTGCCATAATCTCAAGCTCGCCAAATCCGTACTCATTTCCTTCACGGATCCACTGACGACGGCTTTCCTGAATACACCACAATCCGATGATGTTCTTAAGGAAGGAAATCTTTCTTCCATATCCACCTTCA
>ENA-OQED01000173-OQED01000173.1-human-gut-metagenome-genome-assembly--contig:-NODE-173-length-26187-cov-1.804490_pt1 | contig 26187 bp, 26 predicted proteins | sample MGYA00242790_ERZ504625 | MGnify/ENA primary metagenome ERZ504625 (study PRJEB26092, sample SAMD00036345) | human gut metagenome | host: Homo sapiens | study: EMG produced TPA metagenomics assembly of...
CACCACCACCCGGTCGACGAGCCGCTGTCCACCGGCCTCAAGGCCACTCGACGCGATGACCCCGACTCGGCCGCGGCCAGCGCCAGCTCATCATCGGCGACCGCCAGACCGGTAAGACCGCCATCGCGATCGATACCATCATCAACCAGAGGCCAACTGGGAATCCGGTGACCCGAAGAAGCAGGTCCGCTGCATCTACGTGGCCATCGGCCAGAAGGGCTCCACCATCGCCTCGGTGAAGCAGAGCCTGGAAGACGCCGGCGCCATGGAGTACACCACCATCGTGGCCTCCCCGGCAGCCGATTCCGCTGGCTTCAAGTACATCGCCCCGTACACCGGCTCGGCCATCGGCCAGCACTGGATGTACAACGGCAAGCATGTGCTCATCGTCTTCGATGACTTGTCCAAGCAGGCAGAGGCCTATCGTTCGATTTCCCTGCTGCTGCGCCGCCCGCCGGGGCGTGAAGCCTACCCGGGTGATGTGTTCTACCTGCACTCCCGCCTGCTCGAACGTTGCGCCAAGGTCTCCGATGACCTGGGCGGCGGTTCGATGACGGGTCTGCCGATCGTCGAGACCAAGGCGAACGATGTGTCCGCCTACATCCCGACCAACGTGATCTCCATCACTGACGGCCAGATCTTCCTGCAGTCCGATCTGTTCAACGCCAACCAGCGCCCCGCCGTGGACGTCGGTATCTCCGTCTCTCGAGTCGGTGGCGCCGCACAGACCAAGGCTCTGAAGAAGGTCTCCGGTACGCTGAAGATCTCCCTGGCACAGTACCGTTCGCTGGAATCCTTCGCCATGTTCGCCTCCGATCTGGATGCGGCTTCCAAGGCCCAGTTGACCCGTGGTGCCCACCTGACCGAGCTGTTGAAGCAGCCGCAGTTCCACCCGTACTCGCCGGAACAGGAAGTCGTGTCCGTATGGACCGGCACCCACGGCAAGCTCGACGACCTCGACCTGAAGGACGTCCTTCCGTTCGAGCAGGGACTGCTGGACTACATCGACCACAACACCGATATCCTCAAGACCATTCGCGAGACCGAGGAATTCACCGCCGACACCGAGGCTGCCCTCGATAAGGCCGTGGACGAGTTCCGTTCGACGTTCGTCTCTTCCGCCGGCAAGCCGCTGGTCGAGAAGAAGCCGGACGTTGACAAGGCCGCGCCGGTCGATCAGGAAAAGATCGTGGCGGGAGAAAAGTAAGCCATGGGCTCGCAACTCGCATTGAAATCACGCATCCGCTCCACCGAGTCGTTGGCGAAGATCTTCAACGCTCAGGAGATGATCGCGTCTTCGCATATCGCCAAGGCCCGTGATGTGGCCCTGAACGCGAAGCCGTACACCGATGCGATTTTCGATGCCGTGCAAGCGTTGGTGGCCCACACCCATATCACGCATCCGATCGCGGTGAAGGACGAGAAGAACCCGCGCGTGGCTGTTCTCGCCCCTCACCTCGGATCGTGGTATGGCCGGCCCGTACACCTCTTCGATTATCCGTGAAACGGAGTCGCTGCTGTCCCGCCTCGATGCGGCAGGCAAGCAGCCGGAGCTGTTCGTGTACGGGCGTCGCGGTTCGACGTACTACAAGTACCGTAATCGTGACATCGCGGCGACGTGGGAAGGCGACACCGACCAGCCCGGCGTGGAAATTGCTGAAACGATCTCCAACACCTTGATGGACGCCTACATGAAGCCGGCTGAGAAGGGTGGAGTTTCCGAACTCTACATCGTCTACACCGAGTTCATCAACATGGTGGTGCAGAAGGTGCGCGTGCTGCGCATGCTGCCGGTCGAAATCGTGAAAAACGAGACCAAGGTGCCCGATCCTGATGAAGAGGCACCGGCTACTGCGGATGTCGCTCCGCTGTACACTTTCGAGCCCAGCCTCGAAAAGGTACTGGATGCGATTCTGCCGAAGTACATTCAGTCCCGTATCCACGAGTGCCTGCTGACCGCGGCCGCGTCGGAAACCGCAAGCCGCCAGAACGCCATGCACACGGCAACCGACAATGCACGAAACCTGATCGACGACCTTACGCGCAAGCTCAACGCTTCCCGCCAGGCCTCGATCACCCAGGAACTTACCGAAATCATCGGCAGCGCTGACGCGCTGACCAAGAAGGAAGAGTAGGAACGCATATGGCTGACAACCAGACCACTGCGGCCGAGCCTACCAACGGTCGCGTCACCCGCGTCCAGGGCTCGGTTATCGACGTTGAATTCCCGGTGGGTCATCTGCCCGACATCTACAACGCCCTGAAAGTAACGATCGTCAACACCAGCGCCAAGGAAGAAGGCGAGGCGAAGGAGACCGAGATCACCCTCGAGGTCGAACAGCACCTCGGTGATTCCACGGTCCGTTGCGTCGCTCTGAAGCCCACCGACGGCCTGGTTCGTGGTGCCTCCGTCTCCGACACCGGCGCCCCGATCTCCGTGCCGGTCGGCGACGTGACCAAGGGCCACGTCTTCGACGTGTCCGGTAACATCCTCAACAAGAAGCCGGATGAGACCATCACCGTCTCCGAGCGTTGGCCTATCCACCGCAACCCGCCGGCCTTCGATCAGCTGGAGTCCAAGACCCAGATGTTCGAAACGGGCATCAAGGTCATCGATCTGCTGACCCCGTACGTGCAGGGCGGCAAGATCGGTCTGTTCGGTGGTGCAGGTGTGGGCAAGACCGTGCTGATTCAGGAAATGATTCAGCGCGTGGCCCAGAACCACGGTGGTGTGTCCGTGTTCGCTGGCGTCGGCGAGCGTACCCGTGAGGGTAACGATCTGATCGGCGAAATGGCCGAGGCCGGCGTGCTTGAGAAGACCGCACTGGTCTTCGGCCAGATGGATGAGCAGCCGGGTACCCGTCTGCGTGTCCCGCTGACCGCACTGACCATGGCAGAGTACTTCCGTGACGTGCAGAACCAGGACGTGCTGCTGTTCATCGACAACATCTTCCGCTTCACCCAGGCCGGTTCCGAGGTGTCCACCCTGCTGGGTCGTATGCCTTCCGCCGTGGGGTACCAGCCGAACCTGGCCGATGAGATGGGTTCCCTCCAGGAGCGCATCACCTCGACCCGTGGTCACTCGATCACCTCGTTGCAGGCCATTTACGTGCCGGCCGATGATTACACCGACCCGGCCCCGGCCACGACCTTCGCCCACTTGGATGCAACCACCGAGCTTTCTCGTGACATTGCCTCCAAGGGTATCTACCCGGCTGTGGACCCGCTGAGCTCCACCTCGCGAATCCTCGATCCGCGTTACGTGGGCCAGGCTCACTACGACTGCGCCAACCGCGTCAAGGCGATTCTGCAGCGTAACAAGGAGCTGCAGGACATCATCGCCCTGATCGGTATCGACGAGCTCGGCGAAGAGGACAAGACCACCGTGAACCGTGCTCGTAAGATCGAGCAGTTCCTCGGCCAGAACTTCTATGTGGCTGAGAAGTTCACCGGTCGCCCCGGCTCCTACGTGCCGGCCGACGAGACCATCGAAGCCTTCACCCGCATCTGCGACGGCGTGTACGACGACGTCCCGGAGCAGGCGTTCTCCGGCATCGGCGGCATCGACGACCTCGAAGAGAAGTGGCACAACATGCAGAAGGAACTGGGTGCGTGATGGCTGCGGAAAAAACCACGATGAAGGTCAACATCGTCGCCGCTGACCACCCTGTGTGGCACGGCGAGGCGACGAGCGTGACCATTCCCGCCTCTGAGGGCGGCATGGGCATCCTGCCCGACCATGAGCCTGTGCTCACGGTGATCAAGCAGGGTACGCTCACCGTGGTTGAGCCCGATGGCGATCGCCACATGTTCGAGGTGACCGACGGATTCATTTCCTTCGACTCGAACAAACTCACCGTGGCGGTCGAGCGCGGCCACGACGTCCAGTACTCCGGCACCGCCGAGTGACCTGAACCAACTCCTTAAGGGGCTCTCTGGTTTTCCAGAGAGCCCCTTTTGCTATGTATGCCATGTGTTGCGCTACAGTGGTGGCCTATGCGAGTTATTGTTGCCGACTGTTCGGCCGAGTATTCGGGCCGCCTCAACGCCTCACTGCCCCTGGCCAAGCGCGTATTGCTGATCAAGGCCGATTCCAGCCTGTTGATTTTCTCCGAATTGGGCTCCTACAAGCCGCTGAACTGGATGACCGCGCCCTGCACGATTCGTGAGATCGACCCAGCCGCCAAATCCGCGCAACATTCCCGGGAAAGTGTCGCTGGTGGGGCTGTGGATGGTGATTCTGCGACGCATTCCCCGGAAAGTGTCGCCGCTGGTGAGCCGGAAAAGGTGCTACGTGTCAGCGCCGACAAGGGTTCGGACATTCTTGAAGTGACGCTGCAGCATATCTATTCCGACCAAACCTATGATCTGGGCGAAGATCCGGGTCTCATCAAGGATGGCGTGGAAGACCATCTGCAGCGCTATCTGGCCGAGCAAATCGAGCGTATCGGCAAGGGAGCCAAGCTGGTGCGTCGCGAATACCCGACCGCCATTGGCCCAGTGGATATTATGGCCGTGAATGCCGAGGGCGAGCATGTGGCTGTGGAAATCAAACGTCACGGCGGCATTGATGGCGTCGAGCAGCTGACTCGCTACTGCGAACTGCTCAATCGAGATCCGCTGCTGGCCCCGGTGCACGGCATCTTCGCCGCACAAACCATCACGCCGCAAGCCCAGGTCTTGGCCAAAGACCGCGGCTTCACCTGCCTCATCCTCGATTACGACGATATGAAAGGCACCGAGGACGACAGTCTCAGGCTGTTCTAGATATAGCAGGGGCTCCCTCATCAGAGGAGCCCCTGCTATATCTTTTAGTACGCGGCGAGAATATCGATTACGAAGACCAACGTGGAGTTGGCGGGAATCGGACCTTGCTCCTTATCTCCATAGGCCTGATCCGGCGGAATCACCAGCAGAACCTGAGAGCCGACGGTCTGGCCGACCAGACCCTTCTGCCAGCCCTCGATAACCTGATGCTGGCCGCTGGAATCGCTGAACAGATCGGCGTCGATTGTGGAATCGCGATCCCAGGACGAATCGAACTGCTTGCCATTCGTAAGCCAACCGGTGTACTTGACCACCACGGTGTTCTTGTCGGTCAGCTTGGCGCCGTTACCCTTGATCAGCGTCTGCGAGATCAGCGAATCAACCGAACCCTGACCGTTCATGTCGATGGACGGCTCGCCGTTTTTGGCTCGCGTCACCTTCGGCAGATTGGCCGGCACATCCTTGACTTCCTCGCCAGTGGCCTTCTCCAAGTCCTTGGACTTGGACACAAACGTCATCGCCAGAATGTAAGAGTACCCGGACGAATCCTGAGCGTTGACGCCAAAGCCAATCGTGGTGTTGATCTTGGCACCCTTGATCTGGTTGTAGTAGGTCGAGGAGAGGGTCTTGGAATCCACCTTCAGCGAGCAATCCGGCGTGTTCTTGGTCCAGGTGTCCATGAGCTCGGTTCCGTCTTTAACGTTGAGCGCGATGCCTTGGGCGCAGACGCGGTCGCCCTCCTCGATCACGTCGCCATCGCCCTTCTGCAGCACCACATAAGAGCCGTCGGACACGGTCATCGGCGTATTAAAGGAGATGGTCGGCTTCTCGCCGAGCTTGCCCTTGGCGGTCACGCCGGCAATTTGGCCCTTCTTGTCAGAAGAGTCGGAAGATGAAGAGGAATCGGAAGAAGAGGATTTCGAGTCCGAGCTCGAACTGGAGCAGGCAGCCAGCGACACGCACATCGCCAGCGAGCAGGCAAGGGCAACGGCCTTGCCGAGGGGAGATAACATAGACTTAACAGACTTACGCATGACACATCACCCTACTGGTAAACCTTGATTTTCTGCGCTCCTAGGTAATAAACAGGTGAAGATTGTAGAATGGTTGAGTTATGAGTGCTGAAGAACAGACTACAAGACCGGATAAGGGCGCCAAGCGTCCATCCCGTCATGCCAAAATCATGCGTGGAGTGGTGACGCCTATCTTCGGACTATTGGCCGTGGCGGCTGTGGTGTTGGGGTACATGAATGCCACGATGTGGAAGCCCTCCACTGAAATCACCGCTTCCGCAACCATGAGCGGCTCCCGGTATGTCGTCACTGATCCGAATGTGCTGACCTTGTTGGATCAGAACGCCACGATAACCGTGGACTCGGGATCCTCTCAGGACGAGGCGTGCGTGGCGTTGGGTTCGTCCAAGGATGTTGCCGGATGGGTCGCGTCCGAGAAGTCCTATACCCGCATCACCGGATTGGCATCATGGAGCGAGCTGAGCACCCAGAAGGGAAGCAGCACGAGTCAGGGAGCGCCTACCAGTGCCGATGACGCGGTGTCGTTCAAGGATTCCGATATGTGGACTGCCGTGAAATGCGGCACTGGGTCCGTTTCGCTGAAGAGCAAGAAGACCGGTGCCTCGACGGTAGCCATTGTGGATTTGGGCGAAAATGTCACCAACGCCAAGGTGCAGCTGCACTGGGTGCGCTCCGAAGTGCCGGACTTTGCGATGCCGTTCTATCTGTCCGGCGGATTGCTGGCCGTGCTGGCCGTACTGTGCGCCTCCGTGTTCGCCATGCCGCCGCATAAGCGCCGCAAGCGCATGGTGGAAGGCATGGCAAGCGCCGTAATCGAGGAAGAGGCACCCGCCAGCATCGCAGTGTCCGGGAAGCCGGATGGTGCAAGTCGACGTAATCGTCGCCGTCACGCCACACATCGGCGTTCGGGCCGTGCGTCCTCGCAATCCTCGCAATCTGAAGCCACCGAAACACCGGTTATCATCGACCCAAGTTCGCGTAACCTGGTCGCCGACCAGCAGACCGGTGCCGAAAGCGGCGCTGAGCCCGGCCTCAGCGCCGGCGATAACGAATCGACTTCGGTAATCACCCCTGACGAACTGCAGGCCTACTTCTCCCGCTTGGCCCAAGAGGTCAATACCGGAGACGACTCGGCCGATGACGGACAGGAGGAAAGCTGATGAACAAGCGATGGAACAAACTGTGTGTGTCCGCCCTCGCCTGCATGGCGTTGGTCGTGCCGTTGACCGCCTGTGAAGGCCAACTGCCGACGCCGGCTGCTGATACCTCCACCAAGGTTGCGCCGGATTTGACCGAGGCGCAGGAGAAGAAGATTCGTCTGAAGATTCTCAAGACGATCGATGAAGCCGATCAGGCCAAGAATCCCGATGGGTATGCGACCGTTATGGGCGGGCCCCAGCTGGACATTCGCATCAGCCAGACCACGATCAATCAGCGTGGCGGCGGTATGTCCGAATATGCGACCATTCCCAAGGACATCGCCCAGACGGTGATTCCTACGGACGACGGATGGCCTCGCTCGGTGTTCACCATCACGACCACCACCGAAGATCAGCAGTCCAAGCGTTTGCTGGTCTTCGATCAGGAATCCGCCCAGCAGAATTACAAGCTGATGGCTATGGCTCGACTGTTTGAGGGCGCCAAGCTGCCGAAGTTCGAGATTCCGACTATTGGCTCGCAGATGGGCACCGCAAAGGATGAGAAGCTGGTGGCCGCTCCCGCCGATGCCTTGGCCCAATACGCCGATGTGCTGCAGAACGGCTCCAAGAGCCAATACGCTTCCAAGTTCGCAGACGATTTGCTGCGCCAGGAACTGGCCAATACCACGGCCAAGGTGCAGGAAGGTATGCAACGCAACAACGGTACGCAGGAGCAAAAATTCACCGCTGTGCCTGAACAGATGTGGGTGATGCGTGCTGCAGACGGTGCCGGTGATCTGGTGGTTGGCCGTATTAACGGCGAATGGACTCGCAAGGCAGGGGATGGCCGCGAATCGCAGCCGGCTTCCGACGACGAGAAGGCGCTGTTCAATAGCGACAAGTACACCAGCACCATGAAGGTCACGTATGTGAACGTGGTGGCCTTGTACATTCCGTTGGCAAGCTCCGGTGAGCAAATCACCGCCGTGGGTGCCGACCGTCAGCCGGTAAAGGTCGAAGCGCTGTAGTTGTTGCCGCCGCCCACCGCGCGGTTAACGCCCCACCACGATATGATTCATCCACCACGATGTCGGTAAGTTTTACCTTTCGCACAATGGTGCCGTTTTGAGTCACATCGTGGTGGGCGTTTTGCTACGTGGTGGGAATTTCACCGCGTAGTGGAAGAATCCCTACGTGGTGGGAATCGGCATTACAATCAATGTCAGCAAATGTGATTGTTGTTGTACGCGAATCGCGTGGAATCGGGAGGCATTATGGCAGAGCAGCAGTTCAATCCGGGAGTCTCATTGGCGGGCGCCGTCGATTTGGAGGCGCTGAAGCATCAGGTCAAGGCCAAGCCCGGCCAGGCGGGTGGCGCTCCTGCCGCTGGTGGGTACGTGATCGACACCACCGAAAACACCTTCCAGGCAATGGTGCAGACTTCTGCGACCTTCCCGATCCTGCTGCTCCTGTGGATACCGACCGATGACCGCCTGTTCCCGATGGCCCGTGCGTTGGGCGACGCGGTGAACGCCCTGAACGGCCAGATTCAGCTCTCCCGTATCGATATCTCGTCCAATCCTTCGATTGCCCAAGCGTTGCAGGTGCAGGGCGCGCCCGCACTGTTCGCGTTGATTGCCGGCCGTCCGATGCCACTGTTGCAGGGCCTTCCGGGTGACGACGAGCTCAAGCAACTTACTGACGAGGTGATTCCGAAGATCATTCAGGCCGCCGCGCAGTCTGGTGTGAACGGTACCGCGCCGTACTCGGGTGATCCTGATTCCGATGCCGCCAAGAGCGCTGGTGCCACCGGTGCCGGCGTGGGTGCTGAGCAGGTGCCGCCGGAGCATGCCGAAGCCCATCGTTTGGCCGAGGAGGGCGATTACGCCGGTGCCGCCGCCGAATACGAGCGCGTGCTCGAATCCGACCCGTCCGATGCACTGGCCGCCCGCGAACGTGCGAAGGCGCTGTTGCTGGCCCGCTCCGGGTCCGCTGATGTACGTGACGTGCGTGCCGCTGCCGCCGCAGCGCCGGACGATGTGGAAGCGCAGTTGGCTGTGGCTGATATCGACATGATCGGTGGCCAGATTCAAGACGCTTTCGACCGTTTGCTGGACTTTTTGGCCGCCGGGCACAAGGCCGATATCGAGCAGGTTCGCAAGCGTCTGCTCGAATACTTCACCATCCCCGAACCCACCGACCCGCGTCTGGCCCGCGCCCGCCGTCGCCTAGCCACCCTCATGTACTGATTGGTTTTGGCTCCCCTCTTTGAGAGGGGCTGTCAGGCGTAGATGACTGAGGGGAGCGCGCGAGCGTACTTGATTGCTTCCCCTAAACCATCCGATTCTTCCCGAAATATTGCTGGAACCTTGGCCCCTCCAGCGCCAGTTCCTCCTCGAAATCATCCGCCCACTTGCAGAACGGACGGTTGGCGAGACCATCGTTATTGAATCGCGCCTGATCGGTGATTTCGGTGATGCAGAATTTCGGAATCGTCAGATTGGTAACCGGCCCGGATCGTTCGGCCTCGGCTACGATCAGCGGCGCGTTCGGCCCGCCGAACACGTCCACGCTCCAGCCGTCTTCCGCAATCCACACGGAATACCGGTTCTTGATGATTACCGAGCCGCCGCGCTTGATGAGTTCGGCGGCGATGCGCGTGTCATCTCGCGCTCGACCTCGTAGCGCGTGCCACCCACGGACGGACCTTTGACGGTGACATACGCTTCCGAGAACCGGTCGCGGTACTCGTCCAGCACGGCCACCGGATTTACGTCGGGCGTCATGTCGACGTGAACCTTGTGCGAGACCAGCCGCACGCGCAAGGCGTAATTGTCGGCATGCACGTAGTAGCTCTGAATAATGAGGGTCGGGGCGTCGCCGTCGTCGTATTCCGCCGGCAGCTCGCGGCAGAAGAAGCGGCGTTCGTATTCGAAGTCATCTGTAGGTTCCGACATAACCTCATTGTAGAGCCGATGATGGCGATTTTCTCGTTATTTTGGCGACGTATGTGCCTCATGCAGCGTGATGTGGTGTACAGTAAAGAAGTTGCTCGGGTTTGTAGCTCAGTGGATAGAGCGTCTGTCTCCGGAACAGAAGGTCGTGGGTTCGATCCCCATCAAGCCCACCAGCATGGCTTTCGGCTAACCGCCGGAAGCCTTTTGCATATTCGGCGCGTGCAAGGCTGGTGCTGGTGTCGGCAATGGCAAGGCCGGTGATGCCGGCTCGCTTGGGTCGTGGAAAAACCGTCCGGTTTGGCGAGAACGGTAGCCGAATCGTCTGGAATCGTCTGGAATCGTCTGGAATAGCAAGGAATAGTCTGTTGATGGCCGTATGCCGGGCATCATGCGCGCTAAACGCGACTTTGCTCAGTAGACTGCTACGTAATCGGCATTGCCAATCGTTGCTGATCGTGCGATTGGTCGTAGCCGGTGGTGATGTGTACCGGCGCCGGCCGCAGCAGGTGGGCGCCCCCAAGATGAGAAGGAGCACAATATGAGCGAAAAGATGGAAGCCGTAGCCACTTCCGAGGCGCCGGCCGCGCTGGGCGCATACAGCCAGGCGGTGAAGGCCAATGGCTTCGTGTTCGTATCCGGCCAGCTGGGCATTGATCCGGCCACCGGCGAACTGGCGGGCGAGACCGCTGGAGAGCAGGCTGCACAGGCGCTGAAGAATATTAAGCACATTCTCGACACTGCCGGTACCGGCATTGAGCATGTGTGCCGTGCCACCATCTACCTGAAGAACGTCGAGGACTTCAAGGAAGTGGACGCACGTTACGCTGAGGCGTTCATCGGCTCCGTCAAGCCCGCCCGCGTGGCCTTTGGCAACAACATGATTCCCAAGGGCGCGCTCGTGGAGATTGACGCCATCGCGGTGGAGTGATTCGAACGTTTCCCCGGCGGCCCGTCTGCGCGCATGGTGTGTGCAGACGGGCCGCCGCGTATTGTGCGACGCATTCCGGGGAATGTTTCGCTGGGCGGGGGTGCGAGGTGTGGTTCCGCGACACGTTCCCGGGAACGTTGCGCTGGAATCGTTGGGCGGTGGTCCGTGCCACAATAGAGACCATGGCATCCAAAGGAAAACCGTCGCCGCGTTCGGCCGTAAGCCCGCTGAGTGATGAGCAGGTCAAGCGTCTGGCCGCCCGCCACACGCTTGTGGACTCGACACAGTATTACCCGACCGGCCCCCGCACGCCCAATCAGCCGGAAATCAACGCCCAGAATCCCAAGGCCACCAAACGACTGCTGGGAGGGGTGTCCATTGTGTTCCGCGCCAGCTGCAAGACCAAGGCCTGGGGCTTGGAACAGGTGCCGGAAACCGGACCGTTCATCACCGCCGCCAGTCATGTCACCATGTTTGATGTGTTCGTGCCAATGATGAGCCTGTTCCACATGGGCCGCCGCCCCCGTTACATGGCCAAGGCCGAGATGGCGAAGTGGCCATTGATCGGCAAGTGGTTCCAGTTGGTCGGCATGCAGCCGGTGCAGCGTCATTCGGGCAAGGCCAAGCAGATCGAAGAGACCTCGATTGATATTCTGACGTCCGGCCGCCCGCTGACGGTCTGGCCGGAAGGCACCGTGACCCGCGACCCGAAAAAGTGGGTGATGAGCATTAAGGAGGGCGTGGGATATATCGCCCTTGAATCCTCGCGCAGACTGGGGCATCAGGTGCCGCTGTACCCGGCGGTGACGTGGGGTGCCGCCTCCATCAACCACTGGTGGCCATGGCCGCGCAAAAACGTGGTGATGTGCTATGACCATGCGCTCGATTACTCCGATCTGCTTGCCGACATGGACTCATGGGGTGAAGAGCCGCCTGCCGAGGCCGTGAACGAGCTGATGTGGCGCGTGCTCAAACGCATGAACACAGTACTGGAGGAAATTCGTGGCGAGCAGTTCCCCGCTGAAGGCTACTGGGACTACCGCAGTATGAGTCGTAAGCTTGGCCTGAAGCCGGCGGCCCGTTCCCGGCTGAGAAGTAGCCGCACCGGTTCCCGTACGGGGAGCCTAGGCGAGTAGCATGGCACAAGATTGTGCCGATGAAGTTGCGCGACAGACGAAGGTAGGAATTTGATATGGGTAAAAATATAACGGTTCTCGGTGCAGGAGCATGGGGTACTGCTTTCGGCCAAGTGCTGGCGGACGCAGGCAACACGGTGACCATGTGGGCCAAGGAGCAGCAGATTGTCGAGGGCATTCGCGATCACCACCACAACGCCGTGCGCCTGCCGTCCGTCGAAAAGTTGCCGGACAACATGACCGCCACTGGGGATCGCGCCGAAGCCGTCAAGAACGCGGACATCGTAGTCGTGGCCATCGCCGCGCAGTTCGCGCGAGTGGCACTCGTCGAATTCAAGGGACTGATTCCCGATCACGCCATCGTCGTCAGCCTGATGAAGGGCATCGAGCGTGGCACCAACAAGCGTATGGACGAAGTCGTCCGCGAATCCCTTGACTTGCCGGCCGACCGGTTCGCCGCCATTTCCGGACCGAACCTGTCCAAGGAAATCGCCGATCGTCATCCCGCCGCCACCGTGGTGGCTTGCACGAACCTCGATAATGCCACGAAGGTGGCCGAGGCATGCACCACCTCCTATTTCAAGCCGTTCGTGACCACCGACGTCATCGGCCTGGAAATGTGCGGCAGCCTGAAGAACGTGACCGCGCTGGCCGTGGGCATGGCCCGTGGTGCCGGCTACGGTGAGAACACCGCAGCCATGATCGAAACTCGTGGACTGGCCGAACTGACCGCGCTGGGCGTAGCCGCTGGCGCCGATCCCAAGACCTTCTTCGGCTTGGCCGGTGTGGGCGATCTCATCGCCACCTGTGGCTCTTCGCTGTCTCGTAACTATACGTTCGGCGCGAATCTCGGCAAGGGATTGACGGTCGAAGAGGCCACCAAGGTCAGCAACGGTGTGGCCGAAGGCGTGCCCACCACGGATGCGGTGGTGGCTCTTGGCGATCAGCTTGATGTGCCGACCCCGTTGGCGTATCAGATGAGCCGCGTGCTGAACGAAGGCATTTCCTGCTCGGAGATGCTTGCCGGACTGTTCGGTCACGAGGTTACCGGCGAATAACGAGAGAAGCGACGTATACGTGGCGTATACGTTGTACGTGCAAAGTCGCGTGGCGTATACGTCGTTGACGTGCACGAGTAGACTGGTGTGCGTCTCTTGTGCGCGGCGTTCCGAGCGCGGTTCGGTCCGGTTGGCGGTGCAAAGCATAGGCTTGAAAACGGTTGTAGTTTCAACAAAAGGATGGTTATGGCCAAGAAGCGTGTTGTGGTGCTCTATGGTGGGCGTGCAGACGAGCATTCGATTTCCTGCATCTCCACTGCCGGTGTGCTGGGGGCCATGGACACTGAACGGTTCGAGCCGATTCCGGTCGGCATCACCAAGGACGGCAAGTGGATCATCAATGGCGAAGATCCGCGTGGCTGGAACTTGGACGGCGGCGAGCTGCCGACCGTAAAGATCACCCCGGAATCGCGCCCGGTGATGCTTGACCCCTCTCGCGGACAGGACGGTTTCTTCATCGGCGAGCCCAGCCACATCAATTCCGCCGATTCCGGCTTCGGCACCAGCTTCGTCAGCATGTCCGACCCGGAAATGCACCATGTGCTGACCTCCCTTGGCCATGTGGACGCGGTACTGCCGGTGCTGCACGGCCCCTATGGCGAGGATGGTACGGTTCAAGGCCTGCTGGAAATGATGGGTGTGCCGTACGTGGGGTGCGGAGTGTTTGCTTCCGCCGCCTGCATGGATAAGCATTACACCAAGGTGGTACTGGATGCCGCCAGCATTCCCACCGCGCCCGGTGTGACGGTCGATGCGCGCAACTTCACCGCCGCCGATGTGCTTGCCGAGATCGAGGACGCCGGTCTTACTTATCCGCTGTTTGTCAAGCCTTCGCGCGCAGGCTCCAGCTTCGGTGTGACCAAAGTCGAGAAAGCCGATGACCGCGAGACCCAGCAGGATCGTCTGGCCGCCGCCATCGCCACCGCCGGCGAGCACGACTGGAAGGTGCTCGTCGAACAGGGGATTGATGGTCGCGAAATCGAATGTGCCGTGCTGTGCCCGAGGCCGGTGACGAGCCCGAGGCCAGCTGGCCCGGCGAAATCGTGCTCGATCATCAGAACGACGACCAGTTCTACGATTTCGACTCCAAGTACATGGATGCCTCCGCCAGCCACGTGGAAGTGCCTGCCAATCTGCCGGTCAGCGTGCTTGAGGACGTGCGTGACGTGGCCCGTCGCGCGTTCAAGGCCGTGGATGGTGCCGGCTTGAGCCGTGTGGACACCTTCGTGACGCCTGATGGCACGGTGATGGTCAACGAAATCAACACCATGCCCGGCTTCACGCCGATTTCCATGTATCCCAAGGCTTGGGATGCCACCGGAGTGAGCTACACCGAACTCATCACGCGATTGATTGAGGGCGTGCTGAGGTAAGTGTGGTGCGGAATCGGCCGCAGGCCGGTTCCGCTATTGACACATCGCCCATACCTGTCAGTAATTCATGCCAAGTTTTCCTAAGTTCAACAGGCGTACAGCAAATGGCGAACGCAATTCACTTGCGCGCCAGTGTCAGGACAGATTAGGCGCATAGTTTCTTTTCTTGGATTCACGGGCCGCGCGAATGCCGCGCATACCAAGCCCGACTCCCCAGACTGTCGTCTGGATGATGTTGAGAAAAGGAACATTATGAACAACCTGCGTAAGATCGCGGCCGGCTCCCTCGCCGCCGTGCTCGCGTTCTCGATGGCCGCCTGCGGCTCGAGCAACGCCTCCTCCGATGGCACCGGCGAAAGCACCGGCAAGGCCGTCACCGTGAACGAAAAGTCCGCCAAAGCCACCTCCCTCGCCGACTTCGGCACCATGGAAGACCTCGAGAAGGCCGCCAAGGAAGAGGGCGCGCTGAACGTCATCGCCCTTCCGCACGACTGGTCCAACTACGGCGAGGTCATCGAGAGCTTCAAGAAGAAGTACCCGGAGATCAAGGTCACCGAGCTCAACCCGAACGCCTCATCCAAGGAAGAGCTCGACGCCGCCAAGACCAACAAGGGCACCGACGCCGCCCCCGACGTCTTCGATGTCGGCCAGGCCATCGCCGCCACCTCCACCGACTACTTCGCCCCGTACAAGGTGCAGGCCTGGGACAAGATCCCGGACACCGCCAAGGACGCCGACGGCGCCTACTACGCCGACTACACCGGCATCATGTCCGTGGGCTGGAACGCCGACAAGTACGGCGACATCAGCTCCCTGGACGACCTGCTCGACCCGAAGTTCGCCGGCACCGTGGCCCTCAACGGCAAGCCCGCCGAGGCTGGCGCCGCTTCAACGGCTACCTGATGGCCAACCAGCTCGCCGGTGGCGACATCAACAACCTGCAGCCCGGCCTTGACTACTTCAAGAAGCTCAAGGAAGCCGGCAACCTGACCACCGTCGACGTGACCAACGGCACCATCGACTCCGGCCAGACCGGCGTGGTCTTCGACTGGACCTACAACCAGGCCTCCTACAAGAAGGAGCTCAAGGACAAGGGCGTGAACTGGAAGTACAAGACCTTCCCGAAGGCCCAGGTCGTCAGCTACTACAACCAGGCCATCAACAAGGACGCGCCGCACCCGGCCGCCGCCCGCCTGTGGGAGGAGTACCTGTACACCGCCGACGCCAGAACCTGTGGTTCAAGGGCGGCGCCAACCCGGTGCTGCTCGATTCCATGAAGGAAGACGGCACCGTCGACCAGGCCACTCTGAAGGACGCCATCACCATCGAAGGCGAGCCGGTCTCCTACACCAACGACGACTCCACCCGCATCACCGAGTGGCTCCAGAACAACTGGGACAAGACGATCGGCAACTGAGGCACAGACCGATGACCGCCGCAATCGCACCCATTGCATCGAACGGACCTGCTGCCGCCAAGGCTGCGGGTCCGTCCGCTACTCCCGCTTCTCCTCTCTCCTCGGCGATGGCCAAGCACCGCCAGGAGCTGGGCACGCTCGCCACCACGCTCCCGTTCTTCGCCTACACCGCCTGCTTCCTGCTCGCACCCACCGTCATCGTGATTGTCGGTGCATTCCAGGATCGCAGCGGCAACTTCACGCTCGCGAACTTCAATAAGATGTTCGAGGCCAACACCATCGCCGCATTCGGCACCTCGATTCTGGTGTCTTTAGCATCCTCTCTGATCGGCGCAGTGGTGGGCGCGCTCGCTTCCTACGCACTGGTCATTGGTGCCAAGCCGAACGGCCTGCTGCGTCGTATGGTCTCCGCCATCTCCTCCGTGCTTGCTCAGTTCGGCGGCGTGATGCTCGCGTTCGCGTTCATCGCCACCATCGGCATCAACGGTATCGGCACCATGCTTATCAAGACACTGACCGGCTACACCGTGAACCCGAACTGGCTCAGTTCGTTGCCGGGCCTGGTGACCATCTACTGCTACTTCCAGATTCCGCTGATGATCATCATCTTCCTGCCTGCGGTCGATTCGATCCGTCCACAGTGGCGCGAGGCATGCGAATCCCTCGGTGGCAACACGTTCCAGTACTGGACGCGCGTGGCCTGCCCGATTCTGGCACCCCGCTTCATCTCCGCGTTCCTGCTGCTGTTCGCCTCCGCGTTCTCCGCATACGCGACCGCCGCGGCCCTGTTCTCCCAGCGTTCGATTCTGGTGCCGCTTATGATCCAAGGTGCCATGCGCAACGAACTGGACCCCAACCAGCAGGGCTTTGCCCAGGTGCTGGCATTCGCAATGATCATCGTCGTGGCCATCGTCATGCTGTTGAGCCACGCCGTGGAAAAGAGGGCCGGACGTTGGCAATGACCGAAACTTCCGCAACCAAGCCGCCGCAGCTGCGCGCCGCTCGTGCGCGTAAACAGAGCATCATCAAATTCGTGATCCTGTTCGTCACCCTGGCGTTCCTGTTCGTGCCGCTGCTGGCCATGCTCATCTTCACCCTGCGTCACCCGCTGTCCGGCCGCTGGTCGGCCGCGCCGTGGATCGCGATTTTCACCGGCAACGGCGAGTCGCTGGGTGCCGACCTGACCGTGCTGTGGCAGGGCATCGGCACCTCGCTGGCCCTGAGCGCGGTCACCGTGGTGATCATGCTGGTGCTGCTGGTGCCCACCATGGTCATCGTGCATATTCGCTCCAAGGTTTTGGAGCGCGCGATCGAATGGGTGGCCACGCTGCCGCTGACCATCCCGGCCATCGTGCTGGTGGTGGGTTTGGGCCCGATCTACCGCTGGCTGTCCGCCGACGTGCTGAGCACCAACCCAATCTGGCTGTGCTTTGCCTACGTGATTCTCGTGATGCCGTTCGCCTTCCGCGCGATCGCCGTGGGGCTTAACTCCATCGACGTCAAGACGCTGGTCGAGGCATCCCGCTCGCTCGGTGCCTCCTGGCCCAAGGTGTTCTTCAAGGTGATCATCCCGAACCTATGGCAGTCGATTCTCTCGGCATCCTTTATCTCCATCGCCGTGGTGCTGGGCGAATACACCGTCGCCTCGCTGCTCGGCCGTATGAACCTGCAGGTCGCGCTCTACCAGCTCGGCCAGTCCAATTCTCAAATCTCCACCGCCATGTCGCTGCTGGCTCTGCTCTTCGGTGCGGTGCTCCTCGTTGCGCTCGACCTGATCTCCGACGCAATGCGCAAGTCAAGGGAAGGTAAGTAACCTGATGAACAGCAATTCGATTTTCACCCGTCGCCATGCCGGTGCCGATGCCGCGGCTTCTGTTTCGGCACCCGCCACCACCGTCCGCTGCCGCCGAGGACGCCTTCAAGAACGATCCCACCGCCACCCTCGAAGGCGTGCGCGGCAAGGACGTGACCAAGGCCGCCAAGGCCCTGCTCAAAGACAGCGTCAAGCGCGGCGGCGGCTCCATCCAGATGCGCGACGTCGTCAAGATCTACCCCGGCTCCACCGTTCACGCGCTCGACGACTTCAACCTGGACATCAAGCCCGGCGAAATGGTCGTGCTGCTCGGCGGCTCCGGCTGCGGCAAGTCCACCGCGCTGCGCTCGCTCGCCGGCCTCGAAGACATCCAGGGCGGCCGCATCATGGTCGGCGGCCAAGACGTCACCGGCGTGCCGGTCAACAAGCGCGAGATGGCCATGGTGTTCCAGGCCTACTCGCTTTTCCCGCACATGACCGCCCTGGAGAACGTGGAATTCGGCCTCGAAGTGCGCGGCATGGGCAAGGCAGAACGCCGCAAGATCGCCATGGAACAGCTGGAGCTCGTGGGACTTGCCGATCAGGCCAAGAAGTACACGCAGCAGATGTCCGGCGGCCAGCAACAGCGCGTGGCCATCGCCCGCGCGCTGGCCGTCAAGCCGCGCGTGCTACTGCTCGACGAGCCGCTCTCCGCCCTCGACGCCAAGGTGCGCGTCCAGCTGCGCGACCAGATTCGCCGCATCCAACTCACCACCGGCACCACCACCGTCTTCGTGACCCACGATCAGGAAGAGGCGCTGGCCGTGGCCGACCGCATCGGTGTGATGAACAAGGGCAAGATCGAGCAGATCGCCGCCCCGCAGAACCTGTACCAGCGCCCCGCCACCGAGTACGTGGCCACGTTCATTGGACTCACCAACCGCCTGCCCGGCGCATCCAATGGCGACGAGGCCGTGGTCTTCGGCCAGCGCGTGCCGCTGCTCGCCGGCTCCGCCAAGGGCGATTCCGTGGCCGTGCTCGTGCGCCCGGAGAACCTGACGCTGGCCTTGGCCGGCAGCAGCGATTCGCACGTCGGCGAACGCGCCCGCGTGGAGGTCATTCACTTCCTTGGCTCCTTGGTGCGCGTGGATACGGTCATCACCTCCGGCGAATACCAGCGCTGGAGCAAGGGCGAACAGCTCAAGGCCACCGTGCAGCTGCCCGCCAGCGAGCTGCCGGCCGGTCTGGCGGTGGGCGATGACGTGATTGTCACCCCGCGTCCGGTCGCCGCGCTCGCCTGCTGAATGGCGTTGCGATGATCGTGCGGTTCTGTTCTGTTTTTGTGACTGTACGATCGTCGAATGGCTTATCGGCAATGATGTGTGTGGGACGGCGGCGATTTTTGGGCGATTATCGCGTGCCGTCCCACAGCAATCTTGCAGAGTAGGGGACTTTCTCGGCATTGGGAATGATTGACGTTGATCATTCCTTGCCCATTGATGATTTCCTCCCCCATTCCCAATGCAATCGAAACGCCGTGCCGTATTCTTGAAGAGTATTGCACGTGTGATCGGTCCGTTTGCGGCCAGTAACTATGGGGGATAAGTATGAGCGAACCAATGCCGCCGGCGCAGCAGCCGCAGGCACCTCAGCAATCGCAGCAGCCGCAACAATCTCCACGCGATTGGTGGTTCACGGCCCATCGCCGGTTTTCGACAATCGGCTCGGCGCTCGCCATTATGATGGTGTTCTGGATCGGACTGAATATTCTGGCCACTGAAGCACTACGAACGCTGCTTGGCACCGATGTGCCCGCTTGGGCTGTGCTGCTCGCCTCCTCCGGACCGCTGTATGTGGTGGCCATGCCGCTGAGTATGTTGGCCTTCACTCGCGTACCGGTTATTCGCACCCGGCAGTACCCCATGAAGGCGGGGGAGTTCATTCAGATTTTCGTCATGTGCATTCCGGTAATGTTCTTGGGCAATATGATTGGCAATATATTGTCTGCCGGAGCCACTGATGGTCAGGCCACCAATCGCATCAACGACGTGATTCTTGGCAGCGACTGGCGGGTGAACGCATTGTTCATAGGCCTGTTGGCACCGGTTTGCGAAGAATGGATTTTTCGCAAGGAGATTATCTCCCGCCTGCGCCGGTACGGAGAGAAGACCGCAATCATATTCTCCGCATTGGCATTCGCGCTATTCCATATGAACGTGTTCCAGTTCTTCTACGCCTTTGGCCTAGGACTGATGTTCGGATATGTATACACGCGCACCTCCCGACTGCGGTATTCGGTGGCTATGCACATGCTGATCAACCTGAACGGGTCAGTACTCGCCCCATTGGTGATACAACAGATCGATCCCCGCATCCTCGACGGCACGGTCAGCGAGGCCGAAATCATGCGTATGGCTGAAGCCGGCAACATGGGCGACATGGGCATCATGATGTTGTACGGCACAGTGATGTTGGGCCTCTGCATTGCCGGTATCGTGCTGCTTATCACCAAGCGCAAGAGCTGGGAGTTCTATCTTGCGCCAGAGGAGTTGCCTGCGGGGCTTAAAATACGCACCGCCTATGCCAATCCCGGCGTTATCGCGTACCTACTGTTGACTGTGATGCTTACCGGTTGGATGCTGTTCGCATGACTGTCATAGCCGGACCCAGAGAGGCGAGCCGGGAGATATCACAGATTGCCTGACGAGCCGCCATCTTCAACAAGGTATTCGGTGCCCGAACCGGCGATGGCTCGCGCCGCCATATCTTTGATGGTGGAAGGCAGCACACCCTCGCGCGCGAACACAAGCACTTGGCCGGTCATGCCGTAAGGGGAGAAGCCGGTGAACTTGACCAATGGCGGCTGACCCTCCAGCGCCACGTCGGCGGTGGCTTTGGTTACGCGGTCGAGAATATCCTGACTGATCGCAGACGGGTCGCCGGAGGCCTTGGCCGTGAACTCAAGCGTGGCCATGCCTTCGCTGACCGGCGTGAGCTTGGTCAGGGCGGCCGTATTGAGTACCGAATTGGGGATGACCATCATGTCTCCGGAACGGGTGCGCACCACGGTCTGACGCCAGGTGATGTCGTGCACGGTGCCTGTGACGCCTTGAATGGTCACCAGATCGCCGGGTTGGATTACGCGGCCCAGCATCAGGCCGAAGCCGCCGATGATGTTGGCGATTGTATCCTTCAGACCCAGCGAGATCGCCACACCTCCAACACCAAGGGCGGTGATAAGTGTGGTCGGATTGATGCCGAATACGGGCTGCAGTACCATCGCTGCGCCGGTGACCCAGATGGTCACGCGCGTGAGGTTCACGAAAATCGAGGCGCTGGGAATCTGAGAATTGTCCAGAATCTTGCGCAACACGCGGCTGATGACGCGGTCGGCCACAAATACGATGGCCAATACAATGGTCAGCCAGATGAGTTTGCCGGCGTTCACCTGAAACCAGCGTGCGATGTCTTCTGCATATTCAGTCATACGCCTACTGTATCGGTCGTTTCTGGTGAAGTCGTGGAGACGGGGTGGCAGAAAGCGGAATCGGCCTACGGTCGATTCCGCTACTCCTGGCGTTCGCGGCAGGTCTGGCCGAGGCCGCGGGCCAGTCGAATCGGATCGAGAATCTCGTCCAACTGCTCGGCGGGCAGGTCGGTGCGTTCGCCGGCCACCTCGCGCACGGTACGGCCGGTATGTACGGCTTCGGCGGCGATGTCGGCCGCGTGCTCGTAGCCGATGTAGTGGTTGAGCGCGGCGGAAATCGACGGTGAGGACTGGGCGTATGAACGCCCCAGGTCAGCATTGATTTCGATGCCTTCCACGCAGTTGACGCGGAACGTCTCCATGGCGTGCGTCAGCAACGCCATGCCGGTCAGCAGCTCATGCACCATCACCGGGTCGAAGGCGTTCAGCTGCAACTGTCCCTCGGCCACAGCCCAGTTCACAGTCACGTCCATGCCGAAAATCGTGAAGCAGCACTGGTTGACGCATTCGGGGATCACAGGGTTCACTTTGGCCGGCATGATCGACGATCCGGCCTGGCGAGCCGGCACGTTGAGATCGTTGAAACCGCAGCGCGGCCCGGAATTGAGCAGTCGCAAATCGTCGGCGGCCTTCTTCAGGTGCACGGCGAGGCTCTTGATGGCAGCCGACGTGGCCACGTACGCGCCATATCCGTCATGGCGGCCACCGGATCGGGCGCGGCGGTGACCGGCAGCCCGGTGATTTGCGCCAGATGCTTGATAGCGGACTTGCGGAATCGCAGATCCGCGCAAATGCCGGTACCGATGGCGGTGGCACCGAGGTTGAGCTGGGCCAGCAGCGGCACCACGCGATCGAATGCAGCCAAATCAGACTTCAACAGCGTGGCAAACGCATGAAATTCCTGACCATAGGTCATTGGTACGGCGTCCTGCAGCTGCGTGCGGCCAATCGTCACGTCATTGATATGTTTGTCGGCCAGATCGTGGAAGGCCTTGGCGAGTTTCTTGGTGGACTCGGCGAGCGGCCCGATCGCGTCGATAAGCGCGAGTTTGCAGGCGGCCGGGTAGGTGTCGTTCGTGGACTGCGACTTGTTGACGTCGTCGTTCGGATGGATGTATGTGTAATCGCCGCGCTGGCGGCCGGCGATTTCCAACGCACGGTTGGCGATCACCTCGTTCATGTTCATGTTCGACGAGGTGCCGGCACCGCCCTGCATCACATCGACCGGGAACTGATCGGCCAGTTTGCCGGCCTCAATTTCTAGGCAGGCGGCGCGAATGGCCTCGGCCTTGGCCGGGTCGATCAGCCTAATTCCTCATTGGCGATGGCGCAGGCGCGCTTGACCGTGGCATAGGCGCGAATCAGCTCGGGATGTTGGCTATCGGTGATGCCGGAGACCGGGAAGTTGCCGATAGCGCGCTGGGTGTGAATACCCCAGTAGACGTTCGCCGGCACCTCCATCTGGCCGATGCAGTCATGTTCCAGACGGGTCTTGTTCGATGTTTCGCTCATGCTTCCATCTTCCTGTGCGTGGGTTGGAAACGCCAGCATGAGAGGCTGATTGCGCCTTGTGAGAAACCTCACGCGAGGTTCGTGCGGCGGAAACAATCCAGACTCGCTGGTTTTCGGTCAAGCGGTGTACCCGGGGAATCCTGCGGGGCCGTTCGACGATGAGATGGTGGATGGCGCGGCATGCGTGGCGGCGACCGGCATGCCGGGGGCGGTCGAATCCTGCGCATTGTGCACGAAGATGCGATTCCAGTAATTAAGCATGTCCTTTTGGCTCATGGCCAGGTATATGCCCATGGCCAGCACGGCCACATCTTCTTTAAGCAGGTCTTTGATTTCGATGGTGTCGCTCAATTCGGGCCAACGTTGCAGCACGGCGAGCATGCCGCCCACGGTGAACTCGACCATGAGATCGGTTTTCAGGTCAAGGTTCTTGGGGTCGCGTTGCAATGTGCTGAGCATTTGCAGACGGCAGAAGTCGCGCAGCGATTCGGTCAGTTCAAGCGTGCTGTGCGGGCCTGCCAACAGGGCCAGGTGGTCGAGGCGCTGACGCTGCTCTGGATCGGAGAGCGTGGCGGTGACGCGGTCTCGCCATTGTTCCTCGGGATTGCCGTTCGGATCGGGGGTGCGGTTGATCGGAATCGATTCGACCTGATGCAGGATGGCTGAATCGGCCAATTCGGGCAGGCTGGAGAAGTGATAGTAGAACGAATTACGGTTCACGCCAGCCTCACGCACCACGTCGGTAACGGTGATCTTGCGATAGTCGCGGTCGGCGAGCAATTCCCAGAAAGCGTTCTCGAGGCGTTCTTTGGCGGGCAGCACCTCGGAATCATGGCGTGGACGTGGCATCTCTTCCTCCTGATGCACCAGCGTGATATGGTCACGCTGTCTAATAACTTATTGGGCAGTATAACTATTATTTGTGGACATGTCTATGAGCTAATCGGCGATTTCAGTTGCGTCCTCCGCTGATGGCGAAGCTGTGGTGCCGGCATCGGCATCAGTATCGGCTCTGGCCGGAGCTGCGCTATCTGCTCCTGCTGCAGTTTCTGCTGGGATCTCGGCTGTTGCTTTGGAGGTCGCAGAACTTGGTGCGGAAGCCGGGGCGGGCGTCGGCTTGCGTTTGGCCGTGGACGCCTTGAACAGTATCGCCAGGGCCTCAACCAAATGACGCCGGTCTGCGGGGGTCAGCCCAACGTACGCGCCAAGCATCGCCGGAATCGAAGCGGGGAAGTTGCTCATCACCTCGCTGAAGCTGGTGGCGCCGTTGGCGTGCAGCACGGTGAACAGCGCATCCACCGCACGCTCGCGCTGTTCGGGCGTAAGCGTGGCGATCCAATGGTTCAGCTCCTCGTTAAACAACTGCGAGCTGGAACTCAAATCCGGCTCGGTGATGAACTGGTCACCATCCAATAGCCAGGTGAAGGCGGAATGCTGCATGATGCCATCCGAATCGGAAGAGACCACGCGGCAAGGCTCCGGGGTCTCGAAAATCATGCCCACAATCGACGAACTCGGCACGATTTTCGTCACCTTCGGCTGGATGGTGCGGTAGGCGGGGCTGGTCACAATCTCCGGCGGGAAACCGGGGCCATCCAGTGAATAGACATGCTGAATGCGCTTGCGCACCTTGGGATCGGCGTTCATGGCCGCGTAAATCGCCAGATTGCCTCCCTTGGAATGGCCGACCAGAATAATCGGACCCTCCCACAGTCGCGCCACCATATCCAGATAGGCGCTGGCTGAACGTTGCGCCGGCACCGGATACTGGAAAGCCATATTGAAATCTTCCTTCCATCCGATGAGCGAATCATCGGTGCCGCGGAAGGAAATAACCAACGTGCCTTTGTAGGTCGGCTTTCGGCGCTTGTGGCCGTCGGGCAGTTGGAAGGTGGCGGCGGCGAATTGGGTTTGCTCACCCTGATTGATGTGCTCGACCACCGCGCCCAGGCGAACGTTGGCGTAGCGGGGGTTTTCGCCTGCGGCCTGGAACAGGTCGTGGGTCAGGTCCGGGTTGACCACTGAAACCATTTGGGCTTCGTGCGGCTTGTCGTCGGCATGTGTTTCCGGCGAACGATGCAGCTCGCGGTTGGCCTCGTCAAGGCTTACCGATTCAAGCTCGGGATGCCAGATACCCTTCAGCCAGATCAGTGGATGCTTGGGTTCGAAAGCGCGAATGCGTGCGGCGAACGAGCCTGACCGCGTCTCATCCAGCATCAACGTCGGACAGACACTGGCCACATCCTCATAGATGAGCGTGGAGATGATCAAGGCGTCGATTTCGTTGAACGGCAAGTCGGCGAAGGAGCGCGTTTCGGTGTGCGCGTAATCGATAATGCCGGTCATGCGCACCTCCTGCTTCCGTTGATATTGCATATCCCCTTGGGCTGCGTGGTCTTGCGATCGCGTGCGGCCGTGCGGCTGCGCGCAGCAATTAACCATATGCATTCCATTGTAGGGATTGTACGGTTTTGGCCGGCGCGATCGAGCAAGACTGCACCGACGGCGAACAATTCGTGGAAGGATTCCCGTCGGCTTGTCGAAAATTGTCGGGTAGCAGGGTTGCGATGCCAGCCAGCCGACCACCCTCCGGCGCTACGCGCCATCTCCCGCCGGCGGGAGGGTTAACCACTCAATCCTTTTTGACGAGGCGGACCGCTGGGCCCGTCAAAGGTTCGGCAGATCGAAGCGCGCCAGATCCACGCCCTCGAGTTCAAGCAACTCGGCCTTGATGTCGAGTCGGCCGCCGTAGCCGCCAAACGCGCGGCCCGAGCCGACTACGCGGTGGCAGGGCACGATGATGGTAACCGGATTGCGCTTCACTGCGCCTCCGACCGCCTGCGCGGTCATGCGGCCGCCGCCGCGTCGTTCGGCCAATTCGGCGGCGAGTTCGCCGTAACTTACCGTCATGCCATAGGGGATTTCGGCCACCAGATTCCACACTTCATGTTGGAATGGCGTGCCGGCGGGATGCAAAGGCGGCACCTGATCCGAGCCGGGGCGTTCGCCGGCGAAATAGGCGGTCAGCCATTCGCGGGTTATACGGAATACGTCGGGTTCACTATCGGATTCGCGATTCGAATCGAGAACGGCTTGGTGATCGGTGGCCCACCACCAGTCTTCAAGACAGAGTTCGGTAAGTCCCTCGCCGTCGGAGGCCATCATCATCCGGCCGATGGGCGTTTCGACTGTGGCTCGCATCAGTTGTCGTTGCGTCATACCGCCATTATCGCGCGTTGAGGGATGAAGCCCATACCGTGCCTGATTCCATGAAGGACGGCACGTCGGCGTAGTTCGGGAACTTCACTTCGGCGCTCGATAATCGTTGGAAAACCGGTGGGACACGCGGGGGCTTGGCTTTTTCCTGAGATTGGCGTATCTTTGTCACCTGTTGCCTGTGAAGGTAACACATGCGGACATAGCTTAGTTGGTAAAGCGCAACCTTGCCAAGGTTGAGACCGCGGGTTCGAGTCCCGTTGTCCGCTCTCGGATGGTTGATTCATGCTGATTGATTCGACCGGATGATGACCCGGGCGGTTGGCGCAGTGGTAGCGCACTTCCCTGACACGGAAGGGGTCACAAGTTCG
>ENA-OQED01000174-OQED01000174.1-human-gut-metagenome-genome-assembly--contig:-NODE-174-length-26123-cov-1.463417_pt1 | contig 26123 bp, 27 predicted proteins | sample MGYA00242790_ERZ504625 | MGnify/ENA primary metagenome ERZ504625 (study PRJEB26092, sample SAMD00036345) | human gut metagenome | host: Homo sapiens | study: EMG produced TPA metagenomics assembly of...
GCGCCGGTTCCAGCCGGTGCAGGTGGATGAGCCTACCGTAGAGGATACCATCTCCATTCTGCGCGGCCTGAAGGAACGGTACGAGGTGTTCCACGGCGTAAAGATCAACGATAGCGCCCTGATCGCCGCTGCCACCCTTTCCGACCGCTATATCACCGACCGCTTCCTGCCGGATAAGGCCATCGACCTTGTGGATGAAGCCTGCGCCATGATCAAGACTGAGATGGACAGTATGCCCAGCGAGATGGACGATCTGGCACACCGCATCACCCAGCTGCAGATCGAGCAGGTGAGCCTGAAAAAGGAGACCGATGCTCTGAGCCAAAGCCGTTTGAAGGATCTGGAAAAGGAACTTGCCGAATTGCAGGATAAGTTCCGCAGCATGAAGGCAAAGTGGGAGAACGAGAAGAACGCCATTGGCAAGGTGCAGACCCTGCGTGAGCAGATCGAGCAGACCAATGCCGCCATTGAGAAAGCCCAGCGTGAGTATGACCTGAACAAGGCTGCTGAGCTGAAATACGGCAAGCTGCCCGAGCTGCAGAAACAGCTGGAAGCGGAGGAAAAGCTGGCCAACGAGAAGAAGGAGGACAGCCTCCTGCGTGACCGTGTGACCGACGAGGAGATCGCCCGCATCGTGGCCCGCTGGACCGGCATCCCGGTGGAGAAACTGGTGGAGGGCGAGCGCGAGAAGCTGCTGCATCTGGACGATGTGCTGCACCAGCGGGTCATCGGGCAGGACGAGGCTGTGACCAAGGTGAGCGAGGCCATTCTGCGCAGCCGCGCCGGTATCGCCAACCCCAACCGCCCCATCGGCAGCTTCCTCTTCCTCGGCCCTACCGGCGTGGGCAAGACCGAGCTTGCCAAGGCGCTGGCACAGGCTCTGTTTGACGACGAGCGCAACATGGTGCGTATCGATATGACCGAATATATGGAGAAGTTCAGCGTCAGCCGCCTGATCGGCGCGCCTCCGGGATATGTCGGTTATGAAGAGGGCGGCCAGCTGACCGAGGCTGTGCGCCGCAAGCCCTACAGCGTGGTGCTGTTCGATGAGGTGGAAAAAGCCCACCCCGATGTGTTCAACATCCTGCTGCAGGTGCTGGACGATGGCCGCATCACGGACAGTCAGGGCCGCACCGTGGACTTCAAGAACACGGTCATCATCCTGACCTCCAACCTTGGCAGCGATATCATCCTGAACGATCTGGAGCAGCGCCGTGCCAATGGCTCCAACGAGCTGAGCGAGGATGCAAAGCACCAGATCGATGCGCTGCTCAAGAGCAAGTTCCGCCCCGAATTCCTGAACCGTCTGGACGAGATCGTCTACTACAAGAGCCTGACCAAGGACGAGATGCGCAAGATCGTGGATCTGCAGCTGCAGGATCTGCGCAACCGCATGGAGGAGGGCAAGCACCTCAAGCTGGAGGTCACCACCGCCGCCAAGGACTTCATCATCGATTCTGCCTACGACAGCGTCTATGGTGCACGTCCCATCAAGCGCTTCATCCAGAGCCGCGTAGAGACCCTGATCGCCAAGGCCATCATCAAGGGCAGCTATGCCGAGGGCAACACCCTGACGGTGGACTTTGACGGCAGCGCACTGGTTCTGCGCTAAAATTTACCGGTTTTGTACATGGAGTACGGGCCAAACGCTTGCACCCGTGTGCAGAATATGATATTATAAAAAAGCAACATTGATGTGCTTTTCATCGCGGGAATGGCAACGATGGAAAGCACATTTTTGTATGGTAAGAAAGTTTATAGGCAAAACCCTCTCAGGCGCGTTGCCGGAGCGGGGCAAATTAAAACAGAAAGTTGAGTGTGATTTTCCTTTTTATGGACGATGGCAGTATGACGCTCTGGGTAGCGCTGGTAGTATTGGTGGCATTCTCCGCCTTTTTCTCCGCATCCGAGACCGCATTTTCTTCCCTGAATCAGATCCGCCTGAAAAGCCGCGCCGAGGACGGCGACACCTCTGCCGCCCGGGTGCTGGCAATGGCTGAAAAATACGATAAGCTGCTTTCCACCATCCTCATCGGCAACAATATCGTGAACATTGCCGCAGCTTCTATCGGCACCATCATTTTCACCAAGATGCTGGGTGCAGAGCGGGGCGCGACCGTTTCCACCATGGTGCTGACCGTGGTGGTGCTGATCTTTGGCGAGGTGACCCCCAAGAGCCTTGCCAAGGAGATGCCGGAAACGGTAGCCACCGCAGTTGCGCCGGCGCTCAGCCTGCTGATGCTGGTGTTTACCCCGCTGACATGGCTGTTCAGCCAGTGGAAGCGCCTTCTGGGGCACTTTGTCCACAGCACCGAGGAGGACACCATCACCGAGGGTGAGCTGATGACCATGGTCAGCGAAGCCGAGAATGACGGCGAACTGACCGACCGGGAGAGCGAACTGATCCGCAGCGCCATCGAGTTTGATGACGTGGAGGTGGAAGAGATCCTGACCCCCCGCGTGGATGTGATCGCGGTGGAGGACGATATGCCGCTGGAGGAGGTGGCACAGACCTTTGCCGAGTCCGGCTACTCCCTCTGCCGGTGTACCACGACACCATTGATAACATCATCGGCGTGGTACATGAAAAGGACTTCTACATGGCACGCCTGAAAAAGGAGGTCAAGCTGGAGGAACTGGTCAAGCCCACCCTCTACACCACCGGCTCCACCCAGATCTCCCAGCTGCTGCGCACCCTGCGCGAGCAGCACCATCACATGGCTGTGGTGGTGGACGAGTACGGCGGCACCGAGGGTATCATCACGCTGGAGGACATTCTGGAGGAGCTGGTAGGCGAGATCTGGGATGAACACGACGAGGTGACCGAGGACTTCCGCAAGCAGTCGGACGGCAGCTGGATCGTGCTGGGCAGCGCCGGCGTGGACGACCTGTACGAGCGGCTGGGGCTGCCGGAGGACGAGGACATCGACTCCAACACGGTGAACGGTCTGGTGCAGGAAAAGACCTGCCGCCTGCCCAAGGTAGGCGACCGCTTTACGTTGGGCGGCTACGACGGCGTAGTCACCCGCACCGCCAAGCGCCGCGTGACCGAGGTGCGTCTGACCCCCGCAGAAAAGCCTGACACCAAAAAGGACGAAGAGGAAAAAGGCCACTTTGGCAGAATGACCTCTAAATAAAACGGTATAAAGCACAACACCCCCGGCACTGCAAAAGCAGCGCCGGGGGTGTATTTTGCGCTTTTTACTTAGGCTGACGGCCGATATAAGCCAGAATGCCGCCATCGGCGTAGAGGATCTGGCCGTTCACGAAGTCGGATGCGTGGCTGGCAAGGAACACGCAGGGGCCAACCATGTCCTCCGGGTCGCCCCAGCGGCCTGCGGGGGTCTTGGCAACGATGAAGCTGTCAAAGGGATGACGGCTGCCGTCCGGCTGACGCTCACGCAGGGGAGCGGTCTGGGCGGTGGCAATGTAGCCGGGACCCATGCCGTTGCACTGGATGTTGTACTCGCCGTACTCAGAGGCGATGTTCTTGGTCAGCATCTTCAGCGCACCCTTGGCGGCGGCGTAGGCAGAAACGGTCTCGCGGCCCAGCTCGCTCATCATGGAGCAGATGTTGATGATCTTGCCCGCGCGCTTTTCCATCATGTCGGGCAGCACGGCTTTGGAGCAGTTGAAAGCACCGCCCACATGGACGTCGATCACACGCATAAAGTCGGCGTGGCTCATCTCGATCATGGGCACGCGCTTCATCAGACCGGCGTTGTTCACCAGAATGTCCACCGGGCCGACCTCGGCCTTGATCTTTGCCACCATGGCGTTTACGGCGTCCTCGTCGGAAACGTCTGCCACATAGCCGTGGGCGTCGATGCCGGCAGCCTTGTAGGCGGCCATGCCCTTTTCTAAGCTGGCCTCAGAGGAGCAGTTGAAGCAGATGACGGCGCCGCACTTGGCCATGCCCTCTGCGATGGAAAAACCGATGCCGTGGGCACCGCCGGTGATCAGGGCTACCTTGCCCTGCAGGTTGAATGCAGACAGATCCATGAGGTTCTCCTTTTTCACAGTATCCAAGTTAATTTTTTAGCAAAACGCCCCCGTACCGGGTTGCCGGTACGGGGCGTTTGATTGGTGCTTTTTAGCGCAGGTCAGTGGTAGCGATGTTGTCCATGTCGTCAAACTCCATGTTCTCGCCGCCCATTGCCCAGATAAACGTATAGTTCGAGGTGCCTACGCCGCTGTGAATGCTCCAGGAGGGCTGATGACAGCATCCTCGTTGTGCATCACGATGTGGCGGGTCTGGGTAGGCTCGCCGCACATATGGAACACCACCTGCCCCTCGGGCAGTTCAAAGTAGGTATAGATCTCCATGCGCCGCTCGTGGGTGTGGCTGGGCATCGTGTTCCAGTTGGAACCGGGGTCCAGCTCGGTCATGCCCATGCTCAGCTGGCAGGTCTTCAGCACATCCGGGTGGATGAACTGGTTGATGGTGCGCTTGTTGCAGGTCTCCACGCTGCCCAGCGGGCGGTGGTTTGCATCAGCCATCTTGATCAGACGGGTCTGGTAAGCGCAGTGTGCCGGAGCAGAGACCATGTAGAACTTGGCGGGATGCTCCGGATCGGCGGAAGCAAAGGTGACTTCCTTGGTGCCCTGCGTAATGTACAGGCAGTCCTTATAGCCCAGCTCGTACTTTACGCCGTCGGCCACCACGATACCGGTGGAATCCTTGCCGATGTTGAACATGCCGATCTCGCGGCGCTCTAGGAAATAGTGGGTGCCGAAGTTGGCCCAGATGTCGATGCCCTTGTCGATGGACACGGTCTCGTGCACCGGCATGCAGCCCAGCGTGACCATACGGTCCACGTGGCTGTAAACGGCCACCACTTCATCTGCCTTGTACAGGCCGGTGATCAGCATCTCGTCCCGCATTTCCTCGGTGGTATAGCGCTTGAAATCCTTCTGGTTACAGGAATAACGGATATCCATGGCGGACTCCCTCCTGCTCTTAGCGCTGGATACGGCCGGAACCGTCGCCGCCGGCCAGCTTCTCGACCTCGGACACGGTCATCATGTTGTAGTCGCCCTCGATGGAGTGCTTCAGAGCGGAAGCTGCAACTGCGAACTCGACAGCCTCCTGGGTGCTCTTGCCGGTCAGCAGGCTGTAGATCAGGCCGCCGCCGAAGGAGTCGCCGCCGCCAACGCGGTCGATGATGTGCAGGTCGTACTTCTTGGAGAAGCAGTACTCATTGGAAGCAACATCGTACAGCATAGCGCTCCAGCCGTTGTCGAATGCGCTGTGGCTCTCACGCAGGGTGATAGCGACCTTCTCGAAGTGGAACTTGTCAGCCAGCTGCTTGGCAACGCTCTTGTAGCCCTCAGCGTTCAGCTTGCCGCCGTAGATATCGGTAGCCTCGGCCTCGATGCCGAACACGTCCTTTGCGTCCTCCTCGTTGGAGATGCAAACGTCAACGTACTGGCACAGATCGGTCATGGCAGCGCGGGCCTGCTCACGGGTCCACAGCTTGCCGCGGTAGTTCAGGTCGCAGCTGATCTTCACGCCGTGAGCCTTAGCAGCCTTGCAGGCCTCGCGGCAGATCTCGACAACGTTCTCGCCCAGAGCCGGGGTGATGCCGGTGAAGTGGAACCAATCCACGCCCTCGAAGATCTTATCCCAATCAAAGTCGGAGGGCTGAGCCAGCTGGATGGCGCTGTTGGCACGGTCGTAGATGCAGACGGAACCACGCTGAGAAGCGCCCTTCTCGTTGTAGTAGATGCCCACACGGTCACCACCGCGGGTGATCATGCTGGTATCAACGCCGTAGCGGCGCAGGCTGTTGACAGCGGCCTGACCGATGGCGTGTGCGGGGAGCTTGGTAACAAAAGCTGCGTCCAGACCGTAGTTGGCCAGAGAAACAGCAACGTTAGCCTCGCCGCCGCCGAAGCTGAACTCCAGGCTGTTAGCCTGAACGAAACGCTCGTAGTTGAAGGGCTGCAGACGGACCATCAGTTCGCCAAAAGTAACGACTTTCATTGGTTATTCTCCTTTATATCAGGTGTTTCATCATCCCGCCGCAGGGCATACCCGCTGCGGCGGGGCTTTTACGGGTAAAAGGGGACAGGCGCTTATGCCTGCACCAGATGGAAGGCAAAGCCGGCGATCTCGTCTGCCATGTAGCAGGCAACGGTCTTGCCGTTCTTCACGTTCTTGCTGTCCAGATCGAACTTCACGCCGCGCTGAGACAGGTGGTAGATGGCGCGGTCCACGTTGTTGCAGCCGATGGCGATGTGGCCATTGGTGCCGCGGCCGGGCTTCTTCATGATCTCGAACTCCTTGTTGCCAACAAAGATACTGGAGTTGCCGGGAGCGACCTTCATGTTCAGCATAGCGCCGATCAGGTTAGCCACCTTCATGGCCTCTTCCTCGTTGCCGGTGTTGATACCGACATGCAGCAGCTTCAGGCCCAGCATGGTGTCAACAGCTTCCTTGCTCTGTGCGGTGATCTTTGCCCAGTCGCCGGCCTTGATCACATCGCTCTTGCACATCCAGGTGCCGCCCACGGCAAAGATCTGGTCATAGCCCAGATAATCGTTGACGTTCTTGGCGTTGACGCCGCCGGTGCACATCCAGCGTGCGCCCTTCAGGGCAGCGCCGATGTTCTTCAGCATGCCCACGCCGCCGTTTGCCTCAGCGGGGAAGAACTTCAGAGCCTCGCAGCCCATGTTCATGGCCTGCTGCATCTCGCCTGCGGAGCAGGTGCCGGGCATCATGATGCCGCCCTTGTCGATGACGTGCTTGCAGACCTCGGGGTCGAAGCCGGGAGCAACGATGAAGGAAGCACCGGCAGCCATAGCACGGTCGGCCTGCTCGCAGGTCAGAACGGTGCCGGCACCCAGCAGCATCTCGGGCATCTCCTCGTGGATCTTGCGGATGCACTCTTCAGCACAGGCAGTGCGGAAGGTGACCTCAGCTGCGGGCAGACCGCCCTCAGCCAGAGCCTTGCACAGGGGCAGGGCCTCATCAACGCTGTTGAAAGCGATAACAGGGATAATGCCGATCTGATAGACCTTTTCTACGATGGGATTCATAACGCATTTCTCCTTTTATATTTGAACTCTCTCGGTGCGTCGGGTTTGCTCCAGTGGGCGCAATACCCCCATACGCGCTTATAGTACTAGTATAAACGAACAGCCCGTCTTTGGTAATACTCAACAAGCACAATGTTTTGCATAAGAGCTTGTATACATTGCACAAAAATGACGAATGACCCGAAAAATCGGGGCAAATGCCGGTAAAAATGCTGGAAAATTGCTGCAAAAACTGGCTCAGATGCCAAGGGCTTCCAGTATCTCGGCCACGCCGTCGTGGTCGCAGTCGGCCTTGCTGACAAGGTGCGCCAGCGCCCGGATCTCCGGTATGCCGTTGGCCATTACAGCGGCTACCCCGGCCTTTTGCAGCATGGCGCGGTCGTTCTCGCTGTCGCCCACCGCAAGGGTGCATTCGTGCGGGACGCCCAGCCGGTCGGCCAGTGCGCGCAGCGCCTCGCCCTTGTCCACACCGGCGGCGGTCACTTCCACATTTTTCGGCGACCCCTGTACGATCTCCACGCCCGGGACGGCGCGGAAGCGGGGCAGCGCAGCCGCAGCCTGCTGCGGGGTTTCAAAAAACACGCAGAGCTTTTCAATGGCAAAGGCGTTGCGGCTCATCCACTCGGCTGCGTCCCGCAGAATGGTAAAGCGGCCATCGTTGGGCTGGCGCGCTTCGGTGCCGTCCTTCTTTGCTGCCCGGCAGCGGCCAGCGCTATGCTGTGGGCATCGGTGCAGGCGTATCCGTCCGAGAAAATGCGCAGGTCGGCGTGGCAGCTCTCGCAGACCGCAAAGGCTTCGCGGGCAGTCTCCACCGGCATCAGGCTGTGCAGCAGGCAGACCGGGGTGCTGGTGCGGTGCTCTTTTGCGTTGGAATAGCGGCTGTACACTGCGCCCACGGGGGTCGCTGCCCAAATCCCACACGGCGGCACCGTTGCAGGTGATGACGTAGCGGATGCCGGGCAGCTGCGCCACCTCCGGCGGCAGACTGGCCAGCGGACGGCCGGTGGCGGGCACGATGTACACGCCTTTATCCACAGCAGCTTGCAGAGCGGCGCGGGTGCGGGGGGTGACGTGCCCCTCGCGGTTCAGCAGGGTGCCGTCCAGATCCAGCGCGACCAGACGGATGGCGGGAAATTCTTGTGGCATGACGTACTCCTTTTATAAATAAGATGCAGCTTGTTTTTATTGTATCGCAGGGAAAACATTTGCGCAAGTGGACGGAATGTGCTATAATAACACGTCAATTCACATAAAAAATAGGAGAAACGACATGAAACTTAGCCAACTGCGCAGCCGGTGCCGCCCGCATTTGTGGTACCAGCTGTACTGGGTGGTGTACCTGATCTGGTTCTTCTGGCTGGACCTCACCGTCACTGCCCCGAAATATATCCTGCACAGCCCGCTGGACGATCTGATCCCCTTCAACGAGTGGTTTGTGCTCCCCTATTGCAGCTGGTTTCTGCTGCTGGCGGGGGTGACGGCGGCACTGTGGTGGTGCGATACCGCCAGCTATGATAAGCTTTGCCTGACCATGTTTTCCGGCATGACCTTCTGCCTGATCGTGTACATGATCCTGCCCAACGGGCTGGAACTGCGTCCTGCCGTGGAGACTCTTGGCCGGGATAACCCGGCGCTGCGGATCATGCAGCTGCTGTGGAAGGCGGACGCCGCCGTGAACGTCTGCCCCTCCATCCACTGCCAGAGCTCTGCCTGCATGGCAATGGCCTTCAGTCACAGCAAGCTGGCAGAGGGCAAGCCTCTGCGCAAGGTGCTGGCGTGGGTGTGGGCGGCGCTGATCTGCCTGTCCACCGTGTTCACCAAGCAGCACTCGGTCATTGATGTGGCCTGCGGCTTGGCGGTGGCTTTTGTGTGGCTGCCGGTGGTGTACCGCCCGGCGCGGGCACTTCATTGAACAAAATAGCAAAAAATTGCCCTTGATTTTCGGTTGCTCCTGCTATTGACAGTTGCCCGGCAGTTGGGTAATATGGTCATATACTAGTATATCACCAACTGACCCCGAAGGGAGAACACTGCAATGGCATCTTTGAGTGCGAGGGAACAGGCGTATCAGACCATCCGCAGCCGGATCATCACCATGGAGCTGAAGCCCGGCGACCCCCTGAACGACAGGGAGCTTGCGGAGCAGATGGGCATCAGCCGCACCCCCATGCGGGAGGCGCTGATCATGCTCAACATTGCCCACATGGTGGACATCAAGCCGCAAAGCGGTACCCATGTGGCGCCCATCGACCTGAAGCGGATGGAGCTGGAGCAGTTTGCCCGCTTCACCCTGGAAAAAGAGATTTTGAACCGGGTGCGCGGCCGCTTGACCGACCAGCAGGAGCAGGAGTACCGGCAGGTCATCGAGAACTACCGCTTACTGGAAGCCGACCTGACCCAGCCGAACCGGGAGACCCGCCTGCTGGAACTGGACAACCAGTTCCACCGCAAGGCCTTTGAGATCACCGGCATGGAGGCGCATTTTGACCACATGCTGGGTGAGCTGCAACATGTGGAGCGCATCCGCAAGTTCAGCCTGCAGACCAACGAGAACAAATCCGTCTGCGCCGCCCACACCCGCATTCTGGAAATGGTGCTGCACGGCACCGCCGATGAACTGGGCGAAGCGCTGGAAAGCCACCTGAACCGTTATAAGCTCTCGGTGGAGCAGGCCCGCAGTGTCCACCCGGAGTATTTCACCGAAGGGTGAAAAGAAATTGTTTAAATATGGCTCCAAACACCTGCAGGTGTTTTGGAGCCATATTTATTTATACAATATAAAAAGCCCGCCGGCAGAGCAGTGCATCGCTGTCTGTCGGCGGGTTTTCTGTTAAGCAGCGGGGAAAACGCGGGGGTTAGTTCTGATTGCCGGCCTCGGCTTTCATGGCGTTGTAGCCGATGAGCACGGTCCAGACGTAGGCGCAGGTCTTGGGGATCATCAGCATACCGATCAGGGGGTTGACGTCTGCCCACAGGACAACAGGGATATAGAAGCCGAAGCTCAGCACGATGGTCAGCCACATCCAGCGGAAAGCCTTGTCGTTGTTCTGCTTGGCGCTGCGGTAGAACAGCACGATGATCAGCAGACCCAGCAGGGCAAAGGGCACATTGCGCAGGATGCCCCATGCCAGCGGGGTGTGGTTGGTGAGCCACCGGTTCTGCGGCATCATGCACAGCACGATGCGCACAGCGGACAGGGCGTACACGGCGGCGGTCACGTTCTTCTGTCCTTCGATCTGGTAGCGCTTGCGCCAGACGTAGTACAGCAGCACATAGAACACGGTCATGGTCACAGAGGTGATCCACTTGCCCAGACCCAGCGGCACAGCGTAGTTTTCCAGACCGGTGGTGCACAGTGCCAGTGCGCGGGGCACCAGATGGAAGGAGTCGCCCGCGCCCAGCACAACGGCCATCAGGCCGAACAGGCGGAACTGGGTGCCAGCCTTGCTGCCGCAGATCATGCGGATGCCCACCGTGAGCACGGTGACCAGATAAAAGATGTCGAAAACGGTTTCAATAACAGCTCTCATACGTTTTTCTCCTTTATTTGTTTTGATTGCAGTTTTTTGATTTTATGGCGAACCGGCGCGGCAGAGCCGTACCGGAAGCATCGTAGGGAAAAGGGCTTGCAGTAGTATGGTCTGCAGGGGGCAGAAACCAAATTGAACTATGTTCACATTGGGGCTTAAAAAACTCCCACAAGGCTTGTGGGATGTTTTTTTGCTTAATAAATGGTCCTGCGCACGATCTCCAGCACCGCAGAGGGGTCGAAGCTCTGCTGCACCACCGCGGACAGCATCAGGGAGAACAGGATGCCCGCAAACTGTTCCGAGGTGAACTGCTCGGTAAAAGCACCCGGACGGATCTTGGCATCGTGGCGCAGCACGTTGCACAAAGCATCCAGAATGTGCTGCCATGTCTGCCGCATCTGCTGCTTGCCGTTGGCAGTGTCCTGCCGCACAAAACCCAGCGCATGGTGGGTGAAAAAGCCGGGATACTGCTGGCAGCCGTATTCCATCTGCCGGTACATCCACCGGATGCAGGACAGGGTGTCCTGAAACACGGCTTCGTCCTCCGGGTGGTGGAAGATGTCGTTCCAGATGCTTTCCACGGCCGCGCTTACCAGCTCGGTCTTGGAGCCGAAGTAGTTGTAGATGCAGCCCACAGAGACCCCGCAGGCGGCCGCGACCGCACGGATGTTGACCGCTGCCCAGCCGTTCTGCTGGATCAGCTCCCGGCTGATTTTCAGGATGTCCGCCTTGGATGTTGCCATTGGATTCATACACTCACCCTCCAACATGAACAACGTTCACGATGCACAGTATACAGCGGCGGTGGGCTGTTGTCAAGGGGAAAATAAAATTTTTTGCAGCTCTATTTCGCCGTCTGCACAGCGGCAGGAAACGAAAGCTGCATATATGCAACCTGTTTCATGTTTCTGCCACCTAAAATGTGCCAAATTCATGTCAAAATGGTAACAGTTCTTGCTTCATCGTTGATTTTTCACGAAAAAAGCTTGCTTTTTTTGTCAATGTGCGTATAATAAGAGAACATCAGCCCAACCAAGGCGGTTGGTATGCTGCCGGGGGCTGACACCAACAAAAGACGAAAAAGGAGATAATCCCTATGAAGCTCAAGACTGTTGCAATTGCCGCTGCCGCTCTGGCACTGGCTGTCGGCATGACCGCCTGCGGCGGTGCTGCCTCTACCGCTGCATCCTCCACCGCATCCTCCACCGCATCCTCTGCTGCTGCCTCTTCCGAGGCTGCTTCCTCCGAGGTCGTTTCCTCCGAGGTTGCTTCCTCTGAGGCTGAGGCCACTTCTGCCGAGTACACCGTGTACAACACCACCGGCAGCAAGGTGACCGAGCTGTACCTGTACGATGCAGGCTCTGAGGACAAGGGCGAGAACCTGGCAGGCGAGGGTCTGGCTGACGGCGAGAGCATCGTCATCACCCGCGATGTCGAGGCTGACAAGCAGGCTGACGTTGTCTACGTTCTGGAGTTCACCACCGAGGACGGCAACACCCAGAGCTTTGACACCCTGCACTACGAGGTGGCTCCCATCTCTCTGAAGAGTGTGGACGCCGCTGCCGGTGCTACCGCTATTGCTTTCGAGGCTCCCCAGAAGTAAGAGCAAACCCTTACATCCGCAAACAGAAAAAGGCTGCTGCACCGTGCGTGCAGCAGCCTTTTTGTATAAAATCATATCACATCCGGAACCCACGGAAGCCCCAGCCGCCGCAGCAGCAGTTGCACAGCAGGTTCAGCAAAATCATGCTCCAGCACCAGCGCAAAAGCCCGCCGGGCTGGGCGTAGGTGGTCTGGGTGCGGTAGGTCTGGCCGGGGTTCTGCATCCGGCGCAGGTGCATCTGGTACTCGGTGTTGTTCGGGTCCAGCTGCACGGCGCGGCGGGCATCCTGCAGGGCGTCCACGCTTTTGCCCAGCCCCTGATTGGCCAGCGAAGAGAGGTAATACCACCGCGCATTGCGGCCGGTCATGCCGTCCAGCACCCGGCGCGCTTCGGCGTAGCGGCCATTGGCCACAAAATTGCGGGCGGCCTGCATCTCCGGGGTGTCGGTGCCGGAGGCGCTGGGCCCGGCCTGCTGATAGCCGCCAAAGCCAAAACCGAAGCCAAAGGGGTCGAAGCCCTCAAACCCGTCAAAGCCATCAAAGCCGGTGTAACCGTAGTTCTGCTGCCCATAGCCTTGCTGACCATAGCTCTGCCGGTTGTAGCCCTGCTGTTGGTAGCCGCCGTAGGGGTTGCCGCCCATCTGGGGGCCGGCATCGCCCTTGGTAATGGCATCGTAGGCGGCCTGCACCTCCTTGAAGTGCTCCTCAGCCGTGGGGTCGTTGGGGTTCAAATCCGGGTGCCAGCGTTTGCACTTGGCGCGGTATGCTTTTTTGATCTCGTCGTCGCTTGCGCCGCGCTGAACGCCCAGCACCTCATAGGGATCTCTCATGCTCGGTATACTTCCTCACTCATTATACTGACGGTACAGCACCGCTGCACCGCATCCGTTTTATTTTACCGGAACATCGGCACAAAATCAAGATGCATCGGGCTTTCCGGTGCGTTTTGCGTTTTTGCAGTTGTATTTCAGCCATACGCCGGAATACAGGATGTTGCGCAGCAGGTCCGCGTCCTCCACGCAGGGCAGACGCTCAAAGTTCTGCGCGCAGCGTGCCAGCAGCAGCTCAAAGATGTCCAGCATCTCTTCCTCGTAGTCCGGGTGGGTGCTCAGCTCCCGCAGGGGATTGTATGCGCCCCGGCGCTTGTCGCGGGGCAGGTCGTCGTAGGCGTCCAGCAGGTAGATGAACTTGCCCAGATGAAAGCCGATGCTGCGCAGCTCCGGTGCCCAGCGATCCTGCCGGTAGTCGAACAGCTCTGCCATCAGCGCACCGAAGCAGCCGGACACCGCGTCAAGGTCGGTGCTGCCGGCGGCCTCGTACTCAGCAAGTTTGGCAAGACAAGCGCGGATCGCATTGCACTGCCGCGGCCAGCGCTGGGCGGCCTCGGCGGTGCTGTTGTCCAGCAGGGTGCTGTACCCCAGTGCCAGCAGATTATGGTCATCCTGCCATTTGTCCTGTGCGTTATAGTAGTGCAGCGCTACGCTCAGGTCGGCACAGTAGTCGGTAGGGTCGGCGCTGCGCCAGAGCACACCATGCACCGGGTGGACGGGACAGCGGTCGATGCCGCTGTCTGCGGGCGTTTCGCCCTCGTACAGGCTGCACAGCAGGATATTTAAAAAGGTCAGGTCATAGCTCAGGCTGAACCGTCCCCGCAGCCCGTGCAAGGCGTCGATGCGGCGGCACAGCCCGCAGTAGGCCGAGCGATAGCGGCTCTGCGCTTCGGGGCTGAGGCCGGCCCGATCCGGGATCACATATCCGAACATGGCAGCTCAGCTCTTTTTGATGAACTGGGTGCCGCAGCGGGGGCAGGAGATCTGGATGCGTCCGCGTCCCCGGGGCACGCGCAGCTTCTGACGGCACTGGGGGCAGCGGTAGTAGTGGTACAGCTTGCGGTTGGCCCACTGCTCCTTCAGGCTGCGGAACTTGTTATTGAACCGGTCCTTCAGGCTGTAAAAGCGGTAGTTCTCCTCGGTGCGCTTGGAGATGTTGCGGCTCAGGCTGCGGTAGTAGCACAGGATCAGCAGCGCTGCGCCCAGCCATGTGAACAGGGAAACGCGGGTGAGCAGCGATACCAGCAGCATCACGATGGAGCTCATGCTCAAAAACTGGTTCAGGCCATCGGTGCCGTAGCGCCCGATCATGAATTGACGGAATTTTTCTCTCATAGGTTTTCGCATCCTCTTCTCTGGGGCTTTACACACGGAAACGCAGGGCAGCAGCGCCGCCCTGCGGAATACTTTGTGCTTCTAGGATATCAGCCAACCATGATAAAATTTTGAACAGACTGCAAATCTATCATGAAAGGACGAAAATTAAACGTTTTGCTCCTCCCGGCTGCGCACGGTGAGCACCGCCTCCGTGTCCAGTGCGCCCTCCATGCGGCAGTGCAGCACGGCGCGTCCGGCCTCGCCGGTGGTGGCAAGGTAGGTGCCCGCCATGCCGCCCCGCAGGGGCACCACGCTGGGGCCCAGAATTTTCAGCGGCCCCTCCACGGACAGGCAGACGGCCTCGCCGCAGTAGGGCAGCAGGTTGCCGTTCTGGTCGATGGCGCGCAGGCTGACCGCGGCGCAGTCCCATGTGGGGCCGTCGGTCAGCAGGGGATTGTGCACGGTGCATTCCAGTCGGACGCTCTGCACCGGCTCCCGCACCACGGTGCGCACGGCGCGGCCATGCCATACCGCCTCGAACCGGTACACCGGCGCGGAACTGCCCAGCACACCGATGTATTTGTAGTACATCCGCAGCAGCTCGCTCCAGCTCAGCCGCAGCGAGAGCATCCGCGCCTTGGAAAGGGGCGAAAGCGCCATGGCGTCCCGCCGCAGCTCGTTGAGGATGGCGGCGACCTGTGCGCCAGTGGCGTGATCCATGCCCTCGTACTTTTCCAGCAGGGAGCCCACAAAATCGTTGATCTCGATGGGCGGGTGGGGCAGGGCGGCAAAGCGTCCCCGGCGGTCGGGGCCAAACTCGGCCACAAAGTCGTTGCCGCGGTACAACCGAACGCTCTCGGCGTTGGTGAACACCCAGCAGGCGGCTGCTGCGCCGCCGGGCAGGTCGCCCAGCGTCATGGCGGAGGAGACCTCCAGCACGATGTCGGAGGGTGCGCGGGGCGTTTTCTGGCTGGCATAAACGGCGGCAGAAAGCTTCGGGTTGCGGAACAGGTCCATCACGCCGTGGTAGCAGATGCGGTCGCCGCTGCCGAATTCCCGGTGGGTGTTGTAGTCGGTCATGCACCAGCCAAAGCTGCCTGCCACGCCCGGCTGGGCGATACTGTCGTTCAGCACGGCGGCGTGGTGCAGCGCCTGCACCAGACGGTGAGGTTCATCGTCAAAGGGCTTGGCGGGGAAGTTCTGTCCGCCGAACGCGCTGATAAGGTAGCCCTTGCGGGTGTCGGGAGTCACGGCGGCGCGGTTCTCGCAGCCCGCGCCGCGCCCAGCGTAGGAATAATCATTGTAGGCGTAAACGTCCTCCAGCAGCTGGCTTTTGCGGGTGCTGCGGGTGCCCGCCGTGGGGCGGGTGGGGTCCAGCCGGTGGATGGCTTCGTTGGTGCGCTTATAAAAGGCCTCGTTGTCGGGGCTGCCGCTGATGCGGGCACCCCACAAAAAGATGCTGGGATGGTTGCGGTACTGGCACACCATCTCCCGGCAGTTTTGCAGCGCCTGCGCCTGCCACACTTCGTCGCCGATGTGCTGCCAGCCGGGCATTTCGGGGAATACCAGCAGACCCAATTCGTCGCAGGCGTCCAGAAACGCCGGGCTGGGGGGCGCATAGCAGGTGCGCACGGCGTTGCAGCCCAGTTCCTTTTTCAGCAGCTGGGCGTCCAGCCGCTGGATGCTGTCCGGCATGGCGTAGCCCTGATAGGGGTAGCTCTGGTGCCGGTCCAGCCCGCGCAGCTCCACCCGCTGTCCGTTCAGGTACAGCCCGCCTGCCACGAACTGCACCGTGCGGAAACCGAACCGCACCGTTTTTTCGTCCAGCACCCGGTCGGGCAGACCGCCGGTGCCGGGGCGGATGAGCCGCATGGTCAGGGTGTACAGGGTGGGGTGCTCCAAGCTCCACGGGTGCACGTTGTTCAGTGTGCCGGTGATGGGCAGGGAAAGCTCGCCGCTGTACACTGCCCGGCTCCCGGCGGGGCTGCGGATCTCGGCCTGCAGCGTGCAGCCGACCGTCTCGCCCACGGTGGCGGTGTAGATGCGGAAATCGCCCTCGGCCTTGGCCTCGATGAACACGTCCCGCAGGTAGGCGGGCTCCTTGATATCCAGACTGACGGCGCGGTAGATGCCGCCGTAGGTCAGCGCATCCAGCTGTCCGCCGAAGGGCGGGACGTTCAGATCCTCCCGGCAGTCGCAGCGCACAGCCACCACGTTTTTCTGTCCCAGACGCAGCGCGCCGGTCAGGTCTACCGTAAAGGCGGTGTAGCCGCAGCCATGGTGGAACACCCGCCGCCCGTTGCAGAACACGGTGGCGTCGTGCGCCACCGCCCCGAAGGTAAGCAGCACGGTGCGGCCCAGCCACTCCTTGGGCGCAAAAAACTCCCGCCGGTAGCCGCACAGGCGCTGGTAGTCGTTTTCATTGCAGTAGTTATAGGGCAGAGGCTTGACCGTGTGGGGCAGCCGCACCGGGGTAAGGGAAAGCTCCGGGCACTCCGGGCGCACCAGCGCCGGGTCAAAGGTGGGGGCAAACAGCCAGCCCTCGTTCCAATCGTAGTGTTCCATAGCAGGATCTCCGTCTGAGTGATATGCTTATAGAGGTATGGTATCACAAAGTTATGAACGAAAAAAGCATTCACGCCCCTTTTGTGCCGGATAAGCGGAAATTTTGCAGTGCGCGAAAGCTGCCGGGTGGCAGGTTTCCCAAGAAATGCTTGGAAAAATTGTACAAAATCGCCCATAGAAATGGAGCCCCCGGAACGCCAGCGGCGTTCCGGGGCTCTGAAATCATTTTCACGAGAGGGGCTGTATGAAAAACTAAATCGAGAAAATCCGCAGATTTTCCCGATTTAGAATTTAAAATAATTCTTCCGCTGAAGATGCGCAGAGCAACGCGGAGCGCATGACAAATCTTTTGTCTCAGCGGATAAAGCTGGTCATGGGGCGGGGCGGGTTCTGCGGGTGGTCGATGCCTGCGGCCTTACCGGCCTCGATGCAGCGCAGCAGCCATGCCATGTTGCGGCCCAGTTCCTGCATCACGGCGCAGCCCTCGGCGTCCTGCAGCACCTGCTCGGGGTTGGAGCCATGTACCATAGCCCAGTAGGAGCCGTTGACCAGCGGCATGTGGAAGAACTGGGGGGTATTTGACAGCTGGTCAAGGGTGGAGGTGGTACCGGCGCGGCGGGCAGAGCAGCAGACGGCGGCGGGCTTGTAGGCCAGATACTTGCCGCCCGCGTAGGCCAGACGATCCATAAAGCTGGCCATGTTGCCCGCAGCGGAGGCGTAGTGCACCGGGCTGCCGAACACAAAGGCGTCGGCGGTTTTGGCCTTCTCAATGGCCTCGTTGACCACGCCGCCGAACACGCATCCATTGCCGCTGCGGCAGCCGCCGCAGCCGATGCAGCCGCCCACGGGCTGGCCGCCGACGTGCAAAATCTCGGTCTCGATGCCCTGTGCCTTCAGTTCCCCGGCGATGAGGGAAAGGGCGGTGTAGGTGCAGCCCTTCTCGTGGGGGCTGCCGTTGATGAGCAGAACTTTCATGCTGTATACTCTCCTTTGCTGAAATGCGCCGTAAAATGCGCAATATTGCTGCTATGATTGTAGCACAAAGCCGCCCGCAGCGCAATGCGGGCTCTTGACAATGCTATGCAGTTGGGAGATAATAAAGGATACGAAAGAGTTCAAACCGGCTGCCGCGGGGACGGCAGCTACGGCAAGGAGGTAACATCATGCGCGTGATCGCAGGAGAAGCCCGGGGCCGCAGGCTGGAAGCACTGCCCGGCACCGATGTCACCCGCCCCACCCTCTCGCAGGTGAAGGAGGCGATGTTCAGCATCGTACAGTTCGACCTGCCCGGGGCCCGGGTGCTGGATCTGTATGCCGGCAGCGGCCAGCTGGGCATCGAGGCGCTCAGCGGGGTGCGGCCCGGTGCGTCTTTCTGGACGAGAGCCGGGAGGCCGTAAGCATCGTGATGCGCAACTGCAAGGCCTGCGGCGTGTTCGACCGCAGCCGGGTGAATATTGGCGAGGCTGCGCGGTTCTTATCGGCCTGCCGGGAGCAGTTCGATCTGGTGCTGCTGGACCCGCCCTTCCGTGGCGGCACGCTGGAAAAGATCCTGCCTGCCGTGGAAAAGTGCGTTGCTCCGGGCGGCATCGTGCTGTGCGAGAGCGAAATAGGAATCGTGCTGCCCGCGCAGGTGGGCAGTCTGACCCTGCAGAAACAGTATAAATACGGCAAGGTGCTGCTGTGGAAGTACACAAAGCCCATGCAGTCCGCCGCTGAGCAGGAGGGAGAAGCCTTATGAACGTGAACGAGCTTTTGGATACCATTGAGGATGCACTGGAAGAGAGCGCAAGCGTGCCCCTTTCCGGCGGCAAGCGCATCGTGGATGTGGAGCAGATCCGGGATTATCTGGACGAGGTGCGGGCGGCTTTGCCCGGTGAGCTGCGGCAGGCGCAGCAGATCGTGAACGACCGGGCGCAGATCGTGGACAGCGCCAACGCACAGGCACAGGCTATTGTGAAAAAGGCCGAGGAGCGCGCCCGCATTCTGGTCAGCGACGCCGAGATCGTCAAGGCCGCCCAGCAGCGCGCTTCTGAGATCACCTCCGCAGCCCAGACCGAGGCGCGCACCCTGCGCCAGACCGTGACCGACTACTGCGAGAATATGCTGCGCACCACCGAGGACACCATGGTGGAAAACGCCGCACAGGTCAAAAATATCCGTGCCAGCCTGCGCCAGAACGCCAAGAAAAACGGCTGATAACGGTCAACTTTCCACACAAATTCCACAGATTGCGGAAACGAAGTCCCTGCGAGCAAAAATGACGGCTCACAGGGACTTTTTTTGTGGATTTTTGCGGCAAAAAGCCGCCCAAAAACCCTTGCATTCACGAACTTGATTTGCTACAATAAAGATGTATCAGTGGGGCAAAGTGGGTAAAAGTAGGGCACACGCCCTGAAAACGCCCCTGAAAGGGGGAACAGCGCGTGTTTTTTGGCCGTTATGATTACACTATCGACGCAAGGGGCGGCTGAACTTCCCCGCAAAATTCCGCGACGCCATGGGCGAGAGTTTCGTGGTGCTGGAATGGGTGGACAGCTGCCTGTTCGCACTGCCCATGGAAGAAGTTCAGCGGCTGGCGGACAAGCTGGAAAGCGATGAACTGATGGACAGCTGGGCGATCTCCGGCGACCTGTTCAGCACCGCCTGCGAGGTGGTGCCGGACAAGCAGGGGCGCATCCTGCTGCCCGCAGAGCTGCGCGCCTACGCCGGGCTGGAAAAGGACGTGACCATCATCGGCAACCGCAACCATGCTGAGATCTGGGCCACCGAAGTCTGGAATGCCCGCCGCGCCGCCGTGACCAACGACCAGCGCGCCGAGCGGCTGCGCAAACTGCACCTCTGATGCAAAAAAACTAAACCGAGAAAGGAGGCCGTGCCAATGGCCTTTGAAGAACAGCAGCCCTTTGACCCGGCCTCGTTTGAGCATATCCCCGTTTTGCTGAACGAGTGCCTGACGGGGCTTGCCATCGACCCGGCGGGCACCTATCTGGACGGCACCGCCGGCGGCGCGGGACATTCCCGCCAGATCGCCTTGCGGCTGGACGCCGCCAAGGGCGGCAGGCTCATCTCGCTGGATCAGGACCCGGACGCGGTGCAGACCGCGCGTTCCCGTCTGGCCGGGCTGCCTGCCACCGTGGTACAGATCAATTTCCGCTATGCGGGACAGGCGCTGGAGCAGCTGGGCATTGAAAAGATCAACGGCGCACTGCTGGATCTTGGCGTTTCCAGCCACCAGCTAGACGATGCCGCCCGGGGCTTTTCCTACCGGGCAGACGCGCCGCTGGATATGCGCATGAGCCAGCAGGGCGAGACCGCCGCAGACCTTGTGAACACCGAAAGCCGCGAGGAACTGGCCCGCATCCTGCGGGATTACGGCGAGGAGCCTATGCGTGGCAGATCGCAGGAAAGACGTGGAGACGCGGGAAACCGCTCCCATCCTGACCACCCTGCAGCTGGCAGATATCGTAGCAAGCGCCATGCCCCCGGCAGAGCGCCGCAAGAACAAGAACCCCTCCCGCCGCACCTTTCAGGCACTGCGCATTGCAGTGAACCACGAGTTGGATGCGCTGGAGGAGGGCTTGGATACCATTTTCGATCACCTTGCACCGGGCGGCCGGTTGTGCGTGATCACCTTCCACTCTCTGGAGGACCGGCTGGTCAAGAACAAGTTCCGCCGCTGGTCCACAGCCTGTACCTGCCCGCCGGAGTTTCCGGTGTGTGTATGCGGCGGCAAGGCAAAGGCAAAGCTTATCACCCGCAAACCCATTGAAGCTGATACGCAGGAGCTGGAGGAGAACCGGCGCAGCCGTCCGCCCACCTGCGTGTGCTGGAAAAATGCTGAGATGCCGGAAGCACCGGCATTGTGAGGAGGAGAGAAACCATGGGTCAGCCAGCATATGATCGTAACGCGGTGCGCCGCCGCAGGGCACCGCAGCCGCAGCGCAAAGCAAACCTGCGGGTAGCAAAGGGCGGCAAGCGGCGGTTGAACCCGCTGCAGGCCGCCGTACATAACGCCATGAATCTGGTGGCGGCAGCACTGCTGGTGGGCTTTGCCATCAGTCTGCTGTGGAGCGAGGCACAGCTGGTGGAGCTGAACGACCAGATCCAAGCCACTAAGGCGCAGCTGGTCAGCGAGCAGAGCCAGTATACCTACTACAACAGCACCCTGAACAGCAAGACCAACATTGCCAGCGTGGAGGAGACCGCAGGGCGGCTGGGTCTGATGAAAGTAGACCCCAGCCAGATCACCTACATCCGCCTGGGCGAAAGCGGCGCACTGGTGCGCCGGGAGTCCACCGTGCGGCAATGGACCGACTTTTTGTACACCGGTGCGGTGAACATTCTGGGCACCGTGAGATAACCGAAGAAAGCGTGCGGTAGCGCACGCTTTTTTCGGTTTATGGACACCGCAGTCTGAATAAATAACAGCGCAGGGCGCGCGGAATGCAGTGCACGCCCCGCAGGAGAGAACCAATGCAAGAACCTTTCCGTAACAAAAAAAACAGGGGCTACCGCCTGCGTCCGGCCTCCGGCCGGGATCGGCTGGACAGCCGGGTGCGGCGGCTTTGCAGCCGTCTGGGCATCCTTGCGGTGGTGGTGGCAGCCGCCATCGTCATCCGCAGCCTGTATAATATCCAGATCATCCACGGGGCAGAGTACCGCCAGTACGCCGCCCAGCAGCAGCTGCTGGATACCACCATCAAGGCCACCCGCGGCGAGATCTACGATGCTCCGGCATCACCCTTGCCTCCACCAGCGTGGTGTGGACTATCTGGGCAGACCCCAGTTACAGCAGCATCCTTTATACCAGCAAGACCAACGATGACGACACCGTGACCAAAACGCTGGACCCCGCCATGTGCGCCGAGGTGAGCCGGGAGCTGACGTTGCGTCTGCTCTCCGGGGGACGGCGAGAGCTTGGACAGCGTGGACACCTCCTCGGCAGAGTATCAGCAGCAGTACCAGACCGTTTACGATGCACTATCCCGGCTGGATTCTGCCTACGTCACCCTTGCCACCAAGGTGAACAACGCGGTGAAGCTTTCCATTGAAAAATACGTCACCAGCTTCAACAAGGCGCACAAAAAGGCCACCGATACCTCCCGCAAGGGGCGCATCTCGGTGTCCTCGGAAAAAAGCTTCCAGCGCAACTACCCCTACGGTGCCTTTGCCGCAGCGGTGCTGGGCTTTACGGATGCGGACGGCGTCGGCACCTACGGACTGGAAAAATCCTACCAGTCCACCTTGGCCGGTGTGGATGGCCGCACCATCACCCAGCGCAACGCGGTGGGCAACGCCATTGCAGACGCCAACGCCACCACCTTTGCCGCCAAGGACGGCTCCAATCTGGTGCTGTCGCTGGATGTGAACGTGCAGGAGATCGCGGAGCGGTACCTGAACGAAGCCATTGCAGCCAATACGGTGGAAAACCGCGGCTGCGCCATTGTGATGGACGTCAAGACCGGTGCCATCCTTGCTATGGCTTCCAAGCCGGACTTTGACCCCAACGACCCGCTGAACTTCACTGCCAACGAGGCTTACCTCAACGAGCTGGTGCACGCAGAGCCGGAACTTTACGGCATCTATAAAAAGGATGCCGACGGCAACTATATCACCGATGAGCTGGGCAACAAGATTCTGGACGAGGAAGCGGACTATTCCGGCTACTACCGGGATATCCTGTGGAAAAACAAGACCATCACGGAGCTGTACTACCCGGGCTCTGTGTTCAAGGTCATCACCTCTGCCATGGGCATCGACTCCGGTGTGGCCACCATGAACACCACCTTTACCTGCTCTGGCGCTTACGGCGTAGCCAAGGAGACCTACCACTGCGCAGGGCGCAAGGCGCACGGCCTGCTCAACATGGCCGAGGCACTGCGCAAGAGCTGCAACATCTACTACATCCAGCTGGGGCAGCGCGTTGGCTCGCAGCAGTTCTATAACTACTTCGATGCCTTCGGCTTTACCGCCCGAACCGGGGTGGACCTGCCCAGCGAGACCAACTTTATGCAGTACTACCGCGCCGACCAGCTGGGCGAGGTGCAGCTGGCCTCCTCCTCCTTCGGTCAGGCCATGGCCATCACCCCGCTGCAGATGTGCACCGCCATTGCGGCCACCGTCAACGGCGGGTATCTGGTCACCCCCCATGTGGTGGATAAGATCACCGATGCCAACGGCAACGTCATTCAGGAGATCGGTGCAAACGTGCGCCGTCAGGTCATCAGCCAGAGCGCCAGCGAGGTCATCCGGGAGATGATGGAGTACGAGGTGGGCAACGGCACCGGCGGCGGCAAAAACGCCTATGTGTCCGGTTACCGCATCGGCGGCAAGTCCGGCACTTCCGAGCAGCTGAATATGCACCGCCGCGCCGACGGCGACTATAAAAAGGTGGCCTCCTTCGTGGCGGTGCTGCCCGCCAACGACCCGGAAATTCTGGTCTACGTCATGCTGGACGACCCCAACAACGCCCGGACGGACTATTCCTCCATCCTTGCAGCCCCTGTGGCGGGCAATATCATCAGCGAGGTAGCCCCTTATCTTGGCATCGCCACCGACGGCGAGGACCGCAGCGGTACCATCGTTACCGTGCCGAACCTTGTGGGTACCGAGTGGAGCAATGCGCAGGTGCAGCTGAACATTCAGGGCCTGAAGCATCAGCTGCAGGAGAGCCAGAGCAGCCAGTCCGCTGCCCCGGTCACCTACCAGTACCCCCACGCGGGGAGCAAGGTGCCCTACGGCACCACCATCTACCTGTATACCGATACCTACGAGGGCAGCCGCACCGAGGTGCCGGATGTGACCGGCAAGAGCCCGGACTTTGCCCGCCAGATGCTGAGCGCCGCCGGGCTGAATTGCGTGGTGGAGGGCAGTGGCACGGTGCAGGCGCAAAGCGACGAGCCCGGCTCCAGCGTACAGCGCGGCACCATCATCACCCTGACCTGTGGGTAAAAACAATTTTATAGCGCGTTTTCCGATGATGCTCCATTCGTGAAAATGCGATTCCGGGCAGACCGCAGTCTGCCCGGAATCGCCCAACTTATAAGCTTATTTCCGCTGGGAATGGCCAGAGCAGCGCGGAGGCCATTTCCAATCGTCATACGCCGAAAAGGCCGCTGTACAAAATACGGTGCGGCGGTTTCCTGCAATAGATAGAATGAGAGGGGATAGAACAATGGAAAAGATCCATGCAAGCAAGCTTCTGGCAGGGCTGGTGCCTGCCGGAAAACTGACCAGTGACCCGGAGGTGGCACTGGTCACCACCGACAGCCGTGAGGTAAAGCCCGGCTGCATTTTGTGGCCTTCCCCGGCGAGCGGTTCGACGGCCATGATTTCGCCGCCCGTGCGCTGGAGCAGGGCGCGGAGTATGTGGTGGTCAACCATCCCGTGCCTGGTGTGCCGGAAGAAAAGGCCATCCTTTGCCCGGACAGCTACCACGCCATGATGGTGATGGGCGCAAACTACCGCAGCCAGTACCACCCCAAGATGGTGGGTGTGACCGGCAGTGTGGGCAAGACCACCACCAAGCAGATGACCTACGCCGCCCTGAGCAGCTTTGGCGAGACCATCAAGACCGAGGGCAACCAGAACAATGAGCTGGGCATGCCCCGCACCCTGATGCGGCTGGAAAGCAGCACCGAGTACGCGGTCATCGAGATGGGCATGAGCCACGCCGGTGAAATTGACCGTCTGGTGCGGGCAGCACGGCCGGATGTGGGCATCATTACCTGCATCGGCGTGTCTCACATCGGCAATCTGGGCAGTCAGGAGAACATCTGCAAGGCAAAGCTGGAGATCTGCAACGGTCTGCCGGAGGGCGCACCGCTGGTGCTGAACTACGACGACCCCTTCCTGCGCAAGGCAGTGCTCCCTGCCCATGTGCGCCCGGTGTGGTTCAGCCTGAGCGATGAAAACGCAGACGTCTGCGCCCTGTCCATCCGGCAGGAGACTGACGGCATGAGTTTTGTGCTGGAGGATCAGGAGCACGGCACCTTTGTGGTGAATATCCCCGCCATGGGACGCCACAATGTGGCGAACGCCTTGGCTGCCTACTGCGCCGCTACCCGTCTGGCTGCGACGCCAAGAGGGTCATCCGGGGCCTTTCCAACTTTGAGCAGACCGGCCGCCGCCAGAAGGTGGTGGACAGCGAGGGCGTGACCGTCATCGAGGACTGCTACAACGCAAACCCGGACAGCATGAAGGCCGCGCTGGCGATGTTCAAGGATTTCCCCTGCAAGCGCCGCTTTGCCCTGCTGGGCGATATGCTGGAGCTGGGCGAGCTGAGCCGCGAAGCACATGAGGAGCTGGGACGTCTTGCCGCCGAGAGCGGGCTGTATTGCCTGATCACCTACGGCGAGCAGGCCAAGCGCACCGCCGTGGTGGCTGCCGCCAAGGGGGTAGAGACCCTGCACGCAGAAAATTACCGCGAGGCCGCCGATGCCCTGCTGGACCGGGTGCAGCCCGGCGATGCTGTTCTGGTAAAGGCCAGCCACGGCATGGCACTGGAAAAAGTGCTGGATATCTTCTACGAAGAGCATAAAGAAGCAGAAGTATAACTATTTGGCGAAATGGAGTGTCTGAGTTATGGAGCGTTTCGCCTTGGCAGCGGCGGTGGTGCTGGGCTTTGCCCTTACGGCAGCCCTGTGCAGCCTGTTTGTGCCGCTGCGGCGGGTGCTGGAACGCCGCGAACAAAACCAGCAGCCGGCACAGTCTGAGCAGCCCCGGCCTGCACCCCTGCGCGCCCCGCTGTGGGGTGGGCTGTGTGCGGCGGCGGGCACGGTGGCTGCGGTGGGCGTGGGCTGGCTTGCCGCCTGCGTAGGCCAGCCGGAGCTGCTGGGCAGCGAGGGCCGGTTGATGACACGGCTGCTCACGGCACTGGCCGGAAGCCTTGCCTTTGGGGCAGTGGGTCTTGCAGAGGACCTTGCCCGGATGCGCAGCCCGGCGGCGCTGGGGCTGCGGCGGGACGTGCGGCTTTTGCTGGAAGCACTGGCCGCGGCATTCGTTCTTTTGCTGCTGCAGGCAGCGGGCTGTCTGCCCCGGGGACTGGACGTGCCTGGGGCGGGGTATGTGCTGCTGGGCAGCGCCGTGCCCTTTTTGTGGGCGGTGCTCATGGTGGCGCTGGCTGAGTGTGCCCGCATCGCCGAGCGGGACGAGGGTACGGTGTGCGGCGCGGCCTTTGTGGCTATGCTGGCGCTGATGATGGCAGAGGCCGGCTTGGGCGTGCCGGCTGGCGGTGCTG
>ENA-OQED01000176-OQED01000176.1-human-gut-metagenome-genome-assembly--contig:-NODE-176-length-26030-cov-1.511640_pt1 | contig 26030 bp, 27 predicted proteins | sample MGYA00242790_ERZ504625 | MGnify/ENA primary metagenome ERZ504625 (study PRJEB26092, sample SAMD00036345) | human gut metagenome | host: Homo sapiens | study: EMG produced TPA metagenomics assembly of...
CGTTGGTATGAATGGAAGTGGAAAGACTACGTTTATCAAACTCCTATGTCGCCTTTACGATCCTACAGAAGGAAAAATTCTTCTTAACGGAATCGATATCCGAAAATATAATTACAAAGAATATATGATGATTTTTTCCGTGGTATTTCAGGACTTCAAACTCTTTTCCCTGACTCTTGGAGAAAATGTAGCCGCCAAAATCAATTATGACGAAGAAGAAGTAAAAAGTGCTCTGAAGAAATCCGGATTTACAATCGCCTTTCCACAATGCCAGAAGGTCTGAATACTTATCTCTACAAGGATTTCAATAAAAAGGGAATTATCATTTCCGGCGGAGAGGCTCAGAAAATAGCTATTGCAAGAGCTATTTATAAGAATGCCCCTTTTATTATATTGGACGAACCGACTGCAGCTCTTGATCCCATTGCGGAAGCTGAAATATATGAAAAATTTAATGAAATAACAGGCGATAAAACTGCCATTTATATCAGTCATCGTCTGTCTTCCTGCAAATTTTGCGATAAAATAGTTGTATTTCATGAAGGATCTGTGATTCAGACTGGAACTCACCAGGAGCTTGCTGCCGATAAAAGTGGAAAATATTTCCAACTATGGACGGCGCAGGCGCAATATTATAGATAAACAGCTTTTCAATTTCCCTTAATCATGTTAAACTAAGGAAAAGTAATGCTACGGAGGTTTTTTCCATGGACGTACACAGTATCAGTACCAAATGCGCCCGCACTGAATTTGTGGGAACTGCTGTTCTGGATACCATCGGACTTGTAATTTCAGGAGTTGATGATACTCTTTTAAAGGAAATGAATATAGGGACACGCTATCATACCCTTGGACTTTTCAGTTCCCGTACAGGTGCAGCAGGTCAGATCACTGCTGTCGATGATGCGGTGAAAGCCACTGGCACAGAGGTTCTTTCCATTGAATTTCCACGGGATACCAAAGGCTGGGGTGGACACGGCAACTATATTGTGATTGGCGGAAATGATGTTTCAGATGTGCGCCACGCTATTTCGCTGGCGCTGGAACTAACTAATAAGTATGCAGGAGAATTATATATCAGCGAATCCGGTCATTTGGAGTTTGCTTTTTCAGCCAATGCAGGCGGTGCTCTTGCCATGGCCTTTCACGCAGTTCCAGGGGAAGCTTTCGGATTCATGGCAGGTTCTCCGGCAGCGATTGGACTTGTAATGGCAGACACTGCAATGAAGGCTTCTGCAGTTCATATTACACGCTATATGACACCGAGTATCGGTACAAGCCATTCCAATGAAGTTATCCTTGCCCTCTCCGGAGATGCCAGTGCTGTGAAAGAAGCTGTACTCCAGGCAAGACAGATCGGCCTGGAACTGCTGATCGGAATGGGAAGCTATCCGGAAATTCCGGGAGAACCGTATTTATAACAATCCCCCCTATATATTATTGCAGACAAATGCCCTGACAGGCAGAAGATTTTAATGATCTTAATCCTGTCAGGGCGTATTCTTTTTCCTTAATTCAGTCTGTAAACCTCCGCACTCTGAAGTCCAAATGCAAGTGCCTCTGAATGGCTGTTAAAATAAATATCCACATGTCCGTAAGGTGTTCCAAGATCCTCCACTGTATACACATTTCCATTGATCAGGAGCTGAGTTCCGAATGGCACACCAGCCATGGCAACGGTTCTTCCCGCTGTAGGAACAGTTCCGCTGGCTGTCAGGTTTCCTGCTGTTCCGCAGCACTGTGCACAGTTACAGTATGCGGTGAGAGTAAAGGTTCCAAGGTAGGTTCCCTGTGAAGATGAACTACTGCCCTCGGAAGAACTGTCGGAGCTTTCACTGCTGTCCGATGACTCGGTATAAGAATCATCATAGGCACTGCTGTCATCTGCGTCCTGATTGGAATCACTTTCAGACTCGCTGTAGTCATCGTAGGATTCCTCTGTGCCATAGTTTCCCCCGTCACTTGGTGACTGGGCGGCAGCCTCAGCTTCCTGGGCTACCTGCGCCTCCTGGGCTGCTTTCTCTGCCTCTGCAGCCTGCAAAAGGCTGTAAATACTGCTGTCTGCATTACTGATCTGTGTATTTAAAGCACTGATTTCATCCTGGCTGGCACTGATCTGATAAATATAGGACTGAATGTTCTCATTTGTGCTTGCAGTAAGTGCCTGTACCTCCTGCTGTTTGGCAGATTTCTCTGCCAGAAGTTCATTAATATTCTGAGCTTCCTCTTCTGCCTGCTCTTCCTGGGTCTTGATATCTGCCTGAAGGGCTTTATATTTAGCAAGCATGTTTCTGTCATACTGGGAAATCTGGCTATATTCTCTGCACGGTTCAGAAACTGAGCCAGATCTTCTGAGGACAAAAGCAGCTCCAGCATGGAAGCACTTCCATTCTCATACATGTATACAATACGCTTCTTCATATCCTGATACTGCTTGTCCGCTGTGGCCTTGGCTTCCTCAAGCTGGGTATTCAGGGTTTTCAGCTCTTCTTCTTTCTCCGCTGCCTGAATTCCAAGCTCAGATACACTGTTGGTAAGGTCTGTATACTGAGCATTCAGCTCTTCCAGATAGCTTTCAAGCTCCTGCTTCTTGCTCTCCAGAGATGCCATGTTGGACTGCTGCTGTGCCAGTTCTGCCTGCGCAGCTTCTTTCTGTGCCTGTACATCAGCGATCTGTTCCTCCGTAGAAGAAGCAAATACTGCCCCGTGCATAGAAACAATCATGATTCCAGTTAACAACATTGAAAAAATCTTTTTAAATCTCATCTATGTAAACACCTCGTTATTTTTTTCGTAGGTCAAGTATAACATATTCCGTAATTTTTTCAACACTTTTATTTAACTTTTGTAACATTTACGTAATATTTCACAATTATCCAGAATCTGGAAAGATAATGAAATACATGGTTATAGAACAAATTCAGGCACAATATACCGTGAAATAGTTTGGGCAAATCACAGGAATGTTTTTGCAAAAAATATCCCGCATTTCATGAATCTCTCCATAAAATGCGGGATGTAAAAACCTCTCTCCTTCTTATACCGCAGCTTCTTCCTCTGCTGCAGCTTCCTGGTATTTCTCGAGAATGATCGTCTGGATCTTATCACGAGTGGAAGAATTGATAGGATGTGCGATATCCCGATATTCTCCATCGGTTGCTTTGCGGCTTGGCATTGCGATGAAAAGACCTTTCTCTCCTTCGATCACCTTGATGTCATGTACCACAAACTCATCATCTATTGTGACAGACACAACGGCCTTCATTTTCCCTTCTTTTGCTACCTTCCTCACACGTACATCTGTAATATTCATTGCTACTTGCCCCTTTCATTTCGCTAACCGTATCTGCGGAAAACTGATCTTCCGCATTTATAATACGTAGCGTTCGTTTTTCTCTACGACGATCTTCACTTCTCCTTCTTCGCCGCAGTAATATGAATTTGCCCGGATGGTATCCCGGCTCTCAACAATGCAATTCTCAATATGCGTATTATCTCCAAGATATACGTCATTAAGGATCACAGAGTTTTTGATCACACAGTTATTTCCTACAAATACATCACGGAACAGAACAGAATTCTCCACAGTTCCGTTGATGATACATCCGCTGGACACCAGACTGTTCTTCACAGTTGCACCCGGATTGTACTTAGCAGGAGGTACATCTGCGATCTTGGTTTTGATCGCCGGCTCCTGTTTGAAGAAATAGTTCCGGATCTCCGGTTTCAAGAAATCCATATTTGTCTGATAATAAGCCTCTGCAGTAGAGATATTATTCCAGTAGTTATCGATCTTATATCCGTAAATCCTCTTCAGATTTTTGTAACGGATAAGAATATCATTTACAAAATCATGCCTTCCTTCCTGGGCAGCACGCTCGATCAGTTCGATCAGCTGCCTTCTTCGGATGACATAGATACCAGTAGATACCGTATTATAGGAGGAAACGATCGGTTTTTCTTCAAATTCCTCGATCCGACAGTCCTCATTCATGCGAAGAACACCAAATCTCTCAACCTGGCTCTGATCCTTGCATGTAGTACATACAACGGTAACATCTGCCCGCTTTGCGATATGATACTCCAGGACTTTATTGTAATCCAGCTTGTAGATTCCATCGCCGGAAGCGATCACCGCATAGGGTTCATGACTGTTCTTTAAAAAGCTCAGGTTCTGATAGATCGCATCTGCAGTACCCTGATACCATAAGCTGTTATCTCTGGTAATGGTTGGAGTAAAGACATAAAGTCCTCCCTGTTTTCTTCCGAAATCCCACCATTTGGATGAACTTAAATGCTCATTAAGGGAACGGGCATTATACTGTGTCAGCACAGCAACCTTCTGGATATGTGAATTTGCCATGTTGCTGAGGGCAAAGTCGATCGCGCGGTAACTTCCTGCAATAGGCATTGCCGCGATTGCTCTTTTGTTTGATAATTCTCTCATGCGGTTATTATTACCGCCTGCCAAAATAATACCTATCGCTCTCATTCTTTCCCACCGTCCTTTGCTGCAATTACCTGGCCGGCTGCCAGTTCTCCGTCAGGGTAGTCTTCTTTTGTTGTAACACCGGCGATAGCGGTATTCTTACCGATTTTGACACTGTCCGGAATCACGCTGTTTTCGCCGATAGCCACAAGTCCAAAGGATATACAGCCGGTTTCAGAACATTCGGTACCTCCTCGCCGCATCCGATCACAACATTATTTCCGATGACAACATCTTCTGCCACGATGGCTTTATCCATAACAACGTTCTCACCAACTGCTGTATTCTTCATGATAATAGAATCACGGATCACACTGCCCTTGCCGATGATAACATTCGGACCGATCACTGAATTATGTACTTCACCATAGATTTCTGTTCCCTCACCGATGATACACTTGTCCACAACTGCATCTGCGGAAATATACTGTGGCGGGATCACATCTCCCTTGGTGTAGATCCTCCAGAATTCCTCATAAAGATTAAACTCCGGAATGATATCGATCAGCTCCATATTTGCTTCCCAGTAAGAACCAAGAGTTCCTACATCTTTCCAGTAGCCGTTGTACTCATAAGCAAAAAGGCGCTGCCCCTTCTCTTTACAGTACGGAAGGATATGTTTACCGAAGTCACAGCCATTCTGATCCTTCAGGGCGATCAGTGCTTCCTTCAGAACCGGCCATGAGAAAATATAGATACCCATGGATGCAAGATTGCTGCTTGGATACTCCGGCTTCTCCTCAAACTCGGTAATACGGCTGCTCTCATCAGTAACCATAATACCAAAACGGCTGGCTTCCTCAATGGGAACCGGCATACACGCGATCGTAATATCTGCCTTGTTCGCCTTGTGGAAATCCAGCATCACTTCGTAATCCATCTTATAGATATGGTCACCGGAAAGGATCAGTACATAATCCGGGTTATACTGCTCCATATAAGCCAGATTCTGATAGATCGCATTGGCAGTTCCTGTGTACCATTCACTGCTTGTGCTCTTCTCATACGGAGGAAGGACTGTGACACCGCCTTCATTGCGGTCAAGATCCCACGGAATACCGATACCGATATGTGTATTCAGGCGGAGAGGCTGGTACTGTGTCAGCACACCCACCGTGTCAATTCCCGAGTTAATACAATTGCTCAGTGGAAAATCGATGATACGATATTTACCACCAAAAGCGACTGCCGGCTTTGCAACCTTTTCTGTCAAAACTCCTAACCTGCTGCCTTGCCCACCGGCCAAGAGCATGGCAATCATCTCTTTCTTAATCATGCGATCACCTCTTGTATGTTATGATTATTCCATTATAGCATACTTCACTGTATTAGTGAACATTTTTTACAATTATTTTAGCTGTATTTTACTTTTTTTATCGCTATTGTATATTATAAATTGGTAAGACTCATCATTTTTTTCATTTCTCTGGTAATTTTCAACATTTTTCGATGTTATTTTCTGGTTACTTTTATATTCCGGAAAAAACCGCTTTTTTAGCCAAAAGAACCACTTTTCAATTGTTTCTGTTGGCGTTATAATAAAACAGACAAAAGAGCTACGAAAATAACATATATATAAGGAGATTATTATGTATCAGATAGACTTTCATAAACCGCTCCATATTCATTTCATCGGGATCGGAGGCATCAGCATGAGCGGCCTTGCCGAGATCCTTCTGGAAGAAAATTTCCGGATTTCCGGTTCCGATGCCAAATCCAGCCCGCTGACCCGCACACTGGAAGAACGTGGCGCTGTGATCTATTACGGACAGCGCGCTTCCAATATCAAGGATGATGTAGATGTGGTTGTCTATACAGCAGCGATCCATCCGGACAACCCGGAATTTGCCTGTGCGAAAGAAAAAGGGCTTCCAATGCTCACCCGTGCAGAGCTTCTGGGACAGATCATGCGGAACTACGATACACCGATCGCAATTTCCGGAACCCACGGAAAAACCACTACTACTTCCATGGTTTCTCATATCCTTCTTGAGGGCGACTGTGATCCTACCATCAGTGTTGGCGGAATCCTTCCTGCTATCCACGGAAATATCCGCGTTGGAAATTCTGAGACCTTTATCACAGAGGCATGCGAATACACCAACAGCTTTTTAAGCTTCTTCCCTAAGATCAGTGTGATCCTGAACATGGATGCCGATCATCTGGATTTCTTCAAGGACATCGATGACATCCGCCATCCTTCCGGAAATTTGCAGAGCTTCTCCCCGCTGACGGTACTCTGATCATCAACGCCGACACGCCGGAGTATGAGACGATCACCCGAGAGCTTCCATGCAATGTTCTTACCTATGGTCTGGAGCACGATGCCGATTACACCGCGGCAGATATTACCTGGGATAAATACGGACATCCTTCCTTCTCCGTTCTCTTCCGGGGCAAAAAGATCGGCAGCTATTACCTTCGTGTACCGGGTATCCACAATGTATCCAATGCGCTGGCTGCTATTGCCATAGGACGCCTTCTGGACCTTCCGGATGATGTGATCGTCAAAGGTCTCGGAAGCTTTACCGGTACAGACCGTCGTTTCCAGTATAAAGGCGAGATCGGCGGTGTCACCATCATTGATGATTACGCTCATCATCCAACCGAGATCGAGGCAACCCTTCATGCTGCAAAGAATTATCCGCATCAGAAGGTATGGTGTGTATTCCAGCCTCATACCTACACACGTACCAAAGCTCTTCTTCCGGAATTTGCAAAAGCGCTGACTCTGGCCGATCATGTTGTACTGGCTGATATTTATGCCGCACGTGAAACAGACAATCTTGGTATTTCTTCCCAGGATCTCCAGAAACAGATCCAGGAACTTGGAACCCCCTGCGAATATTTCCCGACTTTTGATGAGATCGAGAGCTTCCTCTTAAAAAGTTGTGCACATGGTGATCTGTTGATAACTATGGGCGCCGGAGACGTTGTAAACATTGGAGAACACCTTCTCGGAAAATAATTATCCACATTATCCACATGCTTATGCACATTTCAGACGTGCCTGGCATGTGGATTTTTTTGTGTATAACCTACTTGACATAATTCAACAGCCAAATCCAACAAATACCGCATTTTTCTTACAAAATTAAGGTTTTTGTTAGTTGCTGATAATGTTATCCTCAAAGTTTTCCACACTATCCACATTTTCCACATGGAAATTGGTGCACAACTTCTGTGAAAATAGACTATTCTCAAGTAAAAGCGGTTGTGCTATAATCCTTTTTAGCATGGCGGACTTTGGGATATCGCCTGAAATATCTGCTGTATTTTAGAAAGGGAGCTGCTGATCATGAGCCTGATTTCACTTCAGAATTCCTCTGAACTGGGGGTAACGATTCTTTCCAATCGCTTTATTGACAATTTCATGCCTCGTGCCAACGGGGAGTTCGTAAAGGTATATATCTACCTTCTCCGGATGGTATCTGCCACTCCTTCTTCTTTCAGCCTGGAGCATATGGCAGACAGCCTTTTCTGCACGGAAAGAGATATTTCCCGTGCACTGAAATACTGGGAAGGTGAGAAACTGATCGCATTAGCCTATACTGCAGATCAGAAGCTTTCCGGGATCACTTTGCTGGAACCTTTTGCTGATACCGGTCATAGAGAGAGTAGCGCTTCCATGGATACTTTCACCGGTTCCGGCAATTCTGCTTCCGCTTCCGGAAACACGGATCCGGGAATCCCGAGCTCCGCTGATTACATTCTCAGTCTCACTCCTGACCGGATCAGAGAACTTAAGCAAAACGAAGAGATCAGTCAGCTTCTCTATATCACAGAGCAGTATCTGACCAAAACACTGACGCCTACAGAAATGCAGAAGATCCTTTTTTTCTATGATGAGCTCCATATGTCTGCGGATCTCATCGAATATCTGGTGGAATACTGTGTTTCCAGAGGCCACAAGAGTATGCGTTATATTGAAACTGTTGCACTCGCCTGGGCAAAAGACGGCATCACCACCGTCGAGATGGCACGGGATGCCAGCTCCCGTTTTTCCAAGGATTATTACACGATCCTGAAGGCTATGGGGATCAGCGGCCGCAACCCTGTTGATAACGAGATCACTTACATTGATACCTGGCGCAAGACCTACGGTTTTGATCTGGAGCTGATCCAGGAAGCCTGCAGCCGTACTGTCCTTTCCACCGGACAGCCCAGTTTCCAGTATGCGGATAAGATCCTCTCCGGCTGGAAAAAGAAAAACGTACATACGCTGGAGGATATCCGGCTTCTGGATGCCGCACACAAAAAACGCCAGCTTGAGAAATCTGTTTCCAGGAAGAAGCAGCCCCAGACCCAGCCTCAGAATAGCAACCGCTCAATAATTTCCACCAGCGTGATTATGATTTTGCGGAATATGAGAAACGTCTTTTAAATAATCAGTAACAGAAACTGGAAGGAGCGCTTTATGCCTTTACAGAATTTTCAATATGATACTATAATGAGAGAATACAGCCGTCGGCAGGCACAGAATCACCGCATTCTGGAAGAACACACAGCCGAAGCCTACGGAAAGATCCCCCGTCTGAAAGAGATCGATGACGAGGTGGCAACTTTAAGTGCCGACAAAGTACGACGTCTTTTAAACGGCGAAGAAAAGGGAACTTCAGATCTGAAGGCAGCCATTCAGAAGCTTTCCGATGAACGGATCACCCTTCTTGTTGCAAACGGCTTTCCCGGAGACTATCTGGAGATGCCTTACACCTGCCCTGACTGCCAGGATACCGGCTATATCGGCAGCCGGAAATGCACCTGTTTTAAAAAAGCTGAGATCGAGCTGCTTTATGCACAGTCCAATCTGAATGAAATTCTCGAAAAAGAGAATTTTGACAGCTTTTCATTTGACTATTATTCTGCTACAATAAAAAACGAAGCCACGGGACTGTCTGCCCTGGAAACAGCCAGACGGGCCTATGACACTGCACAGCGCTTTGTGCAGAACTTCGACCATAAATTTGAAAACCTGTTTTTATATGGTGATACCGGTGTGGGAAAAACCTTTCTTTCACACTGCATCGCCCGAGAGCTTCTCAGATCCACCCACTGTGTCCTGTACTTTTCCGCCTACGATCTTTTTGATATGATGGCTGCGAATTCTTTTTCCCGAAAAGATACCGGCACAGACGAGGAACTGATCTATGACTGTGATCTTCTGATCATTGATGACCTGGGAACGGAGCTTACCAACAGTTTCGTATCTTCACAGCTTTTTCTCTGTCTCAATGAGCGGATCATGCGCAGGAAATCCACGATCATTTCCACGAATCTGACGCTCAAAAATTTCTCGGATACCTATTCCGAGAGAACATTTTCCCGAATTGCCAGCAACTATCAGATGATATCGTTGATCGGGAAGGACATCCGTATACAGAAAATATTTTTAGGAGGAAATTAAAATGGCACAGGTAAATACAAAAGATTTTTCCACACTCCCGGTAGGAAGACTTGGACTGATTCCCCTTCAGAGCTGCAGCTCATTAGGCGCGAAGGTGAATGACTGGCTGGTCAAATGGCGTGCCGAAAGACAGTATCCTGGAATGGACTCCTTTGCATTCGAGGGATACAAGCGCGATTCTTACATTATTGACGCCAAGACTCCACGTTTCGGCTCCGGTGAGGGTAAATGCACCATCAACGAATCTGTCCGCGGTGATGATATCTACGTAATGGTAGATGTGACAAATTACAGCTTATCCTATCCGATCGGACCTTACAGAAATCTTATGTCCCCGGATGATCATTTCCAGGATATGAAGCGTGTTATCGCCGCTGTAGGCGGAAAAGCCCGCAGAGTCAACGTGATCATGCCATATCTCTATGAGAGTCGCCAGGACAAGCGTGTCGGAAGAGAGTCTCTTGACTGTGCCAATGCACTTCATGAGCTGATCGATATGGGTGTTGAGAATATCATCACTTTTGATGCACATGATTCCCGTGTACAGAATGCGACTCCTCTTCATGGTTTTGAGACTGTACAGCCATCCTACCAGTTCATCAAGGCTCTTCTTAATAATGAAAAGGGACTTCATATCGACAAGGATCATTTCATGACGATCAGCCCGGACGAAGGAAGCATGAATCGTGCGATCTATCTCGCCAATGTCCTCGGTGTTGATATGGGTATGTACTATAAACGTCTGGATTACTCAAGATATGTAAACGGCCGTCATCCGATCGCAGCATATGAATTCCTCGGACCAAAGATCGAGGGCAAGGATATGATCCTGATCGATGATATGATCTCCTCCGGTGATACGATCATTAAGATCGCGTCTCTCCTGAAAGAGAAAGGAGCAGGCAGAGTTTACATCTGCTCTACCTTCGGATTCTTTACCGATGGTCTTGATAAATTTGACGATGCTTACAAGAAGGGCTACTTCGACAAGCTCCTTACTACTAACCTGGTTTATCAGTCACCGGAGCTTCTTGAGAAGCCATACTACATCAGCTGCGATATGAGCAAATATATTGCTCTGATCATTGATACGCTGAACCATGATACCTCTGTCAGCCACCTTCTGAATCCGGTAGACAGAATCAAACGCTGCGTAACAAATTACATGAGCCAGCATGAGAAATAAATAAATCATAACGCACGCAAAGCGGCTGCACCTTCTGAGAACGATATAACAGTCTCTCAGAAAGCGCAGCCGCTTTATATTTCTGTAACAGACGGATATCCATGATCCGCATCTGCTGTCTGCTTTGCTTTTGATCTTTATGCTGAAATCTTCCTGCAAAAGCTCACATAGGAAGCTTCTGATAGGGAATCCTCTCTTTATCCAGGATCTCCATTTCTCTTTTATGGCAGGTACTTATGATCACCTGTCTGTTTTCTTTATGCAGCCACCTGAGAGCCGCTGCAAGACGTTCTTCATCATACATGCCAAATACATCATCCAGGATCACAGGGAACGGTTCCTCTTTGCAGAAAAGCTCTCCTGCTGCCATACGAAGGGCAAAATAAATCTGCTCCAGTGTCCCGCGACTCAGTCTCTCAATGGATACGATACGCTCCCCTGTGTTCACAGACATATGCAGTGCCTCATCCATCAGAACCTCCTGGTATCTGCCACCGGTGATCTCACTTAATATCTCAGATGTACGTTTTTTCAGACGGACCCCTACCTGATCCGTAATGTTTCCGGAAAGTGCCTCAATCGTCTCCATAGCCATATTCAGCGCCTGGATCTCCGTTTCCTCCGGAGTGATCACTTCTGTGTTTTCTTCACATTCCGTCAACTCTGCCTGCAGGTTCTCCAGCGCTGTATGCTTCTCTTCGTAGTCACTGTCCAGACTGTTCCGGTTCCAGGTCAGCTCCTCATGTCTGGAATGCCAGCGCTCTCTCTGACGTTCTCTCTTATTCAGCTCCCTGCTGAGCCGTATGCGAAAAAACAATGCCGCTACAGAAATCGCCGCAGTTGCCACGCCTGCCAGAACACTGAAAATGACCTGCCCGGAAAAAGCTGCCAGGCAGCCGGTACCGGCAATCCCACCAAGCAGCACAACTGCCAGAACTGCATCTGTCAGCTCCCGTCTTCTTTTACACGATCGATCCGAAGCTCAAGAAGATCCTCTGTACTCCGTTCTCTGGTCCCTATGTTCATCCCGTCCTGCTGCTGCATGATCCGATCACGCTTCTCATCCAGTTCACGGATCTCTCTGCGGATATATTCCATGTTTGCGGAAATCTTTTCTTTTTCCTTTTCCAGCTCCTTTTTTCGCCGGGCCGCTTCTGTCAGATATCCTTTTCTGGACATTTTCAGCATCTGCATGGCTCGTCCCATGTCAATGGAACTGTCACCGGTTCCCTGATAGCTGGCCATGTAATTCTGCAGTTCACGTACGAGATCTTTTCCTGTAACGCTTTTCAGCTGTGCCACAGACACCGTATTATCATAAACTGCCTCACTTACATTTCCCAGAATAGTCCCAAGAGCTCCCTGTTCGGCATCCACAAGGCTGCCATCATCTTCACAGAGAAGCTCTCCCAGCTTCTTTTCTTTATAAAAATTCCTGGTTAGACGATACTTCTTCCCCTTGCTTGTGAACCACATGATTCCACCATATTCTGCCGGATTTTCCCATGGTTCATATTTTGTATATGTATCGTTCAGAGCAGCCTTTCCCCGCAGTCTGCGAACGCCGTAAAACATGGAGCGGATAAATGTATGTGTGGTAGTTTTTCCACTCTCATTTTCACCGTAAAGTACGTTGATCCCAGGCGAAAGCTCCATATCCTTGTCCCGGATCTTCCCGAAATTTTTTATTTTTAAACGTCTGATAACCATCTTATGCTATCCTCCTGTGCTGCCCCTTTATCGCCGGCTGCCTGTCTCAAGCAATGCCTGAAGCCCATAATACAGCGCCTTTTTTTCCACGGTATCCATACCCTTTTTGGCCAGAAAATAGCCGATATAATCACCGATCAGAGTACCGCTGTAGCGTTTGTAGAGCTCACCAAGATCATACGCCGGCCAGGATTCATCCACAACATCGGTAACATTTCCGAGACTTTTCAGTTTCTCAGGGATCAGAAGAAAATCCGGCGAACGCATTCCCTGAAGAACGATCCTGTAGATATTCCTTCCTCCTCTGCGGAAAATCTGGGATTTTACCGCTTCTTCCAGAGATATCTGTGTAGTTTCCTCGTGAAGTGTCATTACCAGCTGCTGATAGGAACGACAGGCAAAGGGAACGAACTCTGTACGGATCCTTCCGTTGATCAGTCGTCCCTCCATATATCCATGTTCCCCTGTATCATTCCTGTCAATGGGCTCCAGAGCCCCGGAAAAGGCCGCTTGGTCACGGATCAGGATCTGCGGCTTGTGGATATGCCCTAACGCCACATAATCGAAGCCTGACGCCGCCAGAGCTGCTGCACTGAGAGGAATATGCTTCTCATCGCCGCCATGGGCCAGCAGAATATGGATTCCTTCTTTCTGGACAGGGACAGCCTGATCATAAAGTCCGTCTTTTATTTCCCGGTCATAGTAACTCAGTCCATATACATAGACATCAAGCCTTGGATCTTTAACGCAGGTCAGTTCCCTGCTCCTGAAAAATATAACATTGGAATTCCACTCAAACGTATTATAAAAAAGAATCTCTGCTTATAAAATCATGATTTCCTGCCATCAGATACACTCTGGTATCCGGGATGGTGGAAAACAGATAATTTACTTCCTTAAGCTCTCTCATAAGAGGCTGGCGGTGGAACAGATCTCCGGATATAAATAGCAAATCCACCGGATCTTCGCGGATGCCCGCAATAACCCGGCGGAAAGTGCTCCAGATTTCTTCCTCCCGCTCTTTGCTCCACGGGCAGCCCCTGTCGGGAACCGCGCCCAGATGCACGTCTGCAAGATGAATAAATCTCATAATGTTCTCCCTTGTGTGTCAGTCACACATATCAATACCTGTTGCCAATTTCTCCCTGCTGTTCTCTGATCTCAGGAGCACAGAACGTCCTGCTGTGCAAAAGTGTTCTGATCAAAGATCGCAGTTCTTTACAGTTCTCGGGAATGGGATCACGTCACGGATGTTGCCCATACCTGTAAGGTACATGACACATCTCTCAAATCCAAGACCAAAGCCGGAATGACGTGTGGAACCATATTTACGAAGATCCAGATAGAAATCGTAATCCTCCGGTTTCAGACCCAGCTCATCCATACGTGTTTTCAGCTTGTCGTAGTCATCCTCTCTCTGGCTTCCTCCGATGATCTCTCCGATTCCCGGCACCAGACAGTCCATAGCCGCAACTGTCTTTCCATCCTCGTTGAGTTTCATGTAGAATGCCTTGATCTCCTTCGGATAATCTGTAACAAATACCGGTCTCTTGTAGACCTGCTCTGTCAGATAGCGCTCATGCTCTGTCTGAAGATCACATCCCCAGAATACCTTGTAATCAAATTTGTCATTGTTCTTCTCAAGGATCTCAACAGCCTCTGTATAGGTCACATGCGCAAATTCAGAATTAAGCACATGGTTCAGTCTGTCAAGAAGCCCCTTGTCAATGAAGGAATTGAAGAAGTTCATTTCCTCCGGTGCATTCTCAAAGACATAACGGATCACGTATTTCAGCATAGCCTCTGCAAGCTCCATAGCATCCTGAAGGTCTGCAAACGCACACTCAGGCTCGATCATCCAGAACTCAGCTGCATGGCGGGTAGTGTTGGAATTCTCAGCACGGAAGGTCGGTCCGAATGTGTAGATATTGCGGAATGCCTGTGCATAAGTCTCTCCGTTCAGCTGTCCGCTTACGGTAAGATTTGTCTCCTTTCCGAAGAAATCCTGTGAATAATCAACACTTCCATCCTCTGTCAGCGGAATATTCTTCGGATCCAGTGTTGTTACCTGGAACATCTCTCCTGCACCTTCACAGTCACTTCCTGTGATCAGCGGTGTATGCACATAGACAAAGCCTCTCTCCTGGAAAAATTTATGGATCGCATATGCACAGAGAGAACGTACACGAAATACAGCCTGAAAAGTATTTGTTCTCGGTCTTAAATGTGTCATGGTCCTTAAGTATTCAAGACTGTGTCTCTTCTTCTGAAGTGGATAATCCGGTGCGGAAGCTCCCTCTACAGATATCTCTGTTGCCTGGATCTCAAATGGCTGCTTCGCCTGAGGGGTAGCTACCAGCGTTCCCTTAACAATGATGGCTGCTCCAACGTTCAGCTTGGAAACCTCTGCGAAATTCTCCATGTTATCGTGATATACGATCTGAAGAGTTTCAAAAAAGCTTCCATCATGAAGTACGATGAATCCAAACGCCTTGGAATCACGAACACTTCGTACCCATCCACCTACGGTGATCTCTTTGTCGAGATACTGTTCACGGTTTCTGTAAATCTCTTTCACTGTTGTCAGTTTCATAATCTATACCTCATTCCTCATATTCAGGATCACACGTCCCTGCGGACCTCCAAACGTCCGTATCGAATTAAGTATAGACTATTCTCATGGTTCGTGCAAGGAGTAATTGCCCTGTCGGACAGAAAAATAGCGGGCCGCCGGACAGAAAAATCCCGCCTGGCGGAATGTCTCCGGCAGACGGGATTTTTCTGTCTGTTATACCATTAATAATAAGATGCGTTAATACTTCCTGTGTTGAGATAAGTAATACAGTAATAGTAGATCCTCTTGAATGTCTTTGTTGTGTAGTGAAGTCCATCATCACTGTCAGCGTCTGTGCCATTGTAGGAAGCATTGGTCCCGTAGCCTTTTTTCATAAGTACGCTGTACATATCGATGTACTTGTAATCCAGAGAAAGACCGGAACGGATCTTGCTGTTGAATTCTCTTACCTGTGCCTCTGTACGGGCGCCTCTTCCTGCTTTTGTGATCATGGTACTGTTGATCGGGTTTACAGACATGTAAAAGAGCTTACAGTTCTTACTTTTCAATGTGGATGCGATACTGGTCATATAGCTGACATAATTGCCTGCATTTCCCAGGTCATTGACACCCAGATTAAAGATAACGGCGATCGGTTTGGAACCTTCTGTTTTGGCGATCTCTTCTATAAGCTGTGCATATCCTGTATCCCGGAACCAGCTCAAGCCCTTTCCTGGGTTTGCAACAAAAGAAACCCCATTTGTTACAGAACTGCTCATCTGTTTTTTCAGTGTCGCCTGTATTCCTGCAGTACGGGAATCTCCCACAAAAATGACCTTACTGTACATCATACCGATCGCCGGATGAGCCATCTCATCAGAACTGATGTCCTTCTCCAGTGCACGGTTAAATACCGTCGCATACAGATTGGTGTTTTTGTTGATCCGCAGAAGTTCACCGGCTTCATAATCCGGATCTGTGGAAGAACCGGTCTGTCTGGTCTTAGACCAGCCCATAAACGTATAACCTGTCGCATTGGATACAGATGGGAGCTTAAGGTAACCGCCCTTTCCAAGTGTTACTGTCTTCCATACGGTTCCGTTTGCCTTGCGGAGATTTACCTTTACTGACTGCATCTGTACGGAATAGTATCTGATATTACCGGAGATTTTAATCTTCGTTCCTACTTTTTTGCAGTAGATGCCTTGCCGTTCTTTGCTGTTGACCAGCCAAGATTTACATATCCCGATCTGGATGGAACTGCAGGCAATGTGTAATATGTACCCTCTTCTACTTTTTTCTGCAGCTTCTTATATGCGGAATTGGTGCTTCCATTTCCAAGATAGAAGTTTACGGTATAGTATCTGCTCTTTCTGCGGACCGCATACAGAGTCATATCTTTTCTGACCTTTACGCGGGCACCTGCTTTATATACCACCTTACTGCTCCCCTTCCGTGTGGTCCATCCGAGATTCTGATATCCCACAGCCTTGGGTACTGCCGGAAGCCGGATCGTAGTATTTAATGTCACATTCTGTGTCAGTGCGGTATACGTCTTACTTTTGCTGGTACCTGAATTATTATTGAACTTAACGGTATAAACAAGCTTCGCCGCCGACACCTTATGCGATGCAGCCGGCACAAAGATCAGTGCAGCTGCCACAAGTGCCAGCAAAAGCCATTTTATCCGAAAGGCCTTTCCGGTTTTTTCCCTGTTTTTCATATAAACAAACTCCTCCTGAAATACATATCCATCCCCGGGTGCCTCCGTACTTTTTTTACAGAGTATTGATAATCTCATAAATGCATCCCTGCCCTCTGGTGTGCATTTATAAACACCGGCATCCTCCAGTACATGAACAAATACATTGCCCACTTCCCTGCGAAGGACTTCCTGGATATTATCTTTATCAAGTTTCTCATATTTTGGCAGAAATTCTGCAACCCATGCAGCATGTTTCTCGATTTTCTCATTGGAAGCGATGTCCCTGCCGCTTAAAATGTATTCTTCAAGAAGCTCCAGCTCTTCTTTCAGACGTGCCGGAAGAACAGCGAGTCCCATAACTTCAATAAGACCGATATTCTCTTTCTTGATATGATGATAGCATGCATGCGGATGATAAACCCCCAGCGGATGCTCCTCTGTTGTGATATTGTTACGTAATGTCAGATCCAGTTCAAAGGTATCTCCCACTTTACGTGCGATCGGTGTGATGGTGTTATGCGGCTCTCCGTCTGTTTCTGCAAAGATAAATGCAGCCTCATCCGTATATCCTCTCCAGCCTGCCAGTACATGTGTTGCCAGATCGATCAGTCTCGTCTCGTCTTTGCTGCGGATACGCAGTACGGAAAGAGGCCATTTTACAATGCCTGCTTCCACATCTTCGTATCCCGGGATCGTCACATGCTTTTCAATCTCTGCCTTCGCCATGGCAAAGGTGTAATGCCCGCCCTGGAAATGATCGTGGCTGAGGATAGAACCTCCTACGATTGGAAGATCCGCATTGGAGCCAAGGAAATAATGTGGGAACAGCTTTACAAAATCAAACAGCTTGATAAATGTATTTCTCTCGATCTTCATCGGAGTATGCTGACTGTTAAATACGATACAATGTTCATTGTAGTAAACATATGGAGAGTACTGGAAGCCCCATGGACTGTCATTGATGGTGATCGGGATGATCCTGTGGTTCTCCCTTGCCGGATGATTGACTCTTCCTGCATAGCCTTCATTTTCCGGACAAAGCAGACATTTTGGATAGCTGCTGGATTTTACCAGCTTGGCAGCTGCGATAGCCTTTGGGTCTTTTTCCGGCTTGGACAGGTTGATCGTGATATCGATCTTACCATATTCGCTGTCTACTGTCCATTTCTGATCTTTTTTTACGCGATAACGTCTGATATAGTTACTGTCCTGACTCAGCTTATAAAAATAATCTGTGGCTTTTTCTGGATTTTCTTTATAAGCATCCCAGAATTCTCTCTGCACCTGGGCAGGACGCGGCATCAAACAGTTCATCAGTTTTGTATCAAAGAGATCTCTGTACACAATACTGTCCTCGATGATGCCCCTCTTTACAGCCTCATCAAGAAGTTCGTTCAAAGTCTCCTCAAGATTGATTTTAGCATACTCTGTCTCCGGTTCTGTATATTCGCTTTCCCCAAAGACATCCAGAAGAAGATTGGTTGCATAAATTCTTTCGCATTCCGGAGTAATACCACTCTCCACCCCATACTGTACCAGTTTTTTAATACTTTCACTTAACATTGATTTTTCCCCTTTCCTGTCGCGCTTTTCCCGGAAAACAGGAACTTTTTTCCTGTTTTCCGATTTATGCCAAACGGGAACTCCCGTCTTGCCATCCTGCTGTAACCCCATGGCCTTCATCCGACCTGCTCTGTAAGCATCACTCTATGACGTTTTCTATATAGGTGAGAAATACATTTCCGGCACTCTCAAACAGCGCTGTACTGTCATTCATTCCATACGGGCTGATCTGCCCTGTTGCCGGATCATAAAGATAGGTATTATATTCATCATAGCCTACGATCACCACACTGGAATTTTCTCCTGTCTTGGCGATCACCGGTCTCTGGGCACTGACCTCATAAAGAACATTGTCAAGAGTGCAGCCGGTCAGATCGATCACCGTTCCCATATTACCAAGGCTATCCTGAAGTTCTTTTTTCTTCCAGTTGGCTGTACGTATACTTTCCGGTACATCCTCTATATTCATCTGGAGCTTTGTTTTTTTGTTTCCACGTTCCCAGACATACTGCTGCGCACGGTTAAGTACCACTCCAGTCTGCGCATCCGCGCGTTTCACAGCTGCAGCCGGATCGGTATAGATACGGTCAAGAGAACCATATGCATAAACATAATAAAGTTCTCCCTGTGGAACGGTAGTATCCAATGTTACCGATGAGTCTTCAGTACTCTCGATCTTGGAACAAACAAGCAGCGGACTGTCTGTCTCCGGTTTCTGAGTCATGGTCAGGCGGATCAGCGTTCCTGCACGGTTTGTAGTGATCAATGCTACATCTATCTGGCTTCCGGATGCTTTTTTGTTATTCATGATATTGTCCTTTTTCTGGACTGTATAAGCATTCCCCGATTTTGCAGAAAGTTCAAACTCCATCATGGTACTGCCAACCGTTACGTTGGTGATATAAAGGCCATCCTGACGATACTCTTTTTTCACCTTTCCTTTAAAGCTTTCAATGCGGAATGTACTGATTCCCTCTGTTTCATGTCCGTTGGCATCCGTAAGAATGTCTTCATCTGAAAGGATCCCATATACCAGATCTTCATTCATAAATCCCAGAGCTCTCAGATTTTTTCCGCTTTCCGGCGAAATATCTCTTGTTTTCAGAGAATCAAATTCAATTTCCCGGATCTTCCCTGCATCATCTCCGGATTCGATCAGCCATGCTGCATGTGCCTTGGTATCTGACACAACAAAATGGTTCTGTTTGATTCCTTCTTCCAGAACCTGTGAGGTTCCTGTCTCAATATCTACCTGATACAGCTTCTGTGCAAACAGCAGAAACAGCTGATTGTTTTTGTTTACATAAGTGAGTGTTCCAAGATCTTCCTTCAGGAACTCGTAGGATTCTGTACTTGGTATGAATACTTTTTCTTCCACCACATTACGGTCGCTGTTGTAGTGATAAACACAGACACCGCTGTATCCCTCGTGAACACCACGGTTCATGTAACCGTACAATACAAAGTCCACATCCCCGTTATCTGCCACTCGGATGATCTTGATATCATGTTCGTTGCGCACATATCTGGAATCGTTATCTTCCTCTTTGCGGAAGCTGAAGATCCTTGTGATCTTTCCGCTGGACGGTGCATAAGACCAGAGATCCCCATCCTGCTCAAAAGCAACGATCTTTCCACTGCTGTCTGAAGCATAGGTGACATTCTTGTCACGGACACCCAGAAGCAGGCCTGCATCGGAAACTACCTTCTGAGACGGATCAAATACCTTCGTTGCAGAACGTTTAAAATCCAGCAGCATGATCCTTGTTTCTGTATAACGCATACGGTAAAATTCCGTAACATCATAAATTTCGGTTTTACCCTCATCATCCTGTGCGGAAACCTGATAATCCAGCGTGATACTTGCAGTCGTTTCATTGATATCATCGATCAGCGGAACGCCTTCCATGTAGAGCTTCGGAGAAAGGGATCCCCAGCTGATATTGGAAAGTCCAGAACTGATGGAAATATTATTGTAATTCGTTCCGCCGGAAATATCCTCCGCTTCCAGATATCCGGTCAGCGTATCTGCCTGTTCCTTGTCCAAACACTTTGTGGAAAAATCCTTGACAAACTGAAGATACGCTTCTGTATTCAACTGGGTTCTGGAAACCACTCTTGTATAGTAGTAGACTTCCCCCTCACTGGTATCCAGCGTGATCTGCATGGAATACTCCTGGTTCATGCGAAGGTCACTGCCGATCTCAATCTCTGTACTTAAACAGCCGTTGTCCTCTTTCGTGAGATTCTTGATCTTACGGTTCTCCATAACCTTGCTTCCGTCTGAAGTCCGTACCTCATAAGCAAGCCCTGTTACTGTATCAGCATATGGGTTGATCTCAAAAGACACTTTTTTGGTCGTATCCAGCGGAGTAATACTTCCTCTCATGAAATCGGTCTGCATCTGCTGTCTGTATCCATACATCTTATTTGCCTGGGTACTTCCGATCTTTACCATAACCTCTGGAAGTGTGGCATCGTTCATATCTGAGCGGTTATCTGTAGACTGACTGTTCATCAGAAATGAGGTCCCGGCTACTACTGCCACAAAGATCACCAGCAGTATCGCTCCCTTACGTAGGATCTTCATCATGTCATTCTCCCTTCTGTGAGGCTGACTCTTCCGGATAAAGAAGCCTGTCCAGGGTAGGAGCCACATGAAGAGCCTTCATGGTATCCGAAAAACTGTCCCTGCTCTTTTTCTTTCCGGTTTTTACTGCGCGGATCAGAATATTCTTTGGTGTATGTTCCATATCGATAAATTCAAGAAGCTGGGTTTCATATCCTTTGCTTTCCAGAAGCTCGGCACGAAGACCATCTGTGATCAGAGCTGCCATTCTTTCCTTCAGGATCCCATAACGCATAACAGGCTGGAGCATTTCGTTTCGGATCTGACGATTCAGTTCATGCTGACAGCATGGAACAGACAGGATCACCCTGAGCCCCCCATTCCACTGCCTTGGCCAGAGCGAAATCTGTTGCTGTATCGCAGGCATGAAGTGTCACCACCATGTCCACAGAAGAAACGCCTTCGTACCCTGCAATATCTCCCTGGTAAAAATGCAGCTTGTCATAACCATAAGATCTGGCCAATTCACTGCAATGCCGTATCACATCTTCCTTAAGATCCAGCCCTATGATGTTTACATCAAAACCCTCCAGTTCTCTGAGATAATAATACATAGCAAAAGTAAGATAGGATTTTCCGCAGCCAAAATCCAGGATCGTGATCTCTCTGTCTTTAGGAAGCTTCGGAAGGATATCCTGATAAACTCCAGAAAGCGATTGATCTGTCTGAACTTGTCATATCTGGAAGCAACGATCTTTCCATCCTTTGTCATAACTCCCAGATCCACCAGAAACGGAGCTGCCGTTCCCTCTCTGAGAATGTACTGTTTCACCCGGTTATGAGGAGCGATCTTTATCTTCTCATTCTGCGCAGGCCCGTGTTGTTTTGTTTTGATGGTTGCTTTCCCTTTCTTGCTGATAAGGATACTTCCATCCTGACTGCGTCCGGTTGCCTGAAGCTGACGAAATTCCTCCATGGCATGCTCCAGATAAGCAATCATCTCTTCCCTGGTAAAATTCTTATGATAAACCTTCGTCCCTTCTGTCATGGACGCCTGGTAAAAAATCTGACCCTTCAGCTCCACAGGACGAAGCTTCACCTTGGAAGGTCCCTCGCCAGTCCTGCGGCCACTGACAACAGCCTGTATCAGCTGTTCATTAATCTGTTCTTCTAAAAATTCCCTTATTGTTTTCATCATACTTCCATTATATTCACTTTTTGTTTTATTGTATATGGACAGATGTTGTGCGAACCAGTTTTGGTCGCTTCTGCCAGTATCACTGTATCGTTCATGGGTAAACCGCCATTTTAATACTCAGTGCGGAAACATTTTCTGCACCTTCTCCTCCTGCATCTTCGTCTGGAAATCTCCTGATACACCAGCACTTCGATCAGATCATCCAGGAACCCTCCTGGAATCTCCTGTACACTGGTATCTCCTTCCATCTGTCCTTTCACCTGGTGACAGATGTGATAGAGCATGAAACGATCCGGATATTCATCATACAGCCGGCTTCCCTCATAATCCAAAAGCTGACACTGTGCTTCCGCTTTTTCCTGGATCCTTCGGGCTGTATCCGGATAGTATGATCTCATCAGATCAAATTCCTTTTCCTGTTCTCTCTCTTCATTATAAAAACCAGGACTTCCCTGTGTAGCATAAAACGGATAAAAATCTGGATAGATCATAACTCTTCTGCTGTCCTCTCTCTGCTATCTCTTACAGTATATGCAGAAGAAAAATGACGGTTCCCTCCAAAGTTCCGATCAGGCCATCCGTTTCAGCATTCCCTGGGTCAGACGTACGCTGTGCTCAATTGCAAGCTTTTCAAAAGCCGGATAATCCATGTTTGCACTATTATCTGCTTTATCTGAGATAGCACGGATGATCAGGAATGGAATCCCGTTAAGAGCTGCTGCCTGTCCGATCGCTGCGCCCTCCATCTCAACAGCATAGGCGCTGAATTCCTTTACAATATTATCTTTTACACCCTGATCACATACAAACTGATCTCCGGAAGCAATTCTTCCTTCAAAAACCCTGATCTCCGGATTTACCTCCTCACATACATCATGTGCGATCTTACGAAGGCACTCATCTGCCTGGAAGGAAAACTCTTTCATCTGCGGAATCTGTCCCTTCGGATATCCGAATCCGGTTGCATCCATATCATGATGAAGAACATCTGTGGAAAGTACGATATCTCCAATATTGATATCATTGTTAAGGCTTCCTGCGATACCGGTATTGATCACCGCTTCCACCTGAAAGAGATCTGCCAGGATCTGGGTGCACATGCCGGCATTTACCTTACCGATCCCGGACTGTACCACAACTACCTTCTTTCCTTCCAGAACACCCTCATAAAAATCCATTCCGGCTCTGGTAGTAATGGATACATTCTCCATAACCTCTTTCAGTCTTGCTACTTCCTGTTCCATTGCTCCTATGATTCCAACACATTTCATGATCTGTAAATCCTCTCTTTCAATATGATATCCCGCTGAATTTCACAGTTTTTTCCGTTCAGCAGTATCTTTTTCTTTTTCTACATTGTTCATTATAACAAATTTTATTTTTTATGGAAACTTTTTTTGAGAGATGCTATAATCGATAAATAAACAGAACAGGAGGTAACCAGAATGGTTTATAAGACAAAAAGGCGTCTGTGCTCAGGGAATTGAGTTCGAGATCGACGATAATAAAAAAGTTCACAATATCAAGTTTACAGGCGGATGTTCCGGAAACACACAGGGTGTTGCACAGCTTGCAGAGGGAATGGATGCAGATGAAGTGATCTCCCGTCTGGAAGGCATCCGCTGCGGATTCAAACCAACTTCATGTCCGGATCAGCTTGCAAAAGCCATCCGCCAGGCATTGAACGAAGGCTGATCTCACATAATCTTATTTTGTATATCGTATTTATCATCACCCTGCGAAAAATTTCCGCAGGGTGATTTTAGGATGATTTGACAAAATAATTGTTTCAATGTTATCTTTGTTATCCGGTTAAATGTCCGTTCTGTCCCACTTGTCACACAGTGACTGGATATCTCTTGCAAAACGATCCAGATCTTTATTGGGGCAGCCTTCATTCTTCCGGATCACGGACATCAGGCGACGTCCCATAGCCAGCAGCTTCTCATATGCACGGGCAGCCTTGGTTGTTTTCGGCGAAGCAGTTGCCTTTACTATTCGAACACCGACAGCCTCATGGATACACCGGTTCTCCAGAAGATCATATTCAGTTCCACTAAAGGGTGCTGTTGCATCATACCCAAGCTCTTCTTTAAGCCTCTGGGCAAAAATCTCCGTCACCGTATCATCACCATGCGTAACAAATACGTGTTTTGGTCTCGTCTCAAAGGCTTTCGCCCATTCTATAAGTCCGTTTACATCAGCATGACCGCTGATTCCCGGCATTTTGCATATTTCAGCAGCTACCTGCACAGTCTCACCAAACAACTTCAGCTCCACAGCACCTTCCAATAATGCCCGTCCCGGAGTTCCGATAGCCTGGTATCCAACAAAAAGAATGGTATTTCTGGGATTCCACAGATTGTGTTTCAGATGATGTTTGATACGACCAGCATCGCACATACCGCTGGCGGAAATGATCACCTTGCAGTCCTCATCAAAATTGATAGCTCTGGAATCATCGGTAGTAACGGAGGTCTTCAATCCCTGGAAGGATAACGGATTGATACCTTTATTCAAAAGATCCATTGCTTCCTCATCATAGCAGGTATATGCATTCTCACTGAAGATCGTAGTTGCCTCATTGGCAAGGGGACTGTCTACATATACCGTAAAACCATCATGGCCGTGAACCAGTCCCTGTTCTTTGATCTGTCGGATAAAATACAGCATTTCCTGAGTACGGCCTACTGCAAAGGACGGGATCACCAAACTGCCGCCTCTGTCAAAGGTCCTCTGGATGATCTCTGCCAGTATTGCCGGATAATCCGGACGTTCTCCATGACTGCGGTCTCCGTAGGTAGATTCCATCACAACATAATCTGCCTCTCGGATATATACCGGATCCCTGATCAGCGGCTGATTGATATTTCCGATATCGCCGGAAAAAACGATCTTTTCTGTTTTGTCCTCTTCCGTCATCCAGACTTCAATACTGCTGGAGCCAAGAAGATGTCCTGCATCCACAAATCTTACTTCGATTCCCTCTGCCGGTTTGATGATCTTATCATATGGGCATCTGACGAAGTTCCGGAGCACACCCATGGCATCTTCCATAGTGTATGCAGGAATAAATTCCGGTTTTCCTTCTCTCCGCCCCTTTCGGTTTCTCCACTCAGCCTCGAACATCTGGATATGTGCGCTGTCACGAAGCATGATATCGCAGAGATTACAAGTTGCCTCTGTCGCATAAATCGGACCCTGATAGCCTTTTGCATACAAGGCCGGAAGATTTCCGGAATGATCCATGTGTGCATGTGTCAGAAGCACAAAATCCAGATCACCCGGAGCCACCGGAAGCTCCTTATTTTCATAATAATCCGGTCCCTGCTCCATTCCATAATCCACCAGAAACTTCCGTCCTGCCGCTTCCAGATAATAACAGCTTCCAGTCACCTCATGCGTAGCACCGATAAATGTTATCTTCATGCACAAGCCCCCTTTTCCGTCCCACGTTCTGAAATTTCCATATCAAAAAAAGCCTGAAGGATCTCTCTGTGATATCCGATCATCCAGAAACGCTGTGATATACAATTCCAAAGAAGAAATAATCGACTTTTTGTTTATTAACGGTTTGTTATTGTATTTATTATACACGAAATATATGTTTTTTGACAGTCTTTTTGTGAAATATGTTTCTTTTTTTAAGGGG
>ENA-OQED01000177-OQED01000177.1-human-gut-metagenome-genome-assembly--contig:-NODE-177-length-26026-cov-1.504421_pt1 | contig 26026 bp, 31 predicted proteins | sample MGYA00242790_ERZ504625 | MGnify/ENA primary metagenome ERZ504625 (study PRJEB26092, sample SAMD00036345) | human gut metagenome | host: Homo sapiens | study: EMG produced TPA metagenomics assembly of...
CTCGCGTTGCCTGCGAAAAACCCTGGTAACGACTGGTATGGTACATGTCGTCGGTGAAAAATTTCTACGACGTGCTACGTCGATATCCCGCACATCGTCCGCGAAACGATTCGTGACATCGGCTATACCCGCGCTAAATATGGTTTTGACTGCGACACTTGCGGCGTCCTCGTTTCCCTGGACGAACAGTCCCCGGACATCCGCTATGGGTGTCGACGATGCCTTGGAAAAGAAAGAAGGCAATACGGATAAGTTCGATACTATCGGCGCTGGCGACCAGGGCATGATGTTCGGCTATGCTACCAACGAAACGGACGACTACATGCCGCTGCCGATTTCCCTGGCACACCGCCTGGCACGCCGCCTGGCCGCACAACCTTTCCGGTGCGAAACCGGCTGCTCTCCGGTGTGAGCTGTGGAACAGTCGTGATTGAGGCAGGTGAAAAGAGCGGTTCCCTGATTACGGCGCGCTGCGCGCTAGAGCAAGGGCGGGACGTGTTCGCCGTGCCTGGCGATATCGTCAGCTCCGCCTATACCGGGGCAAACCGGCTCATCCGGGATGGGGCGAAGCCGGTGCTCACTGCAATGGATGTGTTGGAGGAATATCAATACCTGTATCCGGACACACTCCATCTGACCGGAGCGGATAGGCCCTTTGCAAAACTGCAAAAAAAACAAGGCAGGCACTTCACAACATGCATAATTGCGCACGGATGCATAATATAAGGGAAACACAGGCTGTTTCCGCCCAAGCTGCCGGCAGCAAAAGCATGCCGGAGCACCTGAGCGCACCGGCGAAACAGTTGTTGACGCTTCTCAGCGCGGGCGCGCTGTATGTGGATGAGGCGGCCGATCGTTTGCGCCTTCCGGCGCAGGATATCCTGCGCGCTTTTACAGAGCTGGAGCTATACGGTTTGGTGCGGCCGGAATCTGGCAGGCGCTATACATTGTTATAAGAAATAACCGAGAGCTACCCGTTCTCGTGAGCGGCGCATACCGCGTTGCTCCATCTGGTCATAATCGGTTTTGTCACGCACCCTGCCTTCGTAATTTTATATATTTTATTTTTTAGGATGATGATATGTCAAAGCTTGTAATTGTGGAGTCTCCGGCAAAAGCCAAGACGATTCAGAAATATCTGGGAAAAGGTTATGAAGTAACCGCTTCGATGGGCCATGTGCGAGATTTGCCGCCTGCGCGCCTTAGTGTGGATGTGAAAAAAGACTTTGCGCCAAAGTATGCGATTATTAAGGGGAAGGAGCAATTTGTGAAAGACCTGAAAAAAACCGCCGCCGCAAGCGACAAGGTTTTTCTTGCGACCGACCCTGACCGCGAGGGAGAGGCGATCTCGTGGCACCTTGCAACGATTCTGAATTTAGATTTGAGCGAGGCCAACCGCGTAACCTTCAATGAAATCACAAAAACGGGCGTCAAAAACGGCATGGAGAACCCTCATGTGGTGGATATGGATCTGGTCAACGCGCAGCAGGCACGCCGGATCCTTGACCGACTGGTGGGATATAAGCTCAGCCCTTTTGTTTCTCAAAAAATTCACCGTGGACTATCCGCCGGGCGTGTGCAGAGCGTAGCGCTGCGGATGATTGTAGACCGTGAAGAGGAAATTCGCGCCTTCAAACCGGAGGAATATTGGTCTCTCGATGCAAAATTTCTTACCCCGAGCACGCGCCGCGTGTTTGCCGCCGCGTTTTACGGCAATGAGCAGGGCAAGATAAAAATTGAAAATAAGGAGCAGGCCGATGCGATCCTTTCGCAGCTCGACGGCGCGCAATACCGTGTAAAAACAGTCAAAAAGGGCACACGCCGCAAAAGCCCGGCCCCGCCCTTTATCACATCCACCCTGCAACAGGAGGCATCGCGGCGCATGGGCTTCCAGGCCCGCCGGACGATGAAAGCGGCGCAGGAGCTCTATGAGGGCGTTGAAGTGGAAGGCATTGGCTCTGTGGGCCTTATCACTTACATGAGAACGGATTCTCTACGCATCTCCGAGGAGGCGCGCGCGCAGGGCAATGATTATATCAAGGAGCATTGGGGTGAGAAATATCTGCCGGATAAACCGCGTTATTTTAAATCCCGTGCCAACGCGCAGGATGGGCACGAGGCGATTCGCCCCACCATGCCGGAGCTCACACCGGAGCAGGCAAAAAAGAGCCTGACGGCCGATCAATATAAGCTGTATAACCTGATCTGGAAGCGCTTTATGGCGAGCTTGATGGCCAATTGTATTCAAAATACTGTCCGCGCGGAGATTGAGGCGCTGCCTGCACAGGAGCCGCAGGAAGGTGGACATTATCTTTTTACTGCCAGCGGCTACTCCATCAAATTTGATGGATTCACGGTCCTTTATGAGGAGAGCACGGATGATGCAGAAGCGGACGGCCGCCTGCCGGAGATTAAGGAGGGCGACAAATTAAAGCTCAAGGAGATCGGCGGACACCAGCACTTTACACAGCCGCCGCCCCGCTATACAGAGGCCTCACTGATCAAAACGCTGGAGGAAAACGGCATTGGCCGCCCGAGCACATATGCCTCCATTATCTCAACGATCACTGGCCGGGATTACGTCAAGCGCGAGGCAAAGCAGCTGCACCCCACGGAGCTGGGCGAGGCGATGACGAAGCTGCTGCGCGAAAAGTTCCCCAAGATCGTCAACACAAAATTTACCGCCTCCATGGAATCGTCGCTCGACAAGGTCGGCGAGGGCCAGGAGGATTATATTAAGATGCTTCATGCGTTTTATGACGACTTCGACGTGACCCTCCAAAAGGTCAAGGAGGAGATGAAGGACGTCAAAATCAAGCTCGCCGAAGATGAAACGGATATCCCCTGTGAAAAGTGCGGGCGTATGATGGTGGTCAAGGTAGGGCGGTATGGCAAATTTCTCGCCTGCCCCGGCTACCCGGAATGCAAAAATACAAAGCCCCTTGTGCAGGAAACGGGCGCATTCTGCCCGCGGTGCGGCGGCAAGGTGATTATGAAGAAGTCAAAGCGCGGCTATCCGTTTTATGGATGCAGCAATTATCCGGACTGCACGTTTATGACCTGGGATCAGCCCACAGCGGAAACCTGCCCAAAGTGCGGCAAATCCCTCTTCAAACGGCGCGGCGGCCTGATCGTCTGCCTAAATGAGGATTGCGGCTATGAGCGCAAGGCGGAGCGCAAGAAGAAGGGCGCCGCCGAATCGGAAGAAAAGCCGGAAGCAGAATCGTAAATTCAGAAAGGAATCCAATCCATGGAGAATCAGGCAACAGTAATTGGCGCGGGGCTCGCAGGCTGCGAAGCAGCTTGGCAGCTGGCGCAGGCAGGCGTTGAGGTAACGCTCGTTGAGATGAAGCCCATCCGCTTCTCTCCCGCCCACCACAGCGCCGGATTTGCGGAGCTTGTTTGCTCGAATTCCCTGAAAGCGGAGCGGCTCGCTTCCGCCGCGGGCCTGCTGAAAGCCGAGATGCAGGCGCTGGGCTCGCTGTGTGTTGCCTGCGCCTATGAAAGCCGTGTTCCGGCGGGCGGTGCGCTCGCGGTGGATCGAGAGCAGTTTTCCCGCCTAGTCACAGAGCAAATCTGTGCGCATGCGCGCATCACGGTTGAGCATCGGGAGGCGACGGCGGTCCCGAAACAGGGCGTCACGGTTAGTCGCGGCAGGGCCGCTCGCCTCCGACGCGCTCGCGGGGGGAGATTGCCGCGTTATGCGGCGAAGCGCTGAGCTTTTTCGACGCCGCCGCACCAATTGTGAGTGCAGATAGCGTTGATATGGATTGCGCCTTCACCCAATCCCGTTATGGTCGGGGCGGGGAGGACGACTATATTAACTGCCCGATGGACAAGGAGGAATATGAGGCGTTTTATGATGCTCTCCTCCATGCCGAAAGCGCCCCACTGCATACGTTTGACAAAAAGAAAGGCGTTTACGAAGGCTGTATGCCTATTGAGGTGATGGCCTCCCGCGGGGCGGATACGATGCGCTTCGGCCCTTTAAAGCCGGTAGGGTTGCGAGACCCGCGCACCGGGCATAGGCCGTGGGCGGTTCTGCAATTGCGCAAAGAGAATGCGGGCGGAACGATGTATAACCTCGTAGGCTTCCAGACCAACCTGAAATTTGGCGAGCAGAAGCGCGTGTTTTCGATGATCCCGGCGCTCAAAAACGCGGAATTCCTGCGCTACGGCGTGATGCACCGCAATACCTTTCTCGATTCTCCGCGGCTGTTAAACGCGGATTACTCTATGCGCAAGAGACCGGATTTGTTCTTTGCCGGGCAGATCACAGGCGTGGAGGGCTATATGGAATCAGCCGGTTCCGGCGTCCTTGCAGGGCTCAACGCAGCGCGCAGGCTTCGTGGGCAAGACCCGCTGGTTTTGCCGCGGGAGACGATGCTCGGCGCGCTGGCAGGCTATATCAGCGATCCGTCGGTGAAGAATTTTCAGCCGATGGGAGCAAATTTCGGCGTACTGCCGCCGCTGGAAAGGCCGGTTCGTGAGAAAAGGGAGAGATATGAATCGCTTTCTACCCGGGCACTGGAAGCTCTTTCCGCCCGGCTGCGGGAGGAAGGCATCCATCAATAAAACGGCATGAAAATGCACAACATATGGAGAGAAGGTCGGACGGATGAAAATCATTGCAGACGCATTCGGCGGGGATAACGCGCCGCTTGCCATTCTGAAAGGCTGCGAAACGGCAGTGCGCGAGCTGGGGGTTACCATCCTCCTCACGGGCGACGAGGCAAAAATCAAGGCCTGCGCGCAGGAAAGTGGGATTTCCCTCAACCGAATGGAAATCCTCCACGCGCCGGATGTGATGGGCATGGAGGATGCGCCGACGAGCATTGCGAAGGAGAAGGGGAATACCTCTATGGCGATCGGCCTGAAAGCATTGGCTGAGGGCCGGGGCGATGCGTTCGTCTCCGCGGGCAGCACGGGTGCGCTGGTGGCAGGCGCAACGCTTCTTGTCAAGCGCATTCGTGGGGTGCGCCGCGCGGCGATTGCCAGTGTCCTGCCATCGAACGAGGCGCCGTTTTTGCTGATGGACTGTGGCGCGAATGTGGAATGCACCGCGCAGATGCTCGATCAGTTCGGCGCAATGGGCAGCTTTTATATGCAAAAGGTGCTCGGTGTGGAACAGCCGCGCGTGGGGCTTGCCAATATCGGCACGGAAAAAACCAAGGGCGGGCCGCTCCAGCTGGAGGCCTATGGGCTGATGGAGGCTTCCTCTTACCATTTATTGGCAATGTCGAAGCGCGCGACGTCCCCTTCGGCGCGTGCGACGTGCTGGTGGCGGATGGCTTCACGGGCAATATGCTTCTAAAAATGTATGAGGGTGTGGCCGGGGCGATGATGGCTAACATCAAGGGCATTTTTAAACAGAATGCGATCACAAAGCTCAGCGCTTTGATGATCAAAAATGGGCTGATGGATTTCAAAAAGCGGATGGATTACACCGAGTTCGGCGGAGCGCCTCTGCTGGGTATCTCAAAGCCGGTGATCAAGGCGCACGGCTCCTCCAATGCGAAGGCATTTTGCAGCGCGATCCGGCAAGCGAAGCAGTTCAGTGAAACAGGCGTGATCGAAAATATTGCAAATGCAGTGACAAAGTCCGCCCAGGCGTCGGAAGCCTAACGGACGGTAGCCTACACGCATTTTTAGAGCGGGCATGGAAAGGACGGTCATACGGATGAACGGTCAGGAACAGCTCAAGGAGCTGGAGCAAAAGCTGGGGTATGCCTATCGGGATCAAAACTTGCTGGAGCGCGCGCTGACGCACTCCTCCTATGCGAACGAGCGGCAGGTGCCCTATGGCAGCAACGAGCGGCTGGAATTTTTAGGGGATTCCGTGCTCGGCTTTATCACTGCGGATTATTTTTACCGCCATTTTTCTCATCTGCCGGAGGGCAAGCTGACGAAGCTGCGCGCGGCTACGGTATGTGAAAAATCCTTGCACGGCTTTGCGCTGGAGGTTTCCTTAGGGAAATATTTGCGCCTGGGCCACGGGGAGGAGAACACGGGTGGCCGTGAGCGGCCCTCAATCCTAGCGGACGCATTTGAGGCGGTGATCGCATCCATTTACCTCGACGGCGGGATCGAAAGCGCGCGCACCTTTGTGCTGCGTTTTATCAAGGATGCGGTGCAGCACAGCCTGCCCTTCAAGGATTATAAAACCACGCTTCAAGAGATCATCCAGCAGAATCCGGAGGAGGAGCTGGAATATGTGCTCACGGATGAGAGCGGGCCGGATCATGATAAATCCTTTACTGTGGAAGTGCACCTCAACAGCAATATCATCGGCTGTGGCACGGGCCGGAGCAAAAAGCTTGCCGAGCAGGCGGCTGCGCGCGAGGCGCTCGCGCTGATGGGCCTGTGAGCGGGAAGCATATTAACATTGCCCTATTCATTCCGCACGAGGGCTGCCCGCACCAGTGCAGCTTCTGTAATCAAAAGAGTATTTCCGGTGCGTTGAAAAAACCGCGCGCGGCGGATGTGTCAGCCGCTGTAGAAACGGCCCTGCGCACCTTACGCACGCGGGATTGTGCGGGCGCGCAGCTCGCCTTCTTTGGCGGCAGCTTCACGGCGATTGATAGGGCATATATGCGGGAATTGCTGGATGCAGCGCAGCCATATCTGGAACGGGGGCAAATCGCAGGCATCCGTGTTTCTACCCGGCCGGACGCGGTGGAAACGGATGTGCTTTCCCTTTTAAAGCAATCTGGCGTGACCGCCATTGAGCTCGGCGCGCAGAGCATGGATGACCGCGTTCTTTTGCAAAACGGCCGTGGTCATACGGCGCGGGAGGTAGAGTCAGCCGCTCGGCGTATCCGTGAGATGGGCTTTGAGCTCGGCCTGCAAATGATGACGGGCCTGCCGGGAGATACGCCCGCAGGCGCAGAGAATACACTTTGCCAGCTGTTGTCTCTTGAGCCTGACACCATGCGGATTTATCCGACCATCGTTTTAGAGGGCACGCTTTTGGCGAAACAGTACCTCTCCGGCACATATTTGCCACAGCTGCTGGAAGAAGCGGTTTCTCTCTGCGCCTCGCTTCTTCTGCGGTGTGAAGAGGCCGGCGTGCCGGTAATCCGCCTTGGCCTGCATGCGGGCGGCGATGTGGAGAAGGGCTATATCGCCGGGCCGTGGCACCCGGCGTTCCGGGAGCTGTGCGAAGGCGAAATTTATTATCAAAACGCGCTTTACGCGCTGCGGGAATGCCTGCCGGAAGGCTCGAAAGCAGCTTTGAGAGTGGCTCCGCATTGTGTTTCCCAAATGGCGGGTCAGCACCGCAGAAATCTAAAACGGCTGAAGGAGCAAGGCTTTGACTGCCGGATCGCAGCGGATGCAGGCTGCAAAAAATGATGAAGTAAAAGCAGGGCGCCAGATATGAGATGTCAGACGTTGGGCGGATCAACCCTTTCGCTCTGATGACTGAGATCTGATGTCTGCCGGCTGAACTTGGAGGTTCCATACCGGATGATTTTAAAATCACTTGAAATGCAGGGCTTTAAGTCCTTCCCGGATAAAACGGTGCTCACCTTTGACAAGGGGATCACCTGCGTTGTCGGCCCCAATGGCAGCGGAAAGAGCAACGTTTCCGACGCGGTGCGCTGGGTGCTCGGCGAGCAGTCCACCAAAAGCCTGCGCGGCTCGAAGATGGAGGATGTGGTATTCAGCGGCACCGGCGTGCGCAGGGCGCAGGGCTTTGCCGAGGTGACGCTGCGGCTCGATAACCGCGACCGCGCCCTCTCGCTCGATGAGGACGAAGTGGCCGTAACCCGCCGCTATTACCGCTCCGGCGAGGGCGAATACCGTATCAATGGAAACGCCGTGCGGCTCAAGGATATCCATGAGCTGTTTATGGATACGGGCCTCGGGCGCGATGGCTATTCGATCGTCAGCCAGGGCAAAATTGCGGATATGATCTCCGCAAAATCCGGCGAACGGCGCGAGATGTTTGAGGAAGCGGCTGGGATCTCCCACTACCGCTACCGGCGTACGGATGCGAATCGCCGCTTAGAACAGGCGCAGGAAAACCTGGTGCGCTTGAAGGATATTCTCTCCGAGCTGGAAGCGCGCGTGGAGCCCCTGCGGGAGCAGAGCGAGAAGGCGGAGCGCTTTTTGGTGCTGGCGCAGGAGAAAAAGGAGCTGGAGATTGGCCTTTGGCTGCATACGATCCGGCAGTCTAACGAGCGCCTGCGCGAGCAGGAGCATAAAATTTCGCTTGCCAATGCCCAGCATGAGGGCGCCGAGCGGGAGCTCGCGGAGATTGAGGAGGAGATCGAATCGATCATCGCCCAGTCGCAGGAGGTGACGGTGCGCATTGACGAGGTGCGCCACGGGGCGGCCCGGCTGGAGGAGGAGGCCGCTCGGCTGGAGGCGCAGGCGGCAGTGGCGGATAATTCGATCTTACATAACAATGATACGATTGCCCGCATTCAAAAGGATCAGGAGCAGGCGGAGGAAACCTGCCGCCACCTCGAGGAGCGCATCGCGCAGGAGCGCGGCGCGATTGAAGCGTTAATCCGTCAGGCGGGGGAACAGCATGCCGCGCTGGAGAGGCTAGCTCGCCAGGCGGCGGATTTCAATGTGCAGGGCGAGGCGCTTGCGGGCCGTTGCGCATCCATTTCGGCAGAGATCGCACAGCTTGGCGGCCAAGTGGCGGATTGCCGCGTGCAGTCCTCGCATGCGGAGAGCGCCATGGCAGAAATCACCGCACGCATGGCGACGATCGACGAAACGTTTGCTGCCCGCAGCGAGCTGATTGAGCGGCTGACGCAGGAAAAAGAAGCGGCGGAGACCGCCTATGCAAAATGCGGGGAGGCGGTGGAGGAGCTCTCAAATGCGATGAAGGGCTACTCCATGCGGCTCGATTCCCGCCGCGTCAGGGCGGAAAAGCGGAAGAAGGAGCAGGAAAACCTGGAGCTTGACCTGCGGCAGAAAACCTCGCGCGTCAATATGCTCGAGGATATGGAAAAGAATATGGAGGGCTACACAGGCAGCGTGCGCGCTGTGATGCGGGAGGCAAAACGGGGCAGCCTGCGCGGCATCCACGGCGCGCTTTCCCAGTTGATCTCCGTGCCGGAGCAGTATGCCGTTGCTATTGAAACGGCGTTCGGCGCAGCGCTCCAGAATATTGTGACGGACAGTGAAGGCGACGCCAAGCGGGCCATCCAATTTTTGAAGGAGACGAAAGGCGGTCGGGCGACATTTTTGCCATTGAGCGCCGTGCGCGGCCGGATGTTGGAGGAACGGGGCCTTGCCCAATGCGATGGCTTTGTCGCCGTTGCATCTGACCTGGTAAAGTGCGATGCAACATATGAAGCGGTTGTTAAGGCGCAGGTTGGGCGCACAGCGGTTGCAGAGGATATGGATTGCGCCATTGCCATTGCGCGAAAATTCAGCTACCGATTCCGCATCGTCACACTCGACGGCCAGATCATCAATGCTGGCGGCTCGATGACAGGCGGTTCCCGGATGCAGAATGCGGGCTTTTTGAGCCGCTCGAATGAGATTGAGAAGCTGCGCACCGAGATGCAGGCAGCGCAGGCGAAGCTCAGTGAAGGCGCTGCCGCCTATAAGACGGCGCGGGAGGAATTCGCTGCGGCGCAGGCGGAGTTTGAAGGCGCGCAGGCGGATTTGACGCGCGCACAGGAGCAGCGCGTGCGCAGTGAAAGCACGCTCCGCCTTGTTGCGGGCCAGTTGGAAACGGCAAACGCCACGGCCGGTGATTTGCAGCGCGAGCGCGATGCGGCTGCGATGCGGCTTTCCGGCTTGGAAAAGGAGCTGGAGCAGGCGCATATCAGAGAAGCGGAGCTCTCCTCCCGGATGGAGGAGGCAGAGCAGCGGCTTTCCGCCGTTACAGAGGAACGCGAAGCGCTCGCCGCGAAGCGAGCCGCTTTAAGCGGGCAGGAAAATGAGCTGCAACTCTCCCTGCTTGCGGCCGAGAAAGACCGCCAGGCCCACGCGGAGACGATCGAGTCGCTGGAACGCCGCCGCGCTGGGCATCTGGCGCGCGCAGAGGAGCTTTGCGCGGAAATTGCCGGCGTGGAGGAGAAAAACCGCGCCCTTGCCGAGGAAAAGGCGGAGCTGGAAACACAGGCGCACACGCTTCGCGGGCAGAGCGGAGGATCAAAAGAAGAGATTGAGGGTTATATTGCGAAGCGTAACGAGCTGGAGGCGCGTTCTTCAAAGCTGCGGCTGATGGAGCGGGCGAAATCCGCCGAGCGGGAGAAACTCAGTGGTGAGCTCGCTAGGCTGGAGGAGCGCAAGGCCGCCATGCGCAAGGAATATGATGAAACGGTTAATAAGCTCTATGACGAATACCAGCTCACCCGCCGGGAGGCAGAGCAGCTCTGCCCGGAGCTGAAGGAGCCCGCCAAGGCGCAGAGGCGGCTTTCGGAGCTGAGGCGCAGATTCGGGCGCTGGGGAGCGTCAATGTCAGCGCGATTGAGGAATATAAGGAGGTTAGCGAGCGCTACACCTTCTTAAAAGAGCAAATCGGTGATGTGGAGGCGTCGCGCGATGAATTGCTCCGGCTGATTGATGAGCTGACGAAGAAAATGTCCGATCAGTTCCGCGAGCAGTTTTATAAAATTAACAACCACTTTGGGGAAACTTTTACCGAGCTGTTCGGCGGCGGCAAGGCGGAGCTGCTGCTGGAAGACCCACACGACGTGCTGGAGTGCGGCATTGATATCAAGGTGCAGCCGCCGGGAAAAAACGTGCAGAATATCGATTTGCTCTCCGGCGGAGAAAAGGGCCTGTCGGCAATCGCACTCCTGTTTGCCATTCTGAAAGTGACGCCCTCGCCGTTTTGTATTTTCGACGAGGTGGAGGCCGCGCTCGATGATGTTAACGTTACGCGCTACGCGCAGTATTGCCGCCGTATGACGCGCAGCACGCAGTTCATCCTGATTACCCACCGCCGCGGCACGATGGAGGAGGCGGACGTTCTCTATGGCATTACGATGCAGGAGGAGGGCGTATCCAAAATGCTGGAGCTCAAAACGGCGGAGATGGCGAAGAAGCTTGGGATCGGGTGAAACATTGGCGTTTTTCTGGGCGGATACATGGATTTCTCAGCCGCAGTATGATATGATAAAAAAGAATCCGTTTGATTCGGCCGGCTTTTTTGATGAGCACGGCTCGAAGCATCCGGCTGTTGGATCAAGAAAGAATAGCAGGGGGCCGATTTCATGGGGCTTTTTAAAAAATTTAATTTTGGATTAAAAAAGACGCGGGAGCAGATGTCCGGCGCAATCGATTCCGTGCTGGAAGCGAGCGCCGCAATTGACGATGATCTTTTTGAGGAGCTGGAAGAAATCCTCATCATGGGCGATGTGGGCGTGACAACGGCGCAGCACATCATCGACGAGCTGCGCGACCGCGTGAAAAAACGCGATTTGAAAAAACCGGACAAGCTGCGCCGGGTGATCCGGGAGGTTGTGGCCGACATGCTCTCCGGCAAGGAGGGGATGGAGCTTGATACGATCCCATCTGTGATCCTGGTGATCGGGGTAAACGGAGTAGGCAAAACGACCACCATCGGCAAGATGGCGGCCTACTATAAGGCGCAGGGCAAAAAGGTGATTTTGGCGGCGGCGGATACCTTCCGCGCCGCTGCAATTGAGCAGCTTGAAATCTGGGCGGACCGTGCCGGTGTGGAGATCGTCAAGCACCGCGAGGGCGCAGACCCGGCGGCGGTTATTTTCGATACGATTGCGGCGGGCAAGGCGCGGGATGCGGATCTGATCATCTGCGATACGGCGGGTCGGCTGCACAATAAAAAAGAACCTGATGGAAGAGCTTGCTAAAATTTATCGGGTGATTGACAGAGAGCTTCCTTACTCTGACCGTGAGGTGCTCCTTGTGCTCGACGCGACCACGGGCCAGAATGCCGTGAACCAGGCGCGTGAGTTTATGAATGCGGCGGAAATTACGGGCATCGTGCTGACAAAGCTCGACGGCACAGCCCGCGGCGGCGTGGTGCTGAGCATCATGGACGATTTGAAAATTCCGGTTAAATTTGTAGGCGTTGGCGAGCAGGTGGACGACCTACAACCCTTTGACGCCGAAGCGTTTGCGCAGGGTCTGTTTGAAGAGGTCAGCCGGGAAGAGGATGGGCTACAGGAATCATAAGCTGTTGGAAAGCGGAAGGACGGTCATCAACATGGGTAGGGGAATCAAAGCGGTTCGGGCAGCAGGCCGCTTCTTTTGGCAACTGTGGAAGAAAATATACCACCGTTGGTATGATCGCGGCGGAGAGCGCAATCATCCGTTGGAACTTCGGCACAAAAAGCATCCGGGCCTCTGGGATTACCTCGGAGACCCGAAGCGCGATCAGCGCTCCAGCAAATATGCGGTGCGCCGCCAAAAGCGTTTGGAGAGGCGCAGGCAGCGTAGGCTGCTCCGCAGGGAGCGGCGTTATTTGCGCAGGCAGCGCTGGAGAACGCGCCTGGGCAATCCGGATTAAGCTAAGCACAAAAAAGGCAGAAGCAGTTTGGAATCGCTCTTTCAAATTGACTGGCGCAGGAAAGGAATGACCATCCGTATGGATTTTTTAATAGCGACCCATAATTTAAAAAAACGCGATGAACTCGCGCGGATTTTATCGCCCCTGGGCATCCGCGTTCTCACTGCGGAGGAGGCGGGCGTTGCGCTCACCGATGTGGAGGAGACAGGCCAAACCTTTGAGGAAAACGCCTATCTCAAGGCGGAATCCGGATGCAGGGAGAGCGGTTTGCCCTGCATTGCAGATGATTCCGGGCTTGAGGTGGATGCGCTGGGCGGCGCGCCCGGCGTGTATTCTGCGCGCTATGCGGGCGAGCATGGAAATGATCAAAAAAAACAACGCGCTTTTGCTGAAAAACCTCCAGGCTGTTCCGGCACAACAGCGCACGGCGCGCTTTGTCAGCAGCGTGTGCTGTGTGTTCCCGGATGGGAGGCAATTGACCGTGCGTGGCGCCTGTGAGGGGACGATTGCATTTGAACCGCGCGGCGGGGGTGGCTTTGGATATGACCCGCTGTTTCTCGTTGGGGGAAAAACCTTTGGAGAGCTGACAGCGCAGGAGAAAGACCGTGTTAGTCACCGTGGGAATGCGCTGCGTAAGCTGGCACAGGAGCTGCCGGCGTATCTTGAAACAGGAAAGGATCATCTATGACAAGTAAGGAAAGAGCGGCGCTACGCGCGCAGGCAAATTCTTTGGAGGCTGTGTTCCAGGCAGGCAAGGGCGGTGTGAACGATGCGCTGATTGCGCAGACGGACGACGCCTTGCGCGCGCGGGAGCTCATCAAGCTAAAGGTGCTTTTGGAAACAACGCCGGAGCCGCCGAAGGCGATTGCACAGAAGCTGGCCGAGGCGACTGGGGCCGATATTGTTCAGGTGATTGGCGGCAGCATTGTGCTATACCGCTATAGCCCGGCGCTTCATGAACCGGTGAGGAAGGAAAAACCAAAGTCGGGCATTGGTAATCGCCCCAACAGCCGCAAGAGTGCGGTGCGGCTGCGCCAGAAGCGGGAGGGCGGCCGCTTTTCCACACGGCAGGGCCGTGGCAAATAGGCTCGGCCAACGGAGGAAAACGCAATGGCAGGGGAAAAAATGTTGGAGCCGGGTAAGCGGCGCATTGGCATTTATGGCGGAACCTTCAACCCGCCGCACAGCGGCCATGTTCATTTGGCGCGCACGCTCGCACAGGCGCTTGGGCTTGAGCGGGTGCTCATTATCCCGGCTAACCTTCCGCCGCATAAGCAGGCGCATGAGCTCGCGAGCGGGGCAGATCGGATGGAGATGTGTCGCCTTGCGTTTCCAGACGAACCTTTTGAGATTAGCGGCCTGGAGCTTTCCCGCGGCGGGAAGAGCTACACCTGCGATACGCTGGCAGCATTGCAGAAACAATATGGCAATGCAGAATTTTATTTGTTTATGGGCACGGATATGCTGCTTTCTTTCCACCAGTGGCGCAACCCCGGTGAAATCCTGCGCATGTGCAGGCTGGCCGTGGCCGCGCGGGGGGGGCATGGAGGAATATGCCTCGTTGGAGTCGTATATCCGTGGCGGCCCACTGGGAGACCTCAGCAGCCGGGTCATCCTCTGCACAGTGCGCCCTGTGCCTGTTAGCTCTACCGAACTGCGGAAAAAGCTGCGGGAAGGCGTCGAGGTGAAAGACCTGATCCCAGGCGAGGTGTGCCATTATATTCTGGAAAAGGGGCTTTATCGGATGTTGGATACGCAGCGAAACGAAGAATTTATCGCCGCTATACGCGGAAAGCTTCGCCCGGAGCGCTTTGCGCATTCGCTCAATGTAGCACAAGAGGCAAGGCGGCTAGCCCAAAAATATGGAGCCGATCCAGAAAAAGCATATACAGCGGGAATCCTGCATGATATAATGAAAAACAGTCCGCCGGAGGAGCAGCTTGCCGTTTTGGAGCAAGCGGACGCTGTTCTTACGGCAGATGAGCGTGCAAACCCCAAGCTATGGCATGCGATGGCAGGCGAGGCCTATGCACGCACGGCTTTGCAGGTAAAGGATGCGGATATTTTACGGGCGATCCGCTACCATACCACAGCCCGCGCAGGCATGAGTGTGTTGGAAAAGGTGCTCTATATTGCGGATTTTATCTCCGCGGACCGCGATTATAACGGCGTGGAGGAGATGCGCGCGGCGGCTGGGGTGAGCCTCGAAGCCGCGATGCTGAAGGGAATGCGTTTCTGCATCACAGATCTTGTGCAGAGCGGGCAGGTGATTCATACCGATAGCGTGGAGGCGTATAATGAGATCATTATCGCTGGAACTGCATAGGAAAGGGTGGTGGACCATGCATAAAACAGAGCGCCGGGTTCAGATAGGGATGTTGCTCTATTGCCTGTTTGTGTCTTTTTGTTTTCTAACAATCTGCACAAAGAGCTCTTTTTTATATCCTCTGAATAATGGAAGCGATATCCAATGCTTTTTCACCGTGGGTAAGGGTATGATGCACGGCCTTGTGCTATCGGGATCTGGTAGAGCAAAAGGGGCCGTTGCTCTATTTTTTATACGGCCTAGCGTCGCTTGTATCGAGCCGATCTTTTTTCGGCGTTTATCTGCTGGAGATTTTATCGTATACGTTCTTTTTGTTTTATTCCTATAAAATCGTCACGCTGTTCTTCCAGCCGGCAGTATCCAACTATTTTTATATCGCCGCGCCGTTGATGGCGCTGGTGAGCTTTGTCTCCCCTAGCTTTTTTCACGGCGGGGAGACGGAGGAATATATCCTGCCGCTGCTCGCGTTCACGCTATATATCCTATTGCGTTACTGCCGGGAAGAATACCCAAAACCGATGCCGCTGAGTTGGCTTGTGTTGACGGGCGTCTGCGCCGGATGCGTGCTGTGGATGAAGTTTTCCCTGCTGGGCTTTTGGTTTGGCTTTATGGCGGTGGTTGCGTTTGCGCTCTTGTTTACGCAGGGGCTTGGCAGGGCGGTTATCAGCTGCCTAGTCTTTTTGGGTGGGATGGCGGCAACGGCGCTCCCCTGGCTTGTTTATTTCGGGGCGCACGGAGCGCTGAAGGATCTCATCGAGGTTTATTTTTATAACAATATTTTTGGTTATTCCACTCCGATGACTATGGCCGAGCGCATGCAAAGTATCTGGCAGGTGATCGTGCGTATGAGCGAGCGTTCGCCATGGCTGTTCGGCACGGCGGTAGTAGGGATCGCCGGAATGCTGGTTTTTCGCAAGCTTCACAAAAATTGGGTTGGAGCGGTGGGGCCGCTGTTATGCGCGGTGTTCCTAACGCTCGGCCTGTATTGGGGAGGCCGGTCGTATACCTATTATTTCTTTATCTATGCCGGGTTTACCTGCCTTGCCGGGGTGGTTGCGATTCATATTGCCGCGGGGCTGTATGAGATGGTTTGGGGCAAAGGGCCAAAACGGAATTCCCAGCCGGGCAAAGGGATGCTAGCGCTGGCCGCCGTTCTGACGCTCGTGCTAACGGGCGCTTCTTATCAGTTATGTGCAAACACCTATTTGCTCGGTGTGCCAAAGGAGGATTGTGTCCAATACAAGTTTGCGGATATCATTCACGAAAAGGAGAATGCCACGCTGCTGAACTATGGCTTCCTCGATGCCGGGTTTTACTATGCAGCGGATATCCTGCCGGTGAACAAATATTTTTGCCTGCTCAATATTCCGGATGAAAACCTGCCGGAGATGCGTGCTCAGCAGCGCCAGATCGTGCAGGAGAAGAGCGTGGATTTTATCGTGATGATGCTTAACGTAAATACGGATGTATACGATCTCATCTATCCCTCCCTGTTTTTCAATTATGAGGTTGCGGCGGAGCAGATTGATACGGTCGATAATGTTAGCCAAGTGAAATTTGTGCTGTTTCGGGCCAAAGATATTGAGTAGCCCTTGTAAAGATAACGGTTTTGGTGAATGATAAAAGAGAGTTTAACACACGGAGGGATTTGATGACAGGAATTGATCTGGTAAAGGCTGCTGTCCGCGCACTGGATGAGAAAAAGGCGGAGGATATTGAAGTGATCCAGATCACGGAATTATCCGTGGTGGCCGATTACTTTGTGATTGCAAACGGAACGTCCAATACACATGTGCGCGCTCTTGCGAGCGAGGTAGAGGATGCGCTTTCTAAGCAGGGCGTAGAGGCGGGCCATATTGAAGGCCGCGCCACGGGATGGATTCTGCTGGATTATGGCAGCGTGGTGGTGCATGTATTCCACAAGGAGAGCAGGGCCTATTATAACCTTGAGCGCCTATGGGCGGACGGCAAGAAGATTGAAATCGACGATATGATCGACAGCTGAGGCATTTTTAGAAAGGGCTGGCGCCTTTTTTAAAAAGGATAGAAAGGATGGACTGTAGATGAACTACGATTTTAAACAGGTGGAAAAGAAATGGCAGGATCGGTGGGAGGAAACGGGCGTTTCCATGCCAAAAACGAATATAACCGCCCGAAATTCTACTGCCTGGTAGAATTCCCTTATCCTTCTGGGCAGGGGCTGCACGTCGGCCACCCGCGCTCCTATACGGCGCTGGATATTGTGGCGCGTAAAAAGAGGCTTCAGGGCTATAACGTGCTCTATCCAATGGGGTGGGACGCCTTCGGCCTGCCCACGGAGAACTATGCCATTAAGAACCATATCCATCCGGAGATCGTCACGCATGATAACGTGGCGCACTTTAAGCAGCAGCTGCAATCTCTTGGCTTTTCGTTCGATTGGAGCCGCGAAGTGAACACAACGGACCCATCTTATTATAAATGGACACAGTGGATATTCCTTCAGCTCTTCAAAAAGGGACTTGCCTATAAAAAGGAGATGGCTGTCAATTGGTGCCCCTCCTGCAAGTGTGTGCTGGCCAATGAGGAGGCCGCGGGCGGCGTGTGCGAGCGCTGCGGCAGCGAGGTGGTGCGCCGGGTCAAAAGCCAGTGGATGCTAAAAATTACGGCCTATGCCCAGCGACTGCTCGACGATCTGGACGAGCTTGATTTTATCGACCGTGTCAAGGTACAGCAGCGCAACTGGATCGGTCGCTCCACCGGCGCGGAGGTTGATTTTACCGCCACAACGGGCGATAAGATGACTGTTTATACCACCAGGCCGGATACGCTCTTCGGCGCTACCTATATGGTGCTTTCCCCGGAGCATCCTCTGATCGAAAAATGGGCGGACAAAATTGAAAACCTGGATGAAGTGCGGGCCTATCAGGCAGAGGCGGCCCGCAAATCCGACTTCGAGCGCACAGAGGTTAACAAGGATAAAACCGGCGTTTGCATCAAGGGCGTGCGTGCGGTAAACCCGGTCAACGATACGGAAATTCCAATTTTTATCTCCGATTATGTTCTTGTCTCCTACGGCACGGGCGCGATCATGGCGGTGCCCGCGCACGATACGCGTGACTGGGAGTTTGCAAAAAAATTTGATCTGCCGGTTATCGAGGTGGTCCAGGGCGGCGACGTGGAGAAGGAAGCATTTACAGACTGCGCGAGCGGCGTTATGGTCAACTCTGGATTTTTAACAGGTATGACGGTGGATGAGGCGAAGGGAAAAATCACCGAATGGCTTTCTGAAAACGGGAAAGGTCGCTCCAAGGTGAACTTTAAACTGCGCGACTGGGTGTTCTCCCGCCAGCGATACTGGGGCGAGCCGATCCCGATCGTCTATTGTGAAAAGTGCGGCTATGTGCCGCTGCCGGAGGATCAGCTTCCGCTGAAGCTGCCAATGGTGGATTCCTATGAGCCGACGGAAACGGGAGAATCGCCGCTTGCCAAGATGACGGATTGGGTGAATACCACCTGCCCGCACTGCGGCGGAAAGGCTGTGCGCGAAACGGACACCATGCCTCAGTGGGCGGGGTCCTCCTGGTATTTCCTGCGCTATTGCGATCCGCATAATGATGAAGCGCTTGCCTCCAAGGAAGCGCTTGAATACTGGACGCCGGTGGATTGGTATAACGGCGGTATGGAACATACCACGCTCCACTTGCTCTACAGCCGCTTCTGGCATAAATTCCTTTATGATATCGGTGTGGTGCCCACTAAGGAGCCCTACCAGAAGCGCACGAGCACGGCATGATTTTGGGTGAAAACGGCGAGAAGATGAGCAAATCCCGCGGAAACGTTGTAAACCCTGACGATATTGTCAATGAATACGGCGCGGATACCATGCGGCTTTATGAGATGTTCATCGGCGATTTTGAGAAGGCGGCCCCCTGGAATTCCGCTTCCATCAAGGGCTGTAAGCGGTTCCTTGACCGCGTTTGGAATCTTCAGGAGATTGCGGTGGATGGCGACGGCTACCGCCCGGAGTTGGAAGCGCCTATACACCGCACGATCAAGAAGGTAACAGAGGATATCGACAACCTGAAGGCAAACACCGCGATTGCCGCGATGATGAGCCTGCTCAATGCGATCGCAGATACAGGCGCGGTGACGAAGGGCGAATTGCGCACGCTGACGCTTCTGCTTAACCCCTTTGCCCCGCATATGACAGAGGAGCTTTGGGAGCAAATGGGCTTCGGCGGCACGGTGACGGATCAGCAGTGGCCTGCTTACGACGAGGCAAAGTGCAAGGATGAAACGGTTGAGATCGTTGTGCAGCTCAACGGCAAGGTGCGCGCGAAGCTCTCTATCCCGGCAGAGATGGAGGCGGCTGATGCGATTGCGTTGGCAAAGCAGGAGGAGAAGATCAAGGCAGCGATTGAGAATATGCAAATCGTGAAGGAAATCTATGTCAAGGGTAAGCTGGTGAACCTGGTGGTAAAACCACAGAAATAAAACGGCAGACGATCACCGCATCATGAAATGATGTGCATGACTTTGATCAGTCAGCGCTCCACTGGATTTGGTCGATTGCTTACTGGATTTTGCAATGAAATGATGAAAGGCAGCCCCGTCTAAATAAGACGGGGCTGCTTTTATCGTTACAGAATAGCTGTAACTGCTTGGCTCCTAAGCAGAATGCTATTTGTTCTGTGGGCTTGCGGGGCTCCGTTTTGCTCCTCGCCCCCCCTCGTAATAAAAATGATGATTCCCTTGGATGTGGAATATAGAAAAACAGGTGCTGATGGTGCGGCTAAGCGTCAATGAAAATTGTTAACACGGGATAATATAAAATTTATTGATCTAAAATACCCTTGGTGTACAAAACGTGTTTACACAAGGGGCAAATACGGCAGGTTACGCATCAACCGCAGGCCTATTTCCAAAGCTAAACCCGCCGCAACCTCGCGCAAGCAGTTAGCTACCGGCTATTTTTTTATTACGAAGCGCAGCGAGTAACAAAGCAAGGCCTGCCATAATCACGCGGGTCTAAGAGATACGCACAGCTTGCGATTGCAGAAAACCGCCGGCTATTTTTTATTACGAAGCAAAGCGAGTAACAAGGCAGAGTTCGCCATCACCGCATAGATCACAGAGACACGCATCTCTTACGCAAGCAGTTAACTACCGGCTATTTTTTATTATTTTTGGTTGACAATCTGCTAATTTCCCTCTATAATAACAATCACAACAATTGAACATTCTGCTTTGGTTTACCCAAAAGGCTGTGAAGGAAACAAGACATATCCCCGCGCGTCTCAGAGAGCCGGCGTTCGCTGCAAGCCCGGCACCGCGGTTTATGTGTATAACTCATTCCGGAGCCGCCCGCCTGAAATCATAGGGTGGGACGATGGACCCCGTTAAAGGTCAAGGCCTTGATTGAGGCTGATGAGGGCTGCCGTCAGGCGGCTGAAATAGGGTGGTACCGCGTGGAGATTCCTCCTCGCCCCTATGCTGTAGGGGGCGGGGTTTTTGTCGTTTTAAAAGAAAAAATTCCTCCCTCCATCAATTCAATCGCTTCCCGGTAGACCGGCGGAAAACCGAGAAAGGATGGCTATAATTATGTATGAAGGCTGCAAAAAGTATATCCCGTTTACCCCGATCAAGCTAGAGCACCGCGAATGGCCCGATCGGGTGATTGACCATGCGCCCATCTGGTGCAGCGTTGATCTGCGCGACGGCAACCAGGCGCTGGTAAACCCCATGAACCTGGAGGAAAAGCTGGAGATGTTCCAGCTCTTGGTCGACATCGGCGTGAAGGAGATTGAGGTCGGCTTCCCGTCCGCGAGCGAAACGGAATATGAGATCCTTCGCACCTTGATTGAGAAAAACTGCATTCCGGACGACGTGACCATCCAGGTGCTCGTGCAGGCGCGTGAGCACCTGATCCGCAAGACCTTTGAGGCAATTGAGGGCGCGAAAAATGTGATTGTCCATTTCTATAACTCCACCTCCACCTTACAACGCAAGGTCGTGTTCAAGAAGGATATGGACGGCATCATCGAGATCGCGGCCAATGGTGCAAAGCTCATCAAGGAGCTCACGGACGAGATGCTCAAAAAGCATCCCGAGGTTAACATCCGCTATGAGTATTCTCCGGAGAGCTTCACCGGCACGGAGATGGACAATGCCGTTGCCATTTGCGAACGGGTTATGGAGCTGCTCGACGCAACGCCGGAGAACAAGGTCATTTTGAACCTGCCCTCCACAGTGGAAGGCAGCACGCCCAACGGTTATGCCGACCAGATCGAATACTTCTGCAAGCACTTGAAAAATCGGGAGAGCGCGATCATCTCCCTGCACCCGCATAATGACCGCGGCACCGGCGTGGCGGGCGCGGAGCTGAGTCTGATGGCAGGTGCGGACCGCATTGAAGGCACGCTCTTTGGTAACGGCGAGCGCACCGGCAATGTGGATATCGTCACGCTTGCGCTGAATATGTATACACAGGGAGTCGATCCACAGCTCGATTTCAGCAATATCAACCATGTCCGCGAGGTATATGAGCGCACCACGAAGATGCATGTGAGTGAGCGCCATCCTTATGCCGGCGCACTGGTGTTTACTGCCTTCTCCGGCTCGCATCAGGATGCAATCAACAAGGGCGAGCAGTATATGAAAACGAGCGGCACGCAGTATTGGGAGGTGCCGTATCTGCCGATTGACCCGGCGGATGTCGGGCGCGAATACGAGCCGATCATCCGCATCAACAGCCAGTCCGGCAAGGGTGGCGCGGCGTTTATTATGAGCAATAATTTTGGCTATGAGCTGCCCAAGGCCATGCACCCTGAATTCGGCAAGGCGGTTAAGGCAGCCTGCGACGCGGCCGGCACGGAGATCACGCCGCAGCAGGTGTTCGACCTGTTTAAAAAGGAATATATCGATGTGGACGGCCCCTACCAAATTCTGAAAATGAAGTATTACGACGAGGGCGCGGAGGACGGCTCCGCCTCCCACGGCCGCTTTTGTAGGGCTCATCAAAAACAACGGCTTCGAACCCACAGAAATTTCCGGCGAGGGCAACGGCCCGATTGACGCATTCTTCAACGCGTTGCGGCAGGTCGGCATCAGCGGCTACCACTTTGAGGATTATTCCGAGCACGCCATCTCCATCGGCTCCGACGCAAAGGCTGTTTCCTACATCCACTTGACCGACGCGGAGGGGAAAAATATCTTCGGCGTGGGCATTTCCCACAATATCTATTACGCCTCCGTGCGCGGCGTGATGTGCGCGATCAACCGCTCTATGCGGCAGGCGAAGGAGGGGTAACGTGTCTTCCAATGAAAGGCTGCTAGCGGCGGCCTATGGGGAGGGAGACAGGGAGGAGCAGCGGCTTCTTCACTCGCGCGCGGGGGAGATGGAGTTTCAGTATACCGTCCGCCTCGCGCAGAGATACATGGACCCTACCAAATCCGTTGTTGAGATCGGCTGTGCAACAGGCCGTTACGGCATGTATTTTGCGGACCAATGCCAGGCCTATCTCGGCGTTGACCTGCTCCCCGCCCATGTGGAGCGCTTTGCGCGCAAAATCCGGGAAAAAGGGCTGAAAAACGTGCGAGCCATGGTGGGCGATGCCACGCGCCTCGACGGAGTGGCGGATGAGAGCTGCGACGTTGTGCTGGCATTGGGCCCCATGTACCACCTCCCGCGGGCGGAGCGAAAGCTGGTTTTCAGGAGTGCAGGAGGATTTGCAGGCAGGGCGGCGTACTGCTGTTTTCTTTTGCCAATCAGGCGGGAGCGTATTTCAACGGCTGCCTTCGGTTGAGCAACGCAGGCTACTACCCCAACAAGGCGGTGAATGAAATCGTTTTAAGCGGGGGGAAAGTGATCAGAATCCCGGCCTGTTTTACCTGACAATGCCGGAGGAAATGGAGCAGGCTGCCGCGGAATGCGGCTTACGGGTTCTGTACAGCGCCGGCGTTGATTTTGCTTTTGGTGATGATCGTCTGGAGAAAATGCCGCAGGAGCAGTATGGAGCGTGGCGGGAGCTGTGCGACTTCTGCTTTGCACATCCCTCCTGCGCGGGCATGTGCGATCATGCGGTGCTGGTTTGTCAAAAAACGTGATTTCAGGGCGGATAACCGCCCTGTTCAAACTGATGAGGTGATTTGTGTTGAAACAGTATAACATAGTCGTCCTGCGCGGCGACGGGATCGGCCCGGAAATTGTGGCGGAGGCCGTCAAGGTGCTCGACGCGGCGGGAGAGAAATTCGGCTTCCGCTTTGCCTATGACGAGCAGCTCATGGGAGGCTGCGCAATCGATGCAACAGGCGAGCCGCTGCCGCAGCAAACGGTGGAGGCCTGCAAAAAGGCGGATTCCGTGCTGCTCGGCGCGGTCGGCGGCTGGAAGTGGGATACCCTGCCCGGCAGCCAGCGCCCGGAGGCGGGACTGCTCGGCATCCGCAGCGCGCTGGGGCTGTATGCGAACCTGCGGCCTGCCAAAATTTTTGAGCCGCTGAAGAGCGCTTCTCCTATTAAAGACAGCATCATCGGCGACCAGCTCGACATCCTCGTTGTGCGCGAGCTGACGGGCGGCATCTATTTCGGCGAGCGTGGTCGGTACGAGAAAAACGGCGCGCCGGCGGCTTATGACACCGAGAGCTATTCCGTGCCGGAAATCGAGCGCATTGCGCGCGTGGCCTTTGATATGGCTATGAAGCGCGGCAAAAAGCTGACGAGCGTGGATAAGGCGAACGTGCTCGAATCCTCCCGCCTGTGGCGGGAGACGGTGGTCCGCGTCTCCGCGGAATACCCGGAGGTGGAGCTGAATCACATGTATGTGGATAACTGCGCCATGCAGCTCGTGCGCAACCCCGGCCAATTTGATGTGATCGTCACCTCTAATATGTTCGGCGATATCCTCTCCGACGAAGCTCCATGATCAGCGGCTCCATCGGCATGCTGGCCTCTGCGAGCCTTGCGGGGAGCAGTTTAGGGCTTTATGAGCCGATCCACGGCTCCGCGCCGGATATTGCGGGGCAGGGCGTTGCAAACCCGCTTGCGACAATTCTGTCCGCCGCGATGATGCTGCGCTATTCCTTTGACGAGGCGGAGGCTGCCGACGCGATTGAGGCTGCGGTGGATGAGGCGCTGCGCAGGGCGCGCACGCCGGATATCAAGGCCGAGGGCCTGCCGGTCATATCCACCGCTGAGATGGGCGATCTGGTGGCAGGTTTGATCACAGAACGCTGATGCTTTTATACAAATAGATCAAAGCCCGGAGTCAATCGGCTCCGGGCTTTGTTTTGATACCATTCGGCAGGAGGATCGTTGGCATACGGTCCTCCTGCCGCCTTCCCATCATGAAATGCTTGATAAACTAGAGAAGAAACGGCGTGCTGCGATTAAGCGGCCATGCCAAAGAGCCCAAGGACGGGCTTCAACAGCCAGCTATAGAACAGGCCCATTGAAACACAATCCACATCGGTCATCGTATAAGCTGCCAGAGAGGGCAAGCCTTCAACGACGATCTGCCCCAGATACGGCGCAACGAGGGCCGGCAGCAGGGAAATAAACAGGCCGTGCACAATGCTTGCGATAATGGTACCGCGCCGGCCTCCGGTGGCGTTTGCAAAGATAGCGGCCGTGCCTCCTGCAAAGAAATTGCTCATAATACCAGGGATAACCATCGGCAGGCCGAACAGCGGCCACAGGAACATACCGATAATCGTACCTACAGTGGTGAAAATAAAGCCGTATACAATTGCATTTGGCGCATAGGTAAACAGAACCGGGCAATCCAATGCGGGCCGGGCGCCGGGTACAATTTTTTTCGCAATGCCTGCAAAAGCGGGAACCAGCTCGGCGATCAGCAGGCGTACGCCGGTCAGGAGGATAAACAGGCCAACGCAGAAGGTGATGCCCTGCATGATTGCAAATACGATGTAGTTTTTACCGCCTGATGCTTCGGCAACCACTTCAGGCCCGGCTAAAATCGCCATTAGGATATACAGGGGAATCATGACAGAGCCCACTGCAAGATATGTATCCTGCAAGAAAGAAAGCTTTGTACTGATCTTCGTATCCTCTGTGGACTTGGAGGGATCTCCTGTCACCTTGGAGACGAACGCGGAAAGGATGTAGCCCAGTGTGCAGAAATGACCGAGCGCAATGTCATCGCTGCCTGTGATCTTGCGGACAAACGGCTGCGCCATGGCCGGGAAAATAACGCAGCAAATACCGCCAAGGATTGACCCGAGAATCACTGCCGGGATATGGCCCAGTTTGCAAAGCCCAACGCCGAACAGGATGCTGATCATTGCCATATAGATGGGAGCCTCGCCGTTGAGGAACACATACTTTAGCTTAGTAAATCGGGCAATCAAAATATTGACGACAAAAATGCCTGCATATACCAGGCGATATCACGCCCGATCGTTGACTCCTGCATGGCCACAGCCAAAACTGCTTCAATGGAGGCGACGGCCCCGTCAATGCCGAGCCCCGCGGAAAACCATGTGCTGAAATTTTCCAGGGAACCGACAATGACGGAGGAGCCGGCGGATAGGATCATAAATCCCATCATGGTTTTAAACGTACCGCTGATGCACTGGCTGACCGATTTGCGTTGCAGAACCAGACCGATCAAAGCGACAAGGCCAAGCACCATCGATGCATTGATTAGAATATTATCGATGATAAAGTCTAAGATACTCATGAAAATACCCATAATTCGCTCCTTTTCCTATCATAGTAGAGTCAGCTGGAATCACAGCCAGCCGTTTGCTTCCAATACAGGCTTCAGCTTTTCACGGATTTCATTCTGATTCACGAGAGATTGCAGGTAGATCTTGTTGGGGAAATCTTGGAAATGATCAAAGTGTGGCTTAAAATTAATCCCCGCAATCAAAATTTCCGCATGCTTGGATGCTGCGGAGAGCATATCGCTGTGATCGATATTTGCCTTTACGCCAAGCTCATTGAGTACAGCCTCAACGGCCATTTGGCATACGAGACTACTTCCGCAACCATTTCCGCAAACCATCAAAATGCTGATCATTTTGGAACACCTTCCTTTCTATGATATTGTGTAGACTGCTTTTTAACTAACTCTGAAGCGAAGCGCAAGGTTGCAATTTTGTGATTTGATGTGCTTTGAAACATTCATAAATAGTAACAAAATGAAAATTTTTAGAAAGAAATCCTTGTTTCTTAGTGCAATCATACTATATTCATTTCATTATGTCAAATATTTTGTTGAAAAAAATGAAGG
>ENA-OQED01000178-OQED01000178.1-human-gut-metagenome-genome-assembly--contig:-NODE-178-length-25980-cov-1.899973_pt1 | contig 25980 bp, 25 predicted proteins | sample MGYA00242790_ERZ504625 | MGnify/ENA primary metagenome ERZ504625 (study PRJEB26092, sample SAMD00036345) | human gut metagenome | host: Homo sapiens | study: EMG produced TPA metagenomics assembly of...
CTGGCCCTGACCCGTGGAGTAGCTCACACCGAAATCGGTGATTTTCACTTCGCCGGTGTCGGAAACCATGATGTTGGCCGGCTTGACGTCACGATGAATCACGCCGTGCGAGTGGGCCACGAACAGGCCTCGCGCGGTCTGAATCAGGATGGGCAGCAGTTCGATGGGATCCATCGCGCCCTTGCTGTGGAACAGGTCCGCCAACGATTTCGAGGGGACGTATTCCATAATCAGAAAGCCGATGCCGTCATGCTCGTAGTATTCGAACAACGCAGCGATATTCGGATGCGCCAGATTGGCGGAATTATGGGCTTCGGCACGCAGGCGGCGTAGCTTGGCCTCGGCGTTGGTCACGTCCGAGCGCAGCGCCTTGATGGCCACTTCACGGCCGAGCTGAATTATCGTAGCCTTTCCAGACCTCGCCCATACCGCCTTGCGCAAGACGCGAATCAAGACGATATCGGCGGTGAATAAGCTGTCCTCGATAAGTTTCACTGCTGCAAAGCCTCCTGCATCATCGCGCGCATGATCGGGCCAGCGGCGAGCGAACCGTACACATCTGTGTTATGCACCAACACCGCGACGGCGATTTGCGGATCGTCCGCCGGCGCGAAACCGATCACCCAGCCGTCGATGGCAGAGTTGTCGGTACCGATTTGTGCGGTACCGGTTTTGGCCGCCACCTTGATGCCGTCGATGGCCAGCTGCGGATTGGCCTCGGTCACCACGCTTTCCATCATCGTGGTGAGCTTGTCTGCGGAATCCTCGCTGAATGCGTTGGCCATGGTCTGCGGCTTGGTCTGCGAAAGCACGGTGAGATCGGCGGCGCGCACACGATCGACCAGCGTGGGCTGCATCAGTTTGCCGTTGTTGGCGATTGCCTGCGCGACCATCGCCATCTGCAATGGCGTGGCCGTGGTGTCGCCTTGGCCGATGGACGCCAGCGCAAGCTTGTCGTCGGTCGGATCAGAGGGGAATGTGGACGCGGTGGCCGTCATCGGGGTGCCCGTGGATTCGGTGCCGTCAATGGTGATGGTGCTGCCGAAACCAAGCTTGGTGGCCATGTCCGAAACCTTGCTCGCGCCGAGTTTCACGCCAAGCTGGGCGAACGCGGTATTGGACGACCATGCGACGGCCTCTTGCAGGGAGATCTGCCCGTTGACGCCATCGGCCTGTGCCTCGGCGTTCGGCAACTGTGTGGCGGTTCCCGGCAAGGTATAGCTGGCGCCCGCAGGAATCTTCGTGTCCGTCTGATAATCGCCGGTTTCCAGCGCAGCCGAGGCGACGATGGTCTTGAACGTGGACCCTGGTGGGTACAGCTGCGAGGTGGCGCGGTTGATCAGTGGGCTATTTTGGCCCGCAGAAAGTTCGTTGTAGGCCTGAGACGCGGCTTTGGTGTCATGGGTCGCCAGTTTGTTCGGATCATAACTGGGCGTGCTCACCATGGCGAGGATACGACCGGTGCTGACTTCGATGGCCACCGCCGCACCATCGCGCGTGCCGAGCTGATCGTAGGCAACCTGCTGCAGCTTGGGGTCGATGGAGGTTTCGATGGACGCGCCCTGATCCGTAGCGCCGGTGAGCATGGCCTTGGCCCGCTGCCAGATCAATGAATCGGCCTCGCCGTTGAGCAGCATGCTGCGGGAGGCTTCCAGGCCGCGATCGGCGGTCTGGTTGATGGAGAAGAAGCCGGTGACCGGAGCATACAGCGGACCGTTGGAATAGGTGCGCAGGTATTTGAACGCGTCGTTGACCGGCTCGGATTTGGCCATGACCGTGCCGTCCGAGGCCAGAATGGCACCGCGGTAGGCGCCGAGCTGGTGGTACAGCGAACGGGCGTTGCGCGGATCGTTGTTCAGCGCGTTGGCCCGTACCGCCATGATGATGGTGGACGACAGGCCGAGAATCACGAACAGCGCGACCACGGCGGTGAAAAGCTGACGAAGATATTTGTTCATACGCGAGTGCCTCCGTTAACGGGAGGAAGCGGGGGAATCGTGCCGGTAGGCGTGTACGGTTCATCGGCTTCGGCATACGACGGAGTGGTGGTATCCACGATGGGGTCGTCAAACGATTCCGACTCGGACTGCGACGCCGTAGCCGACGCGCTGCGAGGCTGAACGATCGGCTCAGTGGCGCGGGCCCGGGCCTCAAGTTCCTTGTTGCGCAGCACGGCCAAAGCCTCGTACTGGAACGTATCCGAGGTCAGCTCCGGCTCGGGCGCATTGGCCGAGTTCGAGATGATGATGAGCAGGGTCGCGAGAATATAGTTGGCGATCAGACTGGAGCCGCCGGCCGCCATATAGGGCAGGGTCAGACCGGTCAGAGGAATCACCAGCGTGATGCCGCCGACCACGGTGAACACCTGGAAGGCCATGGTGAACACCAGTCCGGAAGCGAGCAGCTTGCCGAAGCCATCCTTGATTTTCATGGCGGTGATAAAGCCGGAGGCAATGATGAGCAGGTAGAGCATCAAAATGGCCAGGACGCCCATCAGACCGAGTTCCTCGCCCAGAGAGGCGTAGATGAAATCGGAGTTCGCAAACGTAACGAGCGAAGGATGGCCTTGGCCGAGACCGGTGCCGAGCATGCCGCCTGATGCCAGGCCGAAAATGCCGGTGACCAGCTGCCAGGAGCCGCCGGGGGTCTTGTTGTATTGCTCGTTGCTGAACGGGTGCAGCCAGGCATCGACTCGCTGACCCACGTGGCTGAACATGCCTGCGGCCAGCACGGCACCCGCGGCGAACGCGATCAGACCGATGATGATCCAGCTTTTACGGCCGGTGGCCGTGTACAGCATGGCCACGAACATGGCGAAGAACATAAGCGAGGTGCCCAGATCATGCTGCATGATGAGCACGCCCATCGAGCGATCCACACCACGATGATCGGGCCGAGATCCTTGATACGCGGCAGCTGCAGACCGAGCATCTTCTTACCGCCCACGGCCAGCTGGTCGCGATGGTCGAACAGGTAGGCGGCGAAGAAGAACGCAAGGAACAGCTTGGCGAACTCGCCCGGCTGGAACTGGCCCAGTCCCGGAATCCTGATCCAAATGCGCGCGCCGTTCACTTCCTGACCGACAAACGGCAGCATCGGGGCGAGCAGCAGCACCAAGCCCACCACCATCGACACGTAGGAGAAGCGCCGCAGCACGCGGTAGTCCTTCAGGAAGATGATGAGCAGCGCGGAAAGCACGATGGCGATGCACAGCCAGATCAGCTGACGTTGGCAACCGCCCAACCTTCGCTCTGGTCGATGCGGGCGATCATGGTCACGCCAGTGGCGGTCAGCAGTAGCACGCAAGGCAGAATCGACTGGCTGGCGTACGGCTGGAAGCGCACAATCAGCCCCCACAGCACCAGAAACAGCACTACGACCAATGCCAGCATGCCGGCGTATTGCATAGGGAATTCGCCGGCGGTGCGCTGGAACATCTGGATGAACGCCAACGCACTGATTGCCATGGCAATCAGCAACAAAGAAATCTGACGTAGACGGGTAGCGATCATTGAGAATCTCCCGTGGCCGCGTTGTCGGCCGCTCCGATACCGGATTTATCCGAGGAATCGGATGAGCTTGACGAACCGGACTTGTCTGACGAGGAGCCGGACTGGCTGGACGAATCCTCGGTGCCGTCCTTGGAATCGCTCTGGGAACTGTCTTTGGAACTGTCCGGGGAATTGGACGCCTCGGCCTTCTTGGCGGCGTCGGCTTCCTGCTGCTTGGCCAGTTTGCGCATTTCGGTGCGGATAATACCCACATGCGACTGCGCTTCGTCCAACGAACCGACTGTGATGCCTTGGCTCAGCTGGTCACGCCATGTCTGAGGCAGGTCCGCGGTGGCGATATTGGTGGTCTGCACTTCGTGCGAAAGCTCAAGTCCAAAGAGATTGGTCGGCACGCCACGATAAATGGCTACGGTGCCGTTGCTATCTCCCACGTAGTAGTGCGTCTGGCTCCACGTGTACGCGCCCCAGCCGGCGCCGGCCAATGCCAGCACGGCAAGAATGCAGGTAATAATCACCGCAAGCTTATTGCGGCGCTTCTTGGTGCGCGTGGCCTTCTTCTGCTCGACCTGCTCATCGCGGATGGCTTTGGCCACATCCGGGTCGTTGGGGTCGGCGGACAGGCGCCCATCCGGCTTTTGCACCACCGGAATCTCACCGGTATCGGGATTGGCTCGTTCACCGGTCTCCTCGCGGACGGTGGACGGCTGCACCACGCGTGTGGACGACGGTTTGGCCGTGGTTTGCGTGGTCTCCGCCTCGTGCGCGCTGGCGGGCTGAATCAATGCTGCGGCGCGCTGGGCGGGGGAATCATCCTCACGCAGTGCGGGCGCGGTAGCCACCGGCTCGTTGACGATGTCGGCAATCGGCTCAAGATTACGGCTGGCGGCACCGCCGACCAACGGCGTTTGGTGCGGCAGGTCGAACGCATCGGCATCCAACGCCAACGTGGCATCCGCAATAACGGCCGTGACATTATCGGTGCTGCCCGCCCGCAGTGCCATCTGCACCAGACGCTGCGCGCATTCGCCCTGATCGGACAGCGTGGTCATCGTCTCTTCGATGGTGGAATCTTCCAGCACACCGCACAGGCCGTCCGAGCACAGTAGCCAACGGTCGGCGGGGTGGGCTCGGCGAACCGAAATATCCGGGCGCGGGTCAATGTCAAAGTCGCCAAGCACGCGCATCACGACGTTGCGCTGCGGGTGGTTCTTGGCTTCGGACGGGGTGATACGACCGGTGTTGATGAGGTGCTGCACGTAGCTGTGGTCGCACGTGATGCGGCTCAGGTGTCCGTCGCGCAGCAGGTAGGCGCGCGAATCGCCGATATGGGCGATGACCCAGTAGCCGGCCACCAATGCCACTGCGGTAACGGTGGTGCCCATGCCGGCAAGCTTGCGTTCGCGCTTGGCCTTGCCGACGATGGCGTCATGCGCGGCCATAACGGAGGTTCCCATCATGCGGGAGATCGTCTCGACGTTGCCACCGGTGTCATCCTGCTCGATGTGGGCCAGCGACCGGATGGCGATGGAGGATGCCGTATCGCCGCCGGCGTGACCGCCCATGCCGTCGCACATGGCGATGAGATGCTCGCCGGCGAAGGAGGAATCCTGATTGTTCGCGCGCACGGTGCCCACATCGGACACCGTGGTGGAATACAGGAACAGCGGTTGTGAAGCGGCGGATTTTGGCATGCGGCTACCTCAGTTCGAGGTGGTGGCGCCGATGCGCACAGGAATACGAGCGGGCAGAATGGTGGGGCGGTTGATGCGCTGCTGGTTGACCACGGTGCCATTGGTGGAGTTCAGGTCTTCAATGGCCCACTGCCCGGAGCGCGTGTCACGGTAGACACGGGCATGGTGGGAAGACACGAATTCGTCATCGAGCACCACGGTGTTCGAGGCGGCGCGGCCAAGCGTGATGTCGGCTTCGGCCAGCGGCACGGAGCTGCCGGCAAGCGGACCATCGATGATGACCAACAGGGTAGGCTGCGCCGAGGCGGCGGACGACGCGGAAGCGCTGGGCTGGCGATGCGGGCGCGGCGCAGCTGCCTGCGGCGTTTCGGCCTTGGCCTTATGCACTTCACGCTCACGGCGACGACGCGCGCGCGAAGGTCGCGGACTGAACGTCTCGATGTCCTTGCGCAGCGAACGTACGGCCAGCCAGATGAATATCCACAGCAGGATCAGGAATCCATACTTGAGCAGGGCGAATGTCAGTTCGGTCATAAGTGGACGACTTTCGGGCGTGTGCTCGACTACTCCTGGGCTTGGGCGGAGGCCCAGTACAGGATGCGGGTACGGCCGATGGTGATGGTGTTGCCGTCGAGCAGCGTGGCGGCGGGCACTTGGTGGCCCTCCACGTACGTGCCGTTGGTCGAACCCAGGTCGCGGGCGATCACGCCGTTATCCGTGATGTCGATTTCCAGGTGCTTGCGGGAGATGCCCGGATCGTCGATGACGATATCGCAACCGGAACCGCGGCCGATTACCGTCTTGTCTTTGGTGAGCAGGTACTGGTTGCCGTTCACCTCGAGCACCGGGCTATCCTCGGTCTGCGCATCGGTGGTGACCGGCACGGCATTGCCCTGCACGGATTCGGAGGTGAGGTTGAAGTTGCCCTTGGACAGGTCAAGGTCTTCCTCGAAGATCACGATCACCGGTCCCACGAAGGCGTAATGCTGGCTCTTCGCGTACTCGGTGAGGTTATCGGCCAGTTCGTTGGCCAGGGTCTCGCTACCCCATGCCTCGATACGGTCGAAGTCAGGAGTACTGAGCTTGAAACGGTATTCATTCGGGGCCACCGTGCGGTCACGGCCCACGGGCATGGCCTCGGCGTCAATCTCGCGCTCCAAGGCGCTGGAAAGATCGACAGGCTGCAGGTCTTTGGAGCCAAACTTGGCGAATACTCCGTTGACTGCACCCTCCACGCTTTTTTCAAAACGGTCGAGAACGCTCATAGTCCTCCCTTTCTAATCTTCACCCATCCTACGCGGTGATGGGAATATGAGACAAAAAACCGGTCTTTCACGTGACGATGAGTGCAAAATATCCAAAAATTCAGGGCGGAAATGGGTGCGGCGCACCACCCGAGGTGCTTTACCGGTGGAGCACCTCGGGTGGGATGCGCGTGTTATCGATTTGTCAGGCCAGCGCGTCGCGCAGGAAATCGCGCTGGAGGGTGAGCAGGTTTTCGGCCACGGTCTCGTCATTGGTCATATGGGTGATGCCCGTCAACGGCAGGAAGGTGTGCGGGCGACCCGCCGCCATCAGGGCTTGCGAGAGGCGCAGGCTGTGGGCGATGGTGACGTTGTCGTCGGCGAAACCGTGGATCAGCATAAGCGGGCGCTCGAGTTTCGGTGCGTCCTGCACGATGCCGTTTCGGTAGTAGACATCCGGGTCGAGGCCCAGATAGCGCTCGGTGTAGTGCGTGTCGTACAGCGTCCAGTCGGTGGGCGGGGCGCCGGCGCATGCGGCCTTGAACACGTTCGGCGCGTCCAGCACGGCCAGTGCGGACAGGAAGCCGCCGTACGACCAGCCGATCATGCACACCTTGTCGAGGTCCGGCATGGGAATCGCCTCCCGCTGGCGGGAGGTGGCGCGAAGCGCCGGTGGGTGGTTCTCGGCGTCTGCCTGATCGCCCGCAGCCGGCTGTGCCGCACGTGATTCCACATCGGCGTTGAGCCGGGCGACGGCCTCGGGCAGGGCGTTGACGGCCTCGACCTGATCGGCCAGCGTTACGTCCTTCATATCCTCGAAGATCTCGCGGTCCCATGCCGGGCCGCGGCCGGTGGTGCCACGGCCGTCTGCCGTGACCACCAGGAAGCCTTGGTCGGCCCACCACTGGCCCTCCCAGTAGAAGGACTGCGAGGCGATGACCTGCTGGAAGCCGGGCCCGCCGTACGGCTTCATCAGCACCGGCAGCTTCTCGGCGTGCGCGTACGGGCTTTCCGGGCTCGGCGCGATGATCGCCGTGTACAGCTGGTGCTCGCCCAGTCGCGTAAACGTGACGTTCGGTGTAAAGCCGGGTTCGGCCGCCGTGGACGCGATAGTGGCGCTCTGTTCTCCCAGAATATGCCGCATCTGGGCGCGGGCGGAACGCATATCGCGGCCGGAGACCACGATGCCGCGCTCGCCGCGCGAGGCGGTCCACTGGCCGGAATCGGTCGTGACCGGCGTGATCGTGCCGTTGTAATCGATACTCACCACGTCGAAACTGCGGGCGTCGTGGTCGCCGAATACGGACTCGGTGGCGGCCGCATCGGCCCAAGCGTCCGGCACCTCAGGCGCGATTTCGGGCGCGCGCTGCACCACGGCCAGCACATCCTCGTCGGTCACGGCGAGCACCGTGCGCACGTTCCAGCCAGCCGGCGTGAACGGGCGGCCGTCCATTGTCAGACGGTTGGTGTCCGTGGCCATATCGTTGAGCGAGCACACCAGACGACCATCCGGCGTGTAGGCGGGCGTGCCGTGAACCAGGTCGATCCACTGCTCGTTCGCGTGCTCCTCAAGCACGCGCGTGGCACCCAGCGCGGCCCCATCCGCCTCGACCGCCACCTCAAGCACCTGATCGCGGGTCTGGCGGCGGTTCTGCACCAGCACCAGCGGATCGTGGCCGCGACGCCAGTTCACGGCGGCCACATACTCGTACGCCTCGCGATCCCAATCCACATCGGCGTTGCCGGTGATGCCCGCGTACCGGTCGTTCTCATCGAACGCCAGCGTGATCACGGTCAGGTACACGTCGGCGTTGCGGGTCAGCGCGCGCGGGTAGCGGCGGCCGGCGTCCGGCTTCTCGGGGTCGGCCGGATCGCTGATGTACCAGGTCGGCTCGTCGGCGGTGTCGAAAGACTCGAACAGCACATGCTGCGAATCCGGGGCCCACCAGAAACCGTCGTACCGGTCCATTTCTTCGCCGGCCACGAACTCGGCCAGACCGATTTTCCACGTGTTTTCGGCCGGATTGCCGTCCTCATCCTCCACGCTCACGCCGTAGACCGCGGTGATGCGGTCACCTAGCTCGCCGCCGATATCGACCAGCATCAGGTAGCTGCCCGTGGTGTACAGCACATGTTCGCCATCCGGGGCGATGCGCGGGTTCAGCACCGGCGTGTACATCGCCGGGTCCTCATCGAGCCATTCGCCGGCCAGTTCACGGGTGTGCGGCTCGGGTGCGCCGGTCTCGTCATTCCAATCGATGTCGGTCAGGAACAGGCGGCCGTTGATGGTGAACACGATGCGATTGCCGTCGTCATCTGCGGAGTATCCGACGATGCCGGTTCCGCCTTCGCGCGCACGCTCGCGGCGGGCCTTCTCCTCGGCCGGCACGTCCTCGCTGTCGGCGGTTGCGCCCAGCAGTTCGCGCGGGTCGGCCAGCTTGGTCTCATGGTGTTCGCCGGACTCGTCAACCAGCTCAGCCACAGTGCGGTCACCAGATCCTCGGGGCCGTCGGAGCGCAGGAACAGGGCCCGCGAGCCGTCGCCCACGGTCTGTGCGGAGCGCGGTGCGCCGCAGCCGAAGCGCAGCGTGCGCGCCCGGAGGCGTGGGAAATGCTTGATTGCGTCATTGACATCATTGGTTTCGCTCATACCTCACAACCTACGCGCCTGTGCGGTCAGTGGCGCGCAGGCTTGCGACGCATTCCCGGGAATGTGTCGTGGTGTGGGTGCGAGGTGTGGGCGTGAGGCTTGTCCTAAGATGGGAGCCATGCAGGTGACGATGATCGACGAAAACAAGTACGCCGAAACGATGACCGACGTGGTGCTGCCCGCGCTCGAACAATGCTGCGAGGAGCTGGTTCGATCCGTCCGCCGCCGAACGTTCGGCCGGGATCGAGCCGCTGTCCGGCATTATGGACACCGGCGGCCGCTCGGGCCAGCTGCACTACCTGTGCTACGACTCCGCCAAATTCGACGCGATTCGCGAGCAAGGCGCCACCGCCACCTTCCGCGGGGCCATCGTCATCAGCCACGGCTTCACCGAGTTCGCCGAAAAGTACGACGAGCTCGTCTGGTACTTCCTGCTTGCCGGCTACTCGGTGTGTGTACTCGAGCATCGCGGCCACGGCAAGTCCGCGCGCGACGTGGACAACCGCTGCATGGTGTGGATTGATGACTGGCAGCGCTACGTGGCCGATCTGGCCGGCTTCGCCGAAACCATCGGCCAGCAGTACGCGGCCGGCATGCCGCTGAACCTGTTCTGCCATTCGATGGGCGGCGGCATCGGCGCGGCCGTGTTGGAGCGATACCCCACCCTGTTCGACAAAGCGGTGCTCTCCGCCCCGATGGTCGCCCCCGCCACCGGCATGCCGCTGGGCGTGGCCCGTGTGCTGGTCGGCGCGCTGTGCGGACTCGGCTTCGGCAAGAAGCGTGTGTTCGGGCAGTCGGACTTCACGCCGGAGTTCTCGATGGAAGGCAACGAGGGCGCTTCCGAGGCGCGTGAACGCTGGTACTTCAAGCTGCGTTGCGAGAATAGCGAATACCAGACCTACTGCGCGGCGTTCGAATGGGTGCGCCAGGCGTTGAAGCTCAACCGGGCCATACTGAATCCGTCCGCCTGCGCCGAAGTGGAGACGCCGGTGCTGCTCTTCCAGTCCGGACGCGACATCTGGGTACTCAATAAGCCGCAGAATCACTTCGTCCAACTGGTCAAGGACGGCGGCGGCGAGGCGAACATCGTGCGCTTCCCCGAATCGCGCCACGAAATCTTCTCCATGCCCAACAGCACTTACAAGCCCTACCTCGAAAAGATCCTCGGCTTCTACGACGACCCCATGATTGCCTGCGCCGCGTACTGATGTAGCTCTTCACCCATTGTTCACCGTGCGGTCACCTTGTGGCCCGGCCCGCTTTAGATGGCGGGAGAGCCATGGAATTATGGGCATAATGTCTTCTCTCCGCCGCCGCGCCGCCGCGGTTGCGGCCGCGGCATGTGCCGGCGTGCTCGCGTTGACCGGTTGCACGGCGTTCAATAATTCCGATGACGGCACAGCGGACGGCAACGGCACGTCCGCCACCACGCAGACCTTCCAGCCGTCCGGCGGCAAACCGACCGCCACCCTGAGCATTGCCTCCGGCTCCGAGAACAAGGAAGTCGCCACTGCCATCCAGAAAGCGGCCGACCAATCCAACGTAGCCGTGACGATGCACTACATGGGTTCGCTGGAGATTATGAACGCGCTCAAGGCCGGCGGCCAGGATCACGACGCCGTCTGGCCTGCCTCCTCGATGTGGATTTCGATGGGAGACACCAAGCACATCGTCAAAGACGCGGCCAGCACCTCCACCACGCCGATCGTGTTCGGCATCGCCAAATCCAAGGCCGTCAAACTCGGCTGGGCTGACGACTCCGGCGCCACCAAGCCCGTCTCCACCGCGGACATCCTCGCCGCGGTCAGCGACGGCAAACTCACGTTCTCCATGACCTCCGCCACGGTGATCGACAGCGCGCTCAACGTCTACCAGACCGCGCTCAGGAAGCCCAGCTGGACCATTTGGGTGGTCGATTACTCCGGTTCGATGTCTGGAGAGGGCAAGAACGGCGTGGTCAAAGGCCTGAACGCGGCGCTCGACCCGGACCAGGCCAAGAAGTCGTACATCGAGCCCGCCAGCGGCGACGTGAACATTCTCATCCCGTTTGAAACCGAGGCCCACCGCCCGGTCAAGGCCACTGGCACAAGCACCAGCGACCTGCTGCATGAGGCCGATGCCACCGATGCCAGCGGCGGCACCGATATCTATGAAGGCCTGCTGAGCGCGCTCGACGAGCTGCCCAGCGAGTCGGAAGCCTCGCAATACACCACCGCCATCGTGCTCATGACCGACGGCCGCTCCAACTCCGATCATCAGGATGAATTCGAAAGCGCCTATAAGTCGCGCGGCCGTGATCTGCCGATCTTCTCCATCATGTTCGGCGATGCCGATCCCAGCCAGCTGAAGTCTCTCGCCACCCTGAGCAACGCCAAGGTATTCGACGGCCGCTCCGGCGACCTCGCCGCCGTCTTCCGCCAAGTCAAGGGCTTCAACTGATGCTCCAGGTAATCTGTGGATTCGTTGTCGGACTGCTGCTCGCCGGGCTCGGTTTCGGACTGGTCGGCGGCGGAGTGCCCGGCCTGATCGTGGCCGTGGTACTGGCCGCACTTGGGTATATCGCCGCCTCCACGCTCACCGAGCCGGAGCGACGCATCGGCAAAATGCTGGTTTCCGCCTTGCCCAACGGTCAGAAGACCGCCGATACGATCGACGCGGCGAACGCTCAACTCAACTCGATCGCCATGCTCACCAAGCAAGTACGTGACCCAGCCGTCAAAGCCGAAGCCAACGACTTCATCGCCGCTACCAAAGATTGAGTGCAATACGTGACCCGAGACACCTCCGCCTACCCGACGTTGCTCCACTACATCACCGTGTACGGCGAGCAGACCGAGAAACTGTTGCGCTCCTACGTGGACGTGGAAAGTTCCGGCGCACGCGATCAGATAGCCACGGTACGAATCGAAACCATCGAGGCGCTGCAAGTGCTCGAACAGACCGCCGCCGGCGAACTCAGCCGGGCGGTAAGCGCCAAGACGTTGGGCATTACGGCCGACTCCGACGCCATCCAACGGTTGGCCCGCATGAATGGATACGACGACGTCGCACCTTCGCCTGTGCCTTCCTCGGCTGCTGATGAAGGACGGCATGCGCCCAGTCAGACTCCATCTGGTGGCCCGGCTCACCAGTCGGACCAGAAAACGGACGCACAATGAAACTCTCCAAATCAAAAATCATCGGACTGATCGCCCTGCTTGCGGTAGTGGGCGTGGTCTGCGGCACGCTGGTGTGGCGGCAATCGCAACCAGCGCCGGCCGAACCGACCGAACAGGTGAGCATCACCGGCTACCTGGCGGCGAGAAAATCGGCCTGTTCGATGACGCCAAGTTCAAGGCGCTCGCCGCCAAGCAAGGCATTGCCATCGACTATCGCAAGGCCGGATCGCTGGCCATGATGGATGCGGACCGGAAAGGCATGGATTACCTGTTCCCCTCCTCGCGCGCGGCCGTCGAATACGGCAATGCGAAAGGCGTCAAGCCCCCCCCAAAGCGACATCGTCTTCAACTCACCGATTGTGCTATACACGCACAAGGCCGTGGCGGACGGGCTCGTGAACGGCGGACTTGTGACCAAGGACGATTCTGGCGCGTACCACATGGATATGGCCAAAGCCGTGGACGCGATGGTCGCCAACACAACCTGGGCCGACGTCGGATACACGGCAGGCTACGGGCAGTTCCGCATCGACTCGACCGATCCGGTGAAGTCGAACTCAGGCAACGAATACGCGGCGCTTCTTGCCACGGTGCTCAACGGCGGGCAGCCGGCCATGGTCGATTCGGTGGCGCGCGACGGCAAGACCATCGCCTCCATCTTCGCCAAATCCGGCTGGATGGAGACCTCTTCCGAGGATTCGTTCAACCAGTTCCTGACCTTGGGCGTGGGCTCCAAGCCGATGATGGTGGGCTACGAATCGCAGCTGCTTGATTTGGCCGTGAACCAGCCGGATGCGTTCAAGCAGATCAAGGACGACGTGGTCATCGTCTACCCGACGCCGACCGTGTGGAGCACCCACACGCTGATGGCCTTGGACGAGAAAAGGCGGCACACTGCTGAACCTGTTGAAAACACCGGCGGTGCAGAAGCTGGCGTGGGAGCGCCATGGCTTCCGCGCGGCCAACTTCGCCGGCACCGATTCGATCAGCCGATTCGGCGTGGCCGGCACGCTCGACCAGATCCCGGCCGTATCCGAACTGCCCAACAACGATGCCATGCAACACCTCATCACCACCCTCCAATCCGCGCAAGCCAAACTCGTGGCCGACATCTCCATGTACGACACGATGTACACGCAGAACGCCCAGCAATACCGCGAGCTGAAAATGACCGTACTGGCCGGCAAGAAGGCGCTCGCCGACTTCAACGCCAACCAGCTGCCAGCGCTGGAGGCCGAGGCCGCCGCCAGTGGCGACGCCATGCAGGCGCAAGTGCTGAAGAACTTCAAGTCCAAGCTCGACCGTTTTGCCAAGCGACTCGACGACCTCGACCGCATCAGCGTGGTTACCTTGCAGACCGCGCCGCAGATCAAAATCATCCAGAACGCGGACCAGACCATCGTGGACAAGATCGACACCACCATCTCCACCACGATTCCGGTGTGGAAGAGTCAGATGGTGATCGCGCTGGGCCTGTCCAACCAGCGCAAGGTTCTCGACCTGCAGAACAAGGCCGACGATGTGACCAACAAGCTGCTGGCGCGTAACGCGGCCGCCCTGTACAAGGGTGCAGTGGACGCGGAAAAGGCCAACCAGCGTTCCGTGGTGGAAATCGACACGCTGGAGAAGATCAACGCCGAACTCATCGCCACCCTGAAGGAGACCGTGCAGATCCAGAAGGAAGGCGAGGCCAACCGCGAGGCCGCCCAGGTCAAGATGCGCCAAATCGAGTCCGACCTCAAAAACGCCTTGCTCGAAAACGCCCAGCAGATGTGAGCCGTTCGCGCGCCAGCATGCTCCCGTTGGCGGAGTTTGCGGGAACGTGCAACCATGCTCCCGTTGGCAGAGGTATATGAGTACGCCTACTGGTGTGCGTATATATGCTCCCGCTGGCGGGAGCTGGCAGCCGTAAGACTGGCTGAGGGTGGTCACGGCGCTCGGCTCGGCCGGCTTTACCGGCAGCCATTCCCGCCGCAATTTCTCTGTGGGCATAATCCCGGAATGATTGCCGCGCTCGGGAATTGGATGAAGTGAAGGTTAAAGGTTGAGAGCCCGGGAGGTTCCGGAACCGGCCACGATAACCGCTGCTAGCCCCGCGATACGGGTTGGCGGCCGGCAGCCAAGCCGATTCTCTCCTAATCAAGGAGTACCGATTATGGCAATGTTTCCGGCTTTGATGAATGACACGATGTTCTCGGATCTGTTCGATGATCCGTTCTTTGAGGGTTGGCGCAACACGGACAACACGATGAGTGCCGTAATGCCCGCCAACATGATGACTACCGATGTGCGCGAGACCGACAAGGGTTACGACGTCGACATCGATATGCCTGGCTTTAAGAAGGAAGATATCAACCTTGAGCTCAACAACGGCTATCTGACCGTGTCCGCCTCGCGTTGCAGCGAGCATGAGGACAAGGCTCCGGCCGCTGAGGACGAGGCTTCCGACAGCAAGTGTGCTTGCGCGTCCGATTCGGGCAAGTGGCTGCGTCGCGAACGCTACATGGGCTCCTGCTCGCGTAGCTTCTACGTTGGCGAGGACGTGAAGGAGTCCGACATCCACGCCAGCTACCGGAACGGCACGCTGTGCATCCAGGTTCCGAAGATGCAGGCCCAGCCGCAAGTCGAGTCCAAGCACCAAATCGCGATTGAGGGCTGACGATACTTGATTCGTCCCGAAGTCCCGCTTCGAGTAGCTTTGCCCCCTCTGACGAGGGGGCTCCCGCGAAGCGGGTGGGGGAGAGATAAATCGTAACCAAACCATGCTTCCCACGCCGTCTGCCCTACGCTTTCAACGCCGACTAACCTGACAGACGGCGGGAAACATAGCCAATGCAAATGCCGGGTAGGGATTTACCCTACCCGGCATTTTGCTGTTTCAATCACCGAACCCCACCCTGTTCGCGCGCCGGTCGCGTGCCGTTCTGCCGCTGTACACATCCGATGGGTAGAGTGACTTCGAAACGATGCGAGAGAGGCGGACATATGGCGAACGGCGCACAGAACGCAAGCGGCACACCGGCACCGGCGGCAAGCCATTCCGGCGGCCACGTCGTATCCGCGCGCGCCACGACCATCGGCCTGATGGCAATCCTGCTGTGGAGCTTCATGGCCGGCACCGTGCGCATCGTCTCCGAAAACTTCGGCGCCACGCTTGGCTCGGCCCTGATCTACACGGTCGGCGGCATCCTGCTGCTGATGTTCCGGCGCCCGGCCCCGATTCGCGAGTTCCCCAAGAAATACCTGATTATCGGCGGCCTGTTGTTCGTATTTTACGAATCGTCGATATCCCTCTCGCTGGGTCTGGCCTCTACCGACGCATCCTCGGTGGAAGTGAGCCTGGTCAACTATCTGTGGCCCACGATGATGGTGCTGCTGTCGGCGGGCGTATCCCATCGCAAGCACGCGGTCGTCAAGGTGCTGCCGGGCGCGATCGTGGCCACTGCCGGCGTGGTGTTGGCGGTCGGCGGTAATTCCGGGCTCGACTGGCATGCGGCCGTGCAGCATATCGCCGCCAACCCTTTGCCCTATGCGCTGGCGTTCGTGGGCGCGCTTGCCTGGTCGGTGTACGCGGTGTTCACGCCAGCCATGAGTCATGGGGTGGACGGCACTTCATTGTTCTTCCCCTGCGTGGCCGTGGCGTTGTGGATTATCCACTTCGCGTCCGGGCAGGGGTGGCCGGCGAGCCTCCGAGTCTGGTCGCATGGCTGTTTGTGCTGATTGCCGCGGCGGCGATTGGCGGTGGTTATGCCTGCTGGGGCTATGGCATTCTGCATGGGTCTATGGAGCGGCTGGCTATTGCGTCCTATGCCACGCCGGTGCTGTCCACCGGGGCCAGTGCGGTGTTGCTGGGTTTAGCGCTGTCGCTGCCGTTTTGGTGTGGCGCGCTGCTGGTGGCCGTCGGATCGGTGCTTAATTACTTGGTCAGTGCGCGCAAATAGCGGGGTGGCTTTGCTCATGGGGCGGTAATAATCCCATGGGGCGGTAAAACCCTCATGGGGCGGTATCCCAAAATGGCTTTATTCTGCCGTTTCACAATTTCTTCAAACCGCCCCATGGGCCTTTTACCGCCCCATGGGTAAATTACCGCCCGATGGGCAGCAGCAACTTACTCGCCGCGGCGCTCGGACGGGCGGCGAATCGGGTCAAGCAGCGTATTCGGATCGGAGATGCCGAACATGCTGCGCCCGCCGGTGGATTCAGGGTGCTTGGCGAGAACGGCCAGCGAAATCGCCCCCGGAATCATAATGATCACCGAAAGGGCCGCCAATCCCCAGTTCACGAAGAATCCGAGCCCCAGTACGATGGCCACCACAACCACCACCGTGACGATAATCGTCAACAGTGCTCGACGTGGGTTGGTTTCCCTGGTCCAAGAGGTGCTGGCTGCGGGTTTTGCTGTTGAACTGGCCGCGGCGTTTGTGGCTGTTGTGCCATCAGCCGTGCCGGTCGTGGGCCTTGCCGCCGCGCTCGTCGCGGGGTCAGTAGGGGCGTCAGACACGTTATCGGCGACATTGCCGGTCGCTGCTGGACGTTGTTCGTTTGCGTGAGTCATATCCACCAGCATATTCCCTGCTTCCGGCTAAAGCTGGGACAAGCCTGCGCACCGCTAATCCAGCGCCGACACTGGCCTTGAGCTGCGGACGTCCAGGCCGGATGTGAACAGGAGCTGAACGGAGTCTGGGGAAACCATGAGAACTCGCGACAATTTTTGTGAAATTGGGTGACGCTCTATGAATCGCGCGCTAGTGTTGCGTGAGCTACAAGACGAGGAGCCTGGAGTGCGGGGGGCGAAGGATGAAGAACTCCGTTTGGAAAACGTTCATGGAATTGTCTCTGGTCCGCGGAATCGTGCCGCGGACCGTGTTCGGACTGACCGCGATCGCGGCAATCATACTGGTTATTGGACTGGCGCTGAGCAAGAGCAATAAGCGCGGCCGCCTGCACCCGCTGATTGTCTCGCTGATTGCCGCCGTGCTCGCCGGCGCGGCTGGAATGCTGGTTGCATGGCTGGTGTCCGACGTGTTTATGGTGTTTGGCGTATCGCTGGGCTGGCCGGTGATCTTCACCATCGCGGGCGGCATCGCCGGCGTCGGCTTCGTGATCGCCGCAGCCGTGACCATGCGCGGAGCCCGCCGTGTGCTGGCCATCGTGCTGGTGCCGCTGGTGCTGCTGTCCACCGCGCTCGGCGTGGACTCGATTTACGGCGAATACCAGACCATCGGCACCCTCGTCGCTACACGCCGTACGCCTCGCTCGGCTCAATCGAGGTACACAAGGCCGCGATGAGCGTCAGCGACTGGCGTAGCAAGGCGCAGAAGGGCAGCCTGCCGTCCATGCCCAGCCAAGGCAAGGTGCTCACCGTCGACATTCCGAACACCGAATCCAACTTCACGGCCCGCAAGGCGATGATCTACCTGCCGCCTGCCGCGCTGTCCGACCGTCCGCCGGCCTTGCCGGTGATGGAGCTGTTGGCCGGGCAGCCCGGTAGCCCCAGTCGCCTCATCGACGCCGGCAACATCGCCGCCACGATGAATGCGTACGCCGCCAAACATGACGGGCTCGCGCCGATCGTGCTCGTGCCCGACCAGAACGGCGAGGCCACGCACAACAGCCTGTGCGCCGACACCACGCAAGGCAACGCCGAAACCTACCTCACCACAGACGTGGTGAACTGGGCCAAGAAGATGCTGCCCGTGGCCAAGTCGGCCCGCATGTGGGCGATGGGTGGGTTCTCGCAAGGCGGCACCTGCACCACGCAGCTCGTCCCGCGTCATCCCGAAATCTACGGCGCGATGTTGCCGGTGGACGGCGAACTCAAGCCGACCAACGGCAGCGTCGGCAAGATGGTCCAAGAGTATTTCGCCGGCGACCGCAAGGCATACGACGAACAGGTGCCGGTCAACGCCATCGCCTCCAGCGGCACATCTGAGCAGGCGCTGTTCACCGGTGCTGGCGAACGGGACAAGGAATCGATTAGCAACATGCGCACGATTGCCGCCGCCGCGCGCAAAGCCGGCATGGAGGTCACCGAGCTGATCGTGCCCGGCGCCGGCCACGACTGGCACGCGGTGCAGGCGGTCTGGCGGCCCGGTCTCGACTGGTTTGGCGAACGGACCGGCTTGGGCGAGATGACGAAATCGTTGAAGGAGTACCCACAAGTGGAGGTGTTGCAATGAGCGAAGAATCGCGTAAGCACAACAGTCATGCGGCGGAAAGCTGGCGCGAACTGGCCGGCGACGTGCGACAGTGGGCGGACGGTCATCGACTGGCCATCACTGCCACGGTGGCGCTGGTGGTGCTGAACTTGGTGGTGTGGCTGGTGGTCGCGATGGCCGGATTCGCGTTCCCGCTGCGGCTCGACACCAGCATGGCCGAATTCGATTTCGGCAAACTCTTCTGCACGCTGTTCTTGGCGCGCGGCGTCATCCAGCTCATTCTTGATGCCGTGCTGTGGCTCGTCATGCTGTCAATCGCCGAGCCGTGGCTTGGCCGCGCACGTACCGTCGGCACCGCGCTCGCCTGCGCGCTCGGCGGCGTGATCGTGGGCCTGATCTTGTGTGCGGCGGCCGGATGGCTGTTCCAGGACTCCCAATTCGTCTCCCGCATGCAGTTCGCCCTGAGCCCGCTGGTGTTGCCGGTCGGCGCGCTTATGGCGGCCAGCGCGTTCTGCAGCCATCTGTTGCGGCGGCGTATTCGGCTGATCGGCTACGTGGCGATTCTGGTCGCGCTGCTTTACAGCGGCAATCCTGGCGATTACTGCATTCTCGCCGCCGCGCTGATCGGACACGCGGCCGGCCGCGTGATGGCCGGGTCGCCCGCGCACGCCGAAACCGGATGGCACTGGCTGCGCAGCACCTCCTTCGAGGCGCGGCGCATGTTCGCGGCCATCGCCGTGGTGCTGGCGCTGGGGCCGGTCATCGCCATCACCTCGCATAATCACGCGGGGCCGCTCAGCACGGTCGGCCTGCTCATGAGTCCGGTCTCCGTCGACGACGGCACGCTCGCGCGCTGCCTGGCCGGCGCCACGCACAGCGGCTGCTTCCTGCAATTCGACCTGATGCGCGCCTCGATGCCCGGCGCGGTACTGCGCTCGCTGCTGCCCACCCGCCGTGACTCTGGTGCTGGCGTGGGGCCTGTATCGCGGACGTCGGTTCGCGGCCACCTGCGCCGTGGCCATCAACCTGTTCACGGCGGGCGTTGCCATCGCCTATTACCTGGTCGTGCCGCTGAGCTTTGCGCCGGATGGCATGACCTCCCTGCTGCAGCACGGCGCAATCACCGCCTGCGTGACGAACACCTTGCCGCCGCTGATCTTCGCCATCGCCTTGGCTGCGGCAATGAAGCACTTCCCGATTCGCGTCGGCTGGCGCCGGCTGATCGGCGGCGTCGGTGCCATCGTGCTGGTTCTGCTGGCGTGCGCCGCCGTGTACCTGATGTACGGCATTGCCCAGCCGGACGCCTTCTCGCCGCGCGCCACGGCCTCGTCGCTGTTGGCCGAACTGCCGGGGCGCTTCCTGCCCATCGGCTTCCTGAGCCATATGAAGTTGTCGTTCGTGCCGCGTACCCCGATGGCCTCGATCGTGTATCAGGGCGTCGGCCTGGTGTTCTGGATCGTGGTGCTGGTCGTGGTGATCCGCTGGATGAGCGACGTGAGCGAATCGAACGAGCGGGCGCAGGCACGCGCCGAGCGGCTGGTCGAAACCGGCGGCGAATCGATGAGCTTCATGACTACGTGGGAAGGCAACAGCTACTGGCTCTCGCCCACGGGCAAATCGGCCGTGGCATATCGCGTGCTCAACGGCATCGCCTTGACCTGCACCGGGCCGTTCGGCGAGCCCTCCGAGTGGATGGACGACCTGACCGGCTTCACCCAGTATTGCGTGGAGCGGTCGCTTTCGCCGGTGTTCTACAGCGTGCATCGCGAACAGCGCGACGCGTTGCTGGAGGCCGGCTGGAGCTCCATCGAGGTCGGCAGCGAAATGGTCGTGGACCCGCGCGGCTGGAAGACGACCGGCAAGAAATGGCAGGATGTGCGCACCGCCATCAACAAGGCCAAGCGCGACGGCGTGACCGATGTGCAGTCCACGTTCCTGGAAGCGTCGCTCGATGTGCGCGAGCAGATCGAGGACATCTCCGAGGAGTGGGCGCAGCTCAAGGCGCTGCCGGAAATGAAGTTCACGCTCGGCGGTGTCGAGGAACTGCGCGACCCGCGCGTGCGGCTGCTTTACGCCATCGACGCGGACGGGCGCGTGCTGGGCGTCACCAGCTGGCTGCCCACCTGGCGCGACGGGCGCATCGTCGGCTGGACGCTGGACTTCATGCGCCATCGCACCGACAGTCCCAACGGCATTATGGAGTTCCTGATCGCGCGCATGGCCGAGCGCCTGCGCGACGAGGGGCTTGCGGATCCTGAGCATGCCGTGGAGTTCATGAGCCTGTCCGCGGCACCCTTGGCCGGCATGAACCCCGAGCGAGACAATGCCCGGGAAGGTGGGGTGGCGGCCGGCGAAGGCACGCAGGTGCTCCAACACGCGCTGCAGATCGTGGCCGACTGGATGGAACCCGCCTACGGCTTCCACTCGCTGTTCAACTTCAAGCGCAAGTTCCAGCCCGCCGAAGCGCCGGTCTACGTGTGCTACCCGGACCCGGCGGCGTTGCCGCAGATCGGGCTCGCGGTGGTGCGCGCCTACGTGCCCAGCGTGACGCCCGCCGAAGTAGCCGGCATGCTCAGCACGCTGCGGTCGTAGGGTGCGGGGCGGACCCTGACAATTGTGCTCGCGGTTGAGGCTCTAGGCCGTTTGCCTGTTCGTTCACGTACGGACACGGAGACTGACCGATTCGAGCCCAAGATGGGGCTATCTGCTTTCAGGAGGTACATTTGGCCTCTTGCGGACAGCTAACTGCCTTCAAAGAGATACCTAACTCTGAAATCCCGAGTATGAGCGTTGCAATGACGGCGTTTGTACTCGGGGTTTCCCGTATTCAGTACCTCTTTGAACGGAGAAAGCATTCTGCAGAAGCCCGAATGTACCTCTTTGAGCGGCGAAAGCCCAGCGAGAAGGGCGCAGAAGGCGCTATCTCCGTTTCGAGGGGCTGATTTGGCCTCTCCGGGAGGTCTACTCCCGCTTCGAGGGGCTGATGGCCGAGTATTCACGCTCCAAAATCGGCGGAATGGCGTTGACGCGGATGGGCTTTTACATGCGGTCTAGCTGCCGACCAGCCCCTTGAAACGGGAGTAGACCTCCTGCGAAGGCCGAATCAGCCCCTCGAAAGCGGTTTTGCCGGTGCAGAGGTGTCGTTGACTGCATCGCGAGCCGCCTCGACGTAGTAACGTGGGGCGCATGAGCGAACGTAACGAACACAATGACGGCAATACGCAAACCGCATACTTCGCCGGCGGCTGCTTCTGGGGGCTGGAGCGCTACTTCCAGAACGTCGACGGCGTCACGGACACCACGGTCGGCTACGCGCAATCCACCGTCGAATCGCCGACCTACGAGCAGGTATGCGCGGGCGGCACGGATGCGGCCGAAACCGTGAAAGTCGAGTTTAACCCGGCACAGGTCAGCCTGCGGACGCTGACATTGCTGTTCCTGGAGGTCATCGACCCGTTCTCCGTGGACCAGCAGGGCGAAGACCGCGGCCGGCAGTACCGCACTGGCATGTTCTACACGGACGAGACGCAGCGCGCCGTGTATGTGGCGGCCTTGGAGCAGCTGGTCGACCGCCAGCCGCAGCGCCCGGCCGTACTGGTCGAACCGCTGCGCAACTTCTACCCGGCCGAGGCACATCATCAGGACTATCTGGTGAACAATCCCGGCGGCTACTGCCATGTGCCGATCGCCGCAATCGCGAACGTAAAACGCCGTCAGAAGTACGTGGAACGCATCTGGGATCTGACGCTTGAGCAGTTCGCGGTCACGCAGAACGCCGCTACCGAGCGCCCGTTCGTCAACGAGTATGACGAGGAGTTTGAGCCCGGCATCTACGTGGACATCGTCAGTGGCGAACCGCTGTTCTCGTCGCAAGACAAGTTCGATTCCGGCTGCGGCTGGCCCGCGTTCTCCCGCCCGATTGCCGGTGACTTGCTGACCGAGCATGAGGACCACCGCATTCCGGGCCGCGACCGCATCGAAGTGCGCACGTCGGACACACAGATTCACTTGGGCCACGTGTTCACCGACGGCCCGGCCGACCGCGGCGGCCTGCGCTACTGCATGAATTCCGCCGCCCTGCGCTTCGTGCCGCGCTCGCGCATGGCCGAGGAAGGCTACGGCGACTGGATTGCGGTTGTGGATGGGATGATCAGGCATGAGCATGGAGAATATCGCGGGCGCTCGCAAGCCCGCCAAGCGTGAGGATGAGCACACGGTCGCCGGCGAGCATCGCATGATGCGCCGTGCGGACCGCGAGGTGACCGATCCCGAGCGGATCGCCGCGATCATCGCCGCCTGCGACATCGTTGAAGTGGCCTATGCGGATGCCGAGGGCCTGACTATCGTGCCGCTGAATTTCGGCTTTGATTACGAGTACGACGAGGCGACTGGCAAGCTGACGCTCTGGTTCCACTCCGCGCCGCGCGGCCGCAAGCTCGACGCGATTCGCGCCGCCGCCGGTGGCCGACTGCCCGTGGCTTTCACCATGCAGACCGACTGCGAGGTGGTGGCGGGCCGCACCACGTGCAATTGGGGCGAGACGTTCAAGTCGATCGTCGGCAATGGCACGGCGTCACTGGTCGAGGATCTGGATGAATGCCGCCACGGCCTGCAGACGCTGATGGCGCAGCAGGCGCATATGCCGAATGTGGAATTCACCGATGCGCAGGTCCGCAGCGTCACGGTGTGGAAGATTGAGTCCGACTACTTCACCACCAAAGTCCGCACCAAGCCCGTGCCCGCACACATGCATCAGCGTTAGCCGGGGATAGCGCGCCACCTCCACTGGCGGGAGGCAGCGCGCAGCGCCGGTGGATGGCCCACGTCCGGACCCGATAGACTTGCCGCCATGGCAGCAGTGACAGTGGTAATTACCAGCTACAATCAGGGCCCGTTGATTCACGAGGCAGTCGAGTCGTCATTGGCCCCAGACGGTTCGTCCGGAACGGATTATCATCGTGAACGATGGGTCCGATGACCACGCATCCGTCGAGATGCTGAACGCCACTCTCGACGATTGCCGGCACGGGGCGATGGATACGAATGGTGTGGCCATCGACCTCATCGGCCAGGCAAACGCCGGTCCTTCCGCCGCGCGCAACCGTGGCATCGCCGCCGCCGAAACGCCGTTCGTAGTGGTGTTGGATGGCGATGACCGTTTGCGGCCGGCCTTCATTGAGCGCACGTTGTCGATGTTGTCCGCCGACAAAACGATGGTCGCCGCATCCGGCTGGCTGCAGACTTTCGGTGTCCTGGAATCAGTGGCCCAGCCGACTGGTGGCAATGCCGCCGCGTTCGTGTCGCATAATTGCTGCCCGGCCACGTGCATGATTCGCCGTGTCGCGTGGGAGCGCTGCGGCGGCTACGACGAGTCGATGCGCGGCGGCTTCGAGGACTGGGACTTCTTCCTGTCGTTGTTGGAGTGCGGATTGGCGGTGGAAAACGATATCTGCGGTGCTGGGGTTACTGGCGGTACTGAGCATGTCGGAGGTTTTGGGAGTGCCTGGGATACAGAGAATCCCGCAAAAGACGCGGCCCATATCGGCATCGCCCCCGAGCCGCTGATCGAGTACCGCACGGCCCCGGCCTCCTCAAACGTGACCAGCATGACCAAGCGCCTCGATCTCATGCGCTTCCTGATCGCCAAGCACCGCGATCTCTACGCCGCGCACATCGCCGACGCCATCCTCGGCGTTGAAGCCATCTCCATGAGCCGCTTAACCATGTGGGAATCGTTGATGCGCGGTGACATCGCCGCCAGCCAAGCCTTCCATGCTCCACCCCACCTACGGCGACGGCGGAATGGCCGCCGCCGTACGCTTGCGGAGTTGATGGTCAGCCGGGCCGGCTCAAATCGGTGTCCCCACTGTCGTCAACCTGCCAGTTTTTGGCCGGCAAACGCCGCTGAGAGCCTTTTGGCGGCGTCAAGTTGCTAGCACTTGGCGTAATGGCGTCGCTGCCGTGGTTGCTTGCGGTCCACGAGAGGTTCGGCTCGCAGACCCTTCAGGCAGTCAAGAACACGTGTTTCTGGTGGTATTCGATGAACTCGTGTGAGGGCGGATTTGAAGAAGGCAATGTAATATAGCGTCCTTCAAACTGATACATCCAATAATCATTGATATCGTTGTGCGGGACCCGAGCGGATATATGTACTCGATAATCGTCGTCAATGGTCATGTATCCGCGGTCAAATGCCTTGTCGTGGAATGCATTAAGCAACAAGCCGTTAGCCGCATTTGTTTTCTCGAACCCGGTTGAGACCTTCCAGGGCTTGATGTGGCTGGCGATTAGCAGCGGATCAATATTGATGCCAGTCGGGCAGCAAGTGTCGTGATAATTCGCGATCAAAGCATTGCGAAAGTAGCTTTGATTGACCCGCGATAATGCTGTTGTCTCATGTTCAGATCCGAGTGGAGCTGTAGTCTGCTGTTGCCCCGCGACGATGGGCGGTCTTGGAGCATCAATGAGAAGGCTGGTTGTCTCTTCCACCAACGATTTCTGCGGAGTGGGAGACGAGTGCATTGTTCGACGATTGCGCGCATCCTGAGTCGGTAGAGGAACTTTCTCAATGAAACTGACATAGACGTTCAAAGCCAGAATGAGCAGCTTATCGCTCTGCTCCTGATATTCTTTCCAGATTTGTATTTCGAGTTTCCCGCTATGGGCCAAACCTGATACCCCTCGTGCGTGTTCGTTGGGGTCGTGAGCCCGAAGATTCATGAGTTTCATATAGACCGAGCTAGCGGTACGATTCAGTCCAACAGCAAGTTGCGCGATATGAGGGTTATTCTTGTCGTTCCGCTGTCGCTGATTCAACATCATGTACAAGCCGAACGTGGCAAGAGTCTCGTCGTAAGACCATTTCGGTCCACGTGTTCTATTGCCGCTCTGCATATTCATGATGTCCAGGATACCTCCTCGGAAAGTTGGCGGACTGATGATATAGCAACTTAGGGGGTGCTCAATTTTCGGCATGCTGTGATGCAAACGGAAGGCTTGTCTTGATTAATGGGGTACTCACTCATCTGTCAACGGTGTAAGGCGGCGGTCATAAACTACCTTGCGAAGAAGTGTGTCGTTATGTGTTGATTCGGTGTGGAAGTTGATTTTTTTAAGTAATTTTAGAGGATCTTTTGTGATCATTTGTGAGTATATTAGTAGAAAAAGAGGATTTTGTGACTATACGCATAGCCGAGCTTTTTGCTGGCGTCGGGGGTTTCCGCCTTGGTCTGGATGGCTACCATGATGCTGCGCACCCCGAGTTTGATATGAAGCCAGCTGGCGATTTCAAGACCGTGTGGGCAAATCAGTGGGAACCCAATGGGCAAGAGTCGAAGCAGTTTGCTTGGCGGTGCTACGAAAAAAGATTCGGCGAGGGAAGTTGCGTTAATGAAGATATCGCCGTTGTGCTACAAGAAGTCAAGGACGGTAAGCGGTCGATTCCTGAGTTCGACATGCTGGTTGGCGGTTTTCCGTGTCAGGATTATTCAGTGGCGAAGCTCTTGCCCTTGCCTCAGGTATTGAAGGTAAAAAAGGTGTGCTTTGGTGGAGCATCAACGAGCTTCTTG
>ENA-OQED01000181-OQED01000181.1-human-gut-metagenome-genome-assembly--contig:-NODE-181-length-25862-cov-1.312143_pt1 | contig 25862 bp, 29 predicted proteins | sample MGYA00242790_ERZ504625 | MGnify/ENA primary metagenome ERZ504625 (study PRJEB26092, sample SAMD00036345) | human gut metagenome | host: Homo sapiens | study: EMG produced TPA metagenomics assembly of...
TTGTTTTGTTTGAAAAAATCAATCCCAAATAATCCGGTTAATGTTGCTGAAATCGCTGTAAAAAATGGAGCAATTTCATTTGATGAAATATTAAATTTCAGTAATATAAAATGGATAAAAAACGCTAGTAATACAGAAACGCTAATGACTATTGGAATGCCAATAATCCATATTAGTTTTTTTCTCCCATTGGTTTTGTTCTTAGCAAATCCAGCTGTACTAATTTCAGAACTTTTATAAAAACAATCGCTGGAGCAATAATGTTCACACACTCCGGCTAAAGATTCTTGTAATAAAATTGTGCTTTCTCCTTTTATGCTATTTTGGACTTTGTTAAACTGCTCATCTATATGTTTCTCATACCTTTTCAATTCTTCGCCATGAATAAAGTTTTTATACCAATTCAAGTAATGGTTATAATATATATCTTTAATAATGTTTTTAAGCGTATCACTTTTAAGGCTACCAATACTATTAATAGATTTAACCATTAATCGCAAATTAAAATTACTTTCAAAATTATTTAAGCCTAATTGCGGCTGAGGATATGGTATATCTATTATTCTAAAATCTTCTGCCTGCAAAAGCTTTCTGACATAATAACTTTCCTTATCAACATTTTCTGCTAATGTTCTAATACTCACCTCGGTAATTATATAATCATAATCCACTAGATTATCAGAAAAATATTGTTGGAACAATGAAAATAAAGGATAAAATATGCCGTTGATATTAAATTCATTTTTTAATGTCAAATAATCAATAATGATAGACTTTGTTTGAAACAAATAGCCACATTCAATGTATCCAATCACTTCTTCATTATAGTATAATCCGAAGAAATACATTTCCCTATTATCAATTTCTTTTTTATCGAGAAAATATGTGATTTCATTTGTTGATGTTTTAGTTTCAACTGGAATGGTATCATTGTATATTTTTAAGGCTTTTATAAAATCTCGTTCTTCAGATGACTGAAACCTTTTAATTGTGAAGGATGAACTTATCGGACAGTTTTTTTGCACAATCTATACCTCCCACCTTACAATACTAAATAGATTTTGTAAGTCATATCCTTCATTTGAATGAGCGACAATTAATATGCATTGTAAGATAATAAAGAATTATCCTTCAAATACAGAGATAAACCCTCCATCAATAAATCTGATGAAGGGCTTAATTTATTAAATTGCCAACTTATTACGCGGATGCTTTGCCGTTAAAATGTCTCTCTGCTTGCTGGATGCAACATGTGTATAAATCTGTGTTGTAACAATAGAGCTATGGCCTAAAAGCTGCTGGATATATCGAATGTCCACATCTTCCTCCAGCAGCAGCGTCGCAAATGAATGACGGAACATATGCGGCGTGATATGAAGCGCAATCCCCTGCCGATCCACATATTTATGAATCATGAAGCGAACCGATTGTTCCGAGAGCCGCCGGTTATCCCGATTCACAAAAAAGAAACCCGATTCTGAGATCGCTTGAGAATGCGCGGATTGATATCTCTTCAAAATCTGCAACACCTGAGGATTCCCAATCTGGATAACCCGCTCCTTTGATCCCTTCCCCAAAACACGAACGGTCATGTTGACGAGGTCTACATCCCCCTCCCCCAGTGAGCACAATTCTGACACACGAACCCCCGTTGCAAATAACAGCTCCAATACCGCCGTATTCCGGAGCGCCGACCGGCTTTGATATGCGGTTCGGGCATCTTTTAAATCATCATAGGCCGCAGATAACAACGTTTGAATCACATGGATCGGAATCGTCCGGGGTAGGAGACGCGGCTCCTGATACTTTATTTTCAGCTTGAAGAACGGGTTCTGTTCGATGATCTCTTCATATTCCAGCCAACTGCAAAAGGCTTTCAGGCAGGCAATTTTCCGTTTTACCGACTTCGGCTGATATTCTTTATGGAGATGAACATAATAGCGGGATAGGTTGCTTTTATGCAGCGCTTCCTCTATCCCTGCGCAAATTGAAGAAACTGTGATAAATCAATTCGTATACGCTTTCAGTGTATGGGGGCTTAAATTTTTTGGTATTCACAGTATTCTAAGTAATCACCAATTTTTTTTCGAGTTGCAGCATTCATCTTTCCTCCGCTTCGTTTGATAGATGGAGCTATTATGAATGCTTCACGGGACGTTGTCGAATGGCGTTTCCAGTTCTGATTTTTCCGTCTATTTCAGTGCATTATGGGACAAAAAATATCGAAGAGCAAAACACAAATGCTAAACAGATCAAAGAAGGGTAACAAACTACTAACAAAACTAAAAATGATAGAGAGTATAAGCAAAAAGCTAGTGGAATTTATAGGCCACTGGCTCTTTGTGTTTATTTTTAATTCTTGTAATATAAATCCATTATTTAAACAGGCTGTACTATCTTCATTTAACAAATGGTCGATCGTATGAAGCCAGAAACGGAGCTTTTCTATGATAAAAACGGTTTACTATTAAATGAACTGTTGCTCCAAATCTTTAATCGAATGGTTCTTCCAAACACATTATCAGATTCTTCCCTTCAAAAGCGTCTTTTAGGAAAGATTTTATGCTGTATATTCTTTGGTTTTTGATTTATTTTATGGCTACCAGCTATTTTAATCGGAACGTGGAGCAGCTATGTTGTTTGCGCCGGTTTGCATATTGTTTCCCTCTCGATTGCGTTCGGCCCATTGGGAAAACACTATTGCGAATCTTCAATCATGTGCGAAAACTGGATATCAAATGGAAACGGGAATATTTGCATCCTATATTTCAGGAAGTCTATCAGAAAATCTTCCAGTAACGATATAAATTACCTAAAATTAAAATCTATATCATCGATCGTTTGACCGCTAACGCACTTGCTATAGGCAGGTATACAATTACCGTGACGCGGGGAGCCGTTTAAACATTCAGCGAAAAAGAATCCTTGACTATGAAATCACCCATACCAACTTCAGACATACAAAAAAAGCGCTGTTGAATACGGTTGGCAACAGCATCTTCTCCGTTTTTTGTCATCATCATGAAGATTTTTTGACGCTGATGGATTTATTCATGGGCGTTGCCAAATTTGAGTTCTGTGAGGGCCGAACCGTGATCGATACGCTAGATACATACCGTACAAGCGCTCTTACATACGTTTTACCATTCCAATTTTTTAGAATGGTGGCGTGATGGATGAGCAACGTAAAAGAACAGGCCTCTGTTAACATCCAATGTATTTTTTTCCGATTCCGGTGAAGAGCCGGAACAGATCATCCGGCAATCCTTTCTGTTGTTTCTGCAATACTGCCTTGACGAAGAGGCACGTCCCCATGTCTGACATCAACAAACAACCGCTTATTTCTGGAGGTACGATATGTATTTAGAAATAAGCAAACCAATGGACTATCGTGTTGGGCTATACATCCGGCTATCCAAAGAGGATGACAGGGAGGGACAATCGGAGAGCGTTGCAAACCAGCTCTCCATGCTCACCGATTTCGCCAGACAGCAACGCCTTGACGTATACGATACTTACATCGACGATGGCTGGAGCGGCACCAATTTCGACCGCCCCGCTTTTCAGCGGCTCATTGCCGACATTGAGGCGAAAAAGGTCAACATGGTCATTACAAAAGACCTCTCCCGCCTGGGGCGTGATTACATCATGACAGGGCACTATATGGAGCGGTATTTCCCGGAGCATCGGGTGCGCTATCTCTCCCTGCTGGACGGCGTCGATACGGGCGTGGATTCCACCGCGAACGATATTACCCCTTTCCGTGCCATTATGAACGACATGTACGCCAAGGATATCTCCAAGAAGATTTCCAGCGTCAAGCACGACAAGCAGCGCAAGGGATTATTCATCGGCGGCAAAGCGGTATACGGCTACAAGCTGCATCCCACCGAGAAAAACAAGATCATCATCGATGAGGAAGCGGCTCCCATCGTACGCCGGATTTTTCAGATGGCGCTGGAGGGGATGTCCTGCCGTCAAATCGCGGTGAGGCTCAATGGAGAGGGCGTTCCCACGCCAGCCGCTTATGCGGGGATTGCCGTTTCTCATCCCGGCCCTTATTCCGGCCTGTGGAGCAGCGAGCGCATTTCCGACATGCTGCAAAACGAGACCTATATTGGCAACATGGTGCAGGGCCGCAGCCGAAAGCTCAGCTATAAATCCAAGAAGTGTGTCCGGCAAGACCCACAGGATTGGGTGATCGTAGCAGGGACACATGAGCCAATGATCAGCCCGGAAACCTTTAAAAAGGTGCAGCTTCTGATCAGTAGCCGCAAAGCGACCCGTTCCCGCACCTACGATTTTCCGCTGAAGGGCCTGATCTTCTGCCATGAGTGCGGCTATCCCCTGGCTGTAATCAACCGCAAAAACGCGCGTGGCGAAGATCGGCTTTTCTTTATCTGCCGTACCTATCAGCGGTTTACAAAGGCAGGCGTTTGCACCTGCCACTCCATCAAGGAACAGACGGTGACAGATGCGGTCATGCAAAAAGTGCGGGAGGTCTGCGCGCAATATTTGCAGGCGGAGCAGCTGCTCCCCATCGCGGAGCAGGAGCTTGTAAAAAGGAAAGAATACGCAGAAAAAGCAGCGGAGCTTGCCAGCCTGAAAGCAAAGCTGGACGCCTTAACCGCCCATCTGGACAGAATGTATCTCGATAAACTCTCCGGCCTGCTGACCGAGCAGGATTTTGACCGTATTTACCGGCGTATCAGGGAGGAACGCGCCGCACTGGAACAGCGCCTCAGGGAGAGGGAAAAGCCGGACTTCTCCCCTGCCAGGCAAGCCGAGCTGGCGAAAGAGCTGGTGCATCGTTTCCTTGATACCGCGACGGCTAACCGGGAGCTGCTTGTCAGCCTCATTGAACGGGTGGAATTGACCCAAGAGAAAAATATCATTATTAAATTTCGTTTCAGGCAGTTACAGGGCTATTTTCAGGAATAATCGTTTACAACAGGCGCGGCGCGATGTATCTCGCATTGAAAAAAAAGCGCTCGAAAAGCTGAAACGAAAGTTTGACACGGGCAGCGCTTTGGCAAAGCAGAAGTTGCCGTAATCCTCCGGCAGCCTGATGCGTATATTCGTGCATGATGCAACGCGCCCGTATCCGTAAGCGATTCTTTTCTCTGCCTTTCGCCATCAGCCTTCCTTCAAATAGGAGTAACGCCAAAATACTGAGAGAGTTCCTTCCGCAGCCCATCCGGCTCCAAAAAATCGAAGATAAACTCCTTACGCAGCAGCTCAATGGGGATATACGCATTATATTTATGCTCGATCTGCACTTTTTCCGGCAACGGCAGGCCGCTGAGATCATCCGATTCCACTGCAATCTCCCGCAGAGCGCTTTCGATCCGCGCTTTCGCATTCGGCACTTTCCCACTAAAGGTCACCTCTAGATAAACGCAGGTCCGCCACAGAATTTTACTCTTGAAGCCGCGCTCCAGGAGCATAAAATGCAGGGTAAAGAGCTGCCGTGTGCCAACCCAAGGGAAAATTGCATACTTATTTTCGGATAGCTGCGTAACGACGTGATTCAGAATGCCGGAATTTCGCGCCAAATAGCGGATTTCCTCCAGCCTCTCCCGACAGGAATCGCTCAAATAGGCATACTGCTCCCCGCACAGTAAAATATACTTCATCTTCTGAACCAGCGTGGTATGCAAATCCGCAGTGAAGTCCACATCCCAATCCACAGTCGAGATGCCCGGCACCAGCTTGACAAATAACACCTTGGCCTTCTGGTTCACCTCCAGCGTTTCCCACGTTCGCCCAGCAAGGGCAAAACGCGTGCCTGCGGGTAGATTTTATCCACCGTGCCGATTGAGCGGTTTTCATCCTTCACCAGATAATACTCGGGCACTTGGAACACCGCGAGGAAATGATAATCGCTGACCACCTTCTCCCCTGCACGGCCGATGATGAGCCCGCCGCTCTCCATCTTTTGCAGATGCCGATCAAAAGCAAATGCCGGAGCAGGATGCGGTAATCCTCCTGTGGGATCTCTTGAAAACAGGATAAACGCAGGACAGCACCCATCAGCTCCCGCGCCGTGGCCTCGCCCGCGGATAATAGATAGCTCATCGTTTGATGATAAAGCATTGAATACGGATACCGGCCCGGCGTGAGGGGCTCCACCCACTTTTGCTTTGTATACAATTCGATGATGGCGATCATGCGCAAAAAGCTCCAATTGATCGGCCCCAACTGATCCGCCGCAGTAGTGTGCACATCGTCCATGAAAGTGAACAAAATCTGTGGAATCTGGCCACGCCGGCCGCAGCGGCCCAATCGCTGCGCAAAACTTGAAACCGTTGCGGGCGTGCCGACCTGCACAACCTGATCCAGAGAGCCAATATCAATACCGAGCTCCAGCGTGACCGTCGCCCCCCGTGACGAGCTTCTCCTGCGCGGATTTCATTTCATCCTCCGCCTGCTCGCGCAGGACGGCAGAAATATTCCCATGATGCACTCGGTAAACATCGGGTGTTTTATTCTTCAGCGCAAGCTGCCGCAAATGCGCCATGACAAGCTCCGTCTCCTCCCGTGAATTGGTGAAGAGGATGGTTTTCCGGTCCAGCGTCATGCGGTAGAGGTATTCATAGTGCGCGGCCTCGCCCGCATCCAGCGCGCCATCCGGCGTGGTTTGATCCGCCCTCTGGAAGCGCTGCACCAACAGCCGGATCTTCTGCTTTCCGCACCGCATACCGGAGCCGCACAACTGCGGCCGGTGCCGGAATTGAGCCAGCTTTGCGCAACGGTCAGATCGCCCAGCGTGGCAGAAAGCCCAATCCGCCGCGGCACAACGCCCGCAAGCCTTTGCAACCGTTCCAAAAGGCACAGCACCTGCACGCCGCGCACATCGCGCATAAAATAGTGCACCTCATCAATGATGACAAAGCGCAGGTCGTAAAACAGCTTGACACATGCGCCGCGCTTATGGATGAGCAGGGATTCCAGCGATTCGGGTGTAATCTGCAAAATTCCCTCCGGATGCTTCAAAAGCCGATTCTTCTCCGCTTGAGAGGCGTCCCCATGCCATTTGCAAACAGGTAGATTGGATTCCGCCAGCAGATCATCCAGCCGCTTGAACTGATCATTAATCAGCGCTTTCAGCGGGCTGATATACAAAACCCCCACCGAGCTAGAGGGATGGTGATACAGCTCCGTCAACACCGGCAAAAAGGCCGCCTCCGTTTTGCCGGAAGCCGTGCCGGAGGAGAGCAGGAGGTTCTCATCCGTATCGAAAACGGCATGACAGGCAGCCACCTGGATCTCCCGCAGCTCCGTCCAATTGCTCGCATAGATATAATCCTGAATATACGGCGCAAGCCGGTGAAACATATCCCCCACGCCATGCCCTCCTCTATTTATAAATCAAACTCCAAAAACGGTTCCTCCTCCTGCGCTGCATCAGCCAGCACAAAGCTGCTGCTTCCGAGGATTTCCTGCGCGGTGCTGGAGGGGTTTTGGTATAGAATATTAAGAAATTCGATAAAATCTCGGATAATCTCCCGCGGCGTGATGTGCGTATCCGCGCCCACGCGATTATACTCTGCGCTTAAAAACGCCACCAGCTCCTCCTGCGTGAGCTTGGGTTCATAAGAGAAGAGCTGGCCGTGCATCTGCACGAGCTTCTCGATGAGCACATACATTTCTTCATAGGTAAGCATCTTCAGCCGGATAATTGGCGACAGCATATCCTTGACCGTGTCGGACGCGAACCGGCCCTCCGACAACCGGGAGCGCAGCGCCTCATAGCTGAACACGCCCTTATACTTATCCTCTATGCACTGCGGGGTTCCGCCGATCAAAAAGCCGATGTGCTGCGCCTTGCCCTGCAAAACGTCGTTATATATGGTAAGAATTTTTTCATAGTTGCTCTGGCGGGTGGCTGAATGTGGAATTTTAAAGAGATTCACCAGCTCGTCGATGAGCACGAGCATGCCCCGGTAGCCCGCATAAACCATGAATCGGCAAAAATTTTTAGAAAATCATACCAGGTATCATCCGTGACAATAAAATTGATATTCAGCTCGCGCTTCGCTTCGGTTTTGGTAGGGTATTCGCCCCGGAACCATTTAAGCACGTTTGATTTAAGCGAATCATCGCCACTGAGATAGGCTTCATAATACAGCAAAACAGCCTTTGCGAATTCAAAACCGTTAACCATGCCTTGCAGATTGCCGGTTACCTGATAAACTTTCTGTTCGACCAGCCGGTCAAAAGCGGGGTCGCCGGGCAAAACACCATCTTCAGCGGCAACTGCGGATTGGATGCCGGAAATCCAGCGCTCCAGAATCAGCGGCAGCGCGCCGCCATCCGGCTTGGTTTTGGTGGACATATTTTTCATTAATTCTTTGAAGGTGGCAAGCCCTTGCCCCTTGGCGCCGACGAAGCGCCGCTCAGGCGACAGGTCGGCATCCACCACCACAAAGCCTCGCTCCGTGGCATAATTGCGGATGGTTTGCAGCAGGAAGCTTTTACCACTGCCGTATTTGCCGACGATAAAGCGAAAGGCCGCGCCGCCATCCGCTATGATATCGATATCCCGAAGCAGCGCGTCGATTTCCCGGTCGCGGCCCACTGTGATATATTCGAGCCCCACCCGCGGCACAACGCCGCCCTTAAGCGCGTTGAGAATCGTGCTGGTGATCCGCTTGGGCGGATTCGTCTGTTTCACTGAACATCACTCTCTCCAATTCGTCTTTATATTCCTCAAATACTTCCAAAACATCTGTGCAGTCTATTATCGTATCCTCCACCGTGTCAACAGCCTTTTCATTGATGCCGTCTACCAGCACCTCCAGCATGATTCGGCGGCTTTTCGCATATGCGGAAAGCTCGGCCACAGATGCGCCGCGCAGGCCCTGCAAAGCGCCTCCCTCTCGGCTGCATCTAATGAGGCGGCAAAATGATCCCACGCGCTGCCTTCCGCTTGCATGGGCAGGCTAGTGTGAAGCTCCTGTGAACCGGGTTCGGCGGCAGGAGAAGGATCGGCCTCTCCTTCTTTTAACAAAGCGTTTTCGTCTGGCCGCGAGTTATCGCCTACCGCCTGCGCTTTCTGCTCAGCTTCCGGGTTCACCAGCAGTTTTTCCTGCGTGATCTGGGCCCGCTCCCGAATCTGCGCGAGCTTCTGCGGATCCACGGTGACCGTTTTGCGCTTCGAGCTTGATAGTGCGCCCGTATCGCTTCATCGATGCAGTGAAAAAGGCTCACCCCGCCATCTGGCAAGCGTGTCAGCTCCGAGAGATCTATTTTGCCCTGATCAGCCTTGATCTGATACCGAAAGCCGGTAGCCTTCCGATAAAACTGCTCAATCCGCTTGAGCATATAGCCGATCATCTGCCTGCCGTTTTCCCGGCACACCCGATTTTTTGAGGCTGTCCAGCATTCACCGTGAAAACAGTAAAGCTCTGTGTCGGAAATGCGCACGGTTTTGCCCGGCTCTATCCCCGCAAAATCGGGGTGGTATAAAGCCTTGCGGTAAGGCTTCCACAAATTCCCCTTCCGCCCGGCAAAAACAAGCTCGGCAAATGTAAGGCCAAAGGCCTGCATCAGCGATTCCACCGCTTCCATCACCTGCTGGAAGCAGGAGCGGAGAACAGGCTCCGTTTCCGCCGACCAGAAGATGGATTTTTGAAACGGATAGGCCGAAAACGGCGCATAGCGCTCAAAATAACCGGTTGCTTGCTCCGGCTGATAAAAGTTCTGCAAAAGCGGATGCTCCCGCACGAGAGCAGCAAAGGAACAGGAAAAAGCATTGACAATAAAATAATCCTTCACCCATTCCGCCAGATAGCGGTCAAGCTTCGGCTCAAACGCCCGATAGGCCTCCCAAAGCGCCAGAAGCTTAGAGAGCCCGTCCCGGCAATCCGCTACGCCAACGTTATTCAGCAGCTCATAAAGATAGACAAACACATAGGAAAAGGATGTTTTCCGGATAACCCCCATTGCGGACATTGGTACGCCAGGTAAAATAGGTACGCAGCTGTTCATAGCCCATGGATTGGTAATCGGGAAAATACATAGAGAAGGGCTCTTCCTCCCTATAATCATCCTCAAAATCCGCCATCAACTTTGCCTGCCTGTAAAACAACTCTGCCTGCATCCTGCTATATTGGCTTTTAGAAAACCAGATGCTGCGCGAGAGGCGGCGCATTTTTAAAAAGCGGCGGCGGATTTCCCTCTCCTGCGGATCGGGCAGGCGGAGCGTCTGGGGAGCGGGGGGCTCCTGCACTGGGGCCGTGTGGTCCTCTTCCACCGTAATTTCGGCAAAGTCCTGGCCGGTGTTTGCATGCTTTTTCTGTTTCATTTGGGCGACCCACTCGTTGACATAGCGGATGATCTCTTCCTTGCTCTGCGCCATTGCAAACACCTCCAATTATCCGAACTTATGTTCTGTCCCATTGTAATCCACCGAAGGGAAAAAGGCAAGCAAAAAAGAAAAAACGGTTCCGAAGGATCGGAACCGCTGCAACATCCTAATTCCTATTGCTCATCCCGCAGCACCATCTCCGCGCAGCGGATACCATCCACCGCCGCCGACACAATGCCGCCCGCATACCCAGCGCCTTCTCCGCAGGGGTAAAGCCCGCGCAGGTTCGACTGCAAAAATTCATCACGCAGAATGCGCACCGGCGAGGAAGAGCGCGTTTCCGGCGCGGTAAGCACCGCATCCGGCAGGGCGAAGCCCTTGAGCTTTTGATCCATCTGCACGAGCGCGGCACGCATCACCTCAATCACGCGCGCGGGCAGCACCTGGGCAATATCGCCCAGCAAAACGCCGGTGGGGCAGGTCGGGCGCACCGCGCCGAGCTCATGGGAGGGCCTGTCCGCCAAAAAATCGCCGACGAGCTGAGCCGGCGCCGTATAATCCCCGCCGCCAAGCCGAAAAGCCGCCTGCTCAATCTTTCGCTGGTCGTGCATGCCGGCCAGAGGATGATCGCTTGAAAAATACGCCGGTTCAATGCCGACAAGGATCGCGGAATTCGCATTTTCCCCCATCTCGCGCCCATTCGCTCATCCCGTTGACTACCACGCCGCCCTGTTCGCTCGCCGCGCACACAACCGTGCCCCCCGGGCACATGCAGAAGGTATACATCCCCCTGCCATGCGGCGGATGGCAGGCAAGCTTATAATCCGCCGCACCGAGCGCCGGGTGGCCTGCAAACCGCCCATACTGCACACGGTCGATCAGCTCCTGTGGATGCTCAATGCGCGCGCCGATAGAAAAGGGCTTTTGCATCATCTGAATCCCTTGCCTATAGAGCGCTTCCACCGTATCCCGCGCGGAATGGCCGATGGCGAGGATCACCGCATCGGTTTCGAAATCGACCTCACTGCCCTGCGCATCACGGTAAGTAATGCCATGCACCGCGCCGTTAGCGGCGATCACGCGAAGAAGCCTGCTGGAAAACAGAACGGTTCCGCCCAGCGACACAATTTCCTCCCGCATGGATTTGACAACCGCGCCGAGACGGTCTGTGCCGATGTGGGGTTTGGCGTCATATAGAATCGCCTGCGGGGCGCCGTGGGAAACGAATTCCAGAAACACCTTGCGGCAGCGCACATCCTTGATACCGGTGGTGAGCTTGCCATCGGAAAACGTGCCCGCACCGCCCTCACCGAACTGGACGTTGGAGCTTTCATCAAGCGTGCGCGTGCGCCAGAAATCCTTTACATCCTGCGTGCGGGTATCCACATCTCGCCCGCGCTCCAGCACGAGGGGACGATACCCGGCGCGTGCGAGCGTGAGCGCTGCAAAAAGGCCCGCTGGGCCGAGGCCGACCACAACGGGGCGCAGCTGGGAATTGCGCGCTGCCCGGGGCGGTTCATACCGGTAAGGCTCCGAGGGCTGTACGCGCGGCCCCTTCTGGCGGGCAAGCAGCTCCTCTTCGCCGCGGTCGAGCGATACGTCGACAGAATAGACGAAGAAAACGCCCTCCTCCTTTTTGCGGGAGTCAATGGATTTCCGCACGACCTCCAGCGATTGAATCCGCTTCCGGTCTATTTTTAAAGCTTTTGCTGCCGCCGGATAGAGCGACTGCTCAGCCGCCGCGTCCAGCGGTAATTTGATTTCATTGATTCGAATCATTATGCAACATCCTTGTTCTACCGATCATCCAGCAGCCTGCCCTTTGATCAGCTTTTGTGCCGCGCTCCGCCCGGCAAGCCTGCCGGACGACCAGGCCCATTGGAGATTAAAGCCGCCGCAGCCTGCATCCACATCCAGCACCTCGCCCGCCGCGTAAAAGCCCGGCTGGGACAGCGCCTCCATCGTTTCAGGCTGGAAGGCAGCGCGCTGGGCGCCGCCAATCGTTACTTGTGCCGCAGAAAAGCCGCGTGTGCCGGTGGCGGGAAAACGCCATCCCTTCAGCAACCCTGCAACAGCCCCAAGCTCCGCCTTTTTGCAAAGATCCAATCGGCCGAGAGAGCAGGTCAATCCCCGCCTGCTTCAACAAAACCTGCCCTACCCTCTTCGGGAGAAGCCCTGTGAGCAGATGCTCCGCCGCAAGCTCCGGGTTGTGCCGAATGCGGCCTGCGAGGTAATCCGCCGCCTGGCCGTGCGAAAAAGCTGGCAGCAGATCGAGCACCGCCTCCATCCGCCTCCCTTTTTTCAGGGAAACAAACCGGGAAAGCTGCATAGCCGCAATACCCGAGAGGCCAAATTCTGTGAATTGGATTTCACCGCGCTGGGACGCGAGCGTTTCCCGCCCCGCGGAAAGGGAGATTTCCGCATGCACGCGCATCCCCTTGAGCGCCTTCACCCGCTTAGGCTCCGTGGTGATCTGCACGAGCGACGGGAACACTTCTGTCACAGGGATATGGAGGGCGCGCAGCAAGCCGTAGCCGGAGCCGTCGGAGCCGTGCTGGGGCGACGCCTTGCCGCCGCAGGCGAGGATCACCGCATCCGCCGGGAGCGCCCCATTGATGCGAAAGAAAGGCCCTGCCCCTTTTGGGGCAGTGCTTTGGAGGTCCTCCGCCTGCGTATCACATTGCACAATCACACCCAACCGCTCCGCCTCCAGGCGCAGCGCGTCGAGCACGCTCGCCGCCTGGCGGCTCATGGGATAGATACGCCCCTCCTCCTCTTCCTCACACAAAAGGCCCATCGAGGCGAAAAAAGCCAGCGTATCGTCAACGGAGAAACGCTCCATCGCAGGGCGCACAAAATCCACCGCCTCAAAATAATCGGCTGGAGAAGCGCGCCGGTTGGTCAAGTTACAGCGGCCGTTGCCCGTTGCAAGCAGCTTTTTCCCCACGCGGGGAAGCTGCTCCAAAACCGTTACCCGCCCGGGAATACCGGCCTGCCGGAAAGCCCGCGCCGCCTCCACAGCAGCTGCAAGGCCTGCCGCTCCCCCGCCGATGACGCAGAGCTCCGGTGTTTTACTCTTCATACCCATCCTCCTGCCTGGAGAGATAGTCATATAGATGCTGGATTGTCTGCGCGCTCACAACGTGCTCCATCCGGCAGGCATCCTCCTCCGCAATTTCCTCCGGCACGCCTAGCGTGTGATGGAGGAAATGGCGGATCATTCTGTGCCTGCGCAGCACCTGCGCGGCCCGCGTTTCGCCCTCCGGTGTGAGGGCGATCGTGCCATAGAATTCATGCTCCAGCAGCCCAGCCTCTTTGAGCGCGCCGACCGCGCGGTTGACGCTGGGCTTAGATACCTTCAGCGACGATGCAATATCCGTCACGCGCACCTCGCCGCCCTTTCGGTGCAGAATGAAAATCATCTCAAGATAATCTTCCAACGAGGCAGAAATATCATCCATTGCCGTGCTCCTTTCCACACTCCTGCGGGCACTCTCCGCAGCAAGCGCAACCGGCTCCAGAACAGCCTGTGCAGCCGGAGCACCCAGAACAGCCGCAGCCGCCCTTTCCACGTGCCTGGCGCACTTTTTGATATAGCATCACGCCCACAGCGCAGGCGGCCAACACCGCAATCAGCACATCGGCGATCCATCCCAATCGGAACACACCCTCACCTTTTTAAAATACCAGCATCAACAGCCGGCCAAGCTGATACACCACAAACGTGACCAGATAGGCGACCACCGCTTGAAAACCCAAGGCAAACACTGTCCACTTGCCGGAATTCATCTCGCGGCGGATTGTCGTCACAGCGGCGATGCAGGGGATGAACAGAAGCGCAAAGGTCATAAACGCATATGCGCCCGCCGGGGAATAAACCGCCTGCAAAGCAGCCGTCAACCCGGCTCCGCTCGCCCCGTAAAGGATGCCGAGGGAGCTTACCACCTGCTCGCGCGCGATCAGGCCGCTTAAAAGGGAGACGCTGGAGCGCCAATCCCCAAAGCCCAGCGGCTGAAACACAGGCGCAATTGCCGTGCCGATCACGCCGAGGATGCTTTGCGAACTATCCTGCACATGGTGAAAAGAGAAATCAAAATATTGCAGCGCCCACACAACAACGCTCGCGCCAAGCAGCACAGTGCCCGCCTTTGTCAAAAAATCCTTAAGCTTTTCCCACACATGCATGGTGAGCGTTTTGGCGGTGGGCAACCGGTAAGGCGGCAGTTCCATTACAAAAGGGGCGTGCCCACCTTTGAGAACGGTTTTTTGCAGAAGGAATGCACACAAAATCGCCACCACCAGGCCGAGCAAATAGATCGAGCATACGGCAAGCCCGCTCGACGCGCTGAAAAACGCCGCAATAAATAACGAATAGATCGGCATTTTGGCACTACACGACATAAAAGGAATGAGCATGATCGTCAGGCGGCGGTCCTTTTCATTCTCCAGCGTGCGCGAGCTCATCACAGCGGGCACGGAGCACCCAAACCCCATCAGCATTGGAACAAATGATTTGCCGGAAAGGCCGATCACATGCAGCGCACGATCCATAATAAAGGCCGCGCGCGCCATATAGCCGCTATCCTCCAAAATGGAGAGGAAGAAAAACAGCAGCAATATCTGCGGCAAAAAGGCAAGCACCGCACCCAGGCCCGCGATGACGCCGTCACAGACAAGGCCCGTGGCCCAATCCGCAGCGCCAATTCCGGTGAGCAGGCCGCGCACTGCCTGCGCCAGTGTTCCATTAATCAAATCGCCGACGAGATCGCTCAGCCGAGGGCCGAGCGCGCCAAAGGTGATATAGAACACAGCCCCCATGATCGCGAAGAACAGCGGGATCGCAAGGTATTTATTGGTGACAATTTTATCCACCCGGTCAGATACTGTCAAGTGCCCATCCTCATGGCCTTTTTTGACGGCCTTCTGGGTAACGGAGCAGATAAACTTATATTTTTGATCCGCAATCACCATCTCACGGTCGATATGATCCGTTTCCAGCTCACGCACGATTGATTCCAAGCAGCTGAGCTGTGTATCGCTCAAATCCAGCTTTTCGAGCGTGGGCGCATCCCCTTCAATGAGCTTCACGGCTGACCAGCGCAGGGGAAGATCGTGCTTTTTACAATTCTCCCGAATCAAATCTTCAATCAGCTGCACCGCCTGGCGCACCGCGCCGGTATAGAGATCGGGCGGCTGGCCTAAATTGCAGTGGCGGTCCAGATGCGTATTGCTCGTTGCGTGAATTACTTCGTGCTCCGCCGTATGAATCAGCTTATGTACCCCGGTGCCCCGGCTGGCGGAAATCGGCACGACCGTAATGCCCAGCAGCGCGCTCAGCAAAGGGTAGTCGATCGTGTCGCCGCGCTTCTCCAGCATATCCACCATATTTAACGCGATCACCATCGGGCGGCCAAGCTCCGCGATCTGAAGGGAAAGGTAGAGGTTGCGCTCCAGATTCGTCGCGTCTACAATATCAATAATCAAATCCGGTTTCTCATCAATCAGATAATTCCGGGTGACAATCTCCTCCATGGAATAGGGGGAGAGGGAATAAATCCCGGGGAGGTCAACAATCGAGGCGTCCGCTTCGCTGCCAATGACCTTGCCCTCCTTTTTTCAACCGTAACACCGGGCCAATTGCCGACATATTGATTGCTGCCTGTCACCGCATTAAAAAGCGTCGTTTTCCCGCAGTTGGGATTCCCCGCGAGCGCATAGCGATAGCTCATCCTTCAAACCATCCTTTTTGCAAAATCACTCTGAAACCTCAACCCGGATATTTTGCGCTTCCGACTTGCGGATGCTCAACTCATACCCTCTCACATTAATTTCAATTGGATCCCCCATCGGGGCTGTTTTCCGCATGACGATCACCGCGCCGGGCGTGATCCCCATATCAATAATGTGGCGGCGCACCGCACCCGTGCTGCCAAGCCCTGTCACAACGCCTTTTTCCCCAGGGCGAAGCCGGTCAACTGTTTTCAGCATCAAACACCGATCCCTTCACACTCATTTGGATATTTTGCCTGTTTACAGCGCCATAAGGCGTGAAAGGGCAAACTGCTGCTCCTCATTCAAAAAGGCCCGCCTCCCTACAGAGGAAACCTGATTTCGAAATTGTTAGCCACGGCTAAATTATAATATAGCGGAACCCTCTTTGTCAATTTATTTTATACTCTGGAGCAAAATAAAAGGTTCTAATAATTGGACAATCTGCAAAAATGCGTTGAAAAGTGTGTTCTAATCTGCGTTTACAGGTTCCGCTTTTGAAAACGCGGTTGACGGAAATACGATTTCGTATTATTATATGAACGTTAGATTGTGTTTATGGATTGCTGTTTTTGTGCAATTTGTTTGTTTTCATCAGAGATGAGGAGTGTGCGCCTTGAAGGGAATCATTTTAGCTGGAGGATCCGGCACCCGGCTTTACCCTTTGACAATGGTCACCAGTAAGCAGCTGCTTCCGGTCTATGATAAGCCAATGATTTATTATCCGCTGTCGATCCTGATGCTCGCTGGTATTCGGGAAATTCTGATTATTTCTACACCTGAGGATACGCCGAAATTTGAAGCGCTTATGGGCACGGGGAAGCAATTCGGCCTTAAGCTTTCCTACGCTGTGCAGGACAAGCCGAACGGCCTTGCGCAGGCTTTTGTCATCGGAGAAGATTTTATTGGAGACGACAGCGTTGCCATGATCCTTGGAGATAATATTTTTTATGGCAACGGTCTAGGCCATTTGCTTCGCCAAGCGGCCATCAATCCGGGGCGTGCCACGATTTTCGGCTACTATGTGGATGATCCAAGCGCTTTCGGCGTGGTGGAATTTAACGCAAAAGGCGAGCCGACCTCTATTGAGGAAAAACCGAAGGAGCCAAAATCAAACTATGCTGTGACCGGGCTTTACTTTTATGATAACCGCGTTGTGGAATTTGCAAAGGCGCTTCAGCCCAGCGCCCGCGGAGAATATGAGATTACGGATATTAATCGCAAATACCTGGAGCTGGGCGACCTTGACGTCCGCTTCCTTGGCCGCGGCTTTGCCTGGCTGGATACAGGCACGGTGGACGCCCTGATGGATGCCGCCCACTTCATCCGCACGGTTGAAAAGCTGCAAGGGATCAAAATTTGTTCCCCAGAGGAGATCGCCTATAACAAACGATGGATCACCAAAAAGGCGCTGATCTCATCTGCTGAGAAATATGGAAAATCAACCTATGGGCAGCACCTGCGCCGAGTGGCGGAGGGCAAAATCCTGTATGAAAATGCGCCGGGCAAACGTGCGCGCCGCTGGGGCTCAGATGACGACGACCCGATGATTCATGCTCTTGATTGAGCCATCGTTTATTTTCAGCGAAGTATTTTTATGAAAGACGGGGCTATGTATGAACGTCATACAAACCAAAATTGAAGGCGCTTTTTGATTGAGCCCGACGTATTCGGAGACAATCGGGGTTGGTTTATGGAATCCTATTCCTATGAAAAATACGCTGCCTGCGGCATTCAGGTTCGTTTTGTGCAGGACAACCGTTCCCGCACTCAGCACAAGGGCACCATCGCGGGCTGCACTGTCAGACAAACCCAAAAGCGCAGAGCAAACTGCTAACGTGTACGCGCGGCGCGCTGCTGGATGTTGCCGTTGATATTCGACACGGCTCCCCTTCCTACCTGAAGTGGATCGGCGTCGAACTGACAGAGGAAAATAAAAAGCAAATTTTTATCCCAAAAGGCTGTCTGCACGGCTTTTTGACCTTGACCGATGATGTAGAGGTGGAATACAAGGTGGATGAGTATTACGCGCCGGAAAATGACCGGAGCATCCGCTTTGACGATCCGGCGCTCGGCGTCCTTTGGGGGCTGCAACATCCGATACTATCTGCCAAAGATCAAAACGCTCCTTTGCTGGCCGAGAGTGATGTGCGTTTTATTTATCCACTGTAAAGCCCTTTTTCAAACAGAATGCATGCGATGGAGCAGCGTTTTCGCCGCTCCTTTTCTCCTATTTTTGGATGGGTTAAATTGTCATTTTTTGAATAAATGCTATTAAAAATGGGCAACAAAAGCCCGTAAAATGCTAGAATTGCGATTTGCTTTTGTTGTTTTTTCCCCGCGCACCACCCAGAAGGCGCGGGAAAAACCGGAATGGACCGCAAGGCGGCTGCCGCCCTGCGGGCACAGGTTCCTAATCGACATATTTTAAACAATAGGAAGGACTATTTTCTATGAAGATTTTGGTAACCGGTTCCAACGGCCAGTTAGGTTACGACGTGCTCAAAGAACTCCACCGGCGTAAAATCCCCTGCCGCGGGATTGATCGAGAGGAGTGCGATATCACGAATATGCCGCAGGTCATGCATTGGGTCGAAACCTACCAGCCAGACGCTGTGATCCACTGCGCGGCCTATACCAACGTCAACCGTGCTGAAACGGAGCAGACGCTTTGCATGGATATCAATTACCGAGGCAGCGCAAACATTGCCGCGGCGGCCAATAAAACGGGCGCAAAGCTTATTTATATCAGCACGGATTATGTGTTTGGCGCCTCCGGAGAGCAGCCGCTCGGCATCTATGAAGCCAAAAATCCACTGAACACGTATGGGGAAACAAAATTGAGCGGCGAAAACAGCACGCGAATCCTATGCCCACGCTCTTTTATCGTGCGCACCTCATGGGTATTCGGCATCAACGGCTCTAACTTTGTAAAAACGATGCTTCGGCTTGGCCGGGAAAAAGAAGAGATTTCCGTGGTAAGCGATCAGATAGGCTCCCCCACCTACACGGCAGACCTTGCCCCCCTGCTGTGCGATATGGCGATGACAGAGCGCTTCGGCACCTATCACGCCACCAACGAGGGCTATTGCAGCTGGTATGAATTTGCAAGAGAAATTATGCGTCTGGGGCACCTGCCTGCAAAAATCCACCCAGTTGCCACGGCGGATTATCCCAGCCCGGCTGCCCGTCCGCTAAATTCACGCCTTTCTAAAGAGAGCCTGGATGAAGCAGGTTTTCCGAGACTGCCACATTGGAAGGATGCTTTGCAGCGGTATCTATCCGAACTGGCAATTGCAGAAGAGGAAGGGGTTCTCAAGGCCTTTTAAGCGATCCACCTAGATGCTCTATACCATCGAAAAGATAGCAGCTTTATGCAGGATAAAAATAAAAAGGCGCTGTTGCACAATGCTTTGCAACAGCGCCTTTTTATTTTTAAATCATTTTAGTCAATGACAGAATTCTGCTCTTCCTCTGCCCTGTCATCTTTCATCCCGATGCGCATTCGGTAGCAGAAATCCATGCGGAAAATTTCATCCTCAAAAATCTCATGCACTTTTTTCTCAAAACGGGACACGCAAAGCTTGACGATCTCCGGCTCCATGCGCAGCATGGTTTGCAGGCTCCCCTGGCTGAGCGCAAGGTTGATGAAACGGCGTGCGTCACACTCCTCCGTATTCGAAAAAACAATCTCACGGGTGTAGCCAAAAAATCCGCTTTCTTGAATACGGGATAAATGCTCGCTTTTCTCCCAAACGTAAAAAGCTATCTGCATAATCCTTGGTAGCGCTCGCAAGCTCCTGAATCCTGCGTTGCAGGTCGTTATAAGCTTCCTCTGCCCTGCGGTCGCACACAGGCGGCCAGTCGCAGTCGTAGGTGGCAAAAATACCGCCGGGCTTTAAAATGCGATTTACCTCCTGCAACGTTTCCTCCGGCTCCATCCAGTGAAAAGACTGGGAGCAGGTCACCAAATCAGCGCATTCCGGCGCAAGGCCCGTTTCATGGGCAAAGGCATTGACAAAGCGGATATTTTGCTTCGGCACACGATGCTCCTGCGCATAAGCAATCATATCCGGGCTTGGTTCCACGCCGATTACCTCAGCCGCGGCGGTTCCCCACAGGCGGGTGGAAAGCCCCGTTCCACAGCCCAGGTCTACGACCGTTTGCGGAAAATACCCCAAATAGTTAATCAGGCAGTCCACGACAAAGCGTGGGCCGCGCGGTCGCGCCATGTGGTAGACATCCGCATAGCCCATAAAGCGCTCTGCGTTTTTTGAAACATCCATCATTGTAAGACCCCTTTACATCCTCTTTTTCATTCCAAATAATATTGCAACAGCGCGAATCATACAAAAAACACATTTTCAGCATGCATTGTAACGGGATGCACGCTTGGCCTTCTATATGAATCCTTTGCTGTGTTGGGCAACTTTCCAGGCTGTTGGACACCGATTTTTTACAAATAATAGCTGTCATTCCGTGGTATCTTCCACAAACGGTCAAACAAGGCATATCAGATACACAATTTATGAATCATCTATGGGGATATTATAGTCTAAGAACCCCCTACACGCAAGAGCATCTACAAAATCTTTCTCGCCGGAAACGACGCTCTATAAAGCGAGGCTTCTTTATACGAATTTCACGGAGCGGAGGCCTTCTTAACTACTTCTTAATGCGAAATATGCTATCATAATGCAAAAGTAAGGAAAGTAGGGATCGCCGTGTAGTAAACTCCTCCAGCAAAACATTCCATTCAAAAACAAAACTGATTCAAACCACAAAGAGGTTATCCAGTATGAAAATGAAGGAATACGGTTCTGAAAATCATCCCACTATTTTGCTCCTATGTAAAAAGGAGCCTAAAAATGAAGGATGGAATTCTCTGATTCACGCACTTGAGGAACAATATCATATTCTTCTTCCCTCTCTAAACGATACATACCAGATGCAAACCCAATATGCCAAAGCACTGCATGATATCACACAATACGTTAGCACCCATTACGCAGGGCGAATTTATGCCGTTTATGGGTTATCCGACAGTTGCGGACTTCTGCTGGCAATGCTCCGGCAAGGTAAAATACACTCTAGCAAAACGATCATAGAATCGGATGGATGTCCACCCGGATACTTTGCCTTTTCCCTTCTTCCCCCTAAGTCTTATTCAGAAAGGAGCTTTGACTTGCGATGAAAAAAACGGTTTTTGCCGGCTCGGCCACCGCTCTTGTCACTCCCATGAAAGAAGATCTGTCTATTGATTTTGACCTGTTCGGCACGCTGATTCAGGAGCAAATACGCCACGGCACGGATGCGCTTGTCGTTGCCGGAACCACTGGTGAAAGTGCAACTCTTACGGATGAAGAGCATATTGAGCTGATCCGATTTGCCGTCAAGGCTGCCAAGGGCCGCGTTCCGGTCATCGCGGGTGCGGGCAGCAATAGCACAGCCCACGCCCTCCTGCTCACCAAAGCGGCGGAAAAAGCGGGAGCGGATGCGTTGTTGCATGTTACTCCATATTACAATAAAACTTCTCAACGCGGGCTGATCGCACATTTTTCTGCCTGCGCTGCTGCAACAACGCTCCCGATCATCCTATATAACGTCCCTTCACGAACAGGTGTCAATATTCTACCTGAAACCTATGAAAAGCTAGCGCAGCTCGACAACATCGTTGCCACGAAAGAAGCTAGCGGAAATTTTTCACAAATGGCCAAAATTGCCTCCGTCTGTGGCGACAGTCTCGCAATCTATTCCGGCAACGACGATCAGATTACATCGGCGCTCGCATTGGGCGCGAAGGGCGTTATTTCAGTGCTTGCAAATCTTGTGCCGGGAGAGGTTCACAGCCTCTGCCAAGCCTTCTTCGACGGCAACGCCGCGCTGAGCGATTCCATGCAGCTAAAGTATTTGGAGCTAATCGAGCGCCTCTTCAGCGATGTAAACCCTATCCCCGTGAAACAGGCACTCTGCTATATGGGAATCCCGGTTGGTAGATGTCGCCTGCCTCTCTGCGAAATGGACGATATCGCCGCGGAGCGGCTGCTCGCTACCCCTGCAAAAATATGAGCTATGCAATTCAGATGAAACACACCGGGCAGGGAGCGTGACTGTACATCATCTCCCAGTTGGCCTTCTCTGGAACATGATCGCCCTTTAACCCCTCTGTACGCCCTGTGTTTCACCGCCATGCGGTAGCTGAAACTTCTTCTGCGGGACGCCCTGTTCCCTTTTTTAATCAGGCTGCAAGGCTTCTTTTCGCTCAGCCTCAATTTGGTGCGCCAAAGCTTGCGTCGGCTCCAAGTAAGTCTCCGATCCAGAATTATCAATCACGATAAGCTCTGGTATGCTCTCCGGAGGGTTAAAATTCCGGCTGCCGACATAGTCCTCCCAATGTGCCAGTTTCCAAGTATCCCGCTCGGAGGCGCGCATCTGCATCCGTTTTCGGCAAACCTCCAGATCCGTATGCACCCAAACCACCTGAAGCCGGGCGCCCATCTCCGCCAGACTTCGACGCATCTCCTCCAGCCATACAGGATTGCGCACCTCACGGGTAAAGGGCGCATTAACGAGCACGCAGTGGTTGAATTCCAGCGCCTCAAAGGCGATCTGGAGGATTGCGTCATATTCATAATTGCGTATATTCTGCTCAAAAAAGGCAGAGCTGCGATCAAACGGCTCGCCAGCGGCCTGAAAAATCTGGCGGGATAAAACAATGACGCTATCCTTATCAAGGTAAACACAGTTTTGCAGCATACTGGCTAACTGCTTGGCAATAAAGGTTTTTCCGCTGGCGGGTGGCGAGGTCACTAAAAGAAATGTTTTCATTGTACACGCCCTTTCGTATCCAACGCGGTATGAACTTAGTATACGACGCCAGGCGCAAATCAAACCAACGCTATGGAAAAAAGTACCCGCCGGCTCAAGCATGACCTGCACCCCAATTGTTAGACAGTATGGTATACTGGATAACAAGTGGGGTGCTTTATTATGCCAAAAGGAATACCGAACAAACGCTACACACCGGAATTCAAGCAAATGGTAGTAGAGACGATGAGAGAGGAACACTTGAGCGTTCGAGAAGCAATGCGAAGATTTGGAATCAATGACCATAAGATCATCGAACGCTGGGAGCGGATCTATCTTGAAGAAGGGGCAGAAGGATTGGCGATAGAACGGCGAGGGCGCAGAAGTACGGGAAAGCCAAAGAAACTGCCAAGCAAAGTGGAAGAGGATTTACTTGCTGAGGTTCAGCGGCTGCGTGCGGAGAATGAATACCTAAAAAATTTGCAAGCCTTGGTTTTGGAGGAAGAGCGACGCCAGCGCAGAAAACGCAGGCAGTCCAGAAACTAAGGCAGAAATATCCTTTATCCCTTCTGCTTGAAATCGCTCAACTGCCTCGTGCCACCTTTTACTACCACCTGAAACGGATGCAAAAGGCAGATAAATACGCAGAAGCAAAAGAAGAAATTCTTACTATCTACTACAGAAATAAAGGGCGGTATGGATACCGGCGTATTACCGCAGCGTTACACAATAGTGGGATGCATCTGAACCACAAGACGGTGCAACGGCTCATGAAGGAGCTGGGGCTGGTTTGCCGTGTCAGGGTCAAGAAATATCGCTCTTACAAAGGAGAAGTTGGCAAGATCGCACCGAACCTGTTAAACCGGGACTTCCATGCAGAAAGGCCAAACCAGAAGTGGGTCACCGATGTGACGGAGTTCAGTCTGTTTGGCCAGAAGCTCTATCTTTCTCCCATCCTGGATCTGCACAATGGGTATTTGGTCAGCTATGCCATCTCTGACCGACCGGTGCTGAGCATGGTAACAACCATGCTCGACAAAGCTTTTGCAACCATACCGGATGGTACCGGACTGATTCTCCACTCTGACCAAGGCTGGCAATACCAGCACAAGCAGTACCAGCAGATGCTCAAGGCAAAAGGTGTCCGGCAAAGTATGAGCCGAAAAGGAAACTGCCTGGACAATGCAGTCGCAGAAAACTTCTTTGGCTTGCTCAAAAGTGAGCTGCTCTACCTGCAAAAGTTCCATTCTATGGAACACTTCAAACAAGAACTCATTGACTATCTGGATTACTACAATAACCGACGTATCAAGGCAAAGCTAAAGGGCTTGCCGCCTGCTATTCACAGACTACAAGCCCTTTCGGTTGCTTGAACAATTTTTAATCCAAAATATTGTCTAACTTTTGGGGGTCAGTTCACAGATAGAGGCCTGCGGGCTTTTACTTTTATGATTACGCTCTATGGTTTTCACCTAATAGCTTGCCAGCAGCCGTTCCATATTCCCATGCAGGATCATTTCTCGCTCCTCCTGCGTCATCGGCACAAGCGCGAGCTTCTTTAGCTCCTCGCCCGGATTCCACATTGGGTAATCCGTCCCAAACAGCACATGATCTGCGCCGAAAATATCGATCAGCTCCCGCACCTGATGCGGTGTGAGCGCGAACTGGCTGCTGGAGGTATCCACATACACATTCTTCAGCGCAAGACTCAACGCGCCGTTTTCCCACTCAGAATATCCGCCGAAATGTGCCGCGATCACATTGAGCTTTGGGAACCGGTCTAGGATTTTTGCAAGCCGCCAGGGCTTGGAATACTCCGTGCGGCTGTCGCCCGTGTGTACGAGCAGGGGCATGCGCCCCTCAATCGCCTCATAGATCGGGAAAGCTTTTTCGTCGTCGATGTGGAATTCCTGAAAATCCGGATGAAGCTTCACGCCGGTAAGCCCCATCTGAAGCGCCTCTTCCACCTGCTGAGGAATCCGGTTACTCTCTGGGTGCAGAGCGGCAAAGCCGATCAGGCGGCTCGGATTAGACTGCACCTGCTCCGCGAGAAAAGCGTTGATGGAATCCACCTGCTTCGCCGTGGTCGCCACAGAGTGCACCACAAAACGATCCACCCCATATTGGTCGCCCCAGCGCAGAAGGTTTTCCACCGTGCCGTCCGCCGCCATGGAACAGCCGTAAAAACGGCCGATATTATCCGTTGCCTTGCGCGCAATTTTTTCTGGAAAGATATGTGCATGTACATCAATGACCATAGGAATGCCTTCTTTCTATGTTTGGCGCCTATTTTAATGCAAGCTGCTCGCCCTCATCCTCGGCGCTCAGAAGCGCGCCCGCGGCGGGCAAATTTTTCGTGCGGTAGCGGTGGGGCTTTGCAAACTCCCCTTCGCGGTAATCCCGCACATGCAGGAGCTTCTGGCCGCGCTTGAGCGTCATCACAGCCACACCGATGGTATCCTTGGTCGATTTGGGGGGCAATAGCGCCTGTATGCAACAATAATAGTCTCCCAGCGCTCGATTGAAGCACAAGCTCGCAATCCTCCGCAGCGAACCGGGCGGCTGCCAGCAGGGATTTATTGGAATAGGCCTTCACAAGCTTTTTGCGGTTCGTCTTTGTTTCATAGGCGGAAAGCTCCACCTTGGCAACCTTACCGTTTTCAAAAAAGAAAAGCATAAATCCGCTGTAATCCTTCGTCACAGCCATATAGATAACGTTCTCCCCCTCCTCCATTCCCAGCTTTGCGGGGATGAAATCGCCGAGGACGCTCGCCTTCGTATCGTCAAAATCCGCGATCTTCGCCTTATAAACCTGGCAGCGGTTTGTAAAGAATAAAAGCTCGCGGTTGTTTGTGGATTCCATCGTCTGTGTAATCTCATCACCATCCTTGAGCTTCTGCTCCCCACTCATGCGCAGGGAAAGCGGCGTAATCTTTTTGAAATAGCATCGCGCGTGAGGAAAAGATGCACGGGG
>ENA-OQED01000182-OQED01000182.1-human-gut-metagenome-genome-assembly--contig:-NODE-182-length-25840-cov-1.466768_pt1 | contig 25840 bp, 19 predicted proteins | sample MGYA00242790_ERZ504625 | MGnify/ENA primary metagenome ERZ504625 (study PRJEB26092, sample SAMD00036345) | human gut metagenome | host: Homo sapiens | study: EMG produced TPA metagenomics assembly of...
AAAAAGAAAAAAATTATTAAGATAGCAGAAGCAACTGGGATATATTCCAAATCCGATAGCCTATGGCTCTTCAAACAAGAAGAACATATCAGATAATATTTTTTTGCAATGATCTGACAGGTGCCTATTATAATCAAATGTATCATGGAATGGCGAAGACAGCGAAAGAAAGGGGATATCATCTTTTACTTCAAAAAGATTATGATTTTGAATCAGTAAAAAAATCTTGGCAGATGGAATTATATTTCCGACAGAAAATGTAGCACAGGATTATGCTGAAACAGTAGGAAAAAATTATCGTCTGCCTACGGTAACAATATCTTTTGACCCGTCGGCGATATTTGCTAAACCAATGCCTCGGTAGTTATTGAGAATCAAAAAATAATTAATGCCAGTATTGATTATCTTATACAGAAAGGACATAAAAAGATAGGAATGCTCCTTCCGTTTGATTACGGATATGCAAATTCCAGATATAAAGCCTGGAAGGAACGTATGAAGATGGAATCAATTTTTTAGGGGGAGGGGTAGAGACTAACTATGAACACTATATTATAAACTGTGGAAAACCAGAAGAGGAAAACAAGAAAAAAGATTACAGATATTTAGGTCCTTATCAATCGGAATCAGAAGGATTTGTATATTATGATCTTTTCAAAGTTGGATATGAAGCAGCAAATTTGTATAAAAGTTCAAAGTATAAAGCAACGGCACTTATATGTTTTAATGATGATTTAGCTCAGGGATTTATTGCTGGCTTACAAGCAATAGGCTTGAGAGTGCCCGAAGATATATCGGTTATGGGAATTGATGGTATTTTTACAAGAAATCATTTTAAACCTAAGTTGACCACAATGTCCATTTATCCTGAAAGACAAGGAGCAAAATGTGTAGAAGTATTAATCGATATGCTGGAAGGGAAAAAATATAAATATATGAATTATTCTCCCTACGGTATTTTAGAGGGGGAGACAGTAAAGGACTTAAAGTAGAATATTTGCCGGAAAAAGCGCGCAGTTTCGGCTGATATAGAGAAAATAAACACTAGGAGGAAGGAAAATGAAGTTAAAAAAAGTACTCGCATTGACACTTGCAGGGATCATGACCGTAGGCTGGCAGCATGTGGAGGAACCAAAGAATCTAGTGAAAAAACAGAAGCAGGAAAAGAAAAACAGAAACTTGTTATCTGGTCATGGGGAGCAGATGAGGAGAAGAAATCAAGGGAAGCAGCTGTTGAAGCATTTCAGAAAGCACATCCTGAGATCGAAGTGGAACATTCTGTCATTCCTACAGCCGATCATGTATGGGATCAGAAGATGACTGCAGCCCTGTCAGCAGGAACAGGTCCGGATGTCATCCAGATGTCACCGGATTATTACGGATTATACACCGATTATTATGAAGATTTAAATCCATATGTGGAAAAAGAAGGGGTGGATTTAGATTCTGTAGTTACAGAGGGCATGATGGATCCTTATTACCGCCCGGATGGAAAACTGGAAGGTATGCCTCTGCTCCAGAACTGTTTTGTACTGGCATATAACAAAGACATGTTCGATGAGTTTGGCGTAGAGTATCCGACAGCAGAATGGACATGGGATGATGTGGCGGAAGCAGCGAAGAAATTTGCCGGAGGCGAAGGCGCAGATGCTACATTCGGTATTGTTAACCACTGGATAGATCCGCCGCTGTCTATCATCTGTAAAGGCGGAAATGCATACTCAGATGATTTATCAACATGTGAGATCGATTCACAGGAAGTCAGAGATGGTCTGGATTTATTCGGAGATATGATCCAGAGCGGTGCAATGCCTGATGATACAGCAGCCAAGAGTCTTCCGAAAGAACAGCTTTTTGTATCCGGCCATGCGGCAATGTATACATTAGGCGGATTTGAGACAAAGCTGATTGCAGAAGAGATCGGTGAAAACTTTAACTGGGATGTTGTATCCATGCCGAAAGTTCCGGACGGTGGAAAAAACAATCTTTTATACGCAACAGGATATGCCATGCTGAAGGATTCTGAAAATAAAGATGCTGCATGGACATTCTTGAAAGAGGCATCTTATGAAAATGAAGACATGGCAAAGGAAACATGCCGTGCAGGAATGACAGCTTGTAAGAGCGTTGCAGAGGGTTACTATAAAGAACTGACATATGGTCCGATTGATAACAGCGCATACCTAGAAGGGCTTTCTGATGCAAAACTGAATATCTGGGGCGGTGCATATGCAGCACCTGGAGATGTATGGACCCAGATCTGGCAGGCAGTAACCATTGATGGTAAGAGTGCTGATGAGGCGATCAATGAATACTATCCGGCACTGGAAAAAGCATTTAATGAAGCAAATGGAAACTAAATGTTAAATCACAAGAAGGTGTTGCGAACGATATGCAGCACCTTCTTGTTCATTCAGCTACTGGCAGATTCTATTTACGGAGGCGAAGAAGAGTGAAAAAACCAAAAGGAAAAAAAGTATATTCAGCCATGAAACGGCGGGAGGCCAGAAATTTTTACTTATATACAGCACCATGGCTGATTGGATTTTTTGTGCTGACATTATACCCGATTGTATATTCTTTTTATCTGATGTTTACAGATATGAATTTAACCGGGGTAGGGAAGTTTATTGGATTAGAGAACCTGAAGTATGCATTTACGGATGATCCACTGTTTATAAAAGCATTTATAAATACCCTGAAATACGTGGTGATGTTTGTACCAAGTAGTATTATACTTGCTTTTTTTGTGGCACTGCTGCTTAGCAAGAAAGTAAAAGGACTGGGATTTTTCCGGACAGCATTTTACATTCCATACATCACCTCTGGTGTGGCAGTAACAATCTTGTGGGGATGGATATATCAGAAGGATTATGGAATTATCAACTACGTGTTATCACTGTTTGGAATAAAAGGTGTGAACTGGCTGGGAGATAAAAATATTGCAATGATATCAATCGTGATCCTGTCCCTGTGGACGATAGGAAATAATATCATCATCATGCTGGCGGGAATTCAGGATATTCCACAGTCTTATTATGAAAGTGCACAGATCGACGGCGCAGGTGCGATACGCCAGATCTTTTCCATTACCCTGCCGTTATGTACCCCGACGATCTATTTCAATCTGATCGTAACGATCATTGCAGCTTTCCAGGTATTCCAGCAGCCATTGATTTTGACTAATGGAGGACCGCTTAACAGTACTTATACAGCAGCGATACATATGTATAACAACGGATTCCTTTATGGAAAAATGGGATATGCATCCATGATGGCATGGAGCTTATTTGTTGTAATTATGGTGATTACACTGGTAGTGATTTCAACATCCAAGTACTGGGTGTTCTATGATGATTGATGAAAGGAAGAAATATATGCGAACAAGATCACAAAAACAAGCAAAACTTATAGGAAGAATTATCACATACACGATTCTGATTGCGGCAGCTATTGTTTGTTTGTTTCCTTTTATATGGATGATATCCACTTCTTTTAAAGAAACATCCGATATCTATAAAATGCCGCCGTCATTGCTGCCAGCGAATCCGACGCTGGAGAATTTCATCGAGGGATGGAAGGGTGCAGATTTTGGTATGTTCTTCCAGAACTCAGCAGTCGTAACATTTTTGGCTACGATAGGGACTGTATTTTCTTCCTCAGTAGTAGCGTATGGTTTTGCGAGATTTAAATCCAGATTATCACCGGTCTTATTCATGATTCTTCTTGGAACCATGATGTTGCCTTCCCAGGTGACTCTGATTCCACAGTATCTGCTGTATTATAAACTGGGAATGTTGATACATTCTGGCCGTTGATTATTCCAAGTTGGCTGGGAGGGGGAGCTTTTAACATTTTCCTTTTTATTCAGTTCTTTAGAACGCTTCCGAAGGAATTGGATGAAGCGGCTAAGATTGATGGGGCGAATTCCTGGCAGGTATTTACGAAGATATTGCTGCCAGCGGTAAAACCGGTCATGCTGGCTGTACTGGTAATGGCACTGGTATATAACTGGAATGATTTCTTTAATCCATTGATCTATCTGAATTCATCTGAGAAATTCACGATAGCAGTGGGTCTGCAGTTCTTTAAGGGATCACAGGGAAATGTACAGATTGGACAGATGATGGCAATGGCACTGGTATCTTTGACACCGGTACTGTTTGTATTTGCAACCTGTCAGAAATACTTTATACAGGGTATTAAAATGTCAGGCTTGAAAGGATGATGTTACAGAAATGCCAATGAAAAAGACTATAGAGATTAAAAAGATGAAAAGGGTTTTGGAACACTTTATGTAAATGATGAACCTTTTTTAATTCTTGGAGGTGAGCTTCATAACTCGAGTTCCAGTAATCTACAGTATATGGAAAAGCAAGTATGGCCCAGATTAAAAGAACTAAATCTAAACACAGTTCTTCTTCCTGTAGCATGGGAAAATATAGAAAAAGAAGAGGGAGTTTATGATTTTTCTTTGTTAGAAGAACTGATTTTCCAGGCGAGACGAGAAAAAATGAAGTTGATACTACTGTGGTTTGGCCTTTGGAAAAATGGAGAAAGTACTTATGTTCCAGGTTGGGTAAAAAGAGATAGCGGGAGATTTTTCAGAGCAAGATATAAAGGGGGAGAATTGTCTCAGACGATATCACCTCTTTGTAAAAATGCAGTAAAAGCGGATGCAAGAGCATTTACGGTTTTTATGAAAAAATTGAAAGATATTGATGCAGAATCACAGACAGTTCTCATGGTACAAGTGGAAAATGAAATTGGTTTTTTGAAATCAGATAGAGATTATTCAAAAGAAGCAGAGAAGCAATTTAGGAGTAATATCCCAGAAGAACTGGAAAAAATATATGGTATATCAGGGACATGGAGTGAAGTGTTTCAGTCGGATGCAGCAGAGATGTTTATGGCATGGAATTATGCACAGGCAGTAGAATACATAGCAGCAGCAGGAAAAAGGGCATATGAACTTCCGATGTATGTGAATGCCTGGCTGAATCAGTTTCCGGATAGACCTGGAAATTACCCATCAGGAGGACCTATAGCGAGAAATAAAAAAATATGGAGAAATATTGCAAAAGCATAGATGTTTTTGCTCCGGATATATACCTTTCTGATTTTGAAGGGGTATGTAAAGAATATGCAACGGAAGGGAATCCATTGTTTATACCTGAGGCAAGGCGAGATCCGGTAACAGCTAGCAATGCTTTTTATGCTTTTGGGAAATATGGGGCAATTGGTTTTTCGCCTTTTGGGATAGAAGGACTTATGGAAGATACACGCCAAAAACAGGATAAAGAGCTTCTTGAACAACTTCAAATAGATGTACTGGCCTTCACAAGCATAGAAACAGGAAAATACCTCAAAGAAACATATAAAATTTTGAAAAATATGCAAAAATTATATTTTCGATTTAAAGGAACAGAAAATATACATGCATTTATGTGTAGAAATGAGCATGAAAGAGGTACGATTGTTTCTTTGTCTGGCTGCGATTTGGAACTGACTTACAGACCAAAAGGAAATGAAAGGCCAGGGTGTGCAGGGATGATTATAGAAGAAAATGAAAGTGAATTTTGGGCTGTAGGATATAATACTGACATTAGACTTTTGCCGAAAAAAAGTAGTCATGACTGTATTACCATTATATGTCTCGAGGAAGGTTTTTTTGATAATGGAAAATGGAGTTCTGGACGTGTGCTGAACGGGGATGAAAGAAGTATGTCTGGATTTGGACAATATGCAGAAGTACGCCATTATATTTATTGTAAAGAAACTACAGATGAGAAGGAGGGTTAGTAGTGGAAATCGGAGAATTAAAAAAACTATTTGACGATATGACAATAGAAGAAAAAGCTGGTCAATTGTTTCAGACGGTTGGTGCTATGTATGATGATGAGGCCGTAATATCAGGTCCTATGCAGGAAATGGGAATTACAGAGAAAGATATTCAGCTTGCTGGAACTGTGTTAGGTACTATGGGGGCGGAAAAGATAAAGAGGATTCAAAAAAAATATATGGAAGCTCATCCACACCATATTCCACTTGTATTTATGTTGGATATTATTAATGGGTATAAAACAGTATATCCAATTCCATTAGCTCAGGGAGCAACTTTTCAGCCGGATCTTGTGAAAGAATGTGCGGCTATGGCGGCAAAAGAGGGCGCTGCAGATGGACTTCATATAACATTTTCACCTATGGTAGACTTGGTAAGGGATGCTAGATGGGGCAGGGTAATGGAATCCACTGGAGAAGATGTATATTTGAACGGATTATATGCAAGGGCAATGGTGGAAGGATATCAAGGTGCAGACATCAGTGGCGGGGAGAAACTGGGGGCTTGCGTAAAGCATTTTGCTGGGTATGGCGGTGCAGAAGCAGGAAGAGACTATAATACAGTGGAAGTATCAGAAAGGACTTTTCGTGATTTTTATCTTCCAGCATATAAAGAGGCTGTGGAGGCGGGAAGTGCGTTAGTGATGACGTCTTTTAATACGATTAATGGAATTCCTGCAAGTGTAAATAAGTGGCTTATGAGGGATATCCTCAGAGAAGAGATGGGGTTTGATGGTGTATTGATTTCTGATTTTGGTGCCATTGGGGAGTGTGTAAACCATGGGGCAGCAGAAGACAGGGCAGATGCAACAAAAAAGGCTCTTGAGGCAGGAGTAGACATTGATATGATGTCAGGTACTTATCCGGAAAATATACCTGCACTTTTAAAAGACAAAAGTATTAGTGTGGAACTAATTGAAGAATGTGCGTGGCGTATTATGAAGTTGAAAAATGACCTTGGGCTTTTTGAAAATCCATATAAGGGTGCTGATGAAATTAAGGCTAAAGCTTGCATACTTAGTGAAGCACACAGAGAATTGGCTCAAAAAACAGCAGAAAATTCTTTTGTTCTATTAAAGAATAAAGATAATATTCTGCCATTGGATAAAAAGAAGAAAATTGCAATGATTGGACCGTATATAGACAGAAGATATATGTTGGGAGGATGGTCTTTTACAGGAAATCCGGAGGATGTAATAACAATAAAAAATGCGGCGGAAGAGAAACTTGCAGATTATGAAATTGTTTATGCTCAGGGATGCCCAATTCTTTCCGAAGATGTAAAATTAGAAGGGTTTGCAAATTATACAGAAGAAAAATTCTCACAGGAAGATTGTGAAAAAATGAAGGAAGAAGCACTGCGGGCGGCTAAAGAAGCAGATGTGGTTGTATTGGCTATAGGAGAACATTTTCTGCAGTCGGGCGAAGCTACCAGTAAAGGAATTATAGAAATTCCTAAGATTCAGCAGGAATTATTTGAGGCACTTTCGGAGGTGAATTCTGAAATTGCCGTAGTATTATTTAATGGAAGACCATTAGATATTCGCATATTGGAAGAAAGAGCGAAGGCAATATTGGAAGTCTGGATGCCCGGAACTATGGGAGGAGCTGCTATTGTGGAAGTATTAAGAGGTGCAGTTTCGCCTGCAGGAAAGCTGCCAATGAGCTTTCCATATTGCGTGTCACAGGTTCCTGTCCATTATGATGAGTTTCCTACCGGACGTAGACATCATCCTGGAAAAGATAAGGATCGCTATGTCTCGAAATATCTGGATATGCCGAATAAACCACTGTATTCTTTTGGATATGGCCTTACATATACCCAATTTGAAATATCAGATTTAGAGCTAAGTAAAACGGTTATGAAGCCGGGTGAATCTGTTACGGTATCTGTAAAAGTAAAAAATACCGGTGACAGAGAAGGTACAGAAACTTTGCAGCTTTATATTCATGACATTGCAGGAAGTGTAGTGCGCCCTGTAAAACAGCTGAAGGGTTTTGAAAGAGTAATATTAAATGCCGGAGAAGAAAAAGAAGTGTGCTTTACAGTGGACGAAAAAATGCTTCGCTTCCTAAGAGCGGACAATACATTTGGAAGTGAACCGGGAAAATTTGAGGTGTTTATCGGAAATAGCAGTGAAGTGGAAGAATGTAAAGTATTTGAATTATTGAAAGGTTAAAAAGAGGTGTATTATGCAATACAGAAATCCTATTATTTCCGGTTATAATCCGGATCCATCTATATGCAGAGTTGGAGAAGATTATTATATTGTGAACTCATCTTTTGAGTATTTTCCGGGAGTGCCGGTTTATCACAGCAAAAATTTAGTGAATTGGGAATTGGAAGGATATTGTCTGACGGATGAAGAACAGCTTCCGTTGGAAGAGAGCAGACCTTCAGGGGGAATTTTTGCACCAACGATTCGTTATCATGACGGAACATTTTTTATGATAACAACAAATGTTACATCAAAGGGAAACTTCATCGTACATACAAAAGATATGAAGTCAGGATGGTCAAAACCGGCATGGGTAGATCAGGGAGGAATAGATCCGTCGTTATTGTTTGATGGTGATAAAGTATATTTTGTATCTACAACTTCAGATGAACAGGGGGCTGGTATATTTTTATGTGAGGTAAATCCTTTTACAGGAGAAAAATTGACGGAGAGTGTGTGTATTAACCGTGGATGCGGTGGAAGATATCCAGAAGGACCGCATTTATATAAATGGTTTGGAAAATATTACCTTATGTTGGCGGAAGGCGGCACGGAATATGGACATATGGAGACAATGCAAAGAGCAGATAGTCCTTATGGTCCTTATGAACCATGTCCACATAATCCGATTTTATCTCACAAGGAAGACATGCGAGAGGAGATTTATTGTACAGGCCATGCAGACATAATGGAAGATCACAATGGAAATTGGTGGTTGGTGTGTCTGGCAGTGAGAACCTGTTCAGATGAAAATAGGAGGGTATTGCTTCATAATCTTGGAAGAGAAACATTTCTTACACCTGTCGTTTGGACAGAGGCTGGCTGGCCGGTTGTAGGAAATCATGGTTTGATTTCAACTGTTATGGATGGTCCGCTTCCGGGTGGAGAAGTGCAACCGGGTAAATAGAAATTTCCATGATAATTTTTCGGATGGTAAATTTAAACTGCAATATAATTTTCTGAGAAATCCCGAAATGAAGAATTATAAATTGTATCCGGAAGAGAAGATGTTATGCCTGGAAGGTACAAAGGTAACTTTAAATGAAACTAAGAGCCCTACATGGATTGGAATTCGACAAAAGGGGTTTATACTGAAACTGTAGTAAAAGTTTCAGCAGAAGATGTGCAAGGAATGAGAGCTGGATTGACAGCATTTTATAATGATTCTTATCATTATGAAATATATCTGACAAGGGAACAGGAAAAGTATAAAGTCTGTCTTGCAAAGCATATTCATGACATTTTTGTGGTTACAGCAAGTGCGGAAATTCCAAGAGGAGAAAATATTACGCTTAGGCTTGAAACAGATAAAACTTATTATACATTTTCATATAGTCTGGATGGAGAAAATTTCCAGATGCTAGGAACAGGATTAACGGTAGGACTCTGTACAGAGAGCACGAAAACCATGACGTTTACGGGAACATATATTGGTCTGTTTGCAGAGAATGGACGTGGTACCTTCCAGGAATTTAATGTGAAGGTATTGGATGAATAATTAAAAATAAAAACACAGCGTCGATTGTTAAGAAACAGTCGATGCTGTGTTTTAGTTTATAGAAGATTACTTGTTTAAGAGTCTTTCCATTTCCCTGGCAGATAAGTAAGTGTATTTCGTATCATCTCTTTCAGAAGAAGATCGCCTTCCTTCTCTGTAATTCTGCTATAGAGCGTCATGGATTTTGGTACGGTGACAGTATGGACAGTGATCAAAAGATTTTTATTCGGATGGATTGCGGCCGGAGGTCTGCTGGTAATTGTCAGTTGTGTGAAGTACAGAGAATTTATCATTACGGCATTTTTAAATAATACCTGGGCATGGATCAATGCACTGATGCCTGTGGTGATTATTCTGGTTGGGATAAGATATATGATCAGGGCAGTATTGAAATAAAGGGGGGATGCCATTTATAAAAAAACAGTAAATTCGCCCACTTAGGACTAGCCGCCGCGGCTGTAGATTGATACAATAAAAGAAATAGGAAATATCGATTTTTTACATGGGAGGAACACGGCGACATGGCGGGATATGTGAGTCTTCAGGATGTAACCAAGACCTATCAAATGGGTGAGGTTACGATCAAGGCTGCGGATGGGATCAGCTTTGATGTGGAAAAGGGTGAGTTTGTGATTGTGGTCGGACCGAGCGGTGCGGGGAAGACGACGGTGTTGAATATCCTCGGTGGAATGGATACGGCGACTTCGGGGAAGGTGCTGGTGGACGGAGCGGAGATCAGCAAGTACCGCGGCAAGAATCTGATCCAGTACCGGCGGGAGGATATTGGGTTTGTTTTTCAGTTTTATAATCTGATGCAGAACCTGACGGCGCTCGAGAATGTGGAGCTGGCGATGCAGATTTGTAAGCATCCGCTGGATGCGTCGGAGGTGCTTGCGGAGGTTGGGCTGGAAGAGAGAATGAATAACTTCCCGGCGCAGCTTTCGGGCGGAGAGCAGCAGCGTGTGGCGATTGCGCGTGCGCTGGCGAAGAATCCGAAACTGCTGCTCTGCGATGAGCCGACCGGCGCGCTCGATTATGTGACGGGAAAAGCGATCTTAAAGCTGCTGCAGGATACCTGCCGGGAGAAGGGGATGACGGTCATTGTCATCACTCACAACTCGGCGTTGACACCGATGGCGGACCGCGTGATTAAAATCCGAAACGGAAAAGTGGCGGGAATGAAAACAAATGAGAACCCGACGCCGGTGGAAGAGATAGAATGGTAGGTGGACGATGAGAGCATTTCGAAAAGACTTTATCCGGGAAATCACAAAGAACAAGGGGCGGTTTCTGTCAGTCTTTTTCATCGTGCTTCTTGGCGCGGCGTTTTTCTCGGGCATTCGGTCGGCGGAAGGAGATATGAAGGTTTCGGCGGACCGGTATTATGATGAAGTAAATTATATGGATTTGAAAGTCCTTGGAACGCTGGGGCTGACAGACGATGATCTGGCGGATATCGCGAAGACGGACGGCGTGAAAGCGGTCTACGGCGGAAAAACGGTGGAAGTGCTGCATGACATCGGCGAGAGCGAGCAGGTTGTGAAGCTGATTGCGCTGACGGACGGTGTGAATGAGCCGCGCGTGGTCGAGGGACGGATGCCGGAGAAAGAGAATGAAATTCTTGTTGATACGCAGTTTCTAAAAAGTTCCGGCTGTGAGATCGGAGATCAGGTAACGTTCACTTCCGGAACGGAGGATCCGCTCTCAGATTCGCTGACCGGGGACACGTTTACGATTGTTGGTTCGGCGACACTCCCTTATTATATGGATCTGAACCGGGGAACGGGCTCGATTGGAAACGGAAGCATCAACAGTTTTGCACTGCTGCTTCCGGAGACATTTACCTCGGATCTCTATACAGAGATTTACGTCCAGGCGGACGGCGCACAGGAAGAGGCGAGCTACAGCGATGCGTATGATGAGACGGTGAAGGCTGTACAGACGAAGATTGAAGCGCTCGAGGATGCGGCGTGCGACCGGCGGTATACGGCAGTCAAAACCGAAGGACAGGAAAAGATTGATGATGCAAAACAGCAGGTCGCTGATGCAGAGCAGAAATTAGCGGACGCAAAAACAGAGCTGGATGACGGTGCACAGCAGCTTGCCGACGCGAAAGTGACGATTGCGGACAAAGAGCAGGAACTTCTCGACGGCGAACAGACGTTAAAGGACAAAGAACAGGAGCTTCTTGACGGAAAGCAGACGATTGCTGAGAAAGAACAGGAACTCCTTGACGGAAAACAGACCATTGCAGACAAAGAGCAGGAACTTCTCAGTGCGAAAGCAACCATCGCCGATAAAGAGCAGGAACTGGCATCCGGCAAGGCAACGCTGAAAGATAAAGAGGCGGAACTTGCGAGCGGAAAAGCGACGCTGGAAGCAAAGGCGGCAGAGCTGGAAAGCGGAAAAGCGGAGCTGAATCAGAAAGCCGATGAACTTGCAAGTGGAAAAACCACACTTGAGGCAAAAGCGAAAGAACTTTCCGACGGAAAAGCACAGCTTGCAGAGAAAGAAACAGAACTGGCATCCGGCAAAAAAGAGTTAGAGGAAAAAATGACGCAGCTTTCGGCGGCAAAAACCGAACTGACTCGGAAGCAGACGGAGCTGAATACTGCAAAAGAGCAGCTTTCTGAAAAAGAAACGGAATTGAATATTGCAAAGGAGCAGCTTTCCGCTGCACGCGAGGAACTGGACAACAAGAAAGCAGAAACCGCTGCAGGACGCACACAGTATGAAGCGCAGAAGGCAGCGTATGAAGAACAGAAGAGTCAGTATGAGACAGCCAAGGATCAGTTAGCCCAGATTTCCAGGCAGCTTCCGATGGTGGAGGCTGCGCAGACAGAAGTGACTGGTCAGATCGAGGTGATTGAGGCTCAGCTTGACGGACTGACGGAGGAAGATGAAGCATATGTATCCCTGTTGGAACAGAAAACTGCGCTGGAAGCAAAGCAGACAGAGTTAGCACAGCAGCTTTTCACGATGCAGGAGCAGAAAACATTTCTGGAACAAAACATCGCAGCGTTTGAAGCAGCAAGCGCTGATGCGGAAGCCCGGCTTGCGGCTGCAGAAGCTCAGATTACCGACGCAGAAAGTCAGCTTGCCGCTGCAGATGCACAATTAAACAGAAAAAGAGCAGGAATGCGCCGCAGGCGAGGCACAGATTGCTTCTGCAAAAGAAGAACTGGAAAGCGGCGAAGCTCAGATTACAGAGGCTCTTGCCCAGCTTCAGGATGGAGAAGCACAAGCAGAAGCTTATCAGAAACAGATTGAGGATGGCGAAGCCCAGCTTGCATCCGCCAAAGCAGCGATTGCCGACGGAGAAGCTCAGATTGAGACGAATCGCAGTAAATTAAAAGACGGAGAAACTCAGCTTGCGGCTGCCAGAGCCCAGCTTGCTGATGGGGAACAGCAGATTGCATCGTACCGACAGACGATTCAGTCGGGTGAGGCCCAGCTTGCCGCTGCAAAGCAGACAATTTCCAGTGGAGAAAGTCAGCTCGCCGAAGCCAAGCAGACGATTGCCGACGGAGAAACCCAGCTTGCCGACGCGAAACAGGAAATCGCCGACGGAAAAATCTCCCTTGCGGATGCGAAACAGGAAATTGCCGATAAAGAAAAGAAACTTGAGGACGGCAAAGCCGAATATGAAAAAGCAAAAGCCGACGCCGAACCAGAAATCGCGGATGCGAAGCAGGAAATTGCGGACGGTGAGAAAACACTCGCAGACCTGAAAAAACCAACGTGGTACGTCTGGGGACGGAATAAGGTAACGTCAACTGAGAGCTTCGGTCAGGATGCCGGCCGTATCTCGAATATCGGAAAATTCTTCCCGGTTATCTTCTTCCTCGTGGCTGCTCTCGTCAGCCTGACGACGATGACACGAATGATCGAGGAACAGCGTCAGCAGATCGGAACGTTAAAAGCCCTCGGCTATTCCGACGGCGTGATCGCCTTTAAATATTTCGCATACGCGATGCTCTCCACCGTATCCGGCGCTCTCGCGGGCGTGGTGGTTGGAGAAAAAATCCTGCCCTGGGTTATTATGAATGCCTACGGCATGCTGTATACCGGACTCCCGTATTACATGACCCCGCTGAACTGGGAGCAGGGAGGCCTTGCGATTCTGGCGAGTGCAGCCTGCACCGGCGTGGCGACGATCGCGGCATGCTACAAAGAACTCGCCGCAGGTCCGGCAGAGCTGATGCGGCCGGAAGCACCGAAAAACGGCAAACGGATTTTCCTGGAACGCATCGGCGTACTCTGGAAACATCTGAACTTTACGCAGAAATCAACCGTGCGGAATCTGGTGCGGTATAAAAAACGATTCTTCATGACCGTTATCGGAATCGGCGGATGCATGGGTCTGATCCTCGTCGGTTTCGGCCTTCAGGATTCCATCACCGCGATTGCGAAAAACCAGTTCGTCAGCCTCTTCACCTATCAGGCGAATGCTGTGCTGAATTCAGATGTGGATGAATCCGAAAAAGAAGCATTGCAGACCGATCTGGAAAACTACAGCGGCATCGATGAGCTGCTGGAAATGTACTGCCAGAACATCGAACTGCAGACCGACAAAAAGACCGTGGATGCAGTGCTTGAAGTGCCGAAAGAACTGACGAATTTCAATGACTTCTATGCCTTCCGAGACCGGAAAAGCGGAGAAGTTTACGAATTCCCGACCGACGGCGGCGCAGCCATCAGCGAAAAGACAGCAACGATGCTCGGCGTAAAAGCAGGCGACACGGTTCAGCTGAAAAAAGGCGACGATATTGTGGACGTAAAGATTTCGATCATCGTCGAAAACTACGTGCGCCATTACCTGTATCTGGCCCCGGATCTCTACGAGGAGCTGTTCGGCGGAGCGCCGGATTACAACCAGCTTTTGATGAAATATCAGGACACGTCGAGTAATTATGAGACAGCGCTCGGAGAAAAAATCATGACGTACGACGGTGTAGCGGCAATCTCGTTCACATCCGACCTGATTGATCAGATTGACAACATGCTTCGTTCCCTCGACATCGTCATCGTGGTGCTGATCGTATCGGCGGGCCTGCTGGCGTTTGTGGTGCTGTACAACCTGAACAACATCAACATCACCGAACGACAGAGAGAGCTGGCAACGCTGAAAGTGCTCGGCTTCTTCGACGGCGAGGTGGCATCGTACGTGTACCGGGAAAACATGGTGCTGACACTGTTCGGTGTTATCGCGGGCATGGGAATTGGAACGTTTTTACATCATTGCGTAATTCAGACCGTCGAGGTCGATATGATGATGTTCGGACGAAACGTGTTCCCGCGGAGCTACGGCTGGAGCGCCCTGATTACCCTGGCGTTTGCCCTGTTCGTCAACTTTATGATGTTCTACCGGTTAAGAAAAATTGATATGATTGAATCGCTGAAAAGCGTGGAGTAAACAACAGAAAAAGGCCGTCCGCGGTGATGCAGAGAATCTGCAGAAACCGTGGGCGGTTTTTTCATTTTGAAAGTGAAATATGAGCCGGAATGCTTGTTTTTTCAGACATTTCGTTGTATAAAAAAAATAAGGGTTTTTATCAGAACAGAATCAAAAAACAAAGAGTAAAGGGGATTTTTACAAATGGGAACAACAGAAACGAAAAAAATGAGAGTCGGCGTTGTCGGCTGCGGGGCGATCAGTGATATTTATCTGACGAACATGATTCATAACTTTGAGAATCTTGAGGTAGCAGCATGCTGCGCAGGCCATCTTGAACATGCGAAAAAGAAAGCAGAGCAGTATGGCATCAAGGGCTGTACCTACGAGGAAATTCTGGCAGATCCGTCGATTGAAATGGTAGTCATTCTGACACCGGCACCGACCCACGAGGGGCTGATCCGTCAGGCACTGGAAGCCGGAAAACACGTTTACACTGAAAAAACAATGACCCTCGCACCGGAAACGGCAGCGAAAACTGATCGAGCTGGCAGAGGAGAAACATCTCTATCTCGGTTCCGCACCGGACACCTTCCTTGGATCGGCACTGCAGACCGCAAGAAAAGCGATCGACGACGGGCTGATCGGCGAGGTGACATCTTTCGAAGCATGCGCAAACCGCGATCTTGATTTACTGGCGAGCATCTTCCGTTTTCTGCGGATGCCGGGCGGCGGTATCTGCTACGATTTCGGTGTTTATTATCTGACCGCAATTGTGAGTCTTTTTGGTCCGGTGGATCGCGTTGTATCGTCCGTGCGAAACCTTGCGGCGAAGCGTGTGAACATCATTCCGGGCAGCCCGGAATACGGACAGGAATTTGACTATACAAACGAAAGTCAGGTCTTTACCATTCTGGAAATGAAAAACGGTGTGACCGGTACATTCTGCGTCAATGGTGACAGCGTCATCAATGATCAGGCGGTATTCACCATTTACGGTAAAAAAGGTATCTTAAAGCTTGTTGATCCGAACAATTTCGGCGGCGATGTTGTCTATATTCCGGGTGTAAAAGACTGGACACAGCAGGCTGTTCCGGAAGTTTTACATTATGGCTTTGATTACAGCGAAAACAGCCGTGGTCTTGGCCCGTCTGAGATGGCAGAAGCAATTGCCGAGGGCAGACCAAACCGTGCGAGTGCCAAAATGGCATATCACGTACTCGATACGATCGATCAGATTATGAAGAGTGCGGAAACGGGTGCATTTGAGAAGGTTCCATCCACCTGCGAAAGACCAGAGGCCATGCTGAATTCATAGCCTATTTCTGATAGGATTGCAGGTACATCTGACGGAAGTCGGTAGGGCTTACATTTTTTGATTTCAAAAAGACTCTGTTAAACGTAGAAATACTGTTAAAACCGGATTCGAGCGACACTTCGGTGATCGTGAGATCCGGTTTTTTTAACAGGTTTTCGGCGATATGGAGCCGTTCCCTGGTGACGAAATCCGTGAAGGAGAGGCCGGTGTATGCGCGGAACAGCTTGGAAAAATGGCAGCGGGAGAATCCGGCGACTTTTGATGCTTCTTCCAGGGAAACCGGTTCGGTGCAGTGACTTGAGATCCAGGTACATGCAGCAACCATCTGGCGGTGTACCTGTGCGGAATGGCCTGTTTTTTGCGGTGCGGCAGTTTCGGTCGGCACGGAGAGATTTTCGCCGAGCAGAATAAAAAACTGATATAGCAGAACGCATCCGCGCAGTTCAGAAAAACTGATACCGGAGAGGGAGAGCCTGCGCAGCTCTGTCAGAAATTCGCGGAGTTTTTCGATTTCCGGGAAGTTGTTCTGATTCAGAAGACGGATCTGATAAAAAAGATAAGCAACAGACTGGAAATCCACGCGTTTTTCCAGAAAATCTGCATCGAGCTGAAGCATGATCAGGCGATGTTCTCTGTTGATTGTGGAAACAGCGTGCAGCTCGCCGGGCCAGATAAAAAGAAGATCACCGGGCTTTAGCGGAAAGGTTTCTCCATTTACTTCATAGATAATGCCGTTATCCTGTGCAAGCACAATTTCGATATAGTGATGCCAGTGCAGACCGAAATAGGCGGGGACATGCGAAATAGAGATATCGTAAACATAGCTGTTAGCAAAATGATTGTTTTCGAAAAAAGAAGTCGAATCGTTTTTCATGGCAAAAGAATCCTCCGTATCTGATAAACGGTATTATACAACAGAAGAGAGAAAAAATATAGAAAAAATCGAAACATCTGGGCAATGATCGGCAATATATAAGTAGTGTTTTACGAGGATCTGTATTATGGTTAAGATATGAAAATTGTGAAGAACGGCAGAAATCGGAAAAAGAGTGATGTGATTTTGGCGAAAATTCACAATAAAAGTTTATGAAAAGTGAAGAAGTGAGAGGTAAGCGAAAAATGCAGATTTATGTAGATGGAAATGCTGTGCGAAGCGGAAATGGGCAGAAGGAATATCCATTTCAGACGATTTCCGAGGCGGCAAAAATTGCAATGCCCGGCGACGAGGTGCTTGTAGCGCCTGGCGTATATCGGGAATATGTAGATCCGGCGAATGCGGGATGTGAGGATGCAAGAATTGTGTACCGTTCTGTGGAACCGGGAAAAGCTGTGATTACCGGTGCGGAAATTGTGGATAACTGGGAGCATTTGGAAGGTGATGTGTGGACAGCGCGCGTTTCGAACGGATTGTTTGGGGATTACAATCCATATACGACACTGGTCAGCGGTGACTGGTTTATCGCATCCTACACGGCACACACCGGAGAAGTGTATCTGAATGGAAAATCCATGTATGAGGTGACAAGTCTGGATCAGGTGAAAAAGCCGGAGATCTATAAAAAATCCTGGGATCAGGCATTCACGGTTTACACCTGGTATGTGGAGCAGGACGAAGAAAAAAATGAGACCGTTTTCTATGTGAATTTTCAGGGAAAAAATCCGAACGAAGAAACCGTAGAAATCAATGTACGTGAGAATTGCTTTTATCCATCGAAGGAGGGCATCGGTTATATCACGCTGTCCGGCTTTGTTGTAAAACAGGCGGCAACTCAGTGGGCTCCGCCGACGGCATATCAGGAAGGAATGGTCGGCCCGCACTGGTCAAAGGGATGGATCATCGAGGATTGTGAGATTTCAGATTCGAAGTGCTCGGGCATTTCACTTGGAAAATACAGACAGCCGAACAATGACAATAAATGGCTCAAATGGAAATTCAAAGATGGTACACAGACGGAGCGTGACTGTATCTGCCAGGCGCAGCGAGAGGGATGGACGAAGGAAAACATCGGAAGCCACATCATCCGCCGGTGCAACATCCACGACTGTGGACAGACGGGTATTGTAGGCCATTTAGGCGGTGTGTTCTCGATTATTGAGGATAACCACATTCACCATATCAATAATAAACAGAACCTTGCGGGTGCGGAGATCGGCGGCATCAAGATGCATGCGGCGATCGATGTGATCATTCGAAGAAACCATTTCCATCACTGTACGAGAGGCCTCTGGCTCGACTGGCAGCACAGGGCACACGTGTTACGCAGAACCTGTTCCATGACAATACGCTGCCGAACGAGGAGAATGCAAATCCGGAGGGGATGGACGGCATCGGCGAGGATATCTTTATTGAAATTTCCCACGGACCGACGCTGGTGGACAATAACGTACTGCTTTCGGACCGCGCTATAAAGCTGGCAACACAGGGTGTTGCGGTAGTACATAACCTGATCGCGGGATCGTTTACTGCTGTCGGCCGCGGTGTCAACAATGGCTCCGAAAAGCTGCCGTCGCCACGCTACACACCGTACCATGTGCCGCATCGCACGGAGATCAACGGATTTATGACGGTTCTTCACGGTGACTGCCGGTTCTACAATAATATCTTCATCCAGAAGCCGGTTCGTGCGGGAATGGAAGAAATCCGTAAACTGACCGGAGATAATGAGTGGGATGACGGAAATCTGACAGCAGGAACCGCACCGTACAGCGGATATCCGACGCTGGAGGAGTACGTGGCAAGATTTGAGGGCTACTGCGGAATGGGCTCCGGAAAGTCGCCGGATCTGTATTACGAGAAGCTGCCGGTATGGCTTGGCGGAAACGTTTACTTCAATGGGGCGAAGCCGGCGGAGCAGGAACAGGACGCTGTAGTGGATACCGAGCATGAAATCACCATCGGTGTAAAAGAAGAGAACGGAAAATGGAAACTGGAGACCAATGTTTACGATTATCTGCCGCAGAATGCCTGTGCAGTGATCTCAACGGAGACGCTTGGCATGGCATTTGAGCCGGAACAGAAATATGAGAATCCGGATGGAACGCCGATCGTGTTCCGATATGACTACTTCGGAAACCGTCAGGGCATTCATCCGCTGCCGGGCCCGTTTGCATCAAAAGAGGCTGCGGAAGAAGCATTATCATAAAGAAATTCTATAGACCCGCAAAAAAATAGCGTAAAAAATTCAGAGCCGCAGAGAGTGAATGATTGCGTCACAGCCTTTTTTGCAGTGTTTTCAGGTTTTACTATAACAAAAAGGAGTATAGAGAAATGATTTACTATGTCAATAATTCCGCTCCGAAGAATGGAAACGGAACAAAAGAGATGCCGTTCAAGTTCATCAACGATGCGGCAAAAATTGCAAAGGCAGGAGATGAAGTTCTGGTTGCACCTGGTATTTACCATGAATATGTTGATCCGGTCAACGGAGGAACCGAGGATGCAAGAATCGTCTATAAGAGTGAGAAGCCGCTCGGCGCAAAGATCACCGGTGCGGAAACGATGAATGACTGGGAGCATTACAAAGATAATGTGTGGGTATGCCGTGTAGACAACGGAGTGTTTGGCAATTATAACCCATACACGACAATGGTCGGCGGTGACTGGTATTTTGCACCGGTGGTACGCCATACCGGCGCGGTTTATCTGAATGACCGCCAGTTATACGAGGCAGAGACGCTCGAGGAGTGTATCAAGGGCGAGGTTTATGCGCCGTCCTGGGAGCCGGAGTGGTCGGTTTACAAATGGTATACCGAGCAGGACAAAGAGAAAAATCAGACGGTCATCTACGCAAACTTCCAGGGTAAAAACCCGACGGAGGAAAAAGTAGAAATCAACGTGCGCCGGAACTGCTTTATGCCGTCGAAAACAGGCGTAAATTACATTACGTTCAGTGGATTTGATGTCAGCAAGGCGGCAACGACATGGGCGCCGCCGGCTGCTTATCAGGACGGTATGATCGGTCCGCACTGGTCGAAGGGATGGATTATTGAGGACTGTGAGGTCAGCAACAGCAAGTGCTGCGGTATTTCGCTCGGAAAATATTACGATCCGGAGAACGACCATTACTTTACCAGAAAACACGTAAAAAGCCCGACCCAGATGGAGCGTGATGCTGTGTGCCGCGGCCAGTATCATGGATGGACGAAGGAGAACATCGGAAGCCATATCATCCGCCGCTGCCACATCCATCACTGTGAGCAGACCGGTATTGTCGGACGGATGGGCGGTGTGTTCAGTATCATTGAGGACAACCACATTCACAACATCAACAATATGCAGCAGCTTGGCGGAGCCGAGATTTCCGGTATCAAGATGCATGCAGCGATCGATGTTGTGATGAGAAGAAATCACATTCATCATTGTACGATGGGCATCTGGTGCGACTGGGAGGCACAGGGAACACGCCTGACCCAGAACCTGCTGCACGACAACTGCCCGCCGGAGGGAACACCAAAGGCAGAGGGCGCAATGATGAGTCAGGATATTTTCATCGAGGTTGGCCATGGTCCGACACTGATCGATAACAACATTATGCTCTCACCGGTCAGCGTTCGTATGGCGACCGATGGTATTGCCTGCGTACACAATCTGATGCTTGGCTCATTAACTGCAGTTGGCGGCGGAACAGGAGACCGTTACACGCCGTATCACATCCGTCACCGTACCGAGGTTGCCGGATTCATGACATTCCTGCATGGCGATGACCGGTTCTACAACAACATTTTTATCCAGAATTACCCGGTTGAGGAAACAGAAACGGTTGAGGACATGGGCTTCAAGATGGAGGATAACCAGGAGGTCGGAACGCATGTGTTCGACGAGTATCCGACCTATGACGAGTGGATCAGCCACTTTGAGCTGGACAAACCGGCCGACATGAGCAAGCTGGAGCCGTATCACAATAAATGCCATCTGCCGGTTTGGGTAAATGGAAACGCTTACTTTAACGGAGCAAAGGCGTGTGTGAATGAAAAAGAGAATCTTATGGATAACGAGAACCAGGTTAAGGTGGAACTTGTGGAAAAAGACGGCCACTATTCCATCAAGACGAACGTGTATGAGTTCCTGAAGGATTTCCGGACGGGAATTATCAACAGTGATATTTTAGGATACGCCTTCGAGCCGGAGCAGAGATTCGAAGATCCGGACGGAAGCACGATTATCTTCGATCAGGACTATCTTGGCGAGCACCGCGGCGTGGCAGCAATGCCGGGACCGTTTGCGGATGGAGCTGAGGCAGAGAAGATTCTGTGGTAGAAAAAATCAGAACTTACCGGTTGATACGAAAAAAACAGGGCGCTGTGCAGGAAATGGCACAGCGCCCTGTTTTGGTAAAAGGAAAGTCAGGATGCCTTTGCAGAATCTTTTGCCGTCGGCATTTTCGCGTATAAGATTTTTAGTATAATCGGTGTTGCAACACTCGAGAAGAGAATCAGCAGAATCACGGCACTGAAGAAATCGCCGGATAAAAAGCCTGCATTCAGACCCTTTTGCGCGACGATCAGACAGACTTCACCGCGGGTCATCATACCGACACCGATTTTCAGGCTGTCGCCCCAGGTAAAGCCGCATCCCTTTGACATCAGGCCACAGCCGATGATTTTTGCGACAAGGCCGACGATGACGAAACAGATGGCAAAGAGTACGAATTTCTCGTTCATGCCGCTGAGCGTTGTTTTGAGTCCGATACTTGCAAAGAAAATCGGTCCGAAAATCATATAGGAGCTGATATCCATTTTTTCTTCGATGTAATCGGAAGAATCGAGGGAACACAGGATAACGCCCGCAACGTATGCACCGGTAATATCGGCGATGCCGAAATATTTTTCGGAAATGTAGGACAGTCCGAAGCAGAGCGCAAGACCCAGAATCGGGAGACGGCGGGTGTGCGGAAATACGGAGTTCATGCGGTTGAACAGCTTAAAGCAGAGAAAACCGAGCACAATCGCAAGGGCAAAAAACAGAATGGTGGAGGCTGCTACTTTCAGCGGATTGGATGTCGGATCTTTAAAACCGATGACAACAGTCAGCACAATGATACCAATGACATCGTCGATGATGGCTGCATTTAAGATGGTTGTTCCAACCTCTGTTTTCAGCTTGCCGAGTTCTTTCAAGGCCTGTACGGTGATGCTGACCGATGTTGCAGTCAGAATAACACCGATAAAAACAGCGTGGTAAAATTCTTCCGTTCCGACAGCAGAGAAGCCATAAAAGCTCATGTATAAGATGGCTCCAAGAACGAGCGGAACAAAAACGCCGGCACAGGCGATCAGCAGGGATTTCACTCCGGTGCGGAGCAGATCCTTCAGGCTGGTGCCAAGACCTGCGGAGAACATCAGCAAAATGACACCGATCTCAGCCATCTGTGCGAGAAAGTCAGACTGCTGAACGAGTCCCAGCACACTGGGTCCAAGGACAATACCGGCAATCAGCTCGCCCACAACCTGCGGAGCCTTGCATTTTCTGGCAAGAATACCAAACAATTTTGCGAATACGATAATGATTGCCAGGTCTTTTAAAATGACATACGTATCCATGAAAAAGATACCCCCTTTTATGAAGTTTATGTATGTGTCGGCAGCTTGAAAGAGCAATGCCGGAGTTTGATACGCATACATTTTCAGTATAACAAAAATTGAGAAAAAATACTATCGGCAAGAAAGAAAAAATAAAGTAAAACGGAAAAAGAGATATAGAAAAGAGCATGTAGATATAGTATGATCAAAGCAGCAAATAAATTTTACATGGAGTTCAAAAAGCGGGATCAAAGAAAAAACGAAAGGGGAAAGAAAAAATGAGAGTTGGGAACGTGAAAGAAATTGTATTTTCCAAAGATCCAAAACAGATGAACTGGCTGCGGGAGGATTTCCCATACGCCGAGGTGAAATGCCCGCCGGAGTTTTCGGCTGAGGTGCAGAATGAGAAAGACGGAGATGTGCTGACAACCAAGATTGTGGTTTCTTACAACGGTGCGCATCCGTATTTTACAAATGCCGGAAGTATTGGGGTTTCATTTCCGTTGCAGGACCGCTACACGGACAGTGTGACCTGCCGTGACTATCGATGCCATGCACATGTTTTCTGTGGGGAGAATACCAGTTATATTATGGCGCTCCGCATGGGTGGTGCGGCTCCGCATCTGGGAATGGTGCTCACAAAAGGCAGTCTTTCTGCTTACAGTATTGAGCGCGATCTGAAACTGCAGAGCAATGACAGAGGCTGCTTCTGGCTGCACCCGTCCGCACAGGAATTTGCGCCGGGAGACACGGTGACGCTGGAGTGGAAAGTATTTCCGCATCAGGGACGCGAAGATTTCCGGGAGAAATTAAGAGCATTTTCCCAGGTGATTCTGGTGGATGCGGAGCAGTATGTGATTTATCCGGGAGAGACGAGTAAGGTAACCATTGAACCGGTATTTCAGGCAGAAAATGTAACGGTAAACGGAACATCGCTGGAAAAGACGGAAAATGGTGTTTATGAATATCTGTTTGAAAATGAAAAAACAGGGGAGTATGTACTTTCGATCTGTGCCGACGAGGTGAAAACCATCTGCCGTCTTCTCGTGCAGGAGCGGCCGGAAACACTGGCGGCAAAACGGTGTGCGTTTATCGTCGATCACCAGCAGTATCATGGAAAGATCAAAGAACTGCAGGGTGCCTATCTGCCGTATGATAACGAAGAAAAAATTCTCGTCTGCACGCCGGAAAACGATTTCAATGCCGGACGGGAGCGTACCGGTATGGGTGTGCTGATTGCACGGGCACTGCAGCAGAATCTTTTAAAAGACCGGGAAAAAGCGGAGCAGAGCCTTCGTGAGTACCATGCATTCTATCTTCGCGAGCTGGTAAATGCAGCAACAGGTCTTGTTTGCAACTGTTCCGGAAAGGACAACAGCTATTTCCGGCTTTACAACTACCCATGGGCAGTGACATTCTTTCTTGAATGCTGGAAGCTGTGGGGAGAAAAAGAAGATTTGAAGACAGCAGTTCATATCACAGAGAAATTTTATGAACAGGATGGATTCCGTTTTTATCCGATTGAAATGCCGATTGTGATGCTCTGTCAAGAGCTGGAAAAAGCAGGAGAACAGGAGGATCTGAAAACAGTAAGAGATCTGTTCCGACGTCATGCTGATCAACTGATTGAGATTGGAACGGCTTATCCGGCTTCGGAAGTAAATTACGAGCAATCGATCGTACAGCCGGCGGCTGAAGTCATTCTTCAGGTTTATGAAGTGACCGGGGAAGAAAAATACCTGTGCGGAGCCGAGCAGCAGATCGCCGTCCTCGAACTCTTCGACGGCCAGCAGCCGGACTACCATCTGCATGAAATTGCAATCCGTCATTGGGACGGCTACTGGTTCGGAAAACGCAGAGTCTTCGGAGACACTTTCCCGCACTACTGGAGTGCAGAAAACGGTCGAACCTTCAAGCGCTACGCCCGCCTGACCGGAAACGAAGAATATAATATTCGCGGTGAGCATTCCCTGCGCGGCGTGCTGTCCATGTTCTTTGAGGATGGAACAGCGACCTGTGCGTACCTGTATCCGTATTCCGTCAACGGAAAGAAAACCGATTTTGCCGATCCGTATGCCAATGACCAGGATTGGGGATTGTGCATGAACCTGGAATAAAGAATGACCAGAACCTTCAAACTGAAATCATACAGAGTGATTCAGTTTGGAGGTTTTTTGGATTTGCAGAAGATGGATTCCGGCATGGTGTAAGAATAATGATATGATTTTCCTCAATGATGATGTAATAAAACCAGAACCAGACAAAGGATTTGTGAAAATCAAAAGGGTATGGAAACAATCCATACTCTATTTTTTCTTTTAAAAAGAGAAATAAAAAACGTTGACGAAAAAAAGAAATTTGATAAACTGGAAAAATAAAAGGGAGTAGCTAGCCAACCGTGTTCACTTCTTCGTCAGTACAGCTATTGACATTCAATAACTCGGAAAGTGATTAAATAGCGAGACTTTTACTGTAGATGCAGTAGGAGTCTCTTTTTTATGCCTATAACACCTGCTGCAAAGAATGCAAAAGAAAGAGAGGAAGATACGTATGATGTTACAGGCAGGGATTTTGATAGTGGGTTTCCTTTTTCTGGTAAAAGGAGCAGACTGGTTTGTGGAAGGGTCTGCAAGCATAGCAAGAAAGTTTGGAATTCCCCAGCTGATTATCGGACTTACCATTGTTGCAATGGGAACGAGTATGCCGGAGGCTGCTGTAAGTATTACCGCAGCGATGCAGCAGAACGCAGGAATTACGATAGGAAATGTGGTTGGAAGCAATATTTTGAATATTTTTATTATTCTCGGACTTACGGCATTAATAACAAATGTGGCAATACAAAGGTCTACCTTGTTTTATGAAATACCGTTTATGATGTTTGTTACGGTAGTTTTAATGATATGCGGAATGACAGGAGGAAAAGTAACGTTTGCCGAGGGCATAGTCTTATGGGCACTGTTTCTTGTATATCTTGGCTATTTGTTTGTAATGTCGAAAAAAGGGGAAAATCCGGAAGAGGAGGAAGCGAAAAATTATCCTGTCTGGAAATG
>ENA-OQED01000187-OQED01000187.1-human-gut-metagenome-genome-assembly--contig:-NODE-187-length-25655-cov-1.416758_pt1 | contig 25655 bp, 25 predicted proteins | sample MGYA00242790_ERZ504625 | MGnify/ENA primary metagenome ERZ504625 (study PRJEB26092, sample SAMD00036345) | human gut metagenome | host: Homo sapiens | study: EMG produced TPA metagenomics assembly of...
GGAATCCAGCAGGCTAGGCTCTTCCAGAGACTGCGCCACACGCTCGCGCGTGCAAATTCCCGCCAGGCTGAACAGGCCCATGCCGACAAAGGAAACCACAATGCCGATCACAAAGAAAACCTTTTGCAGGGAAACATTGACCGCGCCCGCATTGATTAAATCGATCAGCACCGGCAGCACGATGCCGGGCAAGCCGCCAAGAATGGAGGCGGTAAAGCGTGCGCTGGAGATTGCACGGGTGCGGTCCGCCGGGTTGGGAGAAATCGCCGCGGACATACCCCAAAACGGCACGTCGCAGATCGTATACAGGAATTCCCAAACGAAATAGGTGATCACCATATAAACGACCTTTGCGCCCATCGTTGCCTCTGCCATCAATACGGGGCCCGCAAACAGAAGCATGGTCACCACTGCCAGCGGGATCGGAATCACCAGCAAATACGGCCGTAGCTTGCCAAAGCGTGTGCGCGTTTTATCGACGATCGAGCCCATGATCGGATCGTTAACCGCATCCCAAATGCCTTCGATAAAAAGCATGGTCGCAACAATCGCCGGGTCAATGCCGAAAACGTTTACAAAAAGTAAGTAAGATACGACGCCATGAATGTATAGCTCATATTCTGGCCGCCGCACGCGACGCCATATGCGAGGTTTTCCTTGACCCCTACATAGCGCCGGTTTGTGAGACTGCTTGCACTCATCAAATACCCTCCATCCCGCCGCCACAGGCGGCGTACGCTTCAAGATACCGTAGGTGAAATAAACGCCATTCATCCCCGATCGGCGGCGTTTATTCCGATGCATTCCTGTCATTTTTGAAAAATCTCCAAAAATCAAAGAAGCATCCGGTATTTATATATCCAAATTTATCACAAATCACAGCAAAAAGCAATTATAATTTCATAAGCTTTTTAAATTTATCACCAGCGTAGAATTGAAGAAGCGGGCAGTGGCTGCCCACGCCCGCTTCTCTCCCGATTTCTTAAAAACACGACCTGCTTTACCGCTCGTATTTCTGGCCCATATAAAAGCCGCGGTTTGTATAATTTACCTTTTTCTCCGCTGCGGCAGCGCGCATCAACAGGATGCTCGGCAGCAGGACTGTCAGCCCGTCTATGAAAAGAACCAGCTCCTGCACCGCCCCGCCTGCGCCCGACCGCACCGCTAAAACGATCTGGATGGCATGCACCACGAGATACACAACAGCCAGTACCGTCGTCACAACTGAAATCCGGAAATATTTTGCCGCCCGCAGCACATCAGAGGAACGCAGCGCCACACAGATCAGCAGAGCAAACGTTAAGATGGAGAGAATCGACGGCACCAGCTCCTGCAACATGGGGACCAACTCTCCGCCGGCCCGCTGTGCAGAAAGGAAATGGATCACGCTGATAAAAATCGCGCGGATATACAGCACAATCTCCAGCGACAGGCTGCATACCCATAAACGCGCCGGAGTCCGCGTAAACGGCGCATTACGCGTGTGTGAAAACGCATACAGGATTGCGCCGATTAGAAAAATCTTGATCGCAATTTTCACGCCAAATTCCAAATAGCTGAGAGCTTGAAACGCCTGCCCGCTCAAAATCACGCCCGCATACGGATCGGCTGCGCCGGGCACGCGCAGCAGGCAGTAGAGATAATAAAGGCCTCCCAACAAGGCGGCAACCATAACCACAGTCCCGGCAGGCCGGTTGGAGAGCGCTGTGTTGACGATCGTCCTGCGTTGATTCATAGCATTGTCCTCATCTCATCTTTTTTGATGGTTTGATTATAGTCTATTTCGATAGAATATTCAAGCTTTCCGCTATTTTCCCCGTAATTCTGCATAAGAAAGCAGAAGGCAAATGAATAAATGGGGTAGCAGCCCAATAACGGGAGCAAAAATTGCTTGCAAGAAGCGCCGCAGCAAGGTATAGTGAAAGAAAGCCACCTGCAATATCAAAAAGGGCAGTATACAAAATTTGAAAAGGTTCCTTTCAAACTGTGTTTTGTGCTTTTTAAGCTTAGCGGCTGTTCGAATGTTAGCCGCGCCAAACCGCGCAATGCCGCGGTCGGAAATTCAGAAAGGATGGTCACAAGCATGGAGCTCGACCGGAAAACCGTGAAAAAAATCCTATTGATTATCACCTTCGGTATCGTCTTGTTTTTAGGGCTGCAAAACATTTCCGCCGTGGCGGGCGTTTGCCGCACCGCGCTAGGCTTGCTGATGCCTCTCATCATCGGATTTTGCGCCGCTTTTATCCTCAATGTTTTGCTCAAGGTGATCGAGGAGCGGTTGTTCGCGCCGCTCAACCGCAAAAATTTTCGCCTGTGGAGCCGGTTACGCCGCATTGTGAGCATTATACTCACCTTCGGTATCATCATCGGCCTCGTATTCATCCTGATTTTTATGATCGTGCCAGAGCTCAAGCGTGCCTTCAGCCTGTTGGTTGAAAACATGCCGCAGTATTCCATGCAAGTGAAAGAGTGGATCACCAAGGCCGCCGCCTTCCTCAAGGTGGACGCCTCTACCCTCACCAATCTGGAAATTGACTGGGAAAAAATCAGCGCTGCCGTGGTGGATTACCTCAAGCGCGATTCCGGCAAGCTGGTCAACACCACGGTTGGTATTACCACTTCTATTTTCAGCGCGATTTTTAACTTTATTCTCGGAATCGTTTTCTCCGTCTATATCCTGATGCAAAAAGAGAAGCTTGGCAGCCAGGCAACCCGCATGCTCTATGCCTTTCTGCCGCAGAAGTGGGCGGAAAAATCCCTGCACATCGCCTCGCTTTCCAATAAATTGTTTTCACGCTTTGTAACCGGGCAATGCATGGAATCCGTGATCATCGGCATTCTCTGCTTCATCGGCATGGTAATCTTCCGCATGCCTTATGCGCCGATGATTTCCGTGCTCGTTGGTTTCACCGCCCTAATCCCGATTTTCGGCGCGTTTATCGGCACAGCGATCGGCGCGTTTCTCATTTTGATGGACTCTCCCATGCAAGCGGTCTGGTTTGTCATTTTCATCATCGTCCTCCAGCAGATGGAAGGCGATCTGATCTATCCACGGGTGGTGGGCAGCTCCGTCGGCCTGCCGAGCCTTTGGGTGCTTCTCGCCGTGACCATCGGCGGCAGCGTTTGGGGCGTGTTGGGGATGCTTGTGAGCGTTCCGGTCTGCTCGGTGCTCTATTGCCTGCTGCGTGAGATCGTGGGTACGCGGCTCGCGCAGCGCGGGCTAACCGAGGTTGCGGCGCCGCCGGAAGAACCGCCCGCCCCGCCGAAACCAAAGCGGGAGAAAAAGGCAAAAACGGTGTGGAAGAAAAAATAGCGCAGCATTGCCGGAACGGAACGCTTTCGAACGCTTCCTATCTGCGAGGGCTTAGCGCTCATGATAACGGCTTCAGAAATGCACAGCATGCACCGTCAGTATCAACGGTATGAAGCCGGCGCAAGCAAGTCCACATTCTCCGTTCTCCTCCGGCTTGCAGATGGTTTCAGCGTATCTCTCGACGTTCTCTCCAGACGTAGCGATTCACCGGATATGCGCTGACACACACGCTTTCTTTGAAAGGAGCCCTGTCATGCAAAAATTACTCGGCCAGATGCGATGCGCCGTAGATCGCTATCATATGATAGCAGAAGGGGACCGCATCGCCATCGGCATATCCGGCGGGAAGGACAGCGTCGCCCTGCTCGCAGGCATGAGCGCTTTGCGCCGCTTTTATCCTGCCCGCTTCGAGTTGACAGCCGTCACGCTCGACCCCTGCTTCGGTGGGATGAAACAGACTATTCCCCCATTGAGCAGCTGTGCGGCGAGCTGGAAATCCCCTACCGGCTGCGGCGCACGGAGCTCGGCAAAATTATCTTTGAAACGCGTAAAGAAAAAATCCGTGCAGCCTGTGCGCCCGGATGCGGCGCGGCATGCTGCACGATGAAGCGAAGGCGGCCAGATGCAATAAAATCGCCCTCGGCCACCACATGGATGATGCGGCGGAAACGCTGATGATGAACTTGCTTGGCAGCGGGGCTATCGAGTGTTTTTCCCCCGTTTCCTACCTGTCGCGCAAAGATCTAACGATGATCCGTCCGCTCATTTTTACCAGGGAGCGAGAAATTGAATCCCTTGTGAAGCGCACACAGCTTCCGGTCGTTAAAAGCCTCTGTCCGGTGGATGGCGCAACGCACCGGCAGCGTATCAAGGAATTGCTCGACACCTTGGAGCCGGATTACGCGCACTGCGGGAAAAGCTGATCGGCGCTCTACAGCGCGGCGGAATCAGCAGATGGTAACGCGCCGCTTCCTTTCGCCGCAAATTGCCCACTTTCAACAAGTAATGTTTTGTTCCACAGAAATTCTGTTGAATTTCCGTTTGACGCATGCTATGATACAGGCGAAGAGATTTTCTTTCATATCATTCAGATATTGAAAAATAAAAGGAGCGTATTTATGTATTGCAGAAATTGTGGTGCTCCGCTGGCGGACAATGCCGTTGTTTGTGCGCGATGCGGCGCTACCGTTACCCCGCCTGCACCGCCCCCTGGCACGCAGCAGCCCTACCAAAGCCAACAGCAACCCTATCACCCCCCCATACTATCAGTACCCCTATGGCCAGCAGCCCTATCCACAGCAGGAGGATCGCCCCAGCGCAGGCTTTCATGTGCTCGCCTTCTTCTTCCCCATTGTTGGCCTGATCCTCTACCTTGTTTGGAAGGATCAGAAGCCGCGCTGTGCGCATGCCATCGGCAAATGGGCGCTGATTGGCTTTATTGCCAATACGATACTCATAATTATTGGCATCGTATTTTCCCTTTTGCTCTATAGCGTGGCCGCGCCCTCCTATTACGATTTTGGAAGTTACAACGATATCGTCTATGGCATATCGATGGCCATCCGTATGATAGCTCGTTAATTGCCTGATGATAAACAAAGCCAAATGATGCAAAGGGCCTGCTGCAAAGCATGTTTGCGGCAGGCCCTTTTGAAAGTATTTTGCACAAATATTTCAAAGTTCTCTTGTGTGAAATGATGAATTTTGATTTGTATGTTGTAATTCATCTGTTTTTAGACTACAATTTGTACACATTTATCAAAGAATCGGAGGGAGTTTTATGTTAGGTTTGTTGGTAGGCTTATTGCGGAGAGCGGTGGCAGCATTTATGGTGCTGTTTATCTTTTTCCCTTGCGGCGTTACCGTCAACAAAATGACGGTACAAAATCCGGATGAAATCCGTTTAAATGTGAGCATTATTTCAGATGGGCATATGGAGGGAAATAACGCCGCCCGCTTCAAAGGCCATGGCCAGGCGATGCTGGATTTCTCGAGTGCGGAAACGCCGGTTGATGCGTTAGTCATGGTTGGCGACAACACCATGAACGCGCAGGAAATTGAATACATGCTTCTATATGGCTTGATGCGCAAATATCTCACTGTAGATAACGTGCTGATTGCCCCTGGCAATCATGAGCTGTGCAAAACAGATGCATATGAAAAATATTATAAGCGTTTTATGGATTATAACAACGCCTTTTTTGGCTATGAGCATGAACACGCCTATTTCAGCCAGGAGATCAACGGCTATAAACTGATCGTCATGGCCACGGAGGCGGACAGCAAGATACAAGCCTATCATTCAGAGGAGCAGCTAAGGTGGCTTGAGAACGAACTGGCCGATGCGGCGGCAAGCGGCAAGCCCGCATTTGTATTCAATCATTTCCAACTGAAGGACAAATTTGTATCCCACTGGCCGGGTTCCGATGTTGGCCCGCAGGGAGAACAGCTGGATTCCATCCTAAAAAATTGCGGCACCAAAGTGTTCTATTTCTCTGGCCACCTGCACATGGGGGTTTATGAAAACGGAAACGGCCTGGCACAGGAGGGAAATGTCACCTACATCAACGTTCCGGGTTTTGGCGAAGAGTGCCTGTATGGCGATATTGTTGATCGCGGCATGGGCTGGCAAATGGAGGTTTACGACAGCAAGGTCGTGCTTCGCCTGCGCAACTTCTCCGACAGCAAATGGGTAGAGGGATTTGAATATACCTATGCGCTGTAAAGGCGGGGAACCGCGCGCCGCCTGATGCGCGGCAGTAAAATTTGAAATCCTAATCAAAGAACCCCGCACGGAAAATTCCGTGCGGGGTTCTTTTTATCCGCTCCCTTTTAATCCTGATCAAACAGCTCTGTGGAGAGGTAACGCTCCCCCGTATCTGGCAACAACACAACGATTGTCTTGCCTGCATTCTCCGGTCGTTTGGCGAGCACTTCTGCGGCATGCAGCGCTGCGCCCGACGAGATTCCAACCAACAAGCCTTCCGTTTGGGAGGCCAGGCGGGCGGCGGAAAAGGCGTCGTCATTTTCAACCGTAATAATTTCATCATAAATCTCCGTATTGAGCACCTCTGGCACAAAGCCCGCGCCAATACCCTGAATTTTATGCGGCCCCGGCTTTCCGCCGGAGAGCACTGGCGAAGCGGCGGGCTCCACGGCGACAACGCGCGTTTCCGGATCATGCGCTTTGAGCACCTCGCCGATGCCGGTAATCGTGCCGCCTGTACCAATGGCGGAAACGAAATAATCCACCTTCCCATCCATATCGCGCAAAATTTCCTGCGCTGTCGTGCGCCTGTGCGCTTCAGCGTTAGCAGGGTTAGTAAACTGGCCGGGAATATAGGAATTGGGATGTTCCTCCCGGAGCTCCTTTGCCCTGTCGATCGCGCCCTGCATCCCCTTCGCTGCTGGCGTCAGCACAAGCTCCGCGCCCAGCGCTTTTAAAAGGCTCCGACGCTCCCGGCTCATGCTCTCCGGCATGGTAAGGATAAGCCGATAACCCTTAATCGCAGCGGTATAGGCAAGGCCGATGCCTGTGTTGCCACTGGTCGGCTCAATAATCAGGGTATCCCTGTTGATCAACCCCTTTTCCTCTGCATCTGCAATCAAGGCATAGCCCACGCGGTCTTTCACGCTGCCCAAGGGGTTAAAGCTCTCCACCTTCGCAAGGATGCGGGCGTTCAACCCCTCCGTTTGAGCAAAGCGGCTCAGCTGCACAAGCGGAGTATTTCCAATCAATTCCAACAGGTTTTGGGCGATCTTTGCCATATCAAAAGCCATCCTTTCCAGTTTTCTAGTTTCAAATCATTCAATGCGGCAGGCTTCATGCTCCTCCGGATCCTCCAGCTTGCCCACAATCGGCTCTGGATCAATTCCCTGCCTACTATAATAATCCGCAATCGCGGCTTTGATCGCCTGCTCGGCTAAAACGGAACAGTGAATCTTGACCGCCGGCAGGCCGTCCAGCGCCTCTACAACCGCCTGATTGGTGAGCTTCAGCGCATCCGAAAGCGGTCGGCCCTTGATCATATCCGTGGCGATGGAGCTGGTCGCAATTGCGGAAGCGCATCCGTAGGTATTAAATTTAACATCCTCAATCACGCCGTTTTTCACCTTCAAATACATTTTCATGATATCGCCGCATTTTGCATTGCCCACTTCGCCGACACCGTTCGCATCCTCCAGCTTGCCGACATTGTGCGGATGTGTAAAATGCTCGATGACCTTTTCACTATATTGCATACGCCAAACCATCCTTTCTAAGAATCAGCACTTTATCTCGCCATTTTTAATACGCTCCCAAAGCGGAGACATTTCCCGCAGCCGGTCGATAACCGGCGGCAGCTTTTCTAATATATAGTCCACATCTTCCACTGTATGATTCTCATCGAGTGTCAGCCGCAACGAACCGTGTGCGATTTCATGTGGCAAACCAATTGAGAGCAACACATGGCTCGGGTCCAGGGAACCGGACGTACAGGCCGAGCCCGATGAGCCGCTGATGCCCTGAAAATCGAGCAGAAGCAGCAAGCTTTCCCCCTCAACGCCCTCAAAGCAAAAGCTTGCATTGCCGGGCAGCCGTTTTTCCCGGTCGCCGTTGAGGCGTGAACGCTCAATCTTCAGCGCGCCGTCAATCAGCCGATCGCGCAGGGAGGCAACGTAACGCATGCGCTCCTCCATCCCCTCCCGCATCAGGGAGGCGGCCTTTCCAAGCGCCACGATGCCGGCCACGTTTTCCGTCCCGGCCCGACGGCCGCGCTCCTGCGCCCCTCCGTCAATGAGGTTCGGGAAGCGCAGCCCCTTGCGGCAATACAGCGCCCCTACACCCTTTGGTGCATGGAGCTTATGCCCGGATAGGGAGAGCAGGTCAATCTGCTCCGCCTTGACATCCACCGGCACATGGCCTGCAGCCTGCACCGCATCCGTATGGAACGGAATGCCGCGGGCCCGGCACAGCGCCCCAATCTCGGCAATCGGCTGGATGGTGCCGATCTCATTATTAGCATACATAATGGTTACGAGCGCGGTATCCTCCCGCAGGGCGGCGGCAACCTCTTCGATGCGTACAATTCCGTTCTCATGCACATCGAGGAACGTTGCTTCAAAGCCTTCCCTTTGGAGCCGCTCGACGGTGTGGAGCACCGCGTGATGCTCAAATTTTGTGGTGACAATATGACGCTTCCCCTTTTTCGCCTGCATCTCCGCCAGCCCGCGGATGGCCCAATTATCCGCCTCCGAGCCACCGGAAGTAAAATAGATTTCTTCCGGATGGGCGCCCAAAAGCGCCGCGACCTGCCCGCGCGCGGTTTCCACAGCGTTATGCGCCGTCTGCCCCAACATATAGAGGCTGGAAGGATTTCCAAAATGCTCTGTCAGATAAGGGAGCATCGCCTCCACCACCTGTGGAGAAACGGCGGTGGTCGCCGCATTATCTGCATAAACGTAGCGTTTTGCTGAATCTTTCATGTTGTAACTGCTCCTTCCTGCTGCAATTCCAGCTTATCACGATAGCGCCGCACAAGCTCCGCGAGCGTAATATGATCCACCACACCGTTAACCGCATCGCGAATCTGCGCCCAAACCTCCCATGTGACGCACTGCTCCGCACGCGGGCAAGGGCCTGACCCCGACTGGCCCTGCGCCACGCAGTCCACCGGCGCCAGATCGCCTTCCAGCGCCCGCAGGATCATGCCCACCGTATAGTCCTCCGGATCGCGAGTGAGAGTATAGCCCCCCTGCGCGCCGCGCGTGCTGCGCAACAATCCCGATCGGCTGAGCACGGTGAAAATCTGTTCCAAATATTTCTCGCTGATTTCCTGCCGCCCTGCAATCTCCTTGATAGAAACACATCGCCCATTGGAATGAATGGCAATATCAATCATCACACGCAGGGCATAACGGCCTTTTGTTGATATTTTCATGGAGCGCCTTCCTCCTCTTTTACGGATTATGGGCACAGTATAGCACACTTTTAATTCATATCAATCCCATATGAATATAATGATTTAATTTTTTTTTAATCCGTCCGATTAATCGGCTAATACTGATAAAACGGCGGCCAGCGGAATGTTTCCGCCAACCGCCGCCCCTGGATAGCCCGCATGTCCCTCATGCAGGTTATTGTGCGTTCTCCCCTCCAAAAATCTTGCGGTAACGTTCCTCGTCATAGCCGCAGGCCTCACGCATCACCTCTTCCAGTGTTTTCCCCTCCGCACGGATTTCATCAATCAGGCAATCGCGCTTTATTTTGCCGTTTTTTAAAATGACGGCGCGATCAATGAAATTATCGATCTCATTGATTAGGTGCGTTGCAAGCAAGATCGTCTCCCCATCAAGGAGACTGTCGCCCATCAGCCGCAAAAAATCACGCCGTGTAAACACGTCATTGCCGAGAAACGGCTCGTCGAGGAGTAGATAGCGGCATCCCTTGGAGAAGCCGATTGAAATTTCAAGCTTTGCCTTCTGCCCGGTGGAAAAAGTGCGTGCTTTTTTCCCTTTGGGCAATTCAAAATATTCGAGCAGTTTCAAATAGCGCTCCCGGTTGAAGCGGTCGTAGTAATCCTCTAAAAAATCTGCATGTTCCACAGGCGTCATAAAGGGAAAAAACGTGCCCTGTTCTGTCATAAAAGCAACTTGGCCTGCCGCCTTGAGCGAGGGCGTTGCGTCAATCGTCACCTTTCCCCGCGTTGGCTCCATCAGGCCCGCCACAATTTTTAAAAGCGTGGTTTTGCCCGCTGCGTTTTCACCGAGGAGCCCAACAACTTCACCCTCCTCAACCTGTAAATGGATTCCATCGAGTGCCCAGGCATGCGTGCCCGGGAATTGCTTGCAAAGCCCTTCAATCTGAATCAACCTGTTCTCCCCCTTTCTGTAATTGCAGCGCTTCATATCGCCTGATATTCGGCGTTTCACATCGCAAATCCTCTTGCTGGCCGGATTGGATCGCGCAGGAAAACACCTTTTGCCCATCCTGATAGGCAATCAAATAGGGGCGCGGCACCGGCCCGCTCGATTGCGTGAACTTTGGCTGCTCCATCAGCGTGAAAAGGTAGAGCGTTCCTCCAGCATAATGGAGATCGGCAAAGCCGGTACAGAAATCGCCTGCCTCGCCTCGAGAAACCGTATCCTCCACTTGCTCTACGATCGCTCCCTCCACCAGATCAACCGCAATCGCCTCACAGATTACCTCTTCTCCACTAGTGTGCATGTCCGCCAGCAACATTATATTCTCCTTTACCGTGTAAAACGTGTATTCCTCCCAGCCCGGTATGGAAATGGTGTGCGTCGCTTGCCAGGTACGCGGATCGATCAGTTGAACCGTCAGCTTGCCCTCCTGCCGAAGGAACAGCGCCAGTTGCTCCCCGCAGGCCTCCAATGAAACGATCTCGACCTTTCCATTCTGCAAATCAATGGGGAAAAGATTCTTCTTATGAATGGTTACAGCTTCCCCTGAAGAAGAGTCGGGCACATCTGTCATATCATAAATTCCACCTGTCCCGCGGCAGTTTTCGTCCGTCAGCGTCACCGTGTAACGGATGCCGTCCAGCTGCACCGTATCCCAAGGCTGAAACCCTCCCGACCTTGACATCAACCCTTTCTTTCCATTCTGATCCGCGTAATATAATTGCATTAATGTTTTATGGTAAACGATCTGTGTCTGAATACGGAAATCAGAATGAAATCCATCTTCCAGGAAAAGGGTAAACTGATCCGCCGTTTCGCTTATCGTCGAGGTGTCGGCTTGATTCACGGAGCCATCCGGGTTTTTGATCTCCTCCCCCGCATTGTAAAATTGAACCTTTGTTTCTGTGCCGGGCAGCGGCTCATAATCATAGCCCACCACATGGCTTTTTTCCCTTACTTCGTCCATAAGCGCCTGGGGTAAAATCCGTTGCGTCAGCTCCCGCCCTTGGGAGGCAAAGGATATGCGTTGAAAGGAATCCGTTAGCACCCCTGTGATCCGGATATCCTCCAGCACAGATGCATCGCCCTCCTGCTCCACAAACGCAAAGCCCTCGTGATCGCGCTGGGCAAACAAAACCGCGCCGCTGCACACAAATACCGCTGCGATCACCGTAAGGATGCCGACCAGCGCCGCCATCCGAAGCGATCTTCTTCGATGCGTCATTTCGATCCCTCCATCTTAATCCAAAAGGCTTTTCCGGCAGAGCCGGTAAGCCATCCCAAGCATCCACACGGTACAGGCCGCCATATAGGCAACCTCAAACGCCAAAAAGATACAAGCGCTGATATCCCACTGCCCCAGGCTGCTTTCCCCCATTGAGGTTGCGGCGAAGAGGCTCGCCCAGGCGGCGGCAGCCGGTATGGCCGCCCACCAGCGCCGCCCATAAAGCGAAAGGGCGAGATAAACACAAGAGGCAACAGGCAGCAGGAGGAAAGAAGCCGACAGCAGCACAAAAAACAGATGGCGCGGATAAAACATTTGCAGAAACGGCGTGCGCACAAAAGTGAGATACAAATCATTTGCCGGAGGGGCCCAAGGGGAATCCGGCAGCAGCACCGAAAAACCCAGCTTGCTGGTTCCCACCCTCGCACCCGGCAGGTTGTAGAGCGCCGTTTCCCAGTGATACACTCCGTAACTTACATACACCGCCACAATCTGCACCGCCCAAAGCAGCAGGAACGCCCAAAGCACCGCCAGGAGCATGCTCCCAGCCAGGCCTTCTGCGCCCGTTGGAAGGCTCCGCAGGGTGTAAACGCCTTTCGTGCCGCCCATCGTAAACCGCATAAAATAGAGCAGAATGCCAGAAAGGCAACAGCGTACGCCACATAAAACATTACGGGCAGAATGGGCTTCCACCAAATCGCCTGAAAGCTTAGCAAAGCCCCCATTCTGCACGACTGCACGAACATCCCGCTGGACACGAGCACTTCGCCCGTCAGCAGCAGCGCATACAGGGGAAACAAAAATTTGCCCATTTGAAAAAAGTGATGAGTGGCCAGCCGGATCATTTTATTTCTCTGTTGCATCTCTTACCTTCCTCCTTCTGCCGGCTGTAAATACAGCTCGCTATAGCGCCTTGCCTCCGGCGCTTTGACGCGTGCATCCTCCTGTTGGCCGGATTGAATCATGCATGCAAAAATTTGCTCCCCCTCCCGGTATACCGAAAGAACGGGCAAGTCTACCGTCCAACCGGAAGGCTGCTGATTCTGCGCCTTCCCCGCAGGGTTATCCGGTGGAGTCATGAAGGAGATCAGGTAAAGCGTATCATCGATATACAGAGCATCCATCACACCCATCCGGGCGAGAGGAGAGCTATCCTGAAACTGCTTGACGACTGCGCCGCTTTCCAGATTGACGATATCGATCTGCCGCAGCGTTGTATTTTCACCCGAGGATTCCACATCCGCCTGCACTTCCGGTTCTAAAAAACGGACGAGCACGGCATATTCCCCTTTTGCAAAAAAGCCGCCGGGCGGCATCGGTTCCCCCCAACCAAGCAGCGCCACGATATGTTCTGTTTCCCATGTTTGCGGGTTGACAATGCGCATGGTCATTCGGCCATTCACAGATATGAAAACCGCCAGGTTCTCTCCGCATGATTCCATAGAGAGGATCTCATTTTTTCCTCCGTCCAGCTCGATAGGATACAGGTTTTCCTGCTCCACCATCGCGGGTGATTCCTCACCCGACAGCGGCAGGTTCACAAAGTCAGTCACGTCATAGATCCCCCCTGTGCCGCGGCAATCGGCATCCGTTGCCGTAATCGCATACCATCGGTTGTTCATCTGCACCAGATTGTGCGAAGATACCTCGAGCACGCTTCCAACCGGAATCGATGGATTAGTGCCTGTTTCCTTTTTCCCATCCAGCAGTACATACTGCATGGAAACCTCCCGATGATAGCTTACCTGTGTTTTCACACGATAGGAATGATAGCCGGCGGGCATAGCATTCCCTGTTAGGCAAAGCAGAAAGGCATCGGCAGTTTCTGTAAGGATCGTCTGCTGCTCAGTAGAGGTAGCAGAGCCATCTGGATTGTAGCGCCATGCCTTATCGACAACAGATTTTTCCCGCGTCACGTTTGCTTCGGGCAGCGGCTCAAAATAATAGCATACCGGATGCCAGTCTTTCGCCCTAAATAAGTCCTGAAACATTGTCTGCCGCAACGCGCGATGTTCAAAATTCATCCCATGAGAGGAAAAGGATACGCGATGGAAGGAATCTTTCAGTACACCTGTCACACGAATGCGTGCCAGCACCGAGGCGTCCCCCTTCTGGTCTGCAAAGATGAACCCTTCCTGATTGCGCTGGAGAAATAGAAAGCCGCTGCTGGCAAAGATTACACACATAGCCGTGGCAACCAGTCCAGCCCAAATCGCCGTACGCTTTTTCATTTTCATGTTCATTCCTTCCCTGCGCCAGGCCGCGGCTTTGCGCAGCCAAAATTAATCTTTCAACCTTATCCCAGCCTGCTTCTGCCAGCGCGCCGCCATGCCAGCCCAAGCATCAAAAGCATGCCAAGCAGCGTCAAAACAAGGGATATACCTATTGCGAAAAGCTGTTCATAACCTTGATGCTGTAACGCCGCCTGCCCTTCCACCAGCCCGATGAGAAAAGCGCCCCAGCAAAATAGAACCGGCAGCAGCGCCCGCGCCCGCCGCTCACACAAGGCAAGCACCGAGTAAGCCCCTGAAATAGGCGGCAAAACCACCATGAACGCCGCAAGCGCCAAAAAAACAGGGTGGCGCGGATAAAACAGCTGTAAAAACGGGGTTCGGATAAAGGCGAGATATAGATCATTTGCCGGAGGCAGCCACTCTCGATCCGGCACAATAACAGAAAACCCTATCCTGCTCATCCCATCTACGTTGCCCGGCAGGTTATAAAGCAGCACCTCCATGCGGTATAACCCATACCCCAAATAAATCGCCAAAAGCTGCGCCGCCCAAAGCAAAATCATGGCCGAAAGCATGGCGATAAACATGCTCCACAGGAGGCCCGACGCCCCCATCGGAAGGCTGCGCAGGGTATAAACGCCCTTACCATCCATGAAATAGCGCAAAAAATAAAACAGCATCCCTGCAACAAGGGCTCCGTATGCCGCATAGAAAATAATCGGTGCGGCCGCAACACTGACAATCGTCTGGAAACTGACCGGATCTTGTATTTGGCACCGGCGTATAAACATGCTGCCAATCAAAATCAGATCGGCCGCTATGAGCAAAATAAAAATTGCTAACAACAGCCTACTGATTTGTGTAAAATAATAAGCTGCCAACCGCAAGGTTTTTTTCGATTTATCCATCTGGATATGATCACCCTTTCTCCTTCTCAAGCTGCAAACGCCCATTTTCTTCCGCCATCCTAACCGTTTCTTGTGTACTATACGCCTAATACATAAGCGGCAAAAAAAGAAGCTACTCCTCCCATTTCTCAGTCAGCAGTGCGATGGACTGTTGAAAAGAGAGGCCCAATGCTTTCACGTTGGATAAAAATGTTTGCACGGCTTCTTCCTTGAGTGTTTCCAACAGCTCGGCACGCATCTCAGGCGTTACGGAAATCACGCTGCCCGCGTTGCCATCCGTATGCATTATCCCCTCCTCTTCTAAGGCTTTGTAGGCCTTTTGAGCCGTGTTGGGATTAATGCCGAGCAGAACTGCTAACTCGCGCCGGGAGGGCAGGGCATCCCCGTCCCGCAGCACACCGCGGCAAATTTGTAGATGCACATACCGCACCAGCTGTAAATACACCGGATCTCGCGTATTCAGGATCAAATCTGAAAAAACCCGCATTCGATCACCGCCTTTATGCGTATTATATGTGTAATACACTAAAAAGTCAACAACATTTTATTTTTGAAGAGCAAAAAATTTGACAATCTTTCCGTAACCATGATAAAATCATGAAGAAAAGACGCTCATCGCCAACTTTTTTGATTAAATAAGGGAAGTTGAAAGGATGGATGATTTCTATGAATCGATCAGGCAGCCGTTATTCTATTCTTACCTCCTGCCTGGCAACGCTGCTAGCCTGTGTGCTGCTCTCCACCGGAGCGGCTGTTCCGCCGAGCGTCGCAGCGCCTGTCCACAGCATGGAGGACGCAGCCGTATTGCCACAGCAGGCAGCGGCCCCGTCACAGGCCGCTTCACTGGCAGGGCAAACCGCCAAGCACACCCCCGCTGCACCTGAGGCAGCAAATCCAAAGCAGGCGCCTAAGGCCAGCGTCGCCTCCCCGGTGAAAGCAGCGGCAGCGGATACCACATCTGCAACAGCAACTCCATCCGGCCCGAAAGCCGTTGCACAGGAAGCCTCCAGCCCGCCCGCACAAACAGAAGGGGGACAAGAGCTGCCCACCTTTACGCCCGCCTCGGCAGAATTTGTGCGCAGCGTTTTGACCGCTGTGCTCACCCAAATCCTGACCGGCAGGGCGGATCGCGACGCTGTAATCACTGCCATTGAGCGGCTGCCGATGCCGCAGGAGCAGGCCGTCTCCTTGGCCGCCGCTCTGCTGGACGGTCAAAAGGGCAGCAGCACCATCGATATTATCAAGGGCCTGATAGGCGCAGTAGGCGACGGCATCCACCAAATCGATATCACGCTGGGCAGCACGCCCTACCCCGGTGTTTATGAGTTCCTCGGAGATTATATAAAGGATGACGGCACAAGCGTGCATGTATCCTCCGGCGTTTATTACGACGAAGCGACCGGCCTCGTCTACGGCAAAGACGGCGCCGGTATGTTTGCCATCGGCTTTGATTACGATGCCGGGCAGTATCTTGTAATCGGCGCAACAGAAGCCTGGCAGAGGCAGTTTGGTTTCTGCCGCTTGTATGACACGTTATCTCCGCTCGTCTTGATGGATTACGACACCGTCCGCATCAAATTCCAATATGGGGAGATGGACTGGATGGTTCAGCTCTGGAAAGGGAACTACGCCATCACCAACGGCGGTGAAATCGGAATATATCACAAACCAACCAACCGATTGATCGAATTTTATGACTGCGCAGAGAATAGCGAACTGCCGCAGATGGCAATGACGCTGCGCAGAGGCGATCAAATCCTCTTCACCCGCGGGCTTCAGCCGCATTGGTGGATGACGGGCTTTCAGTTAGGCACCCTTTACAAGCCAGCCCAACTTACGCTTGATGGGCAGCTTATTTTTGAAGATCCCGCCATGCGGGATGCATTTGTAAAAGCCTTCCGCCAGCAGGTTTGCCCGCTCACCTCTTCCATCCAAGTGGAAGGGAATCTCATCTCTTTCTCCTGGAAATAAAGGCCAGCGCCTAGCCAGTGGACTTCTGCTTCCCGTGAGCGGTGCGCATCCCTTTGAGCCGTGTAATCACGGTCGGCTTTGGTTCGTTACCCGCCCCGCTTCGCCATAAAATGGAACAAGTCAAAACCGGGCGGTGTGGGAAAGCCCACACCGCCCGGTCAGTTTAGGGAGAATCAAGCATCCTCAGCCATGCACACTCTCCGCGGCCGCTGCACCAATCCCGCCTTTTGCAGCGCCGCTACCAGAAGGGGAACCGCCACAAGTTGGATCACAATGCCAGGCAAAGCCGTGACGAATGCTGAGGTTAAAAAAACGGTAAATCCATAGGGCTTGCCTGCAATGCCGAGCAGCACAGCGTTTGCAATGCCGGATACCGCGCGCCCCCCCAGCATCGCGCCAATCAGGGAGAGATAGAGGTTTCCCCTCAGCTTTCGGTAAAACAGCCCGGTCAACACGCCATATGCGCATAGTTCCAGCATCATGGCTGGCAGGGTTGGGAAGGCAGGCGGCATTCCCGTCAGCAGGGAGGAAAGCAGCGGGCCAATCAAGCCGCAGGCCGCTCCAAATGGCCAGCCGCACAGCAAACCGCACAGCAGCACAGGAATGTGCATCGGCAGGAAGGTAGCACCCGCTCCGATTGCATGGAATGCCATTGGAAGCACAATGCATAGGGCGATGCAGAAGGCGGTTAGCACCAAATTCTTGGTATGGGATTGCTTCATTTGTCACATCTTCCTTTCATACGATAAGCGAGCAAAAAAGCGCCAATCAGGCTCCCTCCGCTTCTGCGAGGGTCACGGCCTGGTTGGCGCTTTTCATTTGCAGCGATCGTTCCGTTTGATTGTTCGCCCCTGCTTCTGCCGGGCTGCCGCTCTTCTGAGCGGTATTTCTGATGTTTTATTATAGCAGAACCGGCCCATCCCGTCAACGCCGTTCCGCTTTCTGACACGCCATTTCTTCCTGCTTTCTCAGGATGCGCTCATAGCCCTCGCGGGGCAGGTTCGTATCCAGGCAAAGCTTTTCCATCGGGCACATACCAGTGTGCGTTCGATTGACGATGTATGGCACACGTTCCCCTTCGTGAAAGGGAACGCACCGTTCACCAAGACATACCGCCGCATGCTCGCTGATGACATCCGCATACACTTCCTTCACGCCTGCGTAGAGCATCAAAAGCGCCGCCGCCTTGCCTATCACGCGATCCGCAATGGATGCGCCGCGCAGCAATTCCGGATCCTTTCGCAGCCATTCGGTCAGCGGTGAAACGCCGGAGAGGGAGGATTCTAAAACTCGCCCATCCGCTGTCAGGAGCACACAGGTAGAATGATGCTTATGCAGCGCATCCTTCACCCGCTCCAGTGTCTCTGTCATATTTTTAGCCCTCCTCTGCCCCGCCGGATATAAGCCCTTCAGCGGAGCTGTCATATGCATTCAAGTTTGATAAACAGCGGTAGATGGACGCCCCGTTTTCCGGCATAGACTCCCCGTTCTGCCGTGGAAGAATCCCGTAAAGCAGCATGTGCACCACTTGATCAAACACAGCCAGACTATGCTCGGCCACCGACGTCATGTCCTTTTCCGGATCCCAATTCGGATAGCCTACATGCAGGTGGATAAAATAGCTGGCAATGTGGAACGCCCGCAAAGCTAGGCCTTGATCCATTGGCACAACACTTTGGGCGCTGTGTTCTAAAATCTCCTGCAATTTTCTTAAATTATCCTGCTCGAACCGCTCACGGACTTGCCCCATCTTTGCCTGAAAAAATTCCGACGGCCTGCGTACAGAAGGGGAACCCATCAGAAGCGGACGGTACGGATGCTCTGTAAAATACTGCTGGCGATGCTGAAAATAATCATGAAAATTTTGCGACAGCGACTTGGAAGGGTCCGGTGCATACGCCTCCATATAGACTACCATCCCATCGTAGCACAATTGAACAGCGGCAAAAAAATATCCTCTTTATTTTGAAAATGGTGAAAGAGGCGGCCCTTTGAAATCTCATTTTCCGTACAAATTCGGTTGATTGACGCATCCGCATAGCCATGCCGGCTAAACTCTCGGATGGCGCCTTCCAAAATCAGCTCCCTGCTGATCCGCGTACGCTCTTCCTGTGTCATTGCAAGTCTCCTCCCGCCGGGCGGAATGATAGAGGTCTGTTTTGTTTATCATAATCATTTTTGATGTCTTTGTCAAACAGAAAAGCAAACCTATTTAGATCATAAAACAGACCATATATATTTTAAAAAAATGTAAAATAGACATTGTGCCTAAAATATAATCAACATTTTTTGCAAAATTACGCATTGAAAAATCAATTTTAACATGATATGATGAATTTATCCTAAAAAGTTTTGTATTAAAACAGACCTATATTATTTTAAAAACAGACTTTTATGGATTTTACACCAAGAGGAAGAAAAGGAGTGTACCATTTACCCGATCTCACATTTTGAAAGGAGTGCTCATTACCAACGATGAAAACTATCAAAATTTCAATCAGCATTCTCCTGATCTTGACGATCCTACTCTCCTGCTTGACGGCCGCATTTGCCGCAGGCAACAGTGTAGACCCTATCGCGCTGTTGGAGGCAGCCGGGCAGGGCCGCACCGAAAGCGCGCAAGCCCCGGCTGCAAAGAGTGCGGCTTCTGTGGCTGCGGCAGAAGCTGTGCAGGCCCTGCTGGCAAACAAAACCAACATCAATGCTGCTCCACCCACAGATGCAGCAAAACTGGAGGCCTACCGCACAAAGCTCGCCCTCTATGAAAAAGCCCTCTCCGCCTATAAGGCGCTGACGCAAGAGGAAAAGGACGCCTTCCCAGTTGAGGATGCGTTGAAGCTCCTGGCAGCAATTGATGGCCGGGAATCTTATTTGATCAAAGAAGAAAATCCTTCTCTAGCATATGTGGAACAGCACAAGGCTGCCTATGAAAAGTTGGATGATCTGATCGGGCCTCATACGGTGCGCACAAAGGCATACGAGGCCATGAAACCACTGATGACTCCTTTTGAGGGTACGCAAAAGCTGAACGCTAACACGGATTTTGCGAAAAAACCCGCGGCAAAGCCTCTCTTTGAGGCCTATTTACAAAATTATAAAAATGCCGATCCGCTCACTCGGAAGTATATGGATGGCATTTCCGCCTTCTCAGAGAGCTATGGTAACCCCACAATTGGCGGGAAGCTGACCGACCTGATCAAAATGATGGGCAATTACGCGCTTGCGGCAAACCCCTTCACAGAGCAGCCGCCAGCTTCCGCCGGCAGTGCGCCGAACGCGAACAACTTCCCGGGCGGTGCAAGCGACCCGGAATACATCACAGCCCTTAACGAATGGCTCCCGAAAAAACTGATCGAGGTTTCCTTTACGCAGCGCCAGAAAAACCATGCATACAATCAATCTTTCGCGGCAATGAAGCAGGCCGCCGCTTTTGCTCCTGAATATGCCTCCATACTCAATACGGCAATCCAGATGCGCGAAGGCTACATCGCCTTTTTGGAAACCGGAGCTACCGACCAGGCCGCTGCCGCCGTTGCTCTCTATGACGCAATTCAAGATGCATATCTTCTGGCGGTTTATAAGAGCCTGGGCTCCATCTACGCTTACTATGAGATTTATCTCAACTCCAAAGGGAACAATTATAACTACAGCAATCTGACAACCAGACAGCTCTATCAAAAATGCTTGGACGCCATGGAACAAATGGAGGTCGTCCGCTCATTTGAAGCATACATTGCCAATATAGATCTCAGCACCGTTAACAACGGCGTGATTGAACAAGCACAGGCGGAATACAAAAAGATTCCAGCCAACCTTACCGATAAAATCTCAAAAGAAGCCATGGAGAAATATCGGGCAATCCTCGCCCTCTATGACCCCGTTAAGCCGCTCATCCCGTCCCAAAATCAATTTGAGGGGGAAATTGCTTCCTTCAACCCCACCACGGTCAACGCCACAAAATTCCCCTGTGCACGCAAGGCAATCGAATACACGATTCTAAACACAGATCGTCTCCTTGGCGACGTGCTACAAATGGCGCTTGCCTACAGCGCAAACGGCACGCTCAAAGGCTATCAGAACTATAGCATTCTGAGCAACTCCTCCATGTCCACGCTGCTCTCTCTTTATGATATGCTTGCCAAGATGGAGCTCAGTGTGAGCGGCATAAATATTGCTGAGGTTCTCGCAAGTGAACTTGCACCGTCTAAAATCGCCGGATGGCTCAGCGAGGATTCCTTCGCAGGCGCAAAACAGAAGCTGATCGCTGCGGCGCAAACAGATGATTCTACTGCCGCCTTCTCCTCCATCCAGTTTGAAAACGGCGACTGGGGATTTGAAAACGGTGATGCAGAAGGCTTCTCCCATGCTGTGGCCGCCATGCTCCGCCCAATCGCAAATATTCTGCACAACGGCATTCTAGTAATCAGCAACATCCTTTATCTGCCAAACTCTGTGGCCGATAACGGCGACTACAAATATGGCGCTTATGAAAAGCTCATTCCCCTGCTGGAATCTCTCGGCTTGAAAGGTGTGCTTTCCTCACAGGAATATACCGCCCGCTTCCAGCTGCCGCCAAAGTCAGCAAAAATGCGCAGCTCGACGCGCTGTTTCTGCCCATCGTCAGCCCCATCGTCACGCTGGTGGATGAGCTACAGGCAAATCCGCTCAACACAATGCTCGATTTGCTGCCGCGCCTAGCCCGCACCATCAGTACGAACACGCTCAACGACAGCCTGAACAGCTTCCTGCATTCCAGCAGCCTGCTCAGCGGCGTGAATATCGACCTTTCCGGAGATGCGGTCAATGCGATGATCGACGGCCGGAAGATCAGCATCGGCCTTGGCGACAATGCGCAGCTCACCACAACCCTAAAGGCTGTGGATTGGGCGCGGCTGGCAGGCTGCGGCAAGCTTGTCCTTGCGGACAGCGTCAGCGCTGCGAACGCCTACCGTACTCTAATCGAAACAAACCGTGCGGACGCCTATGTGGTCGCCAGCCAGTACCTAGTCAAAACCGTGCTGCGCACCCGTATCGAAGGCAAATCCGCCGCAGTCGCCCTGGGCATCTGATTTCGCTCTTCTCTTTTCACCTCCTATCTAGTTGATACCCTTCGCATACCGCCACAAGCCGTTTGGCTCGCGGCGGTATGCGTTTTATGCAATGTGTGCCAACGAAAAGGAGCGCAAAACCAAGGTCTATCATAACCATACCTGCCAAAGGGAAACACGCTGCCACAAGAATAGCTGGCTGCCGGCTATTTTTTTCTTTCTCCTCTTGTATGGAATGAAACGGTATGTTATGCTGAAGCTGAAAACAAAACAGATTTTAAAACACCGGCTGAAATGCCGGCGCATTGTAAAGGAAGGCTGAGCACCGGGATGCAGAAAGTAATTGTCGTTTCAAAAACCCACCTTGATCTGGGGTTCACGGATTATGCGGAACATATTTATCATAAATACCTTGATGAATTCATCCCCAATGCCGTTTCAATCGCCAATGAGCTCAATGCGGACGGATCTAAACGTTTCGTTTGGACGACAGGCTCCTGGCTGCTCAAGGAAGCGCTGAAAAACGGAAGCGAGCAAAACCGGCAAGCCCTTCTGCAAGGCCTGCGCAGCGGCAATATTGCACCGCATGCCATGCCATTTACAACGCACACAGAACTGCTTGACGCCGACACGCTCGATTATGGCCTCTCCATCGTCGATCAAATCGACGATGTCACTGGCCGCAAAACCATTGCCGCGAAAATGACCGATGTGCCCGGCCATACGGTCGGCCTTGTTCCCTTGCTCGCAAAGCACGGAATTAAACTCCTGCATATCGGCGTCAACGGTGCATCCGCCATGCCGGAGGTGCCGCCTTGTTTCCTGTGGAAACAAGGGGAAAGCGAAGTTGTCGTCATTTATTCCGGCGATTACGGCGGAGCTTTTGAAAGCGAGCTGACCGGCAGCGTGCTCTATTTCGACCACACGCTCGACAACCACGGCGCATCCGGCGCCAAGGCCGTGCGCGCGCGCTTTGAGTCGATCCAGCAAAAATACCCTGGCGCACAGGTCACTGCCGGGCGGCTTGACGACTTTGCAGAGATCATCTGGCGGGTGAAAGACCAGCTCCCTGTGGTCACGGCAGAAATCGGGGATACCTGGATTCACGGAGCCGCCTCCGACCCTTATAAAACCGCCGGGCTCCGCACGCTCATTCGATTGAAAAACAAGTGGCTGGCCACGGGCCAGCTTAATCGGGAGAGTGATGCCTATGAGCAGCTGGCAGACAATTTACTCTGTGCTGCCGAACATACGTGGGGCCTGGATGTGAAAACCTATTTTGCCGATTATGAGCACTATCTCCGTCCGGATTTTGAACAGGCCCGTAGGAAGGATACCGTCGAGCTGCATCACCCTCTGCGGGATTTCCCACAAAACTTGCTGACGGTTTGCCAGCGCCGCCGCGGTGCTTATCATATCGGTTCCTACCGCGCCATGGAAAAAAGCTGGGAAGAGCAGCGCGCCTATCTGGATCGCGCGCTCATCAAACTGCCCGTTGATTTAAAAAGCGACGCTGAACAGGCACTTATCGCGCTCAGGCCGCAGAAATTTCTCGCTGTATCGGGGGAGACTCTGCAACGCAATGTGGATTATGCATTTGGTAGCTGGTCGATCCGAATCAATGAGTATGGCGGGATCGGCGCTCTTTTCTGCGGCGGCAGGGCGGTCATCCGGGAAAACAACCGCCCTGCTGTGGAATATTATTCCTACGGCAAGGCGAACTACGATTTCTGGCTCACGCATTATACCCGCAACCGCAAAAAGACTGCCAGCTGGTCTGTTGCGGATTTTGCAAGGCCGCTGTTAAAATATGTAGATGCCAAATATCCACAGGGCCGCACCCCCTACCGCTTTTGCCGAGGGTGCGTGCAAGCATTGCAAACCGGGTTGCGCATCTGTGTGTATCTGGACATTGCGCCAGCGTGCCACAGCGAGCTCGGAGCAGCGGATATGGTCCAGCTGGTCTATACGCTAGGCACAGATGGGTTAAAAATCGAGCTAATCTGGATTGACAAACCGGCCAGCCGCTTAACAGAAAGCACGGTATTCCGGCTGTATCCTGCTTGCACACAAGAGGAAATCCGTTATACAAAAATCGGCGCGGAAATCGACCCAATGGCCGTGGTAAAAAACGGAAACCGCAATCTTTCCGCCGTGTGGGATATGCATTTCGGCCCATACTGCTTTACAAACCATCATGCGGCCCTGATCGGTCTGGGCAAGGGTAAAATCCTGCGGTTTGACAACCAGTTTGAGGATGTTGCCCAAAACGGAATTGCTTATCTTCTGCACAATAATGTTTGGGGCACCAACTTCCCCCCCCCCCTCTCTGGTATGGAGATAACGCCTATTTTCGTTTTGATATCTCCCATGCCGCAGCCTTGTAATGGAGCCGGCTCCCTTTGCCTAGTCGGCTCTGGAAAGCGCCCGCCGAACAGAATGCAGTTTCACGGCGGCTTTCAACGCCATAGCTCGCTACTGGTGCGAGATTCTCCCCTGCTTTCCTGCCGGAAAATTGGCATCGTCTGTCTTGCCAGTGACCCGGCATGGAATGAAATCTCTGCAAGGCCTTCGCCGGACGAACCAGGGAACGCCGCAGCCGGCTGCGCCTTAAGCCTATTGGCGGCGTTATGCCTTCTTATTCATAAACACGAACCGTCTTTTAGAAAAAGGGGCACAGCTGCCACTTCCTTTTGCAAGCGGCAGCTGTGCAGATAGCGATATGCTTCTTTTGACAGCCTGTCAATCCATCCAGCCGCCCAGTTGGGCGGCTGATTTTTCGTTCTGAAGCCAAGGCGGCTGTTTTCTACGAAGCAATTGCGAAGCGGTCAGCGTTGGCAGCCGCAGCCACAGTTATTCTCGCGCTCTCTGCCGGAACAGCCGCAATTGTCGCCCTTTTGTTGGCTCGCACTTGACGAGGGCGGGAAAAACTCGTTGACTGGGAAGCGGATTTGCTTAAACGCATCGCACGGATCATTCTCCATATCGTGGCAGCACTCCTTCTCCGGCACACAGAAATCATAGGCCGGAATCAGCATTTGGACATCGCGCTCAAGCTGCACGATGGTAAACAGGCCAAGCGTGACGCGCACCGCCTTTTCTGGAGAGGCAACGCTGAAGTCGCCGTCGAACGACCGGCAGATGCACTTCGGTGCAGAGCAGCAGCCCTCGCACTCGCAGCAATCGCACGGGCGGCAAAGCTTTGCATCCAGGCAGATCGGATCGACACATTGGACTTTTGCCCTCGGGTTTGTACTGGTGGGAAGGAATTGTTCGTCTGCCTCGTCTGAGGAATATTCCGACGAGAAAATACGTACATTGCCTTCGCTCCCGAAAAGAATACACTTCTTTGAGAAGGAAGTCAGGCCCTCTACGGTGCAGGGGGGATTCATCGGCGTGGTATAGGCGTCAAGATATACCTTGAAGAAGAAGGTAATATCAACGGAGTAGTAACCGCGGTTGAAGGGAACCGCCTCCACGTCGATAAAGCAGTTGATAATCTTACACGAACGGCAGCGAACGGAAGTTGCATTGTCGATGATGCACTGCGCCCGGTCTGTAAAATAGACGCGCATATCGGCCAAGCAGTCTTTGTCCGCACACGAATCGTATACGCGGTTGGTATCGATGCATACAGCCTCACGAATGCCGCCGCTGACGACATCCGCAGTGTTGCAGCAGGATCTGTTGTCCGCCATAGTGTTTCCTCCTATGAATAGATTGAAATTTTGTAAAAACTTCAATACCATACTATGACGCGCACGGATTCTGGTGCAGGAAAAACGCGGAATAAGCGGAAAAGATTTGCGCAGAGCCCCTTGTTTCTTTGTAAGCCGCGTGCAGCTCTGCAAATCGCCGCCACTGTTTGCATGATAAAAAATAGCCGCCGGCCAAGTGTGTACGGCAAGCCGATTGCATCTCTTTGATCTCGTGGGGCCAATTGGCTTGGCTTTGTTACTCGCTTCGCTCGTAATAAAATATAGCCGCCGGCCAAGTGTGTACGGCAAGCCGATTGCATCTCTTTGATCCCGTGGGGCCAATTGGCTTTGCTTT
>ENA-OQED01000188-OQED01000188.1-human-gut-metagenome-genome-assembly--contig:-NODE-188-length-25608-cov-1.400259_pt1 | contig 25608 bp, 32 predicted proteins | sample MGYA00242790_ERZ504625 | MGnify/ENA primary metagenome ERZ504625 (study PRJEB26092, sample SAMD00036345) | human gut metagenome | host: Homo sapiens | study: EMG produced TPA metagenomics assembly of...
CAAGACGGATCACGGATTTTAACGGCTGTGTGATCTTATCGTCTTCCACTTCCTTCGGTCCGGTAACTACAGAACCAAATTCCACTCCTCTTGCAGTCTCAACGATAACCTTATCGCCCGTCTCTACCTCCAGTTTTCCCGGCGAAAAGAAATAGATCTTTCCGGCGGTTCTGAATCTAACGCCTATTACCTTCGTCATATGATTAGTTCTCCTTTATGGTCAGGAACAAAAGCTCCATAACCAGATCAAAGTTAACATTCGCTTTCAGTCTGGCTTTCGCTTTCTCAAGGCTCTCCAGGATCAGTTCAATTCCTTCATAAGAGCTTTTTCTCGCCTGTTCTTTTATACTCTGTAACTGGTCTTTGAATACGACCTTGCCAATCTCTTTTGTTGCTTTATACAGTAAAACATCTCTGTACCAGATCATGATAATGTCCAGATAATCCGTGATCTCTAATTTATATACAGATATATTCTTAACCGCAGCAACAATCTCACTCAGTTCCATATCATGGATATGCTTCAGGAGCTGTACCGCTTCCTCTCTGATCTCATTAAAATGCTCCGAATTCGCCAGCATGATCGCGCGTCCCACATTTCCCTGGGCAAATGCGGTACACATATCTGCTTTGTAATCCGGTATCTCCAGATTCTCCATCAGATACTTTCTGATCAGTGTATCTTTGATGTTACGCAGCTTCAGCATAACACATCTGGAGTTGATCGTCGGAAGTAACATCTCTGCATTCTCCGTCAGCAGTAAAAATACCGCATATGCCGGCGGCTCCTCGATCGTCTTCAGAATTGCATTTTGTGCCTGCGGTGTCATCAGATCTGCCTGAGGGATAATATATACTTTGTATGGTCCCTGATACGGCTTGATATCCACGGTATTGTTCACCTGTGTACGGATATCATCTACACTGATGCTGTTCGGCTTCTCATGTGTTACACGGATAATATCCGGATGGTTTCCGCTCTCTGCCTGCCTGCAGGAATGACATTTCCCGCAAGGTTCACTGTTCCCGCTCTCACACAAAAGAGTCGTTGCGAACAGATTCGCCAGCATCCTCTTACCGGAACCTCTCTCCCCATTCAGAATATACGCATGCGACACTCTGTTATTCTCCACTGCGCTACTGATATATTTTAATATGTCTTTGTGACCAACCACATCTTTAAAGCTTCCCATCTCGTATTACCTCTATTATCTCTTCCTTACATCGTACTTTATCGTCATTCTGATATCTTCTTGTAATTCCTGCTGCCGCAAGATTCTCTTCTGAGAAATCCTTCTGATCTGCCAGAAATCTTCTGCAGACTTCTTCGTATCCCGGATGTTCCTGCTGCCGTTCTCTTGCAATCGCGCGCATCAGGCGTTCCCCGTCTTCCACTTCGATATAAAGCGGAACCAGATTCTCCTGTCCATAATACGCTTTCATCTTCATATAAGATTCCAGCGTACCGATCATCAGATAATCAGACCCGGTCAGATGAATCTGTCCATCATCTATTGTAGCATATTTCCAGTCACCATACACGGTCTGATAGGTACGAAGTTCAATTATTTTGCCTTCTTCTCCATACTGTTCTAATATTTCATTCGAAACAAAATAATATTCCACGCCGTCTTTTTCACCTTCCCGCATCGGTCTGGTCGTATATAATGTCAGCGTCTTCAGCTCGGGAAGCTCTTTTCTGATCTCTTTATAGACCGTATCCTTACCGGAAGAACTCTTTCCCATCATGTAAAATATCTTACCCATCTATCCATACCTCTATGCTATCTTCTGATTGCAGTCCTTCAATTGAAAAATCGTGTTCCTGATACCAGCAGAGAATCTCCACCGCTTCCTGCGTAATGCGTTCTCCCGGAACGATCAGCGGACTTCCCGGCGGATAGAGATACGCATATTCCAGGGAAATGCATCCGGCGCTGTCCTTGAAATTTCGTTTTTCCATCTTGCCTGGGTTCACCAAATACAGAATGTCTTCTGAATCCTTCTGGTGGTTCTGGTTCTGCATCTTATCTCTGCACTTCACTGCCTTCGCAATCGTCCACACCTTTTCCAGTGACGGCTGTCTTCCGGAAAGCGGGAGATCCGTGTCGGTCATTTGCATCGGTTTCTGCTCCTGCCCGGCATCTTCCTGTCCGGATCCTGACTTTAACTTTGTATCGATCTCAGCATCAATTGCAAGCAATGCATCCCGCAATCTGTCCAACCCTTCCTGCGTATCCCCTACCGTCGTCATTGCCAGGACATAGGTTCCGGCAAGCATCTCCATCTGCAAATGATAATCACGAAGCAGTCTTTCATACAATTCATGACTGGACATCGGGGCATGCTTTACAGAGATCACAAATTTAGACCTGTCATATCTGTCTGTATTCTCCGTCCGGATAATCTTCAGATACTTCAGTTTCTTCAATTCTTCCCGCAGGGTATCGATATGTGCCGCATATTCTTTGAAAATACTGCACTTCTGCAGTTGTGTCTCTTCCAGCAGATGAATACACGCATCGATACTTGCCATCAGTATGTACGACGGACTGCTCGTCTGCAGCATATCCAGATACCGCTTTACTTTCCTGCGGTTCACCCGCTCCCCGTTCACATGCAGCAACGCTGTCTGCGTCAGGGCCGGAAGCGTCTTATGAAGACTGTTGATCACAAGATCTGCGCCATACATATTCGCACTCTCCGGGAAATACGGATCAAAGCCAAAATGTGCTCCATGTGCTTCATCTACGATCAGCAGACATCCCGCTTCATGTACAATCTCTGCAATCTTTTCGATGTCCGACACCACGCCGTCATAGGTCGGTGATACGATCATCACCGCACGGATCTTTGGATATTCTTCCAGTGCTTTCTGCACATCTTCTGCATCGATCTCTGTACTCAGTCCCAGTTCTGTATCAAACTTTGGATAAAGATAGACCGGATCCAGTTCATTCAGATATATCGCATGATACACAGACTTGTGACAATTTCTTGCCACAAGTATGGAATCGCCTTTTTCAGTTGTTCCTAATATTGCACTCAAAATTCCGACGGTACTTCCGTTAACAAGAAAATGTGTCTCATCCGCATGGTACACCTCTGCCGCTCTTTCCTGCGCTTCTTTCAAAATCCCTTCTGCATGATGCAGGTCATCAAAGCCATCGATCTCTGTAATATCGATCCTGTACGGAGAGGTTCCGTCCATCAGATCCAGATTCCTTTTATGACCCGGCATGTGGAATGCGTAGTAGTCGGAATCACTGTAATTCTTTAGTTTATCAAATATATTATACATGCATATATTTTAACAAAATAACATTATATTATCAAGCCATAAACTCCCGCAGAATCTGGCGTATCATCTCGTCCTTTGCAAGCTCCTCCGGTGCATCTTTCTGTTCTTCCGCTTCCGGGCTTTTACTTCCGTCCATACCGGCAAGTCCTGCCGATGCTTTTGCCAGATTTTTTGCGGTATTTTGAGTCCGTTCTCTCCGTCTGTTCTCACGCTGCATATGGACTACACTGTGATCCGGTACCGGGGCAGGTGTCTCTTCTGTTCCGGCTTCCGTCTCCTGTACTTCATCTCTTTGTATTTCGTCTTTTTGTATTTTATTCTTCTGTATTTCTTCTTCCGCCGGTCCGATTTCCTCTTCCGCCGGTCCGTTTTCTATGTTTACACGCACGGTCCGCTCCTTCTGATTCATCTTTTCATACTTGCGGAGACATACATTTTCCAGATAATCAACCATGTAATTCTTCGCCATCTCCATACAGTAATTCTCGTCCGTTGTCAGGTGGAACAGCCACACCAGGATTCCGAGTCCGCAGCCGGCAGCGCCCATCCGCAACGCTTCGTCTCCCATTCCATAGACCTGACAGGTAATTCCCGCTCCCGCAAGTCCGGTTACGATCAGAAGACCGGAACACATCTTTTCCAGTCTCCGGAGCGAATGCAGACGTAATCCACATACTTTGTATTCGTACAGATACTTATCCACAAATACCCCTACATTTTCCACCGTGTCACTGATCATACATGCATGTTCGAATTTCGCCCGGACCAGGCGCATCAACGGATGATTGCTTTTGCTCATACTTCCCGCCGCCTCTACCATACGTTTCATCGTCATACTCACGATACACTTGTCTGCCACTCCAAGTCCGGTCAGCATCCCCATAAGCACAAATAACAACTTCTTGTCCAATAACATTTCCAGCATAATAATAGCCCTCCTTTTTGATATGCATTATACTGTATATCAAAGAGAAGGGCGCTTTATTTCGTTCTTCCTATTCTGCACGGGAAATGCTGCTTTCTGTCACTTTCATGCATATCCTGTAACATTCTGTACTGCGCAGGTCATCTCGTTATCTTAGATCATCGGAAGCAATTCTTTCATAAGCCTTACACTGTGGGCGATTGCTTTCTTTTCGAATGTCGGATAGTCCATTGTCGCACTATTGTCGGCTTTATCCGAAATAGCACGGATAATGACATACGAAACTTTGTTCAGGTAAGCGGCCTGTGCGATTCCGGCACCTTCCATCTCTACACACATCGGGTGGAATAATGACACGATTCTTTCTTTCACTTCCTTATCGGAAATGAACTGGTCCCCGCTCGCCACTCTTCCTGTAAATGTATGAATATCCGGGTTCGCTTTTTCATTCGCTGCTACCGCCTTCTTCACAAGCTCCTTGTCTGCCGGGAATGACAATGTATCCATTCTCGGAATCTGTCCTGCCGGATCACCGAATACAGTCGCATCCATATCATGATGCAGTGCATCCGTGGAAATGACCATGTCGCCAATATCAATCTGTGCATCAAGCGAGCCGGCAATACCGGTGTTGATCAATGTATCTGCTCCGAATTGACTCACCAGAATCTGTGCACAGATTCCTGCATTGACCTTACCGATTCCGCTTCTTACGATTACAACATCTTTTCCGCCGAGTGTTCCCTTGCAGAATACCATACCTGCCATCTCCACGGTCTCTTCGATCTGCATATCTTTCTTCAGTTCTGCAACTTCTTCTTCCATTGCGCCGATAATACCTATCATATATTTATACCCTCCTGTGTTTCACGAATTTATCTACGCCTTATTATAGACGATAGGAAAATGGATTTCAACCGACGAAATGTATGGATAATTTGATGGTTTTCTGTTATAATCGGGAAGTATGGCAGTCAACAGATTTTCTGTCTGTTGATACCGAATCATCTAAAACTATGCAAGAACATTATCAGGAGGTAATAGATATGGATTACAAACCAACCGGAGTCTGTTCTCGTCTCATTCACGTAGAACTTGACGGAGATAAAATTGCTAACGTAGAATTCGTAGGCGGATGTGCCGGTAACACATCCGGAATCAGTAGCCTTGTTAAAGGAATGGATGCACACGAAGTCATCAAGCGCCTGGAAGGAACCAGATGTGGTGAAAGACCGACATCTTGTCCTGACCAGTTATCCAAAGCTTTGAGACAGGCACTTGGCGAATAATAGGCCAGCGGCTGATCTGAATAACGCAGACACAAAAAAGGATACTCGTCCCCCGACCGGGAGACTTGTATCCTTTTTCATTTTGGTGATTTTTTAATTTTGGTTTTTTTCTCTTTTTTTCACACCCTGCTTTTCCCTCGTCAAAACTTCCGTTGACTGGTTACGAATAAATAATTATTAATAGTTACATTGTTTGTTTCATTGTATTTTCTAATTATTATTCGCTCCTACATATTGTGCACTTACTTTTTGATGAATTTATTTATGGTTTTTTTATTGTCGTCTTCTTTTTTATATACATTACCTTATGGTTTGCTTTGTCTGTTTTACCTGTTTCATTCAGCTGTAATCTTCACTTTATCCCAACTACTGTTTGACTGTCATGGTCTGCATGGTTTCTGGTTATTCCGTCCACTTCTTTACTTTAATCTTTTCATCTTTTGATTTGTAATCTTTTTGTTTTGCTCTTTTTTTTAGTCTTATGTTCTTATCCTTCTATGCTTTTTAGGATTGTTAGTCGATGTAAATTCCATCAGTGAAGGAACTACTCATATCGCTGTTAGCAACATGTGTGCAACGTACACGGTAATAATAACCACCATCAACGTAAAGCGTTCTGTTGGACATGGCTCTGTTGGTATTCTTATTTTCTTTCTGCCAACCATCATAGTATGACCACTCTGTATCTTCTTCTTTTGCTCGCTCTACCATTACGGCTATCTGCACACTGTCTACTACTTGCGCAGCAATTGTAGTACCACCAGCATAAATCTTACCATCTTCTTCGAGTTTTACACACTTAGAATATCCCGTCAACAAATCTTTTCCTCTGGTGACTTTTTGATCATATCCTATTGATTCTTCTTCATGTGTCAATAACGAGCCATCTATTGATTTAATTTCAGCAGCTCTAACTTCTCGTATAGATGTTATCGACATTCCTCCAATTAACATTGCTGTCAAACATATAGACACTATTTTTTTCTTCATATCTCACCTCCATTCACACTATTTTTTGCCCTCATATATTAATACACATAATTTTTCAAAAACTGTCGCTTTTAGTTTGGAAAAATTAAATTTTTTAAAATTTTCTCAAAATCTTGTTTTTCCATAGTTCCTGTCAACATATATTCAATATTATTATATTCAAATTTTGCTACCCATTTTGGCAAATCCTCCTTATCTATTTTATATTTCGTAACTTTAACTCTGCATCCATTAATATTTTCAAAATGTTCTTCTTCCACAGTATCTTCAAAATCAATTCCCCACGATTCTTCACGATATGGTGCATTAATACAATATACAATTGTTTTTTTATTATAAAGATAAAACAACTCAGCCATCTGTTTATCTTCATAAAATTCTAACAGAATCAAAACTCATTCCAGGTAAACAAACAAAAATTTTCACTATATCCGTATTAAACACATCCCCTATCTCCTGATATGCCTTTTCCTCGTCTTCACCTTCTATCATTTTTATCTTATGGCTCGTACTTGATTTCTCAACCTCTCTATCTCCAACATTCTGTTTTACCATCCGCACAATCCTCTCCGGACCTCCCATACTGGTAATCCCCATTGCCAGCACACAGACAATGACTGCTGCCAGTGCGAGATACATTTTCAAAGGCTTCTTTTTACGGCGGACTTTCTTTCTGGAAGCTTCCTCCGGATCATTTTGCCCGATCCCGGCCTTCAGCATCTTGCGTCCCAGCTCCAAAGCCTCGCGGTCTTCTTCGGACAGATGATTGATTGCTTCTTCTCTTTCTTCTGCTTCTTTCCTGGCCTGCTCCATCTCATACGCACGGATCTGTTCTCTTACTCTTGCGAGGACAGCTTCCTTTGTCCCTTCAGGCACGACGAGACTGGTGTCATTTTTCAGAAATTCTTCTTCCTCTCTGGCAATCTCTTCAAATTCTCTGGCAATGCATTCTTTAAATTCGTCTTTCTTATCATTCATTTTGCTACCCTCAAATTTTTGACTGGTCTGTAAATTTCTCCATAGTTTTGCCACTTGACCTATTTCTTTCAGAAAGTATAATATAGATATAATCTTTATTATATTTGATGTATGCAAGAATAATACATATTCAAGTCTGGAGGTAATTATGAAACGTATTATCTTAACCGGTGGCGGTACTGCCGGGCATGTTACACCTAACATTGCTCTTCTGCCACGCCTGAAAGAATTAAACTATGATATTCACTATATAGGTTCTTATAATGGAATTGAAAAAGAACTGATTGAACAGTTCGGTATTCCGTATCACGGAATCTCAACCGGTAAACTCCGCCGCTACTTCAGCGTGCAGAACTTTACGGATCCGTTCCGTGTGATCAAAGGACTCGGCGAAGCCAAAAAACTTGTGAAGATCCTTCATCCTGATGTCATCTTCTCCAAAGGAGGCTTCGTATCCGTTCCTGTTGTTCTTGCCGGTAAAAGCCGTCATGTTCCGACCATTATCCATGAGTCTGACATGACACCGGGACTTGCTAATAAGATTTCCATGCCATCGGCATCAAAAATCTGCTGTAACTTCCCGGAAACCATCGAGCATCTTCCTGCCGGAAAGGCTGTTCTCACAGGCTCTCCGATTCGTCAGGAACTGTTATCCGGTGATAAATATAAGGCATTGGAATTTCTGCACTTCACTCAGGACAAACCAGTGATCATGGTCGTTGGCGGAAGTCTTGGTTCTGTTGCCGTCAACGATGCTGTCCGCAGTGTCCTTCCTGAATTGCTTCAGTCTTTCCAGATAGTTCATCTCTGTGGCAAGGGCAAAATTGATGAATCTTTGAAAGACCTGGAAGGTTATGCTCAGTTCGAATATATCAAAGACGAACTGAAGGACCTCTTCGCTCTGACAGATCTTGTTATTTCAAGAGCCGGAGCCAATGCGATCTGCGAACTTCTTGCACTGCACAAACCGAATCTTCTGATTCCACTCTCCGCAAACGCAAGCCGTGGTGACCAGATCCTGAACGCCCGTTCTTTCGAACGTCAGGGATACAGTGTTGTTCTGGAAGAAGAGGAACTGAATCATGATGTCCTCCTGAAAGCAATCACGGACCTTTATCAGAACCGTGAGACATACATTCAGACAATGAAGAATTCTCCTCAGCAGAATTCCATCGATACCATTATCGATCTGATCGAATCCGTTGCCAGACACTGATCTGCATTTATCTCTGTAATACATAAAAAACAGGTGGTTGTACTTCCACCTGTTTTTTATGTATTGTGTAAGCGGTCATACTCATCTTTGTACCTTTTTATCATCCATTTTCTTGCTCTTTTCAGCATACCTTCCAATGCATATAATGTAACGCCCATCTGCTTAGCGGCTTCCTTCTGCGGCATATCTACATAATATACAAGTGTCACTGCCTGATACCATCTGGCCTTTTTCTGATACAATTCCCGGAATATATCAATTCCGAGTTTGCGGAAACCTTGTTCCTTGAGCATCGCTATCACATACTCTTCTGAACTGTCATCAACCAGAGCGTCCGGATATTCGTCTTCCGACATCGTTATTTCCTCTAACGACACTTCGCGTTTATGGTCTCTTATATAATTCATGGCTCTGTACTTTGCAAGCATCAGCATCCATGCTTTAATCTGCTGCTTGGATTCATTTCCATTCTGTACATATGCCATGAAGAAGGCATCCTGCGCAATTTCTTCTGCTACGTGATGGTTTCCAGAGTATCTGAGTGCCTCCCTGTATACAACGTCAAAATATTCGCTATATGCATCCACAAAGGCACTTTCCCCTGTAAACTCTCTTCCCACTTTACGCTCCTACCTTTTATCTACTTATCTTTGATAAAACATCTTCTTTTTCTTCTTCTGTCAACTCATGCATCGTCCATCCAAGTCCGACTTTGTCATCTTTATGTCTCGGGATCATGTGCACATGATAATGAAATACTGTCTGTCCGGCAGCTTCACCGTTATTCTGGACAATATTGTAGCCATCGCAGCCCAGTGCTTTTGTGAGCTTTGTGATCATTTTCTTCGCAAGGATCATTGATTTTCCTGCAAGTTCATCATCAATCTCATACAGATTGGCATAATGTTCTTTTGGCAGGATCAGTGCGTGTCCTTTTGCTGCCGGATTGGCATCCAGGATCACCCGGAAATCTTCATCCTCATACACAGTCGCTGTCGGAATGTCTCCATTCGCCAGTTTACAAAAAATACAATTCTCATCCTTCATAATCTTATCCTTCTTTCTTTTAAAATTTATGATTGATTATTTAAACCGCCAATGCTAAACTGATACCTCAGAAAGGGGCGGTAATTATTATGTTATCATCGACAGACCATGACAAATTACAACAGATTATGCAGGAAAATCCTGAAAACGAAGCACTTATAAACCGGCTTTTAACCTCTCATCAGATGGAGATCAGTACCATAAGTCACGAGATCCGTAATCCTCTGACACTGGTTTACAGTACACTCCAGCTTATCGAATCACAACATCCGGAAGTCCTTACATTTTCCCATTGGGCGGAACTTCATCAGGATATCGAATACATGACATTCCTTCTGGAGGATCTGTCTTCTTACAATAACGGAGAACGTCTGGAACTTACCCCGGTAAGTGCAAGTACCTATTTCCGCAGGATTGCTTTATCCTTCGCAGCTTCTATTGTTGATACAGATATCGAATTTGTTTCCCGTATTCCCGAGGATCTCCCGGAAATATCTGCAGATCCCGTAAAGCTCCGTCAGGCAGTTCTGAATCTTCTTCGTAATGCCTGCGATGCACTGAACAAAAAAGCTCCTGATTCCCAGAAGCCGGTCATTACATTCTCTGTCACTTTCCATACAGATTCTCTGCATATCGGGGTCAGGGACAACGGATGCGGCATCGCTCCCGAAGACCAGAAGACTATCTTCGAGCCCTTTGTCACTCACAAACCGGACGGACCGGTCTTGGACTTGCAATCACCCGCCGGATCATCCAGGCACATCATGGAACGGTCACGCTTAACTCCGTCTTACATAACGGAACCACGTTTACCCTTACGCTTCCGGTACAGTAATACTCCCATCAGGAAGCCGGCTGCCAGACCTCCGATGTGTGCCATATTGTCTACGCCGCCACTGGTAAATCCATAATATAATGTCAGCACAACCATAAACACTAATCCTTTGCCGGATATCTCTCCTATCCTTCCCCGGTTACGGATCGCCACATACAGAAGTGCACCGATAATTCCGAAGATTGCACCGGATGCGCCTGCCGATACTGCCATACTTCCTGTCAGTATGTCCCACCATGCAGACAGGATATTCCCTGCAAGGCCGCTTACAAAATATACGATGAGGAACTTTATCTTTCCTATCTCAAGTTCCAGATTCCACCCCATCGCTACAAGCACAACCATATTATTGAAAAGATGATCGTATCCGAAGTGGAGAAACATACTCGTAAACAGCCGGTAATACTCTCCGTTCTTTATCAGATATGGAACATACATTGCCCCATGCTGTAACATGAATCTTCCATCCTCCGTCATTCCCTGAAATGACAGTACCAGAAAGACTATTACATTCACAACTGCCAGTAATACAGTACATGGTGCTTTTATTGTGTTCTTATTCATCTTCTATCGTCCGTTACCTTTCAATCTATTCATTTTCTGTCTTTATCAGTATAACATAGATTACTTAAATATTACAATTCCTCTTCTTCAATATGCAGTCCGTCCCATTCTCCCCATTTTGTTTTTTTATGTTTAGTCAGGAAACGCTTTACCGGGATCCACAGATTATCTGTCTCACGCATGATCGAGCTTCCCATCTCCTGTTCCGTAATCCAGTCATGTTCTTCCGTATCGTAATAAGATGTCCGCTCTCTTTTTTCTTCCAGCAGTTCATCTATCATTGTTTTTCTTACTGGTTTTTCCATATCTTTTTCTTCTCTTTCCCCACATTCTGCGATTAGTTTCTCCAGACTGTAATTTTCTTCCATCGTTCCCTTATGCAGCAAAAATGCCAGCCGGACACATTCTTCTTCCTCGTAATCCGCAACTTTCACCATGTACTCTGTCAGCACATGGAATTTCTCCCATAGATCCTGCGTTGCCGGCGGATAATAACAGAAAAAGAATTGCCCTTCCTCATAAAATATATATTCCGGTTCCAGTAGAATACAGTGGATATCCAGCAGATATTTTCCGGTTTCTTTCAGCACATTCCCAAACTGGTACATAAATTGCCGTATATCCTCCGCCTTTAACTTTGCTCTTGTATACATTGCCTGCATAGATATCTTTCCGCTTACATCATAATCATAATAACTGCTGCCATTCATGCCTCTTCCTGCCACCTTAAGGAATCCTTCCGGTGAATTGGCTTTCAGCATCTTCATCTGATAGTCCTCTTTATATAATACATGCTCTTCTATCGTTATCTTTCGTTCCATTCTTTCATTCCCCATTTATTTCTTTATCCTGCGGATATCCCGGATATACCGTTCCGGTTCTGTTACCGCTGCCCTGCTTTCTACCGCAAGTGACATCTTCCGTCTTTTCGCCCACGGCCGACACACGGATCTCTTCTTTGCTCACGGAACATACCGCTACGGCTCCCGGAAAGAGGATGCACTTTTTCCCGACCCGTTCCTGAAATAAGGCTTTTAATTCCGCTTCCTGTATTCCATCCTTTTCTCTGGCTTTCGTACTTCCGACAACAGCAGTCTCGTATGCTGCTCCCGCAATAATATTCTTGTCATGATAATAAAAACATGCCAGGACGCACCCCATAACAAGAAATAATATCATCGGCATCAGCAGGGACATTTCCACTGTAAAGCTTCCGTTCAGAGCATGTTTCTTATCTATGTTTATGATCCGTTCCATCTCACAGTCCTCCGATACATACGCCAAACAGATAGCCCACTGTCAGAAACGGATAGAATGGGAATGCCAAGACTCTTCTTCCGTCTCAGGGTCATGCATCCCAGAGCAAGAATCCCCAGAATAAAAAATGAAGTCGCAAGAACTTCCAGAAGTCCCCATACTCCCAGATAGATTCCAAGTATCAGAATCGCCAGACTGTCCCCGTATCCAATTGCTTCCCGTGTAATCTTACTGATTCCTATAAATATCATACCGATCAGCCCGCCTCCCAGCGATACCATCCAGTCTATATTCTGTGTAACTGCCTGATATAGAACCGTTCCTGCCATACACAATAACAGTACATCTCTCGGAACTTTCCTGATCTTATAATCCATAAACGACAGTCCTGTCAGTATGACCATCGCCACGATGCGGCTTACCGTCCACATTTGGAACATGCCCCCTTTCCCGCTGCCTCCGATACCGGTATCGCATAGATTGTCCGTTTTAATCCACTGCATGACAATGAACTATGATACCGGTCTCCAAAATTTGTAATGTATATAGTTCCTGCATTTCCTTTCATGCAATGTTCACATGGATAATATCTGCCGCCACTTTCATTACGAAGATCAGACACCGTACCCATATGTGTCATCCGGATCGACAGATCCAGATAGGAACAATGATAATCTTTGTGATATACAAGACCGTTCTCCGTCACATAGACCGTATCATTTCCCATATCGGATAATCCCTCTTTTTCATATCCGCTCCATGCTTTTATCTTCATGGTTTCCCTGCATTTTACCGGTCTGATACCGAATACCGGCACAGGAATTTTCACCTGATATTCTGCGTTCAATGTTCCAATCCCGGTACGCACAGACATTCTTGATGCCGAACAGTCCATCCCACTGCTGCCGCCTGCAATGATACTTCTTTCCATCCTTGTCTCTCCGATTGCATAGACGACATCACGCTCTACCTTTGACGGCATCAGCATCTGTGTGATACAGGTGTCTTTTGCCGCCTGTTTTCCTGCATACTGCAGACTACTCCTGACTGCAGTATGTACTGCCATCATTTCCAGAAGGTACAGCAGTGTCACAACCGCCAGGAAAAACAGCGGTACCGTTGCTGCCGCCTCTACGGTAACGCTTCCCTTTCTTTTATTACGGAATAATTTTTCCAATCGTGTTGAGGCGGATAAAGATACCCTTTCAGATACTGAATGATTGATAGGTTGTGAGGGGGAGAATAAATTATTTCTCATTTTGCGAATCCGGCTCCTTTCTTTATTATTTTTATATTTCCGGGATTTCTAACGATACCTGAAAGGGCATCTTTATCCGCCTCATGTTATTGTTCTTATACTCACTACTGATAGCCGTAATATGTCTGAAATCTATACGATATCCCTCTTCTCAGCTTACACACCGTGTCCACTTCCATTCTTCCGACACAGTAATCGATCCGAAATGACGGCTGGCTGTAAACCGTCTGCATATCCTTCTCGATCACGCCCATGGTTCTTACTGTTAATTTCCCTTTATCTTCCAGGAATAACAACATTCGCACATAGTCTTTGTAGTCCATACCACCTTCTACATCCGCCCCGTCGCCGGTGTCTTCCTCTGTTCCAAGCTTCATAAGACCGGATAATGAGAGCTGCCAGCTTGCATCATCCTTTACAACTGCAATCTTTTTTCCATTCAGCAATGTTCTCACATCCATCACGGATTCCCCGTATGCCCATGCCAGAAGAATTCCCTGCGCTACAGCTTCTGTAACCGCCGGTACCGCAAGCAGTGTACATAATGTCCCTGCCGCTGCCCGTGCCTCAGCCTGTCTGGTACTGTTGGTCTGCAGATACAGATAATTCGGCACGAATCTCAGCAGCACTAATTTGTTCGCAACCGCTTCCAGATTCTCCCGGTCACTTTGCCTGCCAGCCAGAATATATTCCACTTCATAGTCCAGGCTCCCACCCTTCGGTTCATCCAGAAAATCCGCAAAATGTTCCTGTATATACCCGCCCAGCAATACGGAATCCAGTGTTCCTCCTTCCGATTCCACATCTTCAAATGTTCCGTGACCGGTCTGATTCTCTCGGTTCTCCGGCATGTCCTCTGACACAACCTGTTTTTCTGATACCTGTGTTTCTTTCGGTAATACCAGATTCAAAATCGGTGCCTGCTTCAGTCCTGCTACATGTTCCAACGGATTCTCTTCGCCCGGAAGTTCCATTTCCTGCCCGCTCAGAAGCTCCTCCAGACGATCTGTCTGCGCTTTTTCTTCTCTGGTAATTTCATCTGCCTGCCGTTCCTGGTTCTTCCAGATGGAAGTCCTCCCAAGATACTTGTCTGCCCATGAGATCCCGTATTTGTGTTTCATGTATTTACCGGCCTGATCCATGAACAATTCCCCATTCTGATCTGTGAACAGCCGGATTCTCTTTATATCATTTTCCATATCAGCACCGTAATATGACAGGCGGTCTAACAAATTCTGCTCACTGTATGTCCCGCTTTCATATCCTGCTTCTATGGCAAATACATCATAATGTTCCAGAAGTTCTTTTTGATATTCTGCAAATACGCACTCCACTGCCCGGTTCATATCTGCCCTTCTGTAATTCTTTGCCATCTGGATGGATGCGCTTTCCGTCAACGCAAGTACAAGCGAGACAAGCAGAATAAATGTCAGTGTCAGATATACCGTTACCTCTCCTCTTACATACCCTGTCGTCAGCTCCTTCTTTCCGGTGCTCACCACACTTAAATTCCAGAACTTTCGCTGGTAATCTTTTCGAATATTGTCTGCACCAGACTGGTAAGCTGTGATTTGAAGATGATCACAAGTCCGATCAGTACGACCAGGATCAAGATCACTTCTACCACCCCAATCCCCCGGTCGTCTTTTAATACCTGTAATGCATATCGAATTCTCCACATACTGTATTCCCCTTTCTTCTTTTTCTTTTATTTTTCATCTATATCTGCAATGTCAGAAATGCCGGTACTATCACAATGACCAGTACCACCGCCAGCATAAGAAACATTGGAAGCAGCAGCTTTGTCCCAGCTTCTTCCCCAAGCCTTTTTGCCTGTGCTTTCCGCTCTTCAAATGCCTGTATTGGATTCCAGTTTTAACAGTTCTGTCAATCCTTTTGTTCCTTTCCGCAGATTCTGTGACAACAAAGCCCCCAGTCTTATATACACCTGAACGTCACACCGTCTGCCGAAATTCTCATAGCTCTCCGATTCTGTCACACCACTGTCCATCTCATGACAGGTCTGTATCATTTCTTCATATGCGTACCTCTTTTTCCCTTCTTCTTTTTCTCTCGCATAGCCCTCGGTTACCTTTCTCCAGGCACGCTTTACCGTCATGCCTGCTCCCAGATACAATGTCAGTTTGTTAATAATATCCGGATAGTCCTTAAGCATCTGTTTTTTTCTGTCTTCCAGTGCCTTTTTTTCATTCTGTTTCTGCAATGCACAGAGCAGTATTCCGATCATTATGCTCATTGTGAGCACAATCATTCCCCGGTTATGAAACGGATGATAATAACGAAGTTCATTTTTTCCCAGACGTTCCGGCAAGATCAGTGCTTTCTGTTCCCGCTGCTTTTCATCTGCCTTTTTCAAATTTTCCGTTACTGTTTTCTTTATCTTTTCCTCTCCGCTTAACTTCTTAGGGTACACACAGACCACGCACTGATAAGCTGCCTGTTCTTTTTCATTCTCCGTGTAAGTAAGTACCGCATTCAGTTTTACAAGTGTTCCCTTTTTTGCAATATTCTTCTCTTGTATCTCGCCCTTAACATTCATCACATCATACCTGTCCAATTCCCAGGAGACCGTCACCGGTTCTCCCGGGATCTCTGTGATCAGGTTCAGATCTGTCTCCACATGATCCGGCGTCTGGTTTTCATTCAGTATCAACCTGTCCATCCTCCGGATGATCCTTCCAAACAGTTCCTGTATCTCTTCTGTCGTATACCGGCGTTCCGATACTTCTATATCCGCTCTTATTTTTTTCTTTTTATTCCCGACTTTTACATCCAGACTTCCGTCTTGGACCCTTTTCCGTAATCATTCCTCTCAATAGCCGGTTGTAGCTGCTTTACAGAACGAACGGCATCTGCTCCGGTCAGTAATATCCCGGATATGAACAGTACACAAGTCACCCGCACTATACGTCGATTCTCAATATCCTTATTCCCAGATAATAAGCGCCTGCGTAGATTCCAAGACATAATGTCATCACCCCGATTCCTGCCATATTCCCATATAATTCATTCATGAATTCCGGAAAACTAAGTGACATATAACCGATAATTCCATACGGCACTACCGACATGATCTGAAATTCATATTTCTTTGCAGCGAGCATGGTATCGATCTCTCTTTTCACTTCTATCTTGTCTCCGATCTGATTCGCTGTATTACGGATAATACCGATCATGTCCCCACCGCTTTTCTTTGCCGTTACGAATACGGTTACAAAACTCTTTACATCCTCCGACAGAACCTGTTCTGCAAATTCCTCCAGCACCTGTTCAACCGGAATATGTATCCGCAATTTTCTCGTAATAACCAATAGTTCCTTAGAAATCCGGGCCTCCGGAGGATAAAGGATTTTTAATTCTTTCTGCGTTTCATAGAATGCATTTTCTACCGAATAGCCCGTGTTCAGTGCTGCCGACAGAGACTGTATCATCTCGCGGAACTGCTTCTGGAATTCCTGTTCCTTTTTCTTTTTCTCTTCTTTCAGAAACTCTCTGTACAGCCATATCCCCAGCGGGATCAGTGCCGGCACAGCCCATATCTTCCGGTAATAAAGCCATGCCGTAATCCCAATGAGTATGGCAGCCTTTCCCCCGGCTGCCCCACGTTCTTTAAATGTGATATCCTGCTGCCATAAGCTTCTCGCGGTGACAAAGTTCTGCAATTTTTTTCCAGTCTCCGCTGACTTTTCTTTCCATCCTGATTTCTCTTTTTTCTTCATCTTCTGTTACATTCACCGCCTCCTTATATGCTTCTTCAAAGCAATACAGCGTCTGCAGGTGGATTTCTTCCTCCCAGTATCCCAGGACTTCTGTTACTTCCAGGACTTTTCTGGTCTTATCTCTCAGACGGCCGAGATGTACAATGATATCCAGACCGGAGGCGATCTGTCTCTGAATTGCAGGAAGGGGAAGATCCATTCCCATCAATACCATCGTTTCCAGACGGCTTAGCATGTCCTTCGGACTGTTTGCATGGCCGGTGCTGAGACTTCCGTCATGCCCCGTATTAAGTGCCTGAAGCATATCAATTGCTTCCGCCGAGCGCACTTCCCCCACGATGATCCTGTCCGGTCTCATACGAAGTGCCGACTTGATCAGATCCCTGATGGTAACTTCTCCTGTTCCTTCTACATTTGCATTTCTTGCTTCCAGTCTTACCAGATTCTTTACATTTTGAATCTGAAGTTCTGCGTTGTCTTCGATCGTTATGATGCGTTCATTTTTGGGTATATATTGCGATAGTGCATTCAAGAAAGTGGTTTTCCCGGATCCGGTTCCACCACTGATGAATATATTGTATCCGGCGGCTACTAATAAAGCCAGAAAACCCGATACTTCTGAATTGATTGACTGCCATTCCATCAGTTTTTTCATTGTAATTGCTTCTTTTGCAAATTTTCGAATTGTAACGATCGGCCCATTTAATGCGACCGGCGGAAGTACGACATTGACTCTCGATCCGTCTGCCAGTCTGGCATCTGCAATCGGCGATGCCTCATTTACCAGTCTGTTGGATCCTGCCACGATCTGCTGGATCACATCCTCCAGTTTGTCTCTGGATAAGAATCTTTTGTCTGACTGGATGATCCTTCCTGCTTTTTCAATAAATATATTCTGCGTCCCGTTGATCATGATCTCTGTGATCTGTTCGTCTTCCAGAAATTCCTGCAGCAGATCCAATTTCCGGAATGCATTGAAAAGTTCCTTTCCAAGCATTGTTTTCTGATCCAACGGCAGATATTCTTCCTGCGAAGCTTCCTGAAGTACTTCATAGATCAACTCTGTCAGTTCTTCGTCCTCCATGTCCCTTGTCATATCCAGTCTGGATAATATCCTTGCATGGAGCTGCTCTGCTCTATCATTTTCCTCATCCTTCCAGCTCTTTCTTTACCATCTTCTGCTTTACATCGTCATAACCCATCAGATGTAATTCTTCTTCAAACTGGAATAATTTTGCCTGCGCCACCTCCTCTTTTATGACTGCCACATGTATCTCCGTACACATCCTCAAGAGCTCATATACTCCACGGATCCCTTCATCGATATCCAGTATCAGGACTTCATATATGCTCTGTTCTGCAATCTGTTCCACAAACCCTGTCCACTCTTCGATCTCCACTGCCTTCAGATCTTCCGACATCCGCATAGGCAGAAGATAGTCAAGCGGTCCCATATGTTTTACCATACCTGCCAGAGCTGCTCTTAAGTGTTTCTTCTCCTGTCTGGAATAATAAAGTGCATCCGCTACCGTCTGTCCGGCATCCGGAAAATGTCCCCCGATCCCTCCATATACTTCAAGATTCAGGTACAATACATTGTACGTCCTTGCCAATTCTTTTCCCAGCTTTAATGCATACCCGGTCTTCTTACTCCGGTGCACCGGGGAAAAGATTCCGATGATCCTGACATTCTGCTTTTTCGCTGTCCTAAGGAAAAATCTTTCCGGTTCCCCGGACTGCGTACACTGTTCGATCACCGCTCCCATAATGGCCTCTCCGGACTGGTACTTATTGATAAGTTTCTCATTTGTCTCATATGCTGCATTTTCCGACTGTGCCAGAACGAACACATTCCCAGCCTTTATCTTCTTCCTGTCTTCTACCGGATAACTGCTTCCGATCAACAGGATATCAACCGGTGATTCCTCCTGCAGTTTTACGGTCTGCTCAACACTGTTACATACCTGTACGCCAAGTGCCAGCTCCTTCGCTTTCATAAAAACTTCCGCAAGGGCCGCAGCGTATCTCACTTCCTGGTCACAAATCACCAGATTTCTGCTTACCACATACTATCCCTCCTTCAACACGTTTACACAAAATCTGAAACGTTTGCCGATACGGCATTGAATACTTCTTGAATTTTTTGAATCTAATAATTAGAACTACAAATCAGATGCAAGCTACTTCGTAACTTGTAGGCTGATTATATACTGGATGATTTGTTTTTGTCTATGCCCTTTTTAAAAGTTTTCAATCTTTGTGCAATGTTTACATAATTTGATAAAAAGTTATACCGTAAAGTAGAGCAACCCCAGGAAATCCAAAGGATCCGGATGTCAAAAAAGTGATCGGATTCATCCCGACACAGGCAGAAATTCCCTGTCCGTCAAGAAATTCGTTTACAAAAAATATGATCGCGAACCCTATAATTCCACGAATCAGAAAATTTACAATGATTTTTGTTCCCTTTTTTTTCATATTTTTCTCTTTTTTATTACTCTGTTTTTTTATTATATGATGATCTGTATCTGTCTTATACCTTTCATAATTATCAAAAAGCATCTAAAAAAACAGGCTTGAAAACTTTTTCTTTTTCAAACCTGTCTCATGATCTCTGATCTGCTTTTTATTTTATAACGAAATCTTGATTTCCCGTTCTGTCCGATGGTATTTATGATAATTCACGCCGGCAGAATCGAACATCTTCATGGAAGCCATTACAGCTGCTGTACCTTCATACTTGTTGCTGTCATAGATAACCTCTTTGATCCCGCTCTGTATGATCGCTTTCGCACATTCGTTACACGGGAACAGAGAGACATACAATTTTGCCCCTTCCAGACTTCCTCCACGGTAATTCAGGATCGCATTCAGCTCACTGTGAACCGTGTATACATATTTTGTTTCTAAAGGATCTTCTCCTTCCCGCGCCCATGGAAATACATCATCCGAGCACCCTGTCGGAAGACCGTTATATCCCATTGACAGGATCTTGTTATCCTGACTGACGATACAGCATCCTACCTGTGTATTCGGATCTTTGGAACGCATTCCGGAAAGCTTTGCAACGCCCATAAAATACTCATCCCAGCTGATATAATCTGTTCTTTTATCTCCCATATACGTCACCTCGCCACTATTTTGTCCCAAAAATACGGTCTCCTGCATCTCCCAGTCCCGGGACAATATATTTATGCTCATTCAGATGATCATCGAGTGCACCGATATAGATATCTACATCCGGATGTGCTTCCTGCAGACGTTTTACACCTTCCGGAGCTGCAATGATACACATAAAACGCATATGTTTTACACCTTTCTCTTTCAGCATCTGAAGTGCTGCCACACAGGACCCGCCTGTTGCAAGCATCGGATCTACGACAAATACTTCTCTTTCGTCACAGTCTGACGGAAGTTTGCAGTAGTATTCTACCGGTTCATATGTCTCCGGATCTCTGTAAAGACCGATATGTCCGACCTTGGCAGACGGGATCATATTCAGCATTCCGTCAACCATTCCAAGTCCGGCTCTTAAGATCGGCACTACTGCTAACTTTTTACCGCTTAATTGTTTTCCCACCATCTCGCAGATTGGTGTCTTTATCCTGACATCCTCCAGTTTCAGATCTCTTGTTGCTTCATAACACATTAATGATGCGATCTCCCCAACGATCTCTCTGAATTCTTTTGACCCTACCTCTTCGCTTCTGATGTAGCTGATCTTGTGCTGAATCAACGGGTGATCCATAACCTGTACTTTTGACATGTTTCTCCTCCTTGTTGTGAAATGATTCTATACCAATTTTTCTATATGATGTCCTGCAGCTTTCAGAAGACGGTTCATAATTGCGCTTCCGATTCCTGCAGTATCAAACGACTCACTGTAGATATAATCTACCTGATCGTCATCAAACTCTCTTAAGATCCCGAACAGATTTGCGGCGATGGTTGATTCATCCGCTCTGGTTCCGATGCATTTTACGTCACCGGCCTTATATTCTGCCACAGTCTCTTCCGTTCCGATAATGCCGACTTTATAGCCTGCACGAGACTTTTCTTTTGCACGCTTATTGATCTCTGCCGTCACCTTCTCCAGTGGACCTTCTATAATGGTCAGATCCGCTTTCGGTGCATAATGACGATACTTCATTCCCGGTGCTTTCGGAACCTGCCTGCTGTCCGGTCTGATCAGCGTCCTGTCGATCGTGACTTCTCCGATCACTTCCTCGAACATCTCTTTTGTAATGGCTCCCGGTCTTAAGATCATCGGTGGTTCTACCGTCATATCCAGTATTGTAGATTCTACCCCGATCTCTACTGCCCCGCCGTCTACGATCATGTCTACCCTTCCGGTAAGATCTTCTGCTACATGCTGTGCGGTTGTCGGACTCGGCCGTCCGGAAGTATTCGCGCTCGGTGCCGCAATGTATCCGCCGCCCGCATCGATCACTTCTCTTGCGATCGCATCTACCGGCATCCGGACAGCTACCGTATCCAGTCCTCCGGTGGTTCCGTACGGCACAATATCACTTTTGTTAAATATCATTGTAAGCGGCCCCGGCCAGTATTTTTCAGCAACCTTTACAGCCTTTTCCGGGACTTCGGAAACAATTTTTTCCAGTGCTTTCATATTCGTGATATGAATAATCAAAGGGTTGTCAGACGGTCTTCCTTTTGCGGCATATATCTTCTTGGCCGCATCTTCATTCAATGCATCTGCTCCCAGACCATATACGGTCTCTGTGGGAAATGCAACCAGACCTCCTTCTTTTAAGATCCGTCCTGCTTCTCTTATAATATCTGTATTATTTTGATTTTTATCAATTTTTTCTAATATTGTTTTCATGATTGTTATTATACTACACTCTAGTTTTCCATACAAGCAAGGATTCCTTCTGCGATCGCTTCCGCAAGCTTCTCCTGATACTTTGGACTGACCAACTTTGCGGCTTCTTCCGGGTTACTTAAGAATCCGCACTCCACAATGATCGTCGGTACTTCCGTCCGTTTCAGAAGATAATAGGTATCATTCGCTTTTGCCTGTCTGGTATTCTCTTCATCTGCCTTCAGCAGTGCTTTCTGCATCACTTCGGCCATTCGCTTTCCCTCTTCCGAATGTGAATAATAGAAGACCTGCGCCCCGTGGATCTGCGCATCCTGGTAGCTGTTCTGGTGGATACTGACTGCAGCCTGCGGCATCGTCTTATTGATCCGTTCCACTCTCGCTTTCATATCATGGATTTTTTTTATTTCCTGCAGCCGAATCTCCAAGCATTACATCCTTTTCTCTTGTCATGACGACCTTCCATCCCTTTTTCTCCAGTCTCTCTTTTGTCTTTTTTGCAATTTTCAGATTTACATCCTTTTCTTTTGCCTGATTCACACCGATCTTTCCTGGATCCTCTCCGCCGTGTCCGCTGTCCAGGACAATACATGGATTCCTTCCTGTAACCCTTCCGCTTGATACCATTTCCTCCAGATGATTACTCATCATGATAAGTACCGCCAGCAGCAGCAATACTATTGCAAATTCTATTTTTTTCCACAAATAAAAATACCTCCTGCAATTCATATATTCTACTATATGACTGCAAGAGATATTTTATCTGTTATTCTGTTTGATTAATTGACATATTTCTGGATCAGATTCCAGATATCCGAACTCTCCTGTCCAAGAGACCACTCAGCTGTACCTGCAAGCTTATATTTCTTCATGAGTTTGAGCTTTTCTTCGATTGATTTGCTGTCTTCCAGCCAGATCTCATATTTGGATCCGTCTGCTTCCCATGTGGCATAGTTCTGTCCGGCCTTCTTATCCCAGGTCGTATCGACTCCGGCCTGTTTGACGATGGCCTGTGCATTATCCATACCATATGCATCACTCTCTACGGTTGCAGAATACTGTTCCGCATCCGTTCCTTTATCACTCTTCAGTTCTTCTTCCGTCTTCGGAGTCTCTTTCCACAGACGTGTAAAGAACGGAATACCGCTGATAACCTTCTCCGCCGGAACCTCTTTTAACGTCTCTGTGATTCCTTCTTTTACATAATTGTAAGAAGATACCGGACCTGCTTCAGGTGAACCTGCATAATACTCATCATATCCCATGATCACTACATAATCTGCTACAATTCCCTGCTCTTTACGGTCATACTGTGTGTTAAAGCTCTTTGGAACATAGTTGTCCACCGACAACACCAGTCCGTTCTGTCTGCATTTTACCGATAATTCACGGATAAATTCAATATAATGTTCTCCGCACTTATCGGAAATCTTTTCGAAGTCTACATTGATACCATCAACGCCGACACGGAGTGCCTCTGCGATCAGCTGCGTGATCAATGTCTCACGTCTGGATGTATAGCTGAGCAGTTCATAAGATTCCTTCTCCGACTGATGCCTCCGTCAAAATCCCTGACGGTCATCCACACTTCCACATTCTGCTTATGTGCGTAACTCACATAATCTGCCGATGCGATAGAGCTGATGTTACCGTTCGTATCTGCCACATGGATCCATGTCGGAGCCAGTGTCGTAAGCCCTTTCGTCTGGGCGATCCTCTGCGCCACCGCATTGTTCGCATCCTGGTTCGTCACATTATGCCATGCCATATTGATCGTGTAATCTTTGGTAATATTGGAATAATCCTGCTCTTCAAACTTTCTGGTAATATTCTTCTTTTCTTCGTTCTTCAGAGTCTTGTTCTTTACATATCCGATCACACCATCTGCTGTGCGTACTTTTTTCCAGTTCTGTTCACTCTCAACGACTGTTACTTCATCTTTTTTCTTAAGTTCTGCCAGCACAGGGCTCTTTACTCCGCCCTGATAACGCACCTGTGTATTCTTTTTCACAGTTGCAACATCCGTTTTTCCCCATTTTGTCCTGATCATAACATGATCCGGATTATTTGACACTTCATAATCAATATTCGTGTACTGCTGGACAAAATCCAATGCAATATATGCTGTGTTTCCTTCTGTTTTTAAAATAACGTAATCTTCGCTTTTCTTTTTTTTTGGATATAGAGTAATCCTTACTGCCGACATCTACCGATATCATATCTTCCGGGAGCATATACAACAGAACATTTTCATTCGGATCCCAGTAGAACCGGCTGTTGATATAATCTCTTACAATATTATATGCAACATATACTTTTCCACCTGCCAGTTTTCCTTCTGCCTCCACGACTTTATTATCCACCGTGATACCAACCTGTCCATCCTTTTCTATCCCATAATATTTCTTCATATCATATTGTTCTTTTGATGGGCTGTAACGTTTCCACAAAATGATTCCTGCAATTGCTGCAATGATTAATATGATCAACAGGACAAATCGTATCATGCGTTGTCTTTTTCTTCTCCGCCGCATACGCGCACGCTCCGCCGGAGTTCTCTGTCTTCTTGGCGGATGATTGTCTGACGGTCTTCTTTCCTGTGATTTTCCATATGTTCTTCGGTTTTCATATGTGCGGCTACTTCTTCCTCTGTCTTCCATGCTGCACCTCCTACAGGTCACATTATAACAAAACGTAAGATACACGTCATTATATTTCGACATTTTCCTTAAAACTTTCGTCTTAATCTGCGGGGTATTTACATATTTTTCCTGATTAAATTGCTATATTCTGAAACCACAACTCTTTTACATCACCTTTGTCATTGAGCACATATCTCTCATATATGCCTGATTTTCACACATCGTATGTGCCTGTACAATCTGCATGGGGCTGGCTGGTATTCCATTGATCCTAAGGCTTATATTTTTCTTTTCATAGCCTGTCAGTTCCTGGAACATATTCTTCCATTCGTCATTGTCCCCCATGTTCCTTCCTCCTTTTTACCGGATGATAACTATGGATGTTGCGCATATCTGCAGCGAAGGAGATGCCCGTGATACAATGCTGTTTTTATGCAGCAACAAATTATGTTTCAACTGGAAATAGTCCCCGGCAATTAAATATTTTTCATATTATGTCAAAATTATACTGTGAAATGTCTGCCTGAAACGGCTGTGTAATCTGATTTGCTTTTGATAGATCCATCCCACCCGGAACGTGGAATTGAAATATAAATGCCTGGTACGGCGTTCTGTTCCGTCCCCAAAATTAAAATTCAAGAAATTCTCCCTTATTGGTTCTAACAACATAGTTATCAGGGAAAACTATCTTCCAGTAGCGTCATTATATCTGATAAAATTTGA
>ENA-OQED01000189-OQED01000189.1-human-gut-metagenome-genome-assembly--contig:-NODE-189-length-25578-cov-1.181132_pt1 | contig 25578 bp, 24 predicted proteins | sample MGYA00242790_ERZ504625 | MGnify/ENA primary metagenome ERZ504625 (study PRJEB26092, sample SAMD00036345) | human gut metagenome | host: Homo sapiens | study: EMG produced TPA metagenomics assembly of...
TCCAGCGTGACAGGCGCATTCCAGCGGCGGCGTGACCCAGGCTGGCAAAAAACGCGGCCACCCGCCCGGATTTGTAAGGCTCCGGGTTTCCGGGGCGGCCCAGCTGCTCACTGAGCACGCTCAGGGCATCGGCCATGGCGCTGTATTGCTCGGTCAGGGCGGTGCGCATGGCCTCGGCGTGGACATGGGCTTCCTTCCGACTCCGGTAGAGCGCAAAGGAGCGGTTTGCCGCCGCACAGAGCGCCGCCGGGTGAATGCATCTGGACAGCTGGCCGGGCAGGTCGCTGGTCTGCAGGTGGCCCTGCTGTTCCAGAATGGGCCGCAGGGCGTTCATCCCCTCCAGCGTGGCGGTGTATTCCTGCTTCCAGCAGGTTTCCCGCCGCCCGCAGTTGAAGCACAGGCTGTCGTGGGTGTTGTCGATGACCCAGCGGAAGGTGTCGCACCGGCGGGGAAACGCATCGTACACAGCGTTCACCGTCTCGGCCAGCGAGGAAAGGCTCTCGGCCACTGCTTCCAGCCGGGTGGCGGCGGCAGAAAGCCGGGGCGGCTCCTCGGGCGGCGCGGGGGCCTCCGGCACCGGTGTCAGCCAATGTTTTGGGAAAAAGGCGGGGGCCGCAAGGCCCAGCCCGGCGCTGCCTCCCTGCGCACCGCTGCGGGAAGAGTCGACACGGTAGAAACGGTCGAAAATCCGATTGATGTGCTCTGGCGCGATGCCAATGCCGTCATCCTCGATGGACAATCGGATACCGGTATCCTTCTGGATCAGACGAATCCATATATGGCCATACTCCTTGCCGTAAGAAATGGCATTTGATACGAGGTTCATCATCATCCGGGTCAGCAGCGTCTGGTCGCCCTCCAGCATCACTTCCGGCTGCAACAAGCATTCGATCGAGATGCCGCGTTTGTCTGCCCGTTCGGCCAACTCTTCAGCCACTGTTTCGCAGAGCGTTGCAAGATCAATTGGTTCCTTCTCCAGGCGGAGCGTTTGATTATCCGCCCGCGTCAGTTCCAGCAGCTGCGCAACAAGGGCGGACATTTTTTTACCCTGTGATTGAATCGCCTGAAGCGCCCGTAGGGTTTCCTGTGGATCGCCGGGATTGGCTAGAGCGAAATCCGCCTGGGAGAGGATCACGGAGATTGGTGTGCGCAGCTCATGAGAAGCGTCGGAGGTAAACTGCTTTTCCCGCTCAAAAGCGGCTTCCAGCCGATCCAGCATCGCGTTGAAGGCCTGTGCCAATCGGGCAATTTCATCCGATCCCTCATCCGGTAGGCGTGCGGAGAGGTCGCCGCTGCCGGAAATGCGGTTTGCCGCCTGGGTAATGCGCTCCACGGGGCGAAAAGCCCGCTTGGTGATCAGGTAGCCGCCCGCCGCGGAGAGTAGCAATACGAGCGGGAAGCTCACCGTGGAAGCAACCGTCACATAATTCAGCGCGGAATCGTTTGCGCTGAGGGAGTAAATTCCCCGCACCCATACGCCGGTTTCACCGTAGCCGACATACATATCAAATACCTGCACTTGCGGCCGCCGCCTTCCACGCCTTGATGGGTATCTGCAATTAAGGGCGTTTCCGCCGGGAATCCTGCTGGCGTACCGCCCAGCAGGAGCGTGCCGGCAGGGCCATAGAGCACAAGCGTGATCCCATCGTGGTAGAGATCAATTCCGCTGTCGATTTCAAGCTGCCCGCCCTTGAAATCGATATCGTCAAATGCGTTTTCCACTGCGCTTTCCAAATCCGCCCGGGTAGAGTAGACAATCCGAAGGTCAAGCGCAAGGAAAACAAAGCCGAGCATCAGCGAGAGAATCACTGCGAGGATCGCCGTATAAAAGAGCGTGACTCGCAGTTTAATGGAGAGCTGTTTCATGGCTGGAACCCGCCTTTCGCGCTTATTCTGCTTTTAGCACATATCCCACCCCGCGAACGGTATGGATCAGTTTTTGCCCATAACCTGTATCAATCTTTTTGCGTACATAACGGATATAAACATCCACCACATTGCTGCCGCCCTCAAAATCGTAGCTCCATACGTGCTGCTCGATCTGGTCACGCGTGAGCACAGCCCCTTGGTTGCGCAGCAGATATTCGAGCACCGCGTATTCCTTTTGTGAAAGCGTAATTTCCCTATCGCCGCGGGCGACCCGGCGGGTGTTGAGATCCATCGTCAGATCGGCCAGCTGAAGCAGATTTGAAACCGGTTCCTGCGCAGTGCGCCGCAGCAGCACGCGGATCCGCGCCGAAAGCTCCTCAAAGGAAAAAGGCTTTACCAGGTAATCGTCTGCACCGGTATCCAGCCCGGCAACACGGTCAGCTACCGTATCGCGTGCCGTAAGCAAAAGAACAGGCGTGTGGTTGCCCTGGGCGCGCATTTCCCGCAGGATGGAAAGGCCGTCCCGTCCTGGTAACATGATGTCGAGGATGACCGCGTCATAATCAGTCAGCGCAATATAATCAAGCGCTTCTGTGCCATTCGCACAAGTGTCCACCCCATAGCCCTCTGCCTTGAGGCGTTTGGCGGTCACCTGCAAGAGGGCTGGTTCATCTTCTACATATAAAAGCCTCATATGGTTTCTCCTTCCGATCAATATACCAATGCATCTAAGTTTCAGGCTTTGAAGCTTTGTTTCAAAGCTTGAAACTTTACGATCTGTTTGAATCTATCGTAGCATACGCATAAAGCCTAGCCCTCTGCGAAAAATGGCGTTGCCGCTTTGCGGCAGGAGGCGTTTTGCGCCGACAGACATTTTTTGAATGATTCAAACGATCTGTTTGAATCTATTGTAGCATAAAAAATAGCCGGAAACAAACTGTTCCCGTGAACAGATGATACCTCTTGGGCCTGTGTTGTTTGGGCAGGCTTTGCTTTGTTACTCGCTTTGCTTCGTAATAAAAAATACTAGGTGTGGAATTGAAAAACTTTTTTCAAGCGCCCGTTTTTTAATCTTCCTCTCATTTTTGTCGGTTATTATGAAGCCATGATAAGGAATGGCGGGACGCCGCCGCCTAATCAAATGCCCCATTCCCAAAAATTTGAGAGCAATCAGGAGGTATTTTTATGAAGAAGAATAGAAAGATTTTGGCAGTAGCCGGTGCGGCCGTATTGGTAATTGCGATAGGGACTGCTTCCGTGCTGGGCGTTTCCGCACATGCGAAAAATACCGCGAAGGAAACGGCGCTAAAATACCTGCCCGCCGACGCGCAGCTCGTCGCACAGGAGACGGAGGACGATCGTTATGAATTCAAATTCCACAGCGCGGAGCGGAAGGAAAAATATGAAATTGAGATTGGCAAAAAAACAAAGGAGCTTGCCGAATGGAAAAGTCAGGCGGATGCTTCTGATGGATCAAAATCCGTGAAGCTTACGCAGCAGGATGTAGAAAAGATCGTGTCTGATGAGCTTTCAAGCGCTAAGGTGGATGGTGCTAAAATGACCAAAACTCAGCTGGTCGAGGAGGATGGGTTTCAAGTTTATGAGGTTGCATTCCAATCCTCCAAGTGCCGCGGCAGTTATGATATCCACCCGGAAAGCGGATTGATCTTGGAGCGTGAAATCAAAATTGGCGCGCCAATCGTCATTCCGTTGACCAGCACACCCGCAGAGGGCGCTGCTGGGGCAACGGCCGGCAGCACACAGCAGGACGGGGCGATTCTCAGCGTGGAAAAAGCACGGGAACTGGCGCTGAAAGAGGTGCCCGGAGCCGCTGTGACGGATATTGATTTGGAACTCGAAAAGGGCATTTATGTCTATCAGATTGAGCTTTATCAAGGTGGATATGAATATGATCTTGTGCTCAATGCAAAGGATGGCGCCCGCATATCGCTCAAAAGCGAAAAGGATGATTGGGATGAAAACGGCGGATGGGTGCATCATACTGGCCGCAACCCGGTCACCACAGAGCAGACACAGGCAAAGGCACAGGAGAAACCCACCCAGCAAAACGGTGCCTCCTCCTATATCGGCGTTGCAAAGGCCAAAGAAATTGTGCTGCAAAAGGTGCCTGGCGCAACGATAACGAAGATTGAGCTGGAGCGCGATGACGGGCGTGTCGCCTATGAAGGGGAGGCCCAAAAGGGTAAAGTGGAGTACGAGTTTGATATCGACGCTTACACCGGTGCGATCCTCTCTTGGGAAGAAGAGCAAAGCCATCACAGCGGCAGCGGCACACAGCCTGCCGGAAAAGTGATTGGGATCAAGCAGGTGAAAGCGATTCTTGAGAAAAAAATGCCTGGTGCTATCATTGTGGATCTTGATATGGATACAGTGAACGGCAGGCTTCTCTATGAAGGCGAGGTGCGGAAAAGCGGCACGGAATATGACTTTGAAATTGACGCTACGACTGGCACAATTCTAAAATGGGAGGCAGAACCGGCAGATCGTGATTAACCGATTGTGCTTTGCACCTCACTGGGTTGTAAACTACTTGGAAACGCGCTGCAACATGCAGAAATCCTGCATGTTGCAGCGCGTAACTTTATATATATGAACCATTTATTAATTCCTTCACCGAAAAAGTTCTTGCATTTTTATAAAAACTGCGTTATAATTTTAGTGAAATTTTATAATAGTTTGCGCTGTTTGGAGGTTAAAAAATGCAGCTTAAACAAACCGCTGAATCGCTTTGGTCAGATGCAAAAACCTACTGGAAACACCCGCCTGCCGGCAAATACATGCCGTTTAAAGAAATTGCCGCATACAGTGTGGGTGGTATCGGTGCCTACTTCATCATCACGATCATCTGGGCGCTTCAGCTATCTGTCGGTAATTTTATCATCGGCAATGCGATTGGTATCGAGCCGACCAAGATTTATCTCCTGTATCTCATTTCCGTCGCAAGCAGCTTTCCGCTGACAGCCCTGCGCGCCAACATCATCGATAATGCGCGCAGCAGGAAGGGAAAGTACCGTCCCTATCTTTTGATTATGGGCGTGCCTTCCATCCTTTTGGCAATTGGGTTTGTGTGGATGCCGTATGAATCGATGTCCATGTCCATGCGGATGCTGACGGTACTGCTCTTCAACATTGGCTTTCAGTTCTTCTTCAGCTTTTTCTATGATTCCTATGAGAATCTATCTATGTGCTTTCTCCCAACACGCAGGAGCGCACCGATGTTTCTGCCATTAAGGCTGTTATTTATTCGATTGCGCCCTCGATTACCGGTATTGTCATGCCCTTAGCGGCAAAGTTTTTGACAAACGGTGATATGACCAATATGAAGCTCTACCGCTTCGCTTATCCGCCGATGTTGATCATTGGCATCCTGCTGGTAATCCTGGTTTATGCCAACACACAGGAAAAAATCATCCAAGCCAAAACGCATGTCGTTCAAATCAAGTTTATGGACGCTTTGCGTGCCGTGGCAAAAAATAAATATTTCTGGATCATCTCCCTTGCCGGGTGGCTAGGCTTTCTGGAAAATTCCTATGGCACGATCCTGCAATGGCTTTATCAGTATCAGCACGCTTGCACGGAAGGGCAGTATGCCCTCATTACCACATTGTATGGCAACTCTGCCCTATGGGGCATGCTGATGGCTCCCTGGGCGATCCGGAAGTTTGGCAAGAAGCGCGTGCTTGTGTTTACCAATATCTTAAATATTATCTTTATCGCGATGATTTATCCGATCGTGGTAAATATCGATCCGGGGCTTGGTATCTGGCTTGTTATGATTTGCATGTGGATGAACGGTTTGGTAGGCTCCTTTGCCAATGTCCTCAATCCCAGCATCCAGGGCGATATCCGAGATTATCAGCAGTATACCACCGGCGAGCGGATTGACGGCATGTTTGCCGCCGTTGGGTTGATCGGCAGCGCAATCACCATGGCGACGAGCGGCGTGCTGCCCGCCGTATATGAAGCGCTCGGCATCACCACGGAGAACGCGGTGAGCATGGGTTACACAAACGCTTACGATGTGCTGTATAACCGTAATGTTTTTGTGAATGCCTTTGCGGTGCTCATTGGCCTGGGCGTTTTCGGAGCGATTATGAATGTGGTTCCCTATTTCTTCTATGATTTAACGGAAACCAAGCAGCGCGGCATGGTGAACGTTCTGAAGGTGCGCGCCCTGTTTGAGGATTACGGCAATAATGCCCTGTCGGACAGCGGTCTAGTAGAAACCATCGATCTGGTCAATGAAGCGCGCTATTATGTGGCGGAGCAGCCGTTGCCCGAAACAAAAGACGGAATCCGTGAAGCGAAAAAATCCGGCAGCCGACCAGATATCAAGGCTGCGAAAAAGGCATATAAAAATGCGATCGAACATAACCGCATGATTGAGATTTCCAGGTTTGTGATTGATGAAATGAATAAATTCAGCACGCTGGAGGTGCAGGAGCAGGTCAAGGTAGCAAAAGAAATTTATGAGGCCGGTCTCTCAAACCTCGTCAATGTAGAACCGGATGTGCTTGCAAGGGCAAGGGCGCTCCCGAAGGGCACAGAGGAAGAAAAGCTCTATCGCAAGGCTGCAATCAAAGAGGCGCGGGAGCGGCTTTATTCTAAGCGGATGATTCTCAAAAACTATCCCGATGGGATAGAGGAATTCGATATCACCGTTTTCGATCAGCTTTTTGCAGAAGAAGACCGTTTGGAGCTCGCCTTGGAGGAAGCTTTCAAAAAGCAGTTTGCCGCGAAGGACCAAAAAGACCGTGTAGCGTTTCAGCAGGCGAAGCAAGAGGTGCAGCGCGTTAAGGTTGAGCGCGCGAAAGTGCGCACAAAGATTAAGGAAGCGACCAACGCGAACTCCCTATATCACCGAGCCGCCAAGCCGTGGCTGGATGCGAAGAAGCTGTTGATTCAGGAAGAGAATTATAAGCATTACGACGAGATTGCGGCAATGTATGAGGAAGCGAAAGCACGTGCCGACGCGCAGCGCGCAAAGGAAGATGCGGATGACGCGGCCCGTGTGGCGCAGAAAAAGGCAGATAAAGAGCTGCGCGCGCCAACCGAAGGCATAAATAATCGCATATTCTGCGCAGAACCGAATCGTGTATTCCGGCAGGTGGGGAATTCTCCAGCTGCCGGTTTTTTGTGATAAGGGAAGCGAGGATTGAAACCTTCTGTTTCATGATGCGCTAACCCCTGGATCAATCGCTTGCGGGCCGTGAATGTGGTCCGCATTTTGCGTTTTTCCTAGCTCCTAGCGTCAGCTCCATCTTGAATCGGCAAAAAGACTTCCGAGCTTTACCATATGAATTGCCTGTGTCTATTTTTTCAAAACCTCTATACAAAATGAAAAATATCAGTATAATTTTAGAAGATCATGGAACGTTTGCGTTCGTTTTTCAATCAATTGGGAAGGGGAAGAAGAAAATGCTCAATCAGCGGCAGATCGATCGAATGCTCACAAAGCTAGAGCGCTTTGAACATACCTTGGAACGCTGTTATTTTGAAAAAGTCGGGGAGTTAGACATGCGCGCCTATCCTGCCGATGGCAGCCACCATGCAATCCCGGAGGACAGCCTGTTTCGGCCAGTTGAAAAAGGCTGGCAGTGGGGCGGAGAGGGCTCCTATTGCTGGTTCAAAGGGGAGTTCACGATACCGGATGCTCTTGCCGGGCAGGATCTATTTCTGCGCCCGCACTGCGTGGGGTATGAAGCGCTCCTCTGGGTAAACGGCGTGCCCTTCGGCACCTTCTGTAATAAAATTCTGATCAATGACCATGGCAACCATTACTGCAATTTGATTCTGAAAGAGGCGGAGGCGGGGGGAGCGCGTTTCGGTTGCGCTGGAATCATACGCCGGGCACTATGTGATGGGAACCGCCCCGTTTGAGCAACAGGAGCGGCCAAGTTATCAGTATACCTACCGCGGTGCGGAAGTCTGCGTCAAGAATGAGGAGATTATCGCTTTGCCCTCGATTTACATACTGTTCTCCAATTGGCACGCGCCTTGCCTGAGCCGAGCTTTCGCCGTGGGGCCCTGATTGATACACTGACGCATGTGCATGAGACGGTTTATTATGATCCGGAAGCGGCCGGGCGGGATACGTTTTTGGCTGCGCTGCGCGCTGCGCGGCCCTATTTACAGGAGGCGTTGGCGGTGCAAAATGCACGGAGCGCGCCTTTTGCCGGTTTAATTGGCCATTCGCATATGGATACGGCCTGGCTGTGGCATATTGGTGAAACGGTGAAAAAATGCGCCCGCACCTATTCCAACCAAATGAGCTTAATGGAGCAGTATCCGGAATATACGTTTATTCAAAGCTCCGCCTATCACAGCGAGGTGATCCGCCGGAATTATCCGGCCCTTTTTGAACGGATGCAGCAGCGCGTACGGGAAGGCCGCTATGAGCCAAACGGCGGCGTTTGGGTGGAATGCGATTGCAATATCACCTCCGGCGAGTCTATGATCCGGCAGTTTTTGTGGGGGCAGCGGTTTACGCGCCGGTATTTCGGCTATACCTCCAATTGTTTCTGGCTGCCGGATACCTTTGGCTACAGCGCTGCTATCCCACAGATTATGAAGGGCTGCGGTGTGGATTATTTTCTCACAACCAAAATTCAATGGAATGATACCAACGCCTTCCCATATGATACGTTTTATTGGCAGGGAATTGACGGCACGAAGGTGTTTACCCACTTCAATAAAACACATATCTGGCCGGATGCAGAGGGCATCTATCATCATACGGTGGAAAGTGAAGAGGGCGACGTGGTGCGCCAAAAGCATGTTTCCAATATGCGGCTGCTCTCCTACGGCTTTGGCGACGGCGGCGGCGGCCCGCAGTTTGAGATGATTGAGGCTGCTCGCCGCTGCCGTGACACAGATGGCTGCCCGCGCGCGGAGCATGTGCGGGTGGGGGATTTTATGCAGAAGCTGGAGCAATCCGCCCACACCCCGGCAACCTACAGCGGTGAGCTTTATCTGGAGCTGCACCGTGGTACGCTGACCAATCAGCACCGAATCAAGCAGAATAACCGCAAGGCGGAAATCAAGCTGCATGATTTGGAGGCTCTGACCGTTCAGCGGGCAGTTTGTGATGGTCATGAAGCGAGCGAAGCGAAAATTGAACCTTTGATGGAAACGCTGCTCGTCAACCAGTTTCATGATATTCTACCGGGCACCTGCATCCCGCGCGCGCATGAGGAAAGCCTTGCTGAAACAGATGCGATGCTCAAGCAGGCGCAGGATCAAATTGAGGCAGTGACCGGCTTTTGCGGGGATGCGGATCAGTTCACGCTCGTGAACACCCTCTCTTTCGACCGTGAGGAGCCTCTTTTCATGGAGGATCATCCGGGCAGCAGAATTGACGGGGGCTATCGCCAGCAGGCCTATACAGATCTGCGGGGCGATCGAAAACGGATCGTCGCGGATGTGCATATCCCAGCGATGTCAAGCGTCTCGCTTTGCTATGTGCCGGAGAGCGCACAGCCGGAGGCGGATTCCCCCTTTACAGAGTCGGGTCATACGCTCACTACCCCTTATGCAAAGGTGATTTTTAACGAGAAAGGTTATCTTTCTTCTTTTGTTGATTTGCAGAATAACCGCGAGCTGTGCGGGGAGGGGTATGCGCTCAACACCTTCTTGCTGGCAGAGGATGTGCCTTCGGCCTGGGATAACTGGGACGTGGATGCGGATATTCAATTGAAATTCCGCGATTGCGCGGAGCTGCTCTCCCGACAGACGGTATCCACCGGCCCGGTTGCCCACATCATCCGCAGCGTTTACCGGCTAACGCCGAAATCCACGCTGACGCAGGATATGATCTTTTTTGCGGATCGCGCGGAGGTGCGCTTTGATACGCGGATGGATTGGCAAGATGACCATCGCTTCCTGAAAACCGCCTTTGATACCTCTATTTTTACGGATTATGCACGTTTTGAGGTTCAGTTCGGCAATGTGAAACGCCCAACCGCACGCAACACAACGGTGGAACAGGCTAAATTTGAGGTACTCAATCACAAATATACGGATCTTTCGGAAAGCCGCTACGGCGCTGCGTTGTTAAACGACTGCAAATATGGCATTTCCGTAGAAGGCGGGCAGATGCGTCTGTCGCTCCACAAAGGCGGCTGCCGTCCGGATTATAAAGGGGACCACGGCGTGCACGATTGCGTCTATGCCTTCCTTGCCACATCAGGCGCCTTTGATGTGAATCATGTCGTGAAGCCTGCTTACCAGCTGAATTATCCGCCTGTTTTGGCAGGCAAAGCTTTCACCGCCTTGCCGCTTGCACTGCCGGAAGCGGAAAATATCCTGGTGGAAACGATCAAACCCTGTGAGGATGAGGCGCGTGCTTTTATTGTGAGGCTTTATGAGGCGGAAGGCGCCTTTACGAATACGCCCGTGCGGTTCTTTGCAGGCGCAAAGAGTGCCGCTATCTGCAACATGTTGGAGGAACCGCAGGAGGGATTAGAGGATTTGGCGAAGGTTTCGCTGTGCTTCCACCCCTTTGAAATTAAAACATTGCGTGTAACCTACTAAAAAACGCGGCCGCCCTATTTTCAGGGCGGCTACGTTTTTGCAAAAAGTGGATCGCTGTATGCTGCCGCTTTCGGCATACCTTAAAAAACCGGCGCGGGAGCGTTTGCTCCTTCGCCGGTTTCAGTGTGAATCCAATTGATAGAAGGCGTATTTTTTGCAAAACAAGGCGCAAAACATTGCTTGTCACCAGTTATTCCGCGCCGGTTTTCACCGCAGTCTGTAAAGCGATCTCCATCATCTGTGTAAAGCTTGTCTGCCGTTCCTGCGCGGTGCAGGCTTCCCCGGTAAAGGGGCAGTCGGAAATGGTGCAGAGGGCAAGCGCCTTCTTCCCGGCGCGGGCGGCCGTCATATAGAGGGCTGCCGCCTCCATCTCCGACGGCGAGCACGCCCATCTTCCTCCATTTTTCAAGGCTTGCTGCATCGTCATAAAAGGTATCGGAAGAAAAAAGATTGCCCATTTTCAGCTCAATCCCCATTTTTTGGGCAATCCCATCCGCCGCGCAAAGAAGCCCATAATCTGCTATGGGGGCAAAGGCGCCGGGCAGTCCATATTGACGCGCAAAATCAGAGTTGGTGCATGCGCCAACCCCCCGCCCACAATATCGCGCACATGCAGCAAGGGGCTTATCGCTCCTGCGGAGCCAATGCGCAGGATGGATTCCACCCCATAGAAATGATAAAGCTCATAAGAGTAAATGCCGATAGAGGGCATTCCCATCCCGCTGGCCATCACAGAAATGCGTTTTCCCTGATAGGCGCCGGTATACCCCTGAATGCCCCGCACGTTATTCACGAGAATAGGAATGCTCCAAAAAATGTTTCCGCAATAAATCGGGCCCTAAGCGGATCGCCCGGCATTAAAACCGTTTTGGCAAAATCGCCTGCTTTTGCTTCGATGTGTGGGGTGGGAATTTGACTGGTGGACATTGTCGGATGCCTCCTTACTGTTTACGCTAACTGGTTGTGAACAGCTGGGATGATCGCGCTCGAACCAATGCGCGAAGCGCCGAGCGCCAAGAAGCGCTGTGCCTGCTCCAGCGTGCGGATGCCGCCCGCTGCTTTGATCTTTAGATGGGGGAGAGATATATTTTTTTAAATAAAAGGATATCCGTCTCGCGTGCGCCGCCGCTGGAAAAACCCGTTGAGGTTTTGATAAAATCAGCCCCAGAGCGGGATACGATTTCACAGATACGAATCTTTTCTTCCTGTGTGAGCAGGCAGGTTTCCACAATCACCTCAGAATTTTACCGCGGGAAGCAACGCGGACAGAGCGAATTTCTGATAGAACCTCATCATCTCTGCCGGCCCGCAGCATGCCGAGATTAATTACCATGTCGATTTCTGAAGCTCCGCTGCGCACGGCCTGCGTCGTTTCCATGCATTTGGTCTGCGATGTTTCGTAGCCATTTGGAAAGCCGACAACTGTGCATATTTTCAGCTTTCCCTCCACATACTGCGCAGCCGGGCGCACATAACAGGGAGGGATACACACGCAGGCAACCCCGCATTGCATTCCTTCGTCACACAGGGTTTTAATTTCCGGCCAAGTAACCGTTTGGCTGAGCGCTGTGTGATCAATAGCGGATAAGATCGATTTTAATTCCATGATGAATCTCCTTTTCCCATTTTCCCTCATTCCAAGATAGATATATATATTTCACATAAAGCAAGCAACAAACATTGTTTATTATACTTGAAATCACCAGGAAAAGTCAAATGTGCAGATGGATATTGTAGAAATCCCTCCATCATGGAGCAAAAAATCTGTTTGCCGATTTGTCAAGGAAGCCGGTTGCCCGCGGTACGGTAGAGCCCATACCATTCCGCACGGCTCAGTGTGATGTCCGATGCGCGGCACATCTCAAGCAAATGCTCCCGGCTGGTGGTGCCGAGGATCGGCTGTATATTTGCCGGATGGCGCAGAATCCAACTGATTGCGACCGCGCTTTTAGAGACTTGTTTTTCTCGGGCAATCTCTTCCAACGCGCTGTTGAGCTCCGGATAAGCTGGATTATCGAGAAATACGCCCCCGAAAAAGCCGTATTGAAGCGGCGACCATGCCTGGATGGTAATCCCGTTGAGACGGCAATATTCGAGGATGCCGCCATCCCGTAAGAGCCCGGCCTCGTTTTTCATATTCACATTGAACCCCGCGTCGATGATCCCCGTGTGCGCCAGGCCGAATTGTAGCTGATTGACCAGCAGCTTTTCGCCGAGCGCGCTCTGAAGCAGCGCCATCTGCGCAGCATTTTGATTGCTTACCCCAAAGTAGCGCACTTTTCCGCTCTGCCGCAGCGCCGCAAAGGCTTCGGCCACCTCTTCCGGCTCCATGAGCGTATCCGGCCGGTGCAGGAGCAGGATATCAATATAGTCCGTTTGCAGCCGCCTGAGGCTGCACTCGACGCTTTTGAGGATATGCTCTTTCGAAAAGTCATACATTCCATCATGGATGGCACACTTTGTTTGAATCACGATCTGGCCGCGCAGGGAAGGGGCCATGCCTAGGGCGGAGGCGAACAGCGATTCCGACCCGCCCTTTCCATAAATATCCGCGTGGTCAAAGAAGTTGATCCCCTGATCCATCGCGGTGCGCAGCAGCGATTCCGCCGCCTTGGTATCCAGGTTGCAAAGCCGCATGCAGCCCAGCGCCAATTCGGATACGCTGGGGCCAACGCCGCCGAGTTTGATTTGATGCATGTAATCAGCCATCCTTTCTTACCCATATGATCATACGATTTCTGGCCGGAATAAACAATGGGGCTGTTCCAAACAGCCCCATTGATGGAAATTAAATTCATTGGCGTATGTGGGATTACCACTGAAAGTTTGTGAAGGTTTCCTTGCTGTCCACATCGGCATTCAACTTGCCGGGAAGGTTTGTTTCAACGTTTTCCATCTTAGAAGCAGCGTATAACTCCGCATAAGTGATTCTGCCAGTTGCAATATCTACGGTAGCCATAATGTATCCATCATGGTACTGCATGGTAATGGATTTGATTGTCGCAATCCCGCCGATCATCTGTTGTGCTCCGGCCTTATCGATGACGGACATGCAGCTGCCATAGCCGCCTTTGCCGACCTGAGGATTGGTTTCATCCTTGAGCGTGATTTTTATTTTATAGCTGCTGCCGCTTTTTGTGCAGGTGGCGTTTTTAACATACTGAGCTGTTAGTTTACTAGCCCAGCTGAACCCAGCAGCGGGGAAGATATCGTTACTGCTTTGGCCTTTCTTGACCGTAGTTTTTTCCTCTCCCAAAACGGCATTTAGAAGGGCGCTCGGGATCGGAAGGACTCCCATGTTGGCTTTTGTGCCTGGGAATTGCTTTTTCACATTCACCTTACTGTATCCCGGCTTATCTGTTTTGATCTTATTCGCGGCTTTGTTATAATAGGCGACGATCTCAGCCACTGTTTTGGGCTGGCTCTCCTGCGGCGCTTTTGGATCGGATACGGCGGGCTTACTAGGCTCCTTTCCCGCGTTGGTAGGATCCTTTTGCCCAGCCACGTCGGTTGCTGGCTGCGTGGGTTCCGTAATGCTGTCGCCCGCCGTTGCGTCGTCGGTTTCCGGCGGCGCGCTTTCTTCGTTAGAAGGTAATGTGTTTTCTACGTTTGCCGCAGGGACGTTTGCACTCGGTTCCGTGCTTTCCTCGTCAGCTTTTCCCTTGCAGGCTCCAAGCGTAAAGAGTAAAATCAAGCATAACAACAGTGCGGTGAGCCGAGAGGCCTTTGGTTTCATCATATCATGTATCTCCTTTCTATATGCAGTCGATTGCTTGGCTTCCAATGAGCCTTCCAATAATCCCCCTTTCAAATCCGGTTCCTTTTTCACATTTATAGTAATCAAAAACAGGCCGGTTGTCAATCTGTTTTAAAAGAAACCATAATTCTTTTATTTTTTATTGAAAGAGTGAAGTATTTCCTTGGAACAGGCAATCGCTCCTGTTTTCATATCATTCATTTTTTGTAGCGCCAAAAAGTTTGTAACAAATTGCAGGCTTCCGCGTCTTATTAACAGGGAGGTGAAGGAGTGGCTGATGTCGATTTTGAGGAGGTATATCGAACCTGTTTCCGGCAGGTATACGCCTATGTTTTTTCCTTATGCGGGAACCGGTGCCTTACGGAGGAGGTAACGCAGGAAACTTTTTTTAAAGCTTTGAAGCAGCTTGATCGATTCCGGGGAGATTGCAAAATCAGCGTGTGGCTTTGCCAGATCGCCAAAAATACGCTTTTTTCTTTACAGCGTAAAAAAGAAGAAAAATTTTCCAAGGATCATCTTCTAGAGGAAGATCTTTTCGACCAGCTGCTCAGCAGGGAGGAGGCTTTTCAGCTCTATCAGCTGCTGCATACGCTGGAGGAACCGTATAAAGAAGTGTTTTCCATGAGGGTGTTCGGGGAGCTTTCGTTTGCAGAGATCGCCGCTCTGTTCGAGAAATCTGAGAGCTGGGCACGGGTGACTTATTTTAGGGCGAAACGAAAAATATTGGATTTATTTGAGGTGAGGCAAAATGGATCGTATCACATGTGATATCATACGAGATCTGCTTCCGCTCTATATCGACGAGGTGTGTAGCGCCGGCAGCCGGGCGTTGGTAGAGGGACATCTGCAAAATTGCCCAGCTTGTAAAGCGGAATATGAAACCATTTCAAAAAGGGAATTCTTTTATGACGCTAGGGAAAGGAAAGTGTTAGACAGGCTTTCAAAGCGATGGAAGCAAAGCAGACGAAAAATGCTTTTCGTCGGAGCCGCAGCAGCTTTGCTGGCAGCCTTGCTGATTGGGCTGATTGCATTTGGTTGCAGCATGAAGGTGATTCCGGCCGAGGAGATAGCGGTCTCCTCCCTTTCCAGGCTGGGAAACGGCGATCTGGCCTTCATCCTTCAATCGGCGGATGGAAAAACAGGCCTTCGTGAGCTCAGCTACTATGAGATGGATGGGAAGCTCTATCTCACCGCTACCACAACCCGCTTTCCACTTTTTTCAGCATCAGAGAGTGCGCAAAGTGGTTGGATCGTTCATACAAGGGATACCGGCATTCAGCAGATTGTTTATCAAGGGCAAGGGGCGCAATTGCCTGTCTGGGATGCGAATGCGCAGGTGGAGCTTGCTGATTCACAAACCGAGCGGCGTATTGAGGGGATGGAGAAGCTGGAGGATCTCGGCTCTGATGCGCTTTTGAAGATATCTTCAAAAGCGGGTCACTTATATCGGCGCAGCGCCCAAGGATATGGAACTGCTTGGCGCTCTACGGATTGAAACGGTGCTCGGCTCCTTTTCCATCCGGCTGACTACCTCCAGTGAACCATATGGTATTATATTGGATTTTAAAAAGCCGGTTGCGCCCGCAGATTGTAAAGCGTTTGATGCGAAAATGCGCGCCTATGCAGTATTGATACTCGCCTTGATCGATAACGGCGGCACAGTCGGATGGACCTATCAAAGCACTGCTCCGGATGGGAAGGAAACGGAGCTTACCAGGGTGTTTACCTTAGCGGACGCCAAAGCATTTGTGGGAGGGGATGTGAAGCGTTTCGCTGCAAATGAGGCCTCCCTACGGGAGCTGTGCGACCGGCTTGGGCTGTTTTAAATGATTCGGGGTGCCGCAACATGCAAAGCATGTTGCGGCACCCCGCAGTTGATGTGTTTGATGGATTAAAAGAACACCTTCTGCACCTTTTCATCTATTTTTTCTGTTTTTCCCGAATCATGGTATAAACACAGCTCCCCGGCGCCGCCCTTTGGATTTCGGATGAAGAAAAGCTCTTTCGTCGGGCTGTATTTGGCCGATCCCAGTAATACATGCTCGCCCACTTGTACCGCTTCCCCATCCTGAAGCAGGAAAAGGGCGGTATTACCATCAGCAGATTTTTGATAATACAGTAAATTACCATCTGATAATTGCTCTAAGGAACGCACGTCGTTTTCGATGAGCACGGATTCGCTGTAGGTGAATTTGTACAGAGTGCCGGACTGCACATTACTGCCCTTGAGATAATAAACGGTATCTTTCGAAACGATATAGCGGGAAACGTTGGTGTCAATCTTCGTTTTTTCCGTTAAACCAGTGGCGGAGACTGTGGCGCGAGTGAGTGTGCCGCCCTGCTCCATCTCTTCGAGCAGATAAAGGTGCGCGCCATCGTTAGAAAACGCAAAGGCGGTCTCCTGTGGCACCTGCTCTATCGCGGAAGATACAGGTTTCCCATCCTTTACCGTAGTCAGTGCGAGGGCGGGGCTCAGAGCCTGCTGGGCAAGCTTGGTCAACAGAGCTTCCCAGCCTTCCTCCTGTGCCTGTGCAATCCATTCGTCATCCAGCGCGGAGATCTGCAAACGATCCTTTTGATTGAGAGAGTAGGAGTAGGAAACGATTGCGGGAGAAGCGGCGCTGGCGGCGTAGAGGCTGTCTAAATGCAGGCCTCCCGCAAGCAGTAGGGAATTTGTGCCGGTGAAGGCGTAGCAATCGTAGCGCAAGCCGCCGAATAGAGCTTCTGCATCCAGCGAGGAGAGTTCTTCCCGAATTTTATCGCGCTTGAGTTTTTCGTTATACGCTGTGAGCGCTGTGTGATAAGCGCCGGAGCCATATTCGCTGAAATTCAGCAGAGAGTCCAGCACGCCGCCCACAAAATCAGTGAGCTTTGGCTCCTGTAAAGCTGCGTCCTCCTCCTTTTTATCATCCTCAATCAGATCCGTCCAGCTAAGCTGCTCTGCGCTGGGGCACAGGTAATAAAGCGGGCCGCCCGGCGCATATTGATCGAAACGAACGGAGGCTACGCCTTCGGCCACTAGCTGGGCGTTTGTAGTTTTTGTCTGTTTATAAAGTGAAAAAATACCATCCTGCTCCTGTGCCTTGAGATAAAAGAGCTCCCAAGAGGCCTGTGTAGGATAAAGGTGGAATTCGGCCACTGCGCGGCCCAACTCTGTTTTGGCGGTTCCGTTATAGGCATAGAGCACCTGACTGCCGCCTTCTTTCCGGAGATAGCAAAGCGGGCTGTCTTTTCCGCCGATTTGCTGAAAAGCGGTCACTTCGGTATCAATGACGACTTCTTCACGCTTAGGGAGGTGATATGCACAAAGCGTACCTGCCCCGTCCGTTTCCGCCCGCAGGTAAAAAAATGGAGGATTCCTCCGTTAGCTCTTCCGGTTTGCCGGAAACATCCTGTGCGATCAAAAATTCCTTGCCGGCCTCACGACCGCGCGCAGGCGCGCCATAAAGGTCATATCCGCTGATGGACCCATCCGCTGCTTTGCGCAGGTTTGAGGGATAGAGCAAAAAATCCCCGGACGCGGTTTGGCTGACATATGCGCCGCCGCTCTCATCAAATGCATCCGCACGCGGATGGGATCGTCCCCCGGTGACCGCTGTAAATAGAGCGCACCTTCCCGCAGATAAACGCATGCACTTTGCTCTTTTTCAGCAGCAAGACGCGCGCCTGCGAACACGACCACTGCGATCACCAACAGCGCGAGGATGGCGGCAACCCAAGGCCATTTTTTATATTGTTTCTTTTTTCGTTTCTTTTGCGTCTGTTTCATAAGCGGTCCTCCGGGCAAAAGCCGGCGCTGGCCCGGCTCTTTTTTGAACGATTCGGTTCCTTTTATTCTCCGACAATCCGGCTGGATTTATTCCTTTTCCGGTTTCGGACGCTTACCGTAAGCTTTTTTTGGCTCTTTCCTTGCTGAGCGCATACGCGTTCCAGCGAAGCGAGGCGGCGCTCAATCTGCTTTTGGTTTTCAATCAATCGATCCATCTTATTGCAAATGGCATCCAGCACTCGATCCGTATGAGACATAGATAGCCCTTCTTTCCTGCTTCGGATTTAAAAATTGCGCCCATTCCAGCCCCAGTGATTGACTTCCTCATATTGCACATAGATCCGGCTTGGCTCAAGGGAAAGCTCCTCGGAAAGAATCTGTGTGATCGCGGCAGTCATTTTTCCGTATGCTGCCGGTGAGGCCTTTCCAAATAATTTAATGCATATAAAGGCGCTGGGTTGCTCCTGGTTCCCTTGGAACCATAGGCGGCAATTGTCGGCAAAAGAGAGCATGAGCCAGCTTTCCGTTTTGCCGAGCAATTCGATTGCCTGGCCGAATCTTTCCTTGAGCACTTTTTCCTTCTCCGGGGTGAGCGGTGTGCTCACCTGCGTTGCGATATAAGGCATCGCTGATCCCTCCCAATAATAAATTTTACAGGATGATATTGTTATTATATCCGTTTTGAAGCGGTTTGCAAAGTGAAGCAGGCGAAAAGTGTCAAAAAGCACGCTGCGAGATGGGTTGATCCCCATTTGCGGCGTGCTTTATCGATAAATGTGACAAATTACGGGATTCGTGCTCCGTTTATTGAAAGGAGGGCGGCGTGACCTCTGTGTTGGGAAAGGTGGAGTTGGTGGAAGGATTCGACATGCTGAAATACATTTTTGCAGCCTTCGTCGTTCCAAAATCTTGGTTGGATCCGGTATCCTGTACTTTGTTAAACGCCTCACGGAACATGGCGTTATGCGCCTCTTCCCGATTCAGCAGGAAGTCGATGGTTTCCCGCACTTTTTGATCGTTGATTTGCCGGTAAAGATATTCGTAGACGACCTTCGCGCGTTGTTCAGATGCAATATTGGAGAGGAGATCTGCGCACAGATCTCCGGTGACTGTGACATAATCACTGGTCCACGAATACCCAGAGGCATTGATTAAGCCCGGGTTCAATCCGAGTAGGACGTGTGTTTGGATCTCTCCGGCGGAAACGGATGCAGAATTTACATCGTGCCCGTTGAGCAGATTGATGGTTTGAGCAACCATTTCCATATGGCCAAGTTCTTCCGCCGCAATGTCTAAAAATAGATCTTTGATTGTTTGGTCCTTGATCCGGAAACTTTGGGACATATATTGCATCGCGGCCTTTAATTCTCCGTTGGCCCCTCCAAGCTGCTCCTGCAAAAGCGCGGCATACTGGGGGTTCGGCCGTTCAACGCCTACGGGATGAAATAACTGTTTTCATGCTTAAACATAAAATACCTCCCTGTCAAAATCGTATGGCTGTTTTCGGTTAGTTTGGGCAAAATGCATTTTTTTATGCAAGCTCGTTTTCTGCTTATCAGGCTGCGCCGGAAGGCTTGGAAAAAATTCTGCTCATGTGCTATAATCATAGCGACAGTGAACTGGGGAAACAACGCCGCCAACGATACCGCATAGGCGGAAGAAACCGCTGTTGGCCCTATCCACTGATGCTACTCGATTTTATGAAAAAGGAGTTGTGCATCGATGCCGGATGAGCAAAAGGAAAAAATAGGAGCCAGGCTGAAGGCTTTTGTTAGGCGGAGCGGGCTATCTCAAGCGGAGAGCGGGCAGGCGCAGGGGAATGCGAGCGTTACCCCATGGATGCCGGAATTACTGCGCCGCACGGCAGCTGAGGGCGCGGTACTTTTAAAAAACGATGGGATGCTGCCGCTCGCCGGAGGCACTCAACTTTCTCTCTTTGGCCGAGTGCAGAGGGATTGGTTTTACACAGGCTATGGCTCAGGCGGAGATGTAAAAAAGCCCTATGCGGTTAATTTGCTGGAGGGGATACGCCGTTGTAAAGGGCTGGCGCTGAATGAAGAGCTTGCCCGCGTTTATGAGGCCTGGTGTGCAGCGCACCCGGTCCAACACGGCACCTGGGGCCATTGGCCGCGCTTTTATCCGGAAATGCCGGTTTCGAAGGAGCTCGTTCATCAGGCGGCGGAGCATTCCCAAAGCGCCGTGGTGGTGATTGGCCGTTCCTCTGGCGAGGATCGGGAAAACGCGCTGGAAAAAGGCAGCTTCTATCTGACGGATGCAGAGCGCACGTTGCTCACCGCGGTGACGGCGCAGTTTAATCAAACGGCAGTGCTGCTCAATATCGGCAGTGTTATGGATTTTTCCTGGCTCGAGGAGTATGGCAGCCGCATCAGCGCCGTGCTCCTGGTATGGCAAGGCGGCATGGAGAGTGGCAATGCGGTGGCGGACCTTCTCTGTGGAAATGTGACGCCCTGCGGCAGGCTGACGGATACGATAGCGCGCGCCTATGAAAATTATCCCTCCTCCGGCAGCTTTGGTAACAAAACGTTTAATTGCTATGAAGAAGATATTTATGTTGGCTACCGGTGGTTTGAAACGTTCCAAAGGGACGCTGTATTATTTCCATTCGGCTATGGGCTGAGCTATACCTCTTTTGCTATCGCATTCGGCGGTGCGGAGCAGACGCAGAGGGGAGTGGAGCTTTCCTGTACAGTTTTCAACACAGGGGATCGCTTCAGCGGGAAGGAAACCGTGCAGGTGTATGTGGAGAAGCCATGCGGCAGCCTCGGCAATCCCGCGCGGATTCTTGCAGGCTTTGCCAAGACGAAGCTGCTCGCCCCGGGGGAAAGCCAGCAGCTGACCATATCGGTTCCCTGTGAGCTCTTGTCCTCTTATGACGATAGCGGAAAAACCGGCCATCGTTCCGCCTATGTGATTGAAAAAGGCGTTTATGGGTTTGCTATTGGCGCCAATGTGCGCGACGCTAGGCGCGCATGGGCGTTCACACAGGCGGAAACGGTGGTTTTGGAGCAGTTGGAGGAAGCGGCCGCTCCGGCAGAGCCTTTTTTCATCCTCACGGCCAAAGAGGTGGATGGAGTCCATGTACCCGTGCAGGAGCCGGTACATACCCGCACGGTAGATTTAAAGCAGAAAATTCTGCAATCACTGCCTGCCGGCGTGCCCATAACCGGCGATCGGGGCTACCGTTTGGACGACGTTAAGGCGGGCAAGGTGACGCTGGACGCTTTTGTCGCCCAGCTCGATCCGACTGAGCTGGAGGCCATTTCAAGGGGCGCTTATATAATGAACAGCCCGCTCGGCGCGCCGGGCAACGCGGGCGTGTTCGGCGGCGTGCTGCCCTCCCTACGCAAAAAGGGTGTTGCGCCCGTCACCACGACCGACGGCCCTTCGGGCATCCGGCTGCAAAGCAGCTGCTCCCTGCTGCCGATCGGCACGCTGCTTGCCTGCACGTTTGACGAGGCGCTTATCCGGGAGGTATATGAGGCGGAGGGCCGTGAGATGCGCGCGAAGGGCAGCGACGTGCTGCTCGCGCCGGGGATGAATATCCATCGGAATCCGCTGTGCGGGCGGAATTTTGAATATTATTCCGAGGATCCGTTCCTGACGGGGAAGATTGCGGCGGCAGCGGTGCAGGGGCTTCAGCAGACGGGCGTATCCGCCTGCCCAAAGCACTTTGCCTGCAATAATCAGGAGTATTGCCGCAACACCAACGATTCCCGTCTGTCCGAGCGTGCCCTGCGGGAGATTTACCTCAAAGGGTTTGAAATTTGCGTCAAAGAGGCGAAGCCTCAAAACATAATGACCTCATACAACAAGGTGAACGGTGTGTGGTGCCATTACCAATATGAGCTTTGCACGGCGATCCTGCGCGGTGAATGGGGCTATGAGGGCTGCGTCATGACGGATTGGTGGATGCAACCCGCCAAGAGCCCGGAATTCCCTGCCCTGCGGGACCAAGCTTATCGCGTGCGCGCGCAGGTGGATGTGTTTATGCCGGGCGGCGGCCGGGTCAGGCGGAAGAAGAGCGACGGCACGCTGCTAAAAGTCTATGGAAAGCCGGAGGGGATCACGCTGGGTGAATTGCAGCGCGGCGCCAAAAATGTGTTGCGCTTTGTGATGGCTTCCACGGCGATGGAGCGTGGGCACACGGATTGACCCTGTCTTATCTAAAAAGAGCCGCCGCAAAATGTATTTCATTTTGCGGCGGCTTTTCCTTTTATCATTCAACTGATGCTGCAACGGCGTAACTTGCAGTCGCTTTTTTCACTGACTTCAGAGAAGCTCAACTTCATATAGCGCCGCATTCCGGCCCGCGAGCCATACGCCGAGCGTTTCTTTCCCGCTGGCCTGTTTGCCACTCCACAGTTCCTTACTATGGAATACACCGTTTACCGGAATTTCCTGATACTGTGGCAAAACAGAAAAGTTGAACACGGCAAAATACAGCCTTCCATCCTGCTCCAGCCGGTATATGCTGGCGCTTTGCGGGCAGTGCTTTTCGATCACAGGTGTGAATGCCCGGCCAAATTTTGCCACCCGCAGGATATCCGCATTGGTCAGCAGGGTGAGAAAGCGCTCGTTTGCCTGACCGGCATTTCCGGCAGGGGCGATAAAGTTGTCGCCTGTCAGGAAGCTGGTGCCTGCAATGGCGCCCAGCGTCAGGCGGCTGCGCGCCTCATTTTCACTGGCCTTTCCATCCTTGCCCCAGATGACGAGATGATCCGGATCGGGGTATGCATAGAGTTCCTGCTCCCAAAATCCATAGGTCAGGGCGTTGAGCGTGTATTTTGTATCCTTCATTGCATAAAAGGCGTCGCACGCGATGCGCCGCCCGTGGGCGTATTGATAAGGAAAGATTGGTGCAATCGAAAGGTTGATGAACATGCGCCCGCCGATGAGTTCGTTGAGGTAGGCCATGCCGTGGTTATAGGCCTGCATCCCTGTCTGCACAGCCGGATCGAAGTGCTGCCCCTCCAGCGCGCCATGGCCCATAAAGTCAAATTTGATGTAGGTGAACCCGGCCTCCAGAAAACGCCCGATCATCCACCTCATGCGCGCACGCACGGCCGGATGGGTAACGTCCAGCGGGAAACAGCCGTCAATATCGTTTCCATAGGGGGTTCCGTCCGCTTTTTTGAGGATCACGTCTTTGTATAACACGGGCGCATGAGTTCCCTCTACATAGGTGCTGCCCAGCGCATTGGCGCCGAGCCAGGAGACAAAGGGCGCCCAGTAGATCCCGGCCTCTTGCCCGTTTTTTCTGCAATGCGTAACAAAGGTTTTCAATTCATCATCCGTCAAATTATCCCAATAGGAGTCGAGGTTGACGAAAACCGTTTCTCCCTCCGTTTGCCAGGCGGGTTGGAGATAGTCGCTGATATAATCGGAGATTCCGATCGCCGTTTGAAGCGTCAAGTCTGTTTGGACGGAACCCCAGCTGTTCCACCCGATCGGGATGCTTTTTAAGCTGGTTTCCTTTTTAGGCGTTATTGCGGTGTTAGCCTGCGCGAAGGTATTCATGCCGGTTTTCCAATGGTCGAATATCCCGATGAAAAGCAAAGCGGAGGGCACCTCCCGGCCGCTGACCGCCCCGTGGGGGGATTGGTCGCGGGTGAGCGCTGTATTTGCACCGCTGTATGCGGTAAGCGATCGAATGTTTCCCCAGGAGCCTTCAAAGGATATTCCGGTTTTCCAAGTGTCGTGCGTGACAGAGCCGAGAATCAGGCCTGCGCCGTCATCCGGCTCAAAAAAGGCTGCGGCTTCATGGCTTTGGCCTTTTTGAAACAGGCTCTTGGTTTCAAAGGTCACCCATGCGTCATTATCAAACGGCACCTCCAAAAAACGCGACCAGCGTGGGGCGGCGGCCTGCACATTGCCCTTTTGTGAAATCGAGAGGGGGGAAATATAGTTGGTTTTTACCGTTCCTCCTTCCTCTGCGCATAAGGTGGCCTGGGTGAGCAGGTAATCCCGCCCCTCATAAAGCAGAAAATCCTGCCGCAGGTTGGGCAGAGCGGGGCCGGTGTGAAGCACAGTGATTTTAAGCCCGTTTCCAGCCGCATCGTGCAGGGGCGCTGTGTTGACCGAATGCGCTTCATAATCGCTGCTGGAAAGCAGGCTGTCCAGCATCACGGCAGCATAGGCTTTGCGGAAGATGGTGATTCCTTTGTGGGCGACCGTGTAGCTGCCGTCTCCCAGATCAAGCTGTACGGTCAAATTCCCCACAGTGTAGGTGGATGCGCTTTGTGCGAGTGTGGGCAGAGAAATTGGCTGGATGACGGCGGAGACTGCCGCGCCGAGATTCATCAGCAAGGTCATCAGCAGGGCGATGCATTTTTGTACCATTGTGCCGCAAAATTGAAAAAACATGTTTTCCTCTCCTAAACTAAAAATATTCCGAATTCCACAAAGGAATAGTCGTCCGTCCAATCCGGGTTATCTTCGCCCCTCCAAACGGAGGAGCGGCGATAAAAGCTGCCGGGAGAAACGCTGTAGCTTTCCCCGTGTTTGAGATGATGCGGGCCAAGCAGATTGCGCAGGGAGCCAGTCAGCGTGATTTCAATTGTATTTTCCCCTTCCAGTAAGAACCGGCTGAGATCTATTTCATAGGGCTGCCAAAAGAGCTTGCCCGCTGGCTTTCCATTGACGCGAACGGCGAGCACGGTTGCGCCGCGTTTGGCAAAGCGCAGGCAACGGCCCACGCACTCCTCCTGGGTGAGGCGAAACGTGTTGCGCAGGGTGATTTGTCCGCTGAAGAACGGGAAGCCCTGTTTGGCGAGATCCCCGGCGTATACGATGGGGGAGGGCCGCACGAGCGAAAAATGGCCCTGATAGAGGCTATCCTCCCGCCGGCCGGGTTGAAAATCACCAGGGGTGTCCACTCGAAAATGCCCGAGCAGATAAACTGCCTCAATCTCTTCTTCATAGGTCAGTCGGTTTCGAATGGCTTCAAAGCCGCATTTTGCCGCCTGAAAATTCCGGTATACGGAATCGTATTGCTGAAAACAGGTTTCCATGCACAGCTCGTTTTCGCCTAGCTGAATCCATTTGGTGATATTCAATTTTTCAAATGCCGGATCGCGGTAGAAGCCGCGCGGCGTGAGGCGGGCAAGCTTGCCGTTGATGGTAAAACGGAAATTTTTCGGCGTTTCACACACCAGAAAAAATGGACCGTCGAGCGATTGGGAGATTTGGAAGCGGTAGGTAAGGCGTAGCTCCACAGGCTGCCCCAGCATGCAGGCACGTTCTGTAATTTCAATGGCTGGGATGTTTTTTTCCACATGCACCCCATTAAAAGAGCAGTCGCAGCGATCGAGCGTTATGGCGTTGAGATCGCTGCGGAGGATCTCCCAGGTTGGCGAAAGACATGGACGGATAGATGCAAGGGGCGCGGAGGCTGCTGCCTTTTTCCGCCTTGCCAGTGATGGATGCAGCTTTTCAAATACGAAAAAGATTGCACTTCCATGTGGCTCAAGCATTATGGAAAAGCATAGTGTTCCCTCCTCCTGCACAGAGGGAACCGGACTTCTCTTTCCGGTAGAGGGGTCAAAACGGACCGCGGCAGCACCCTTCACACGGATAGTAAGCGGCGTGGGCGTGCGCCTGTAGGTTTACA
>ENA-OQED01000190-OQED01000190.1-human-gut-metagenome-genome-assembly--contig:-NODE-190-length-25457-cov-1.013976_pt1 | contig 25457 bp, 27 predicted proteins | sample MGYA00242790_ERZ504625 | MGnify/ENA primary metagenome ERZ504625 (study PRJEB26092, sample SAMD00036345) | human gut metagenome | host: Homo sapiens | study: EMG produced TPA metagenomics assembly of...
CAGGCGTGAAGCCCGGAACCTATACTCTGAGAGTCCGCCCATGGGCCAAAATTAACGGAAGGAAAGCTTACGGAGACTGGGTATCCTGGGGAAGAAGAATCAGGGTAAAATAAAAAGAAACAGACAACGGCCCCTTGTTTAGAAAAGTTTAAATTGGTTTGAGAAAGAGAAAAGTAAATTCTGTAAAGTTGACTTCACAAAACCTGAAAAACAGAAAGAGAGCTACCAGACAGCAGAAGAAAAAAACAGAACGGACAAAAAAGACGGACTGATTACATAATAGGAAACTGAAAGTTTGAAACAAAGGGATAGTGGATAGAGAATAAATTTTGACATCACAAATAAGCCATCTTTAGGTGGCTGAAAAATTGAATATAAACGCAACACCTAATCAGGAAACTGACAAAGGATCGTCTTTGATAAAATAACCTCTTTGCTTAAGCAGATTAAGTGCCTGTGAAGTAGTTAACACTTTTTCTTTATTCACAGGACGGGAGTCAAGAAAACCTTCCGGTGTATATGGCTTTAAATCTGTGAGTATGTGCCAGATAGCGGTCAGGATCATACGGCAGCAATGACGGCTTTCTTGTGACCACGGCGTGCTTTGATACGCTTGTAGCGGTTGGTAAATTCGGAATGCTTCTTCGATTTGATTAAAGCATTTGCAATCTGTACCAGAACTGGTTTAAAATAAGAACCAGTACAGGAAATCCGAGTGGATTTGATTTTACGGTCGCTCTTATCATTTCGGGGACAACATCCAGCCCAGGAGACGAGGTGTTTTGCTGTGAGGAAGACAGGCATATCACCACCAATCTCTGAAAGCACCTGAATTGCAGTCATTGGATTCTTATCGAATCCAGGAACCGTTCTTATTAAGTTTAAAGCAGCCTCGTATTTATCACTGAGACGAAGGATTTCCTGTTCTACTTCTGAAATGTGCTTTTGAAGTTCGTCTATGTGATCAAGGCACTGTCTGAGCTTTACATCCTGTTCTTTCGAGATATTACCATCAACGGCCGCCTGAATTTCTTCTATTGGAGTTTTACAGCGGCTGTCAACAAAGGGTGACACATCAAATTTTTCCCCAGGGTGCTGCAAAATCTGTTCCGTAATGGAACGGGAAGATTTCCCGAATACATCAGAAAAGACATCATCAAGCTTCAGATTGGAAACAGTAAGACAATTTTGGGCACGATTCTTCTCACCGGTAATCATACAGGTGAGTTTGAAACGGTATCTTACGAGATCCCTGAGTTCTCTGATGTCAGCAGGTGGAATAAAAGAAGGTTTCACCATGCCGCACATGTATAGATCACAGATCCATTTGGCATCTTTGCGGTCGGTCTTGTTTCCTTTCATGGGTTTGGTGTATTTCGGATGGGATAGAGTAACCCGGATTTTGTGTTGCTCTAAGATATTGAAAACAGGGATCCAATACTTGCCGGTAGATTCCATACAGACATCGTTACAGTTGTATTTAGCAAGCCAGACACACAGCTGATGCAAACCTTTAGAAAAGGAAGAAAAGCGAGCCTGCTTATACTCTGTACGATTATTGGAATCCGTGATACCGATACAGGCATAAATCCATGTTTTGTGGACATCAAGTCCACAGCAGTTAAATTTAAAAATTTTAAAAGACAAGTAACTACCTCCTGATAGCATAATGATAAAACGGACAGTGACTGGTCATCCGGCGAGATCGAGTCGACTTCGGAAGAGATAAGTTTCCGGGCTACAGTTATGCGCCACTCATTGATGCCTTAACGGATGACCGACAACATATAAATATGCGAGGTTGCCGCTATACAGCCCCGCCACTCACCTCCACGTGTTCTGTAGTGTGTCAGTCTTATGGAACCATCATATCAGAAGGGAACAAAAATAGAAAGTGAAGGTAACCAACACGTTTCATGGCGCATTGGTGGCTTTCGCAGAAAGACGGGAAATAAATATGGATAAATCCATGTTCATAATAATTCTTTCTCCATAGTCAGATAGTGCAGCTAACCTAAACCAAAACAAAAAACTTCATAAACAACGTCATGGCGAAGCCCCCTTCGCTCTTTTGTTATGTCATTTTTTATTTCCAGCCCATTATACACTATTTCTGACGATTTGAGAAATTTCCTATAAAGCAAAAAAGGCTCGGTGGGTGCAACACCGAGCTTTCGTTTTTCTATTAGAAACTATCTGACAAATCAGAGCTTTAGCAGGTTGCAAGAAATAGATCGGCTTTAGGTTCTGCAACCGAACGGTTAATATAAACAAGATTGAATTCACCAGTGATCTCCATGTCCTCCACTCTAAATGTTGCCAAGTCATTTCGGCAGTGGCTAATTGGTTCATATGCAAAAGTAATCAAATGATCCATTGCAACCAAGTCGCAAATAATAGAAAAATTACTGATGGACGAATGCCGACTGAAGCTGTCCAGTGAATAACCTCTTGCGGCCACGGCTTGTTCCTGAAGCATGTGTGTTCCGGAACCTTTCTCACGCACAAGCAGGCTTTCCTGAAGAACTTCCTCAAGAGAAACGGTTCTGCCTGCAAAAGAATGACGGCGGCTGCATATGCCCAAAAAGCTCTCTTTTTTATAGAGGCGGTGCGGATACTTTTCTTTATCGAACACGCCTTCAATTATTGCAAAGTCCACAGGCATCTGCGGTGGCTCTGCCATTGCCGCTATCGCCCCCACCATCGACGCGGACGACAACGACGTTGCCTACGCCATGTCCGCCACCTTCCTATTTGACATGGCGATGATCGTGCTGTTTCCCATCATGGGCCGGGCACTGGGTATGACGGATCAGGCCTTTGGCATCTGGCAGGTACGGCGGTGAGCGGCACCAAGACTGCCAGCAAGTTCCTGATGGTCTGCGCACTGGCTGCCATCGGATTGAATACCTCCTTCGCCAGCATGAAGAAGGCTGGCATCCGCCCCATGATTCACGGTTTCATCATTTCTGCGCTGGTTGTAATTGTGGCGCTGCTAGTGGAGATGGGCATGGGAATCGTGTAAGAAAGCTACAAGACAATTGAGCAAAGCCACAGTTCAAAACAAAACTGTGGCTTTTGTCTTTGGATTGAGGAATGGCGTTACGTATTTGCTCGAATTACGCAGCTGATGGATGATGCAATTCTGAATTTCCGTCTTGGGAAATACAGCCCCAATCGCCGCAGAGAATCCCGTCAGGTTATCCGTGCAGGCAATGAAAATGTCCTCCACGCCTCGTTTTTTAGCCCGTTGAGTACCGTTGCCCAGTACTTGGCACTTTCGTTTTCTCCTACCCACATCCCCAACACGTCTTTTTTAAGGGCACAACGCACATATCCTTGCTCACTCTTTTTTCATTTTCTTGTTACGGTCTTTCGGGGCAACAGCCCCATCAAATCGCTTGTAAAGCGATTGTGCTTTCGAAAAAAGCATGATACGATATTGCCATAAGCAGTGATGTTGCAACACATAGCTACAATCTACAATAGTGAAAGGAGACGATCTCACCAATGCGATGCTCCCTTGTTTCCAACAAAATAATCCAAGCCCGTGAACGTTTGGGACTCACACAGCAGCAGTTAGCGGAAAAGCTTTGTGTAACCAACAAAGCCGTTTCCAAGTGGGAATGTGGCGTCACACTTCCTGACATCTCGCTTTTGGTGCCTCTATGCCGTGTTCTGGGTCTGACGGTGCAGGAACTGCTGGATGAATACGACGGCAAATTCGGTAATACCCCCGGCTGCCAGACCACGGAAGATCCTGCGCAGGACACGCTGTTTGCGGCGCAGCAGCACAGCCATTACCTGTATATCGATCTCAAAACCACCTCTACGGTGTCGCCCCATTTGTTTGGCCACAACCTGGAGCATACCAGAGCCAGCATCATGGATGGTCTCAGCGCCCAGATGATCCGCAACCGGAAGTTTGCCGGCGCTGCGGCGCGCAACGGCGTAGCGCTGGACTGGGAAGGCATCGGCGAATGCGTGTACTTTGCCAATGAACACCGCCTTCCCGGTAGCAACGCAAACGAAGCTTATGTATGTCATTACGCGCACAACGGCATGTGGCGGCGTAACGAATGTCAGTCCCAGATGATTCAGAACCCAATTCCGAATCAGGTGAGCGGTATCCGTCAAAAAGAGCTCTTCCTTCAAAAGGACAGGAGCTATCCGTTTGCCGTCGTTGTCAAAGTACAGCAGCCGCTGGATGTGCGCGTCGCGCTCACCAACGCCGATGGTACGCAGATTTATGCGGAAACCGTTTTTCCTGTTCAGCCCGTTCTAGCGAAGGAGGATGCACAGGAAGAGGTGGATGAATGGCAGCGCTTTGAGACGATTCTGACCCCCGGCGTCGACGATGCGCATGCCGTGATAAGCATTACCTACACGGAGCAGGCACAACTGCTCATCGGCGCAGTTTCCATGATGCCGGACAATCATTTCCATACCATGCGCAGGGACACCGTGGAAAAGCTCAAGGAAATCGGCGTGCGTCTGCTGCGCTGGCCGGGTGGCAACTTTGCCGGCGAATATCGCTGGCAGGATATGTTCCTGCATCCCGACAGGCGCGCTCCCATGGAGGGCTACATGGAAAATGAAACGCAGCCCTTTACACACGGCTATGACATGCATGAAATAGACACCGACGATTTTATTGCACTGTGCCGTGAGATCGGCGCGGAGCCCTTCCTCACCATCAATGCCGCCTGGGATTCCCCCGAAGTATGCGCCGCCTGGGTGGAATACTGCAACGGCCCTGCCGAGAGCAAATACGGCAGGCTGCGTGCCCAGCGCGGTCATCAGGAGCCCTACAATGTCAAATGGTGGTCGCTGGGCAACGAAATGGGTTATGGCCACATGGAGGGCGCAAATACGCCGGATGGATACGCATCGCTGGTGGAAACGCATGCGCGTGCCATGCTGAAGGTTACGCCGGATCTGAAATTTGTTTCTTCCGGCCCCTATCCGAATCAGGAGTGGGTAGATGTTTCCATCAAGAAGCTGGCTCCCATTGCGCCATACGTTTCTCTGCATACGTACAATTCAGTCCATTGGGACTTCACCTCTCCGGAGGGCATGGAGCGCTGCTATAACGAAATGATCCGCATGCCCATCCACAATCTAGGAATCCTGCGCAGGCTGCATGACATGCTCCCGGAAAAGACATTCATCTCCTACGATGAATGGAATCTGTGGAAAACATGGTGCCGCAATCCTTCCTCCATGGAGGGCATCTTCACTGCGCAGATGCTGCACATGTTCATGCATGAAAGCGAAAAACAGCGCATGCCCATGGCCTGCTACTTTGAGCCGGTTAACGAAGGCGCCATGCAGGTGCATCCGGATCATACCGAGCTGACGGCAACCGGTCAGGCCTTTGCGCTGCTCTCCCGGCATGCCGGCGGAAAGCTGTGTACGGTAGATGGTGTAGAAGACTTTGAAGTCGTTGCCACCATCGATGATCATCATGTGCTGACCCTGACGATGCTCAACCTGAACTGGCAGGAGGAAACTACTTACTCTCTGAATAAATGCGGAACAATTCTGGAAAACAAGGTACTTCAGGCCGAAAATCTGTTGCCTGGTACCCCGTTTACGGAAAATCCCCTGATGATTCATGTCAAGGATGATATTATCAAGGCGAAGCTTCCACCCCGCAGCGTTGCCTGTATCAGTATTTCACTCGTCGAATAACATACACGGAATGCAAAAAAAATAAAATGAAAACAGCAAGTCGCTCACAGCATGAAAGGAGTAATTTTATGAAAAATGGAAAGTTGACGGTTGCCATCGTGGGCATGGGTTTCGGCAGCTGCTTCCTGCCCATCTATCTGAAGCATCCGGATGTGGAGCATGTCATTATGGTGGATACCAATCCGGACCAGCTGAAGGCGCTGGCAGATATGTACCTGCTGGACGAAAGCTACTACACCACCGACTTTGAAGCGGTATTGCAGAACCCGGATGTGGATGCGGTCCATCTGGTCATTCCGCCCGCGCTGCATGCGCCCATGTCGGTTCAGGTGCTCAACGCAGGCAAGCACTGCGCCTGCACCATCCCCATGGGTATGTCCATGAAGGAGCTGGAAGACGTTATCAAGGCGCGGAAGGCTTCCGGCAAACACTATATGTTCATGGAAACTTCCGTCTACACCCGCGAGTATCTGTATGTGAAGGAGCTGTACGAATCCGGCGCAATGGGCAAGCTGCAGTATATGCGCTGCGCCCACTATCAGGATATGGAGGGCTGGCCCTCTTACTGGGACGGCTTCCCGCCCCTGGCACATCCCACCCATGCCATCGGCCCCTGTTTTGCTCTGGCAGGGCAGCGTCCGGTCAGCGTCTTCGGCAGAGGCTCCGGCAAGGTCCGTCCGGAACTGGAAAAGCAGTACGGCTGCCCCTTCGCCTTTGAGTCTGCTCTGGTGGCCTTGGAGGATGGCGAGACGACCGTTGAAATGGAGCGCTTCCTGTACCATGTCGCCCGTGGCTACAGCGAATGCTTTAATATCTATGGTGAAAACAAGTCCTTTGAGTGGGATCAGCTCAACGGCGACAAACATGTGATGTTCAGCCGGGATCTGGTTTGGGAGAACGAGAACCGCGGCGGCAAGATCGATGAGGAATACGTTCAGGTCCCCGATTATGCCCATCTGCTTCCGGACGTCATTGGCCGGTTTACCTACGAAGTGGCCTATGACGAGGTCAATCCCCATCTGTCCTTCAAGCAGGGCGGCGGTCATGGCGGTTCCCATCCGCATCTGGTCCATGAGTTCGTTACCAGCATTCTGGAAGACAGAACTCCCTTCCCCTCCGATATCGATGCGGCCTACTGGACCGGCGTTGGTCTCCTGGCCCACGAAAGCGCCATGGAAGGCGGCACCGTAAAGTCGCTGCCCAAGTACGAAGAGCTGTAACGGGAGCCGGTAAAAACGCAGTCTCCCCAAAAAAGCCGAACCAATCGTTCTGCCTCAAATTGTCCATACAGCCAAGAGGGTTTGCCTTGATTTTGCCCAGCAATGCATCTTCAGCAAAGACCGCGGTCAAGGCTTCTCCCACAATAAAAAAGTGTCTGCGACACCTCTCAACTCCCCTAACCCCTCATTCATGAGGGGAAGGGGTTTTCTTATCTCCTTCTTTATTGTAAAATTCTATTATGAATATATTACAATCCATCTTTACCGATTATTATGAACTCCATCCTCGTCCTGCTGTCATTGAAAATGTCAACAAGATGATTCATTGTGGTGACCCTTCTTACGGTGGTGCCATGTATGGCTGTCCTCACTGTGGAAATCTTAAATTTGTTCCCTTTCGCTGTAAAAGCCGTTTTTGCCCTTCCTGCGGAAACAAATACAACCAGCTTCGTTCTTTTCATATGTCCTGTAAGCTTGTTTCTTGCGTTCATCGCCATTGTGTTTTCACTATCCCAGCGGAACTTCGCGTTTATTTTCTCGAAGACAGGACTCTCTTAGATTGTTTATTTCATTCTGTTCGTGATGTTGTTTTACGCATGTTTTCCAAAATGAATAAAACCGAAAACTTTACTCCTGGGCTTATCTGTATTCTTCACACTTTTGGGCGTGATTTAAAATGGAATCCTCATATCCACGCTCTCATCTCCGAGGGTGGGGCTGGTAACATCACTCCTTGGCGTCCTGTCAAACACTTTGATTACAGTTTCCTTCGTAATGCTTTCCGCAAAGTCCTGCTTGAACGACTTACCTCCCGCATTGGTCCGACTTTTCGCAAAGTCAAAAATGAAATGTACACGAAACACGCTGACGGCTTTTATGTCCGTGCAAAACCAAATCTTTGCACTCCTGATATCACCATTAAATACATCAGCCGATACCTCGGCAGACCTGTTATTGCCACATCGCGTATTGATACTTATGACGGCAAAAATGTAACCTTTCATTACACCAGACACGAAGACAATAAAACTGTTACTGAAACCATTCCTGCTTTGAACTTCATTCAAAAACTCATTGTCCACATCTCCGAAAAACATTTTAAAATGCTTCGCTACTATGGGATATATGCCAAACATCATAAGCAGGAAATGAAGCTCCGTAAATGTATTTCTGCCGAAAAACAATGTTTCCTACATTCTAGTTAGCAACCACCTGTTCAACTGGTGGTTTATTATTAGCCCTCCAAAGGGCTATTGTTACTGCTCGCCCCAAAGGGCGGTATCGCAAGCACTTTTGCTGGCCCGCTATAAAGCGGTACTACTCGAATCTTCTCGTCTCGATTCTTCTGCTTGCTCTTTTATATACTTTTGAACTGCTTCATCTGTTATATTGCCAATCGTTTCAACATAATATCCTCTAGCCCAAAACGCTTTATCCCATTTACTTTGCAACTCAGGATGCCTGTCATAAATCATTAATGTGCTTTTTCCTTTCAGATACCCCATAAAATCTGATACTCTGAGTTTTGGTGGAATTGCTACGCTTAAATGTACATGATCTATACATACCGCTCCTGCAATTATCTCTACATTTTTATACTGGCATAAAGTTGCTATTATCTCTCGGACATCTCTGCGTATTCTCCCATACAATACCTTCTTTCGGTATTTAGGAATAAACACAATGTGATACTGGCATTTCCAACGAGTATGTGATAAACTTTTATTGTCCATTTGGACCGCCTCCTTTGATTTTGAGTTTGGCTTGCGACACCATTCTCATTCTATCACAGTCCAGTTTTTACCATGCTTTATAACGTCTCCTGATACGCCCGATCAATCAGCTTCTTTGCCTTCTGAAAGTCTTCTGCCGTCTTGATTGACACTTCTAGCTCCCCCGTTCCGTAATGTCCAATCCCGCGGGTATCTCTTGTGAATCCTTCTTCCAGTTCAACAGTGTCCGGGTCGAGTTTCATTCGGAGCAGGATCTGTTTGTTATAAATTTCAATGCAGAAAATGTTCTGCACTTTCTTATAGGCCAAATACAGCTTCAATTGGTTTGGAACAAGATCGTCTCCCAGCGATTCGATGTAGTCACAAAGCGCCGTATATAATGTTTTGAAATGGCTGCTTGCTGATGACAGCTTCTCTAAATGTGTTTTCTGTGTGTATGTACTACTTGTTGTTGAAATGGTTGATGTTTCCGTTACTGGCTTTGCCACCGGTGTGTTCAGATGTTCAAACAGCAACAGATCTTCCCCATATTTCCGATATTTCACCAACTTGATATTCCTCTGCATCTGATTCACTGCATGCACGTCGTATTTCGTAAAATCACTTGCAATACAAATCACACAAGGCACCGACCAATCAATCTGGTCTGCTACTTCCATACCCAGTTTTTCAATCACAAGCAGTTTGAAATCCGCTTTGTGATCCAAAAGCCAATCCAGATAGAATAATCCCTGATTAATTACGTTCTCGCTCGAGCTTCTCTTATACTCAAAAATCACTGGGCTATTATTTTCATCAATTCCGATGCTGTCCATTCTTCCGGATGTGATCATATATTCACTTTTCAGAAAACGAACGCCGAAAAATGTCTCCATGTTCTGCTCTATCGTTGTTTGCAGTTGTTTCTCCAATACTACCGTGGAAGAGGTGCGCTCTTTCACAACCGTTCCGACCTCAAAAAGTTTTATTTCCGACACCGCAGTTTCTCCTTCCCTGTCGCAAGATATATGTTCATTATATCGTACCTTCTACAAAATACTATTGTAAAACATTCTTTCCGCAGGCATTCCCATCAAAAAAGGCCGCAGCTCCGCAAAGCTGTGACCTTTTCCCAATATTACCAATATGCTATTCCCGATACACCGTCTTCCCCCGTGCAACGACTTCCCGAATCTCCAGTCCCTGGTCCAATACGCAAAGATCTGCATCAAACCCTTCCCGGATCTTGCCTTTTCCTTTCAGTGACAGGATCTCTGCCGGGTTTGCCGTAATCGTCGAAATTGCGGTTTCCAGCGGAATTCCCGCTTTCTCCACGCATTCTTTTACTTCTTTCAGCAAACAGCTCGACTGGCCCATGCCCATCCGCAGAAATTCTCCCTTCTCATTAAAGATCGGCAGACTGCCCTGACCGTCGGATGAGATGGTGATGTGTTTCGGGTTCACGCCTGCATCCAGCATGCGGCGGATTCCTTTGCACACGCGGACTTCATCACAGACAGTTTCCCAGTAATCGATCTCTTCATTTCCGGTGAAATCGACCGCACCGCCCTTTACGGCGTATTCAATTGCCTTCTGGAACAGCTTCTCGTTCCGGTTGACATGGGTCGGGAGGAACTGGCTGGCCGGGATTTCGGTTTCGCTGATGACGCGTTCGATCAGCTCCATACATCTTGCACCGTCGCCAAGGTGGACATTGATCACTCCCGCTTTCCCGGAAAGAACACCACCGAGGCGCGTGTCTGCTGCCAGTCGGGCGAATTCTTCGAGGTCGGCTGTGAGGATCGGTGGTCCGAGATGGCGATTTCGCCGGTTCCGATGATTTCTTCGATCATCATGATATCTTTCGTAATTCCATCCGTCAGTGTACGCACCGGAACCTGATAGCTACCGGTGTAGCACCAGGCGGACATGCCCTGCTCCCGGAGACCTTTTGTTTTTGCCACGAGCGCGCACATGTCACGGCCAATGCCGTCAGTTCCGAGGCAGCCGACAACGGTTGTCACACCGAACTTGTTCAGGCCTTCCATCGTCGCCTCCGGGGTGCGGTTGGCAAAGCCGCCCTCGCCGCCTCCGCCGAGCACGTGAACATGGCAGTCGACAAAGCCAGGTGTCAGGACTAGTCCGGTTCCGTCTACGGTCTCCGCGCCAGAGAGCAGGCCGTCTGCCGTTATCGTGCCGGCATCTGCGATCTTGACAATTTTATCATACACAGTAAGAACGTCTTTTCTTCCGAGGTGTTCCGGCGCATAGACGTCTATGTTCTGAAATAATATCATTTTCTCTCACTCCTCTTAAAATCCAATCGCAACCGCAATCAAAATCGTAATGACTGCTCCGATCATCAGTATCCCTAAGAATTTCCACATGAATTTGATCCAGTTCGACCACTCGATTTTTGCAATCGCCAGGGAGCCGATCAGGCAGCCGGAGGTCGGGACGATCAGGTTTGTGAAGGCATCACCGAGCTGGAACGCAAGGACGGATGTCTGGCGGGATACGCCGAGAAGGTCCGCGAGCGGTGCCATGATCGGCATGGTGATCGCCGCCTGGCCGGAGCCGGATACGACGAAGAAGTTGAAGACCGACTGGAACACGTACATCAGCACGGCTGCGGCTGCACCGGAAAGACCGGCCAGTGCCTGTGAGATGCCGTACATAATGGTGTTGATAACGGTCGGTGTGGTCGGATCGGAACCGCCGAGCACCTGCATGATGCCCTGTGCCATCGCAACAACGAGTGCTGCGCCGATCAGGTCTTTTGCGCCGTCTTTGAAGGAAACGGCAATGTCGTTCACTTTCATGTCATTCAGATGGAAAATGACACCGATCACACCTGCCACAATTCCCATGATGAAGAACTGGGTTGCGATTTCGGCCATGTAATAACCTTTTGCCATAACGCCCCAGATAACCCAGACAACGGTAACAGCCAGTGTCACCAGAACTAGGATATGGCCGATGCCGAAGGAATGGCCCTCGTCGATGCCTGTTTTTTCGTTCTGATCACGGAAATACTGGTCACTTTCGTAAGCAACGGAGATTTCCGGGGGTCTTTTTTACTTTTGCTGCATAGAACATGGTCATGCCGCAGCCAAGAGCGGTGAACACCACCCACATCACCATACGGAAACCTGCGCCGGAGAAGACGTCAACGCCGGCGATTCCCTGTGCGATTCCGACAGAGAACGGGTTCATCCAGGAGGATCCGAAGCCGATCTGTGTTGCGACGTACGTGACAAGCACGGCAATGACCGTGTCGTATCCGACAGCGACGAACAGCGGGCAGAGGATCATGGTGAACGGAAGGGCCTCTTCTCCCATTCCGAACACGGCTCCGCCGAGGGAAAACAGGACGAAAAGGACCGGGATCAGCAGTTTTTCGGCTCCTTTTGCTTTACGGATCAGGCCGATCAGACCGGCTTCAACGGCTCCGGTGCGGATCATGATGCCGAAAGCACCGCCGACTACCATCAGAAATGCGATGATTTCGATAGCGGAGCTGCTGATAATTCCGTTATACATGTAATTGAAAAATCCGGTTCCGCCGTCGCCGCTGAACAGTGCAACGCCTTCTGTGACCGGTTTTCCGGCAGCATCGGTCAGATACTGGAAGCTTCCGTCTTTGATGACGGTACGGGTCTTTTCTACCCCGTTCATCAGGTACGTGACATCCTCCGTCTCGTAATAGCCTTTCGGGACGAGGAAGGTCATGACGGCCGCGATAACCACCACAAAAAAGATGATAATGTAGGTATCCGGCACGTTAAATCCCCTGTTGAATGATTTCAGGCCTTCGCCTTTCTTTTTGCTCATATTTTGAGATTTCCTCCATTTGATATTCTATTCTCGTTTTTAACGCGCTTGGATTAGTGTACCATAGATCATAGAGGAAAGTCACTGAAAAAATCAAAAAAAGTGACAGAAAAATTTTCCATTCGGATTTTTCTGCCGGCTGTGTGCAATGTCATGCATAACATGATTGTATAGAAAGGTAAACAATTCCTTTTAAGGTTTCCTGCTTCCCGTCTCTTATGCTATACTTGAAAGGTTCTTGCTTCCGGCGCTTCATCTGCCGGTTTTTGACATGAAACTGATTCAGTCGGCGATTCCAAATGCGTTTACGATCGCGGTGCTTGCGGCGATTGAGTCGCTTCTCTCCTGTGTTGTTGCGGACGGCATGATCAACAGCAAGCATCGTTCGGATACAGAGCTGATTGCACAGGGTGCCGGAAATATTGCTTCTGCGCTTTTCGGCGGTATTCCGGCTACGGGAGTGATTGCCAGAACGGCGGCAAATATCAAAAACGGCGGACGCACGCCGACAGCTGGGTCTATGTGGACGATGATTCCCCGGCGGTGGATGAACATCTGCAGAAGCTGCCGCTGGAAGTCCGTGTATACGAGATCACAGGACCGCTCTTCTTTGGCGCGGCGGATGCGATTGAGCACATCGTGGTAAAGGATTTCACAAAATGTCTCGTTCTCCGGATGCGGAGCGTACCGGCGATCGACAGTACAGCCATGAATGCACTACAGAATCTGACGAAGCTCTGCGAATCGAAAGGGATCACCCTCGTCTTCTCTCATGTGAATGAGCAGCCGATGAAGGTGATGAAAAATCCGGCTTTGTGGATCTTGTCGGGGAAGAAAATTTCTGTTCGAATATTTCGGATGCGTTAAAGCATGCGGAGGAGCTGATTTCGAGATAATGTGAAACTGCAGCTGCCGCAGCATCTGGTCTGTATCACCTGTGATCCTTTCTCCTTTATGCCGAATAGCTTCTACACATAAAAAAGGCCGCCGTGCTGAGTACTGACCTATGCTTTTCCGTTGATCACGCAGTTAATCTTTTTCTCATCGTAAAACATCAGTATCAGTCCGCCTGCGCCGCAGAATACAGCTGCACCGAATGCGGCAATCCGGTAGCCGGTTCCAGTTCCCGCTCCGATGGTGGAGACTGCGGTAAAAATCAGCATGGAAAGGCTCTGGCCCAGCTTGAAAGCGAAGGTCCGGGCTGCGTAGAACATTCCCTCTCGGCTGCTTCCTGAGGTAACTGCATCGCTCTGTGCGATATCCGCGACAACTGCCTGCGGCAGAATACCGAAAATCGCCATGGGAAGTGCTGCCACGACTGTCAGAATCAGACCCTGTACGGTTTCCGGGATGAATGGGATGTTTCCCATAAAACCTGTGTAAAAATATGCAAGGCTGAAAACAGCAAATGCAAACAGAATCATCTTTTTCTTGCCCAGTTTCGGTGTCAGCTTGTTGACCGGAACGTAAAAGACAAGCGACAGTGCGGTCATTCCCACAAAATACAGTGTTGTCATTGTCTCCGGGAGTTTCAGCAGACTGGTAACGAAAAACGGAAGGCCCGTCTGGAACATGGTGAGGGCGATCCAGTAAAAGATATCAGATCCTACAAATTTCCGGAATCTCCATTCCGAAAGGTTGCTGTAAGGGAACGAAAAGCCGAATCCTTCGAGGGAACGGTATCTACGTAATCTTTTTCCCGGATGCAGAATACCGGCACAAGCATGCATACGAATGCTGCCGCTGCCATGGCTGTGAAAGTGATCCTGATTGCATTTACTCTTCCGAAGGAAGGAATCAGCGTACCCCAGATCGCCGGTGCCAGATAGGCCACAGCGGTTCCTGCAATAAAGGTGAAAGAAATGATGGTGGATATATTCAGGCGTTCCTGCTGTGTATGGCCCAGTTCCGGAATCAGGGCATTGTACGGAGTACAGTATGCCGTGATCGAAAGGTAATATGCCAGAATCATACCAAACAAGAATGCCGCATTGATCCAGCTGTTTTCATTCACCGGTGACCAGAACACCAGCACGGTGGAAAGTGCCAGCGGCAGGGACGCGCCTTTTAAGAACGGGATCCGCCGTCCGTTTTTTGAAGTGCACCGATCTGACCAGGACGCAATCATCGGATCAGTGAATGCATCAAAAATTCTTCCGAGGCTGTGATCCCTCCAATGATGGTAAAAACCCCGAAAATCACCAGACCCTGCGGTATGAATACCGTCTGTCCCTGGCTGATTGCGGTTTCATCCGGCTGATAAAAGTACACCAGCCAGTTCGATATGATACCAGACAGCAGCGCCCATCCAAACTGGCCTGCTGCGAACTGCCATATCTTTACCGTTGTTAATTTTTTCATTTTGCTTCCCCCTGTTTTGTCTTCTCCTGTTTTTATACCGTCCAAATTTTTACATTTTTTCCAGAAAAGGCGATTCCAAGTTTGATGACTTCCGTAACCCCTTCCTGCAGCAATCTCCCGGTTGGGGATAGATACCTCGCACAGATGATTATCAGCTTTCCAAGGTTCGCAGAATTTCTTCCACTCACCAGGGGAAATCAACTATGCTGATTTCTCAGCTCGCAGCTTTCCGCATCATTTTTCATCTCTGCCTTCGCTTTTCTCGCAATCCCCTGTGTGCCGTTCAGGATGCTCGCGCGGGTGACTTTGTCGTTGCCGTATTTCTGGCGGATCGCGTCGAGGGCGGCATCGAGTTTACGGCTTTTCTCCTTCTTTTCGGGATCTTCGAAGAGGGAGAGCTGTTCGAAATCGTCTTCGGTAAGACCGGTCACGGCGACGCCGATCAGGCGGAGGGGCTCGCCTTTCCAGGATTCGCGGAAGAGCTGTTTGGCGCAGCGGTAGATTTCATCTGTCACATCTGTCGCATTGGGGAGTTTGGTCTGGTGTGAACGGTTTCGAAACTCGAGAGTGCGAAACGTTACGGAAACGGAGGTGCATTTTTTCTTTTTCCGACGCATGCGGGCGGCTACGATGTCGCACTGGGCGAGAAGGATCGGATTCACCTGTTCGATGGAGATGATGTCCTCGTTGAAGGTCGTCTCGGCGCTGAAGCCTTTGGCCTCATCGGGCTGCGCTTTTACAGGGGAATCATCGATGCCGCGGGCGTACTGGTAGAGCTGATGGCCGTTTTTCTTGCCGATCAGCGTCTGGATATCCGCTTCGCGCGCATGCGCCAAGTCTCCGATTGTGCGGATTCCGGCCTCGATCAGTTTCTTTTCGGATGCTTTTCCGAGGAACAACAGCTCGCGTACCGGAAGCGGCCACATTTTTTCGGGGATTTCTTCTGGGAACAGAGTGTGTACTTTGTTTGGTTTTTCGAAATCAGATGCCATTTTGGCCAGGAGTTTATTTGTGGAGATTCCAATATTGACGGTAAATCCAAGCTCCTCGTAAATCCGGTCCTTGATTTCGTGCGCCGCCGCAATCGGGTCCGGATACAGAAGGGAAGTTCCCGTCATATCGAGGAATACCTCATCGATCGAAAAGGATTCCATGACCGGGGTGTAGGCGGCGCAGATTTTCTTGAAGGCACGGGAACACCTGACGTAGAGGTCGAAATCACTCGGGACAATGACCATGTTCGGACATTTCCGCAGTGCCATTGCCACAGGTTCACCGGTCTGGACACCGCATTTTTTCGCCGGGATCGACTTTGCCACAACGATTCCTGTCCGCTTCGTCGGATCGCCGCCGATACAGGCAGGAATGTCCCGCAGATCCGGCAGTCCCTCTTTGATCCGCCGCACCGACTCCCAGGATAAAAAGGCGCTGTTGACATCTACGTGAAAAATCAGGCGTTCTGTTGTCGCCTTCGTTTGTTCTTCTCTCATTTTTTTAACCCTCTTTCAAATTCTGCTGCTCTCTATGCAAAAAACAGCAGACCTGCTTTTGCCAGAAAGAAAAGAAGAAGGATCTGCGCCGCCAGCATCAGCGGGACTCCAATCGTGAATTTCTTTTTTCTTGTCTTGTGATGAAACAGGTGCATGCCCAGCAAGGCTCCCACCGAGCCGCCGGCTGCCGCAAGTCCAAGCAAGGTGGAAACGCGGATTCTCCATTTTCCCCGCACCGCACTTCGTTTGTCGATTCCATAGACTGCTATGGTAATGATATTAATACAAATCAGGTAACTCCACAATACTGTCTGTAAGATCGAATGTTCCATTTTTTACGCACCAGCCTTTCTTTTTTCAAAAAAGGCAGCGTTTTTCTGCGCTGCCTTTTTCAAACTTCTTTTCAAAATTACTTTTTCTCCAGAAATATTTTTCTGGTCACAAAATTGTATACCATAACAATCGCCGTCGCGAATACTTTCGCGATTGTGTAGATCAGGTTATGGCCTATGTTCTGCTGCAGTGCAACATTACCGCCGTAGATCGGGCCTACGACGATCCAGATCAGGAAACTGTTGAGCAGCATGCCGATCAGGGAAAGGACGACAAAGGTGATGAACTCGACTTTTTTGTTCATTTCTTCTTTCCGCTCAAAGACAAATTTGAAGCTTAAAATGTAATTTGCAATGACCGATACGGTAAATCCGGCAACGGAACCGATGAGGGATGCCGCTTCAAAGTAAGAGCTGGAAGTCAGCGCCATCACAAGATTCAGGACAATAAGACCGGTCACGTAGTCGATGCCGAAGCTGATAACGCCGACGATACCGAATTTCACAATCTGTGCAAATAATTTCTTCATGTTTTTCCTCTTGTTTCTTCTATTATTTTCGAGTCAACGACTCTATGAGAATACCATATCACGGCAGTTTTTTCAAGTTTCCGTATTGTTTTTCCTCACGTCAAAGACGCCGGATTTCACATACAAACATGAAATCCGGCGTCTTTGAATTTCTCTAAATCTCCCGTTTCTCCATAAATCTTACACTGATCCCATACGAAATCAGCACAACTGCGATGCTTACCGCAAAAATTCCCGCCTGTCCAGGAACGTTTCCCGTGATGGTGCCAAGCAGCTCCGCGATCGTAAACTGCCCGTTGAAGCCCGACTCTGCCAGCGATACACCGATTTTCTGCAGGTCCTGCAGTGTGATCTCTGTGATCGGTTTTCCAAAGAGTTCGATCGTTCCGCTCTCCGCTTTTACAAGGCCGAGCATCAGGCGGATCGCCGTGCTCTTTCCTGCTCCGTTTTTTCCGATAAGTCCGGTGATTCTTCCCTCCGGAACTTCGGTCCGTTTTGAGCCCGGTGAAGAAAAAGAGGTGAAAAAGCTCGATTTTGACCAGCGGATTTCCGCATCCATCCACAACCATCATCACTGATGCGGTTTTTGTCCGTACCTTCGGAAGAATGGGCCGACCTCTTTTCGCGGGCAGGCTCATTCCGTATCTTATGATTTTCAGGAGACTTTTTATGTCCGAACTTAATTTTATCTTCTTCAGATCAACGATGCTTTATTTCCAATCGGTACGTATTCACACTCGCAGGGACTCGAGACTAAATCTCTTTCTCTCACGATCGGAGCACGCAGATACCCTTCTGGATGAAATCCGGGAATTTCTTGCCTCCGATCCGAAAATTGACGGCGGCGCAACTATACTTTCCTGCGGTGATCTTGCAGTTCGTATTTTCGGTCTACGCGCGCAAAGGCTGCAGCAAATGGCGGAAAAAATAAAGTCTGCATATGACAAATTTTTATAACTGTCTATTCAAGTCGTTCACTTTTCCCTTCGTCAAATTTCGCAGAAAAAATGTCAAAATAAGGGTATGACAACCTCTTCAGAATGTGATAAAATAACTTTCGTTTTAGCGAAGATAAAACTTATTTTACCATCATTTCGAGGAGGTTTTCTCATGGAAAAAGACATGACAAAGGGAAGTCCGCTTCCGGTCATTCTGCAGTTTACGCTGCCGCTGATTATCGGAAATATTTTCCAGCAGCTCTACAACATGGCAGACACGATTATCGTTGGCCGATATGTCGGAGCGGATGCACTGGCTGCAGTTGGTTCTACGGGAACGATTATGTTCCTGGTGCTTGGATTTGCGCAGGGCATCACAGCAGGCTTTACGGTTCTGACATCGCAACGGTTCGGTGCAAAGGATACGCGCGGAGTAAAGCGAAGTGTGGCAAACGGCATTCTACTGGCTCTCCTTTTCACAGTTGTCCTGACATTCTTCAGCATGATCTCCATGCGGCCATTGCTGCATCTCATGAACACACCGGAAAATATTTTTCAGGACGCTTATACCTATATTATGATTATCTGCGGTGGCCTGATCGCTACGATTTTTTACAATCTGCTTTCCTCCTATCTGCGTGCAGTAGGAAACAGCCAGACTCCGCTGATGTTCCTGATTTTTTCGGCTGTATTAAATGTTCTTCTGGATCTGCTTCTCATCATTCGTTTTAAAATGGGCGTTGCGGGAGCCGGATATGCAACCGTTTTCTCCCAGGGAATTTCTGCTGTGCTCTGTCTTTTTTATATTTATCGCTCCATGCCGGATATGTGGCCGGAAAAACACCACTGGAAGCTTCATGCGGCAGATTCCCGCCATCAGCTCTCGATGGGCATTCCGATGGCACTCCAGTTTGCCATCACCGCATCCGGTACAATGATTATGCAGGCTGCCATTAACCTGTTCGGCTCGGAGGCAGTTGCCGCTTTTACGGCGGCCTGTAAGCTGCAGAATCTGGTCACACAGGGCTTTTCCGCAATGGGACAGACGATGGCAACCTACAGCGGGCAAAATTTCGGAAAGGGCGATATTCCACGGATTAAAAAGGGAGTTCGCGCTGCACTTCTGACTTCCATCACATATTCGATCGCAGCCGCTGTTCTCGTCTTCCTTCTTCTGAAGCCATGTCTTTCCCTCTTCTTCTCGGGTGATGTCGATATGGCCGCCATGATGCCATGGGCAAAGACTTATTCCTATATGTGTGCTCTTTTTTATGTACCGCTCTGCACCATCTTTATTTTCCGAAATGCAATGCAGGGTTGCGGCTACGGCTTTCTACCTATGATGGGCGGTGTTTCTGAACTCTTTGCGCGCCTTATTGTAGCTGTGATTGCCATAAAAGTCATCAGCTATCCGCTCGCCTGCTTCTGTGACCCGGCAGCCTGGGTGACGGCAGCTGTCTTTACCGGTGTTTCGTATCTGTTTGTCATGAAGGATATCGACAAAAAGTATAATTCAAAGATACCGACGGCTCCGATCAGCTGACATTTTTCATACCAAACGCAAAACTGCGCGGAATGCACGATTCTGAAATGCATTCCACGCAGTTTTTTGTATTTACAGGATTACAGATTCAGTTTTGCTTTCTGCAGACTTACACAGGAACGATGATATGTGAGTGTCATCGTCAGATAAATGACGCCCACGACAATGACTGCGAGAATACCGGTATGGAACACCAGATGCAGGATCATCGTCGCACACAGCAGGATCTGAATCATCTTGCCCAGCGCCATATAGCCTTATAGGCACTCTGATATACCATCTCTTTTTCTGCCTCATCGCAACTTGCCATCCAGTCTTTCTGGAAGTTTTTTGAGTTCATATCGCCTCTCTTCTCCGGGTGAGCTGCCTGAACCATTTTTACATAACGCATCTGATAATAGCCATAGAGAAAGAAGTTGATACAAAACAGAGCACAGGTTGCCAGGAATCCGGCGAGCTCTTTTCCCGATGCTTCTTCCAGCCAAGAACGGGAAAAGGTAAATGTCAGCACGATGATATCGCAGACCTGCGAAATCACATTGCAGTTCATCAGCATCGCGCCGTATTTCTCTTCTTCATAGCTTAAGACTTCGTACTGTTCATCCTCTGCTTCTTCGAGATGCTTCATCGTATCCTTTAATTTCCGGCTGTAAAATTCCATCAGGACAATGCTTACAACGAAAATTACCGCAATGATCGGCAGTGCCAGCGGGCGGACCAGATCGCTCAGATCACTCATGCCATTTTTCACACCGAACGTCATAAAAATTCCGACAAAAAACCGCAGACTCCGCCGATTCCCAGATAAATCAGCATCCGCTTCGTCAGCTTTCCGTAGGAATTTGGTTTGTTCCCCTGTTTTTCTTTCATGGTTCATCCTCCTCATATTGAAAAATATCTTCTACTTTTACTTCACAGATTTTTGCAAGTTTTAATGCCAGTGTCACCGACGGTGAATAGTCTCCCCGCTCAATCAGGCTGATGGTCTGTCTCGATACTCCCGCCATTTTTCCAAGGTCGGTTTGGTTGATGCCAAGCTTCGAACGGTACTCTTTTAACTGATTGTACAGCGGCATCGCAGTATCTCCTTTCACTTTGTTTTTAGATGAGCTCTCTATTTGACAACTTTTCTTGTCATCTACTACTCTACTATTGACAACTTTATTTGTCAATAGTTTTGACAAGTTTTTTTTGTCATTGTCAAGCAGATATTCGCAATGGAAGCAGGGGACTTACTTGATTCGGTTAAACTCCCGGTTGATTTGTAGGCCGAAATGTACTAAACTAGAGATATCTATTTTCGTAACTATTCAAGCCGCAGAAAGGACAGAATCTATGGAACAGAAAGACAGCCGGTTTGCCGTATTGATCGATGCGGACAATGTTTCCCCGAAATACATCAAATATATCCTGGACGAGGTTTCCGACCAGGGTGTTGCCACGTACAAACGGATCTACGGGGACTGGACCGATATCTCGAAAAAGAGCTGGAAAGAGCAGCTTTTGCGCTACTCGATCAATCCGATCCAGCAGTACAGCAATACGAACGGAAAAAATTCAACTGACTCCGCGATGATCATCGATGCCATGGACATCCTCTACTCCGGAAATGTGGAGGGCTTCTGCCTGGTTTCTTCGGACTCTGATTTTACCAAGCTGGCGCAGCGTCTGCGTGAATCCGGCATGTTTGTGCTCGGCATGGGCGAGCAGAAAACCCCTTCTTCCTTCCGCGTTGCGTGCGATGCCTTTAAAATTCTCGAAATCATTTCCCAGAACGAGGACGATATCTCCCCTGCGATTACCGCTGTCTCGGAAAATCCGGCGCGCTACGGCACTTCTCAGGACGAAACCCCTTCCATTACAAGCAAGGCAGAAATCGAGCGGACGGTTTCCCGTGTACTGACAGAGAACAATGATCACGGAAAAAATACGACACTTAGTGAGATCGGCAGTATCCTGCAGAAGAAATTCTCAGAGTTTGACGTTCGAAATTACGGTTATTCCAAACTTTCCACGTTTCTAGAAAGCATGAACGATATCGAAGTGCTGAAAACCGGTCATAATTACCTCGTAAAGGAACGCCAAAACACCGTATCGCGCCAGCAGATCGAAAAATGTATCACGGATCTGATCTGCTCCAACGGAGGCCATATCGACAACCTCAGCATTATTCACGATGCCCTGCGGAACCGTTTCCCGGGCTTCGATGTGAAGCAGTATGGGTATAGCAGGATTTCAAGTTTTATCAACAGTTTCAAAAAATTCAAAATCACAAACAATACGGTACAGATGAAACAATAGCATTCAAAACATAAACCAGATTCGCCGGATCCGGATCGTGTTTGATATACCATGTACATGTTTGGTGTGCCCGCAACAAAAAGCCCCCGGAAATGTCAGATTTTCTGACACCCGGAGGCTCTTTTTATTTCGTCTGTTGTTATCTTTTTCCTGTACTTCCAATTCCGCCGCGGTCCTCGCCGTTTAAGTGGTCAACTTCTTCAAAGCCGATGGTCGGCTGGTGTTTCTCGATGCGGAACTGGCAGATGCGGTCATTCACATGAATCACGGTGTCGCGCAGGGCATACGCCGGCATGTAGAACCAGTCGTTCGGTCCGCAGTAGCTCTCGTCGATGATACCGCAGTGGTTCGTCTGGATAATACCGAAATTCTTTGAAGGTGCTGCTTCTCGGCACGATATGCGCCTCGTAGCCCTCCGGCAGCTGCATGGCAACGCCGAGGTGGATCAGCTTGAATTCTCCGGCCTTTAACTCTACTTCTTCTGCCGCGCGCAGGTCGATCCAGTCGGACTTTCCGTCGATATAGCGCAGGCGCTCAATTTCATCGTTTAAATACTGAATTTTAATGGTTTCCATAAAGCGTCTCCTTTTCTTTTTGTGTCTATTTCTCGCCGAACAGTACGACTTCGCCGCGTGCTCTCGTCTTTTTCACATCAATGACTCTCTGATTCGGGCTGCCCTTCCATTCCAGGGTAACGTCCCTCTGGGCAAGAATAAAGCGGCCGTCCACAACCACGTCCGTGTAATCCATCAGTTCCAGATCACAGACGGATTCCCACTCATATCCGGTGTAAACCCAGATATCTTTTTTCGGATATCTTTCCTTGATCTCTTTTGCCAGAGCCGTCACATCCGCCCGGTTTGCCTCATACAGCGGATCTCCGCCGGAGAAGGTGATGCCGGAAATGTAGTCCTTGTCCAGCTGTTCAAAAATTTCTGCCTTTGCCGCGTCATCAAACGGGATGCCGCCATTTGGATCCCAGGTAATCGGATTCTGACATCCCTTGCAGTGATGACCGCATCCGGCGACCCAGAGCACGACGCGCAGGCCGTCTCCGTTCAGCATATCGTCTTTCGTTATATTATGGTATCTCATAGCTTTCACTCCTATTGGACATAAGAAAACACAGAAAAACGAACCGTTTTGCAGATCCCTTTTTCTGTGTTCCCCGCTCTTTATCGTCTGGCAGATCTATTTATTTCGCGTCTGCCGGAACATCCTTGATACTGAAGCTTACACGGCCCATTTTATCTTTGCCCATGCAGACTACTTTTACAACATCGCCAAGGCTGACAACGTCTTCTACTTTCTCAACACGCTGTTTTGCGAGCTTGGAGATGTGTACCAGACCTTCTTTTCCAGGTGCGAACTCAAGGAAAGCACCGAAGTCTTTGATGCTGACAACTTTTCCGGTCAGGATCTGTCCCTCGGTAAAGTCGCTTGCGATGATCTCGATATATTTCTTTGCCTGATCCATCATAGCCTGCTCGGTTCCGCAGATGGAAACTGCACCGTCGTCTGTGATGTCGATCTTTACGCCGGTCTCATCGATGATGGCGTTGATGGTCTTTCCTCTCTGGCCGACAACTTCACCGATCTTCTGCGGGTCGATCATCATCTGGATGATCTTCGGAGCGAACTCGCCGACCGTCTTACGCGGCTCTGCGATCGCTTTCTCCATAACCTCGGTCAGGATGTACTCTCTTGCCTGTTTCGTTCTGGCAATCGCCTCTTCTACGATCTGACGGGTCAGTCCATGGATCTTGATATCCATCTGGATTGCAGTGATTCCGTCGTGGGTACCAGCTACCTTAAAGTCCATGTCGCCGAAGAAGTCTTCGAGACCCTGGATATCGGTCAGTACGAGGTAATCATCATCGGTCTCGCCTGTTACCAGACCGCAGGAGATACCTGCAACCGGTTTTTGATCGGTACACCGGCAGCCATCAGAGACATGGTGGATGCACAGATACTTGCCTGGGAAGTAGAACCGTTAGACTCGAGGTCTCGGATACGGTACGGATTGCGTACGGGAACTCTTCCTCGGTCGGAAGTACCGGAACCAGGGCACGTTCTGCCAGAGCACCATGGCCGATCTCACGGCGTCCCGGTCCGCGGGACGGTTTTGTCTCACCTACAGAGTAGGATGGGAAGTTGTACTGATGCATGTAACGTTTGGAGGTCTCGAACTCATCCAGTCCGTCCAGTTTCTGTGCTTCGGAAAGCGGAGCCAGTGTTGTTACGTTGCAGATCTGAGTCTGTCCACGGGTGAACATAGCGGAACCATGAACACGCGGGATAATGTCAACCTCTGCTGCCAGAGGACGGATTTCTGTGATCGCACGGCCGTCCGGACGTTTGTGGTCTTTTAAGATCATCTTACGAACGGTCTTTTTCTGATACTGGTAAACAGCCTCGCCTAATACTGCCAGCCACTCTTCGTTGTCGGCAAATGCCTCCTCGAGTTTCTCGGTGATGACGCGGATGTTTTCTTCTCTTGTCTGTTTATCATCGCTGAAAACAGCCTCTTCCATCTCTGCCGGAGGAACGATCTCTTTGATCGCTGCAAACAGCTCTTCCGGAATAGCGCAGCTCTCATAAGCGTGTTTCGGTTTTCCAACCTCTGCTACGATGCTGTCGATGAATTTGATGATTTCCTGGTTTACTTCGTGTGCTTTGTAGATGGCGTCGATCATTTTTGCTTCCGGAATCTCTTTTGCTCCGGCTTCGATCATGATGACTTTCTCTCTGGTGGAAGCTACGGTCAGTTTCAGGTCGGATACGGCTTTCTGTGCGAGAGTCGGGTTTACGATGAACTCGCCGTCGATCATACCGATCTGAGTCATGGCACACGGACCGTCAAACGGGATGTCGGAAATGCAGGTTGCGATTGCGGAACCCAGCATTGCGACTACTTCCGGATCACACTCCGGATCTACGGACATTACCATGTTGTTTAATGTAACATCGTTGCGGTAATCTTTTGGGAACAGCGGACGCATCGGACGGTCAATGACACGGCTGGTCAGAATTGCGTGCTCGCTTGCTTTTCCTTCTCTTTTGTTGAATCCGCCCGGGATTTTTCCAACGGCGTACATCTTCTCTTCGTACTCAACGCTTAATGGGAAGAAGTCGATGCCGTCACGCGGTTTCTCAGATGCGGTTGCTGTAGAAAGAACTACAGTATCGCCATAATGCATAAATGCTGCGCCGTTTGCCTGTTTTGCTACACGGCCTACGTCTACGGTCAGGGTTCTGCCTGCCAGTTCCATAGAAAAACTCTTGTACATAAATAATCTCCTTTTTTTCTTCTGAGCAGAATTTCCGAAACAACTGAAAAGCACACCGGAATACGGACAGGATGCAGCTTTTCAATGTGTTTTTCAGTGGTCTCGGATAAATTCCTGCACCTCCAGAACCTGCCACTGGCAGCTTCTTACGGATGCAATGCAGCTCAGAATGGCTCCATGTCGTTTGCGTCTTTGATCTTACAAGCAAAGAA